>Ga0187766_10002738_pt1 | contig 10360 bp, 9 predicted proteins | sample 0216_QUI02_MP05__4_FD_132971 | JGI IMG/M metagenome (GOLD analysis project Ga0187766, IMG submission 132971) | Tropical peat soil microbial communities from peatlands in Department of Meta, Colombia - 0216_QUI02_MP05_20_MG | ecosystem: Environmental > Terrestrial > Soil > Wetlands > Peat ... | reverse complement strand
TCGGCGCAGCTCGTCGTGCAATTGCTGGGCCGAGCGGAAGTCGTCGAGCGTCTCCAGCAGCGTCGAGATCGCCGCCCGCTGTCGGGTGGAGCGCACGCTGGGACCCGTCACGGCCGGTCCTCGCCGGCATGGGCGACCGCGTCCACGACGATGTGCGCGAGGTGGTGATCCACCAGGCGGTAGAGCACTTCCCGGCCTGACCGCTCCCCCGCGACCACGCCGGCCGCCTTGAGGATCTTCAGATGCTGGCTGACTAGCGGCTGCGGCACGCCCAGCGCGTCGACCAGTTCGTGCACGCAGCGCTGCGATTCGCGCAGCTGCAGCACGATGGCGATCCGCACGGGCGCCGCCAGAGCACGTAGCAGTTCACCGGCGGCGTCCAGGATCTCCCGCGGCGGTGGCGGGGGAAATTCCGAAAACGCGGAAGCGCTGTGCTCGTGGCCGCCGACTAGATCCGCGCTGAGCTCGCGGTCGGCTGCGGTGGACGTTGACGCGGACATGACCTTCACCTTCGGGCGGTAGAGGAAGCTATGGAGAATCGTCTTCGGTTGATTCCACTGTCACATGCGTGATCACGCATGTCAAAGAGCTCGGTGCCGATCGCTACGATGGCTGATGCTCTTCGGGCCAGTGGGTGACCGCTGGCGAGATGCTGTTCAAGACCGTTCCCGCAGCAAGAGACAGGAGTGCACCACCTCGTGGCATCCGTCATCGACACCGTCGTGAACCTGGCCAAGCGGCGCGGCCTCGTCTACCCCTCGGGCGAAATCTACGGCGGCACCAAATCGGCGTGGGATTTCGGGCCGTTGGGGGTGGAATTCAAGGAGAACATCAAACGGCAGTGGTGGCGCTCGGTGGTCACCAGTCGCGACGACGTCATCGGCATCGACTCGTCGATCATCCTGCCGCGGGAGGTGTGGGTGGCCTCCGGCCATCTCGACGTATTCCACGACCCGTTGGTGGAATCGCTGATCACCCACAAGCGCTACCGCGCCGATGAGCTGATCGAGGCCTACGAGGCCAAGCACGGGCATCCGCCGCCCAATGGCCTGTCCGATATTCGCGATCCGGATACCGGTGAGCCCGGCCGGTGGACCGAGCCGCGCGAATTCAACATGATGCTCAAGACCTATCTCGGGCCGATCGAATCTGAGGAGGGCCTGCATTATCTGCGGCCAGAAACCGCGCAGGGCATCTTCATCAACTTCGTCAACGTGGTGACGACGGCGCGCAAAAAGCCGCCGTTCGGCATCGCCCAGGTGGGCAAGAGCTTCCGCAACGAGATCACCCCGGGCAACTTCATCTTCCGGACGCGCGAGTTCGAGCAGATGGAGATGGAGTTCTTCGTCGAACCGTCGACGGCGGCCGACTGGCACCAATATTGGATCGACACCAGGCACCAGTGGTATGTCGACCTCGGGATCAAGCCCGACAACCTGCGGTTGTGGGAGCACCCCAAAGACAAGCTGTCGCACTACTCCGAGCGCACCGTCGACATCGAGTACAAGTTCGGTTTCGCCGGTAACCCGTGGGGCGAACTGGAAGGTGTGGCCAACCGCACTGACTTCGACTTGTCCACGCACGCAAAGCATTCCGGCGTCGACCTGTCGTTCTATGACCAGACCACCGACACCCGGTATGTGCCATACGTGATCGAGCCGGCGGCGGGCCTGACGCGGTCGTTCATGGCGTTTTTGATCGACGCCTACAGCGAGGACGAGGCTCCCAACGCCAAGGGCGCGATGGACAAGCGCACCGTGCTGCGGCTGGATCCGCGGCTGGCCCCGGTCAAGGCCGCGGTGCTCCCGCTGTCCCGGCATCCCGACCTGAGCCCGAAAGCCCGCGACCTAGCCGCTGAGTTGCGGCAATGCTGGAACGTCGAGTTCGACGACGCCGGCGCGATCGGGCGGCGCTACCGGCGCCAGGACGAGATCGGCACCCCGTTTTGTGTGACGGTGGATTTCGAGTCACTCGAAGACCACGCCGTCACTGTGCGCGAGCGGGACGCCATGACACAGGACCGCATCGCCATCGACTCGGTTGCCCATTATCTGGCGGTGCGGCTCAAGGGCAGCTAGCAAAGACGGCGCGACGATCACAAGGTCCGCGATGGCCACTCGTCTTGTGCATGCGGCATTAAACCAGCTTGGCAACTTGAAAGGAGGTCCGGGCCGTAAGATGCGCGGATCGGACGCTGAACTGGGAACTGGCATCTTGATGCCTGCTTATGACCCTAAGATGCCAGCATGCGCACCACGATCCGTATCGATGACGAGCTCTACCGCGAGGTGAAAGCAAAGGCCGCTCGTTCCAGTCGTACGGTGGCCGCGGTCCTTGAGGACGCTGTGCGGCGTGGTCTGAATCCGTCCGAGCAAGGCGCTACAGCTCGCTACACGGTGCGGCCGACGGGCACGGGAGGCCTTCGCCCGGGGGTGGACATTTCGTCCAACGCCGCTCTCGCCGAAGCGATGAACGAAGGCGCGCCAGTCGATGCTCTGCGTTGACGTCAACGTCCTTGTTTATGCCCACCGCAAAGACCTCGCCGAACACCGGGACTATCGTCCGCTGTTTGAGCGGCTGGCCAACGGTGATGAGAATCTCGGCTTACCGGATCTCGTACTCGGTGGCTTCGTGCGGGTAATGACCAACCGCCGGATCTTTACCGAGCCGACGAATCCGGAGGAAGCGTGGAAGGCGGTCGATAGGTTTGCTTGCCGCTCCTGCGGCGATGCGACTTCGCGCCGGAGAGCGCCACTGGATTTTGTTTCGGCAGCTCGCGGCGGACATCAATGCGCGGGGTAACGACATTGCCGACGCGTATTTGGCCGCCTATGCCCTTGAGAACAATGCGACCTGGCTGAGCGCGGATCGCGGCTTCGCCCGATTCACCCGACTGCGCTGGAGTCATCCGCTGGATTTGTAGACCCGGCCCACCGTTAGAACCGTCCGCCGCCGCCCATGAACCCGCCGTCGTCCCCGCCCGGCGAACCGCCGTAGGACGTCGGGCTCCAGCCGCCACCCCACCCGCCGCCGAAGCCGCCCCGCATTCCTCCGCTGAGGATGTCGCCGATGATGATCCCGCCCATCATCGCGCCCATGTCGTTGCCACCGCCGTAGCGTCCGGTGTAGGCACGCTGGGCGGACCGGACATCGGCGTTGGCCAGCGACTGAGCCTGAGCGGCCAGTGTTGCTGCGCTGTTGGCATGGGCGATCGCTTCGCTGACGTTGGTCGACCGTTTGTCTTGTGCCGCTTGCAGTTGCCGGCTCGCCTCGGCGAGCCGGGTGCGCGCCTCGGGCCCGATGGTGCCGCGGCGGGTGTCGATGTAGTCGGACACCGCGCGCACCCGCGACTGCGCAGTGAACAATGCCTGCTCCAACGTGCGGTTGAGGCGCTCGGCGGTGGCCTGTTCCTCGGCGAGGACGGCCAGCAATCGGTCGAGATCCGCGTCGGCCTTGGTCAATCGGGTAAACGCGCCGAGTGGATCGGCGGAACCGCTGCCGTGGGCGGCGCCGACCGCCTTGACCGCCGCGTCACGCGCGGTGATGAGTTCGCGGGTGTGTGGGCCTTTCCCCGTTTGCAGCTGCGTGTTGGCCTGCTCGATGCCGGCCTGGATGTCGGCGATGAGTGTCGGCAGCGTGGCGACGGCGTGGCGGATGTCGCTGGCTGCGCTGTCGACGGCGTCGAGCAGCGCGCGGGCTTGCCCCAACGCCGACTCGGCGGCGCGGTAGGAGTCCACCAAGCCGGTCAGCTGCCCGCTGACCGGGCGGGCCGCCAAATCGCGAGCCCTGCTGATGTTCTGATCGGCGAAGGCCAGCCGCTCCTTGGCGGTCGCGACGTTGCCGGATACCGAAGTCAGTGCGGCGGCGTCGAATTCGTTGTGCAGCGCGGCCAGCCGCTGCTCACCCGGCGTAATGCGGGCAGTCAGCTCGACGAACTGTTGGGTCAGCCCGTCCACCCGGGATGGTGCGTTGATCACCAAGTCCCGCAGCTTCTCGAACGCCTCTCGCTGTGCTTCGAGCTCGCGGTCGGCCCGCGCCGCCGACACGATCACGCGGGTCAGCAGCTCACGCCGCTGCGTCGGCGTCTCGGGTATGGCGTCGTCGAGTTGTTGACGCACGGTGAACGCCTGCGCCAGAGCCGCTTTGGCGTTGTTCACCGCTCGGGTGAACGGTTCGGTCCGCTGTTCACCGAACTCCTCGATCGCCAGCGCCAGCTCGTTGGTGCTGGTGCGCAGCGCGTTGTCGACGTCGACCACCATCGACCGCGACAGGCCGTCGAGGGCGTGCAGCGGCACGATGGCCAGCGCGTCCGGGTCGGTGGGGTCGACGCGTCGTGCCGCGGCCAACTCGGCCGCGAGCCGTCGCCGACGCCGGTAACGCATGGCCAGGAGCAGGGCCAGGACCGCGATCACGATCACGCCCAGCGCGATCAGCAGCGGCACCAAGGCCCTGGCCGGGGCCGTACCTTGCTCCCGGTTGAGCCCGTTGGCCGCCGCGACCGCCGCGCCGCTCCAGTCGCCGCGGCGCAGCGCGGGTTCGATCTGGTTGCGCCGCAGATCGTCCACCTGACCTGAGCTGATGGTCGGCGCCCTGGTGGGCACCAGGAACGCGTAGGAACGGTCGACGGTGGCCACCGCGAGCAGCGCGTCGAAGTCGCCCATGTCGGTGGCCCGTCGGGTGCTTTGCGCCCAGCTCACGGCTGGCTGCCCGGAGAAGTTGTCGACATAGACCACCCACAGCCGGACGTGGCGGTCGGAGTAGAGCTTGCTGGCGGCCGACTGAACCGCGCCGCGACCCGAGCCGCTCAATGCCCCCGCGTTGTCGGTGATGTAATCGGACAGTCGGAAGGGCGGCTGCGCAGCGGCGGCCGGCGCCAACAGCAGTCCGGTGGTCAGGATCGCCAGGAACACGGTTAGCGAGCGGGCAATACGCATGATCGCCAATCTAATCTGCTTTGCGGCGGTACAGGTTATTGCTGGCAGACTGTGCGTCGATGAGCCAGCAAGATCCCTATGACGATTTCGACCGTCAGCGGCGGGTGCGCGAAGCGCCGAAGACGGCGGGTCTGCCGGGCACGGAAGGCCAGCACCGCTCCGAGTTCGCCCGAGACCGGGCTCGGGTGCTACACAGCGCCGCCCTGCGCCGGCTGGCCGACAAGACACAGGTCGTCGGACCCCGGGCAAGCGAGACTCCGCGCACCCGGCTTACCCACTCGCTGGAAGTGGCCCAAATCGGGCGGGGGATGGCGATCGGGCTGGGCTGTGATCCCGACCTGGTCGACCTGGCCGGTCTGGCCCACGACATCGGGCATCCGCCGTATGGGCACAACGGGGAGCAGGCACTCGACGAGCTCGCGGCGGCGTGTGGCGGCTTCGAGGGCAATGCCCAGAACTTCCGGATCCTGACCAGCCTGGAGCCCAAAATCATTGACCTCCGAGGGCACAGCGCAGGGTTAAATCTGACTCGCGCGGCCTTGGACGCGGTCACCAAATATCCGTGGACACGCGGTCAGGGCAAGGGCAAGTTCGGCTTCTACGACGACGACCGCGACGCGGCCGCCTGGGTCCGTCAGGGTGCGCCGGCTGATCGGGCGTGCCTGGAGGCGCAGGCGATGGACTGGGCCGACGATGTCGCCTACTCAGTGCACGATGTCGAGGACGGCGTGATCTCTGGGCGCATCGACCTGCGCGTGCTGGCCGACGACGAGGCCGCAGCGCTGGCCAAGCTAGGGGAGTCCGAATTCTCCCGGGTACGTGCCGACGACCTGATGGCCGCTGCCCAGCGGCTCTCGGGGCTGCCGGTGGTGGCCGCCGTCGGCAAGTACGACGCCACGCTGTCGGCGTCGGTCGCGCTCAAGCGGTTGACCAGTGAGCTGGTGGGCCGCTTCGCCTCGGCCGCGATCGCGTCCACCCACGCGGCCGCCGACGCGGAGCCGCTGGCACGCTACCAGGCCGACCTGCAGGTGCCCGACCTGGTCCGTGCCGAAGTCGCGGTGCTGAAGATTCTGGCGCTGGAGTTCATCATGTCCGACCCGCGGCACCTGGAGATCCAGGCTGCGCAGCGCGAACGCATCCACCGGGTCGCCGACTGGCTGCTCGCCGGGGCGCCGCGAACCCTCGACCCGGTCTTCGTCCCGGCGTTCAACACCGCCGCCGACGACGGCGCCCGGCTCCGCGTCATCGTCGACCAGATCGCCTCGTATACCGAAGGGCGGCTGGAACGCATCGAGGCGGATTAGGGGTTGTGCGGCGCCTGCCGCTGATCGGAGCCCTGCTAAAGCGTGCCGATGACTCCGCACGCCACCCGTTTTTCCATGTCGCTGGTGTTCTCGGCATCGTGGAGCACGAGCGCGGTCCTGTTACCGGCTAACAGGTCGTCTTTGGTGAACGCATCGGTGGTGGTCACCAGCAGCGCGGCACCGTCTTTGCGCACCTGGAGCGAACTCAGGTCGCCGCTGGCGGGCTCCCCGGTATGGCCGGGCGCCTGGTAATGCTCGCCGGCGGAGAGAAAGTCGCCGGGTGGGCCACCGGTGGGGGCGACGGAGTTGGGCTCGCATTTGCCGACCGAGTGGACATGCATCATGTGGAAACCGGGCGTCAGGATGCCGGTCGCGACAGTTTTCACGGTGATAGTGGCATAACCGTTGGCGAAGTCGAAGGTGGCAGTGGCAACGGGTCGGCCGTCAGCGGTTTTCAATTGCGCGGTGAGCGTTTCGGCGCCGGGTGCGGGATTGGTAGCCGAGGCCGACGGCGCCGGCGTGTGGATCGGCGGGGTGGTGCCCGGCGCGGTGCTCGGGTGCTGGTTGGGGCTGCAGGCGCTCAGGACAACGACAGGCACGGACAGCAAGATGGCGGCAACGGTGGTGGGCTTGACCATTGACGAACCTTAGCGAAGATGCGCGCCGCGGCGCGAGGAGGAGGCGGGCAATCGAACATAGCCGGTCACCGGCAGGATCGCCTCTTGGTGACTCGCCGACCAGTGCCGGAAGAGTCGCCATCGCGACCAGGCCCGGTTCGATTGCCCGCCTCCTTCTGGGCCCCTGTGTGGCCCGCATCGTCGCCGGGCCCAACGCTCTACACTGAGCCGATGGCCGGCCGGCGTATCCCTGATCGTGATATCGCCGCCATCCGCGAACGGGTCCGCATCGACGAGGTCGTCGACGACTACGTGCAACTGCGACGCGCCGGCGCCGATTCGCTCAAGGGCCTGTGCCCGTTCCACAACGAGAAGACACCGTCGTTTCATGTCCGGCCGAACCACGGTCATTTCCACTGCTTCGGCTGCGGCGAGGGCGGCGACGTGTACGCGTTCGTCCAGAAGATCGAACACGTCAGCTTCGTCGAGGCGGTTGAGCTGCTGGCCGACCGCATCGGCTACGCGATCAACTACACCGGAGCGGCCACCAGCGTGCAGCGCGACCGCGGCAGCCGCAGCAGGCTCATCGCCGCCAATGCCGCTGCGGCCGCGTTCTACGCCGCGGCGCTGGAGTCCGACGAGGCCGCGCCGGCTCGCCAGTTCCTGTCGGAGCGGAATTTCGACGCCGACGCCGCTCGTCGTTTCGGTTGCGGGTTCGCGCCGTCCGGATGGGACTCACTGACAAAACACCTGCAGCGCAAGGGCTTTGACTTCAAGGAGCTGGAAGCCGCGGGCCTTTCCCGCGAAGGCCGCCGCGGCCCGATCGACCGGTTTCACCGGCGGCTGCTGTGGCCGATCCGCACATCGGCGGGCGAGGTGATCGGATTCGGGGCTCGGCGGCTGTTCGACGACGACCCGATCGACGCCAAGTACGTCAACACCCCCGAGACCCTGCTGTACAAGAAATCGTCGGCGCTGTTCGGTATCGACCTGGCCAAACGCGATATCGCCAAGGGGCACCAGGCCGTTGTCGTCGAGGGCTACACCGACGTGATGGCGATGCATCTGGCCGGGGTCACTACGGCGGTCGCGTCGTGCGGCACCGCATTCGGCGACGAGCATCTGGCGATGCTGCGCCGACTGATGATGGACGACAACTTCTTTCGCGGCGAACTGATCTACGTGTTCGACGGCGACGAGGCGGGCCGCGCGGCCGCGCTCAAGGCGTTCGAGGGCGAACAGAACCTCGCGGGTCAATCCTTTGTCGCGGTGGCCGCCGGCGGCATGGACCCCTGCGATCTGCGGCTGGCATCCGGCGATGGCGCGCTGCGGGACCTGGTGGCACGGCGAACCCCGTTGTTCGAGTTCGCGATTCGCAGTGCGCTCGCCGAGATGGATCTGGACAGTGCCGAGGGCAGGGTGGCGGCGCTGCGGCGCTGCGTGCCGATAGTCGCCCAGATCAAAGATCCCACACTGCGCGACGAGTACGCCCGGCAGCTGGCCGGCTGGGTCGGCTGGGCCGACGTCGCGCAGGTCATCGACCGAGTGCGTCGCGAGGCCAAAAGCCGTGGCCGCCGCAGAGCCCGTCGAGCCGTGCCAGCACCCGCCGACACCAGCTCGGCCGAACCCGCCGCCCTTCGTCCCGACCCGCGTGATCCGACCCTCTGGCCACAGCGCGAGGCGCTCAAGTCGGCGTTGCAGTACCCGGCGCTGGCCGGCCCAGTGTTCGACGCGCTGACCGTCGAGAGCTTCACCCACCCCGGCTATGCGGCCGTCCGCGCGGCCATCGACGCGGCGGGCGGCACCGCGGCCGGCGTCGCGGGGGCGCAGTGGATCGATGCGGTACGGCAACACGCCACGTCGGCCCCGGCTGCCGCGCTGGTCAGCGAGCTGGGGGTGGAGGCGATCCGGGTGGACGACGACAAGCTGCCGCGGTGTATCGCCGGGGTGCTGGCTCGCCTGCAGGAGGTCTGGGTGGGCCGGCAGATCGCCGAGGTGAAGTCGAAATTACAGCGCATGTCGCCGGTCGAACAGGGTGACGAGTATCACGCATTGTTCGGCGACTTGGTCGCGATGGAGGCTTATCGCCGCAGCCTGTTGCAGCAGGCCAGCGGCGACGACCTTTCCGCGTGAGGCCTGACGCGTCAGGTCGCGCTTTTGCCCTGCCGCGGTTCGACGACGGCCGTCTGGCTGTCGATCTCGGTCAGGGTCACCATCCGGGCGTCGGGTGAGACCCGATTGGCGATCTTGCGCCGCGCCGCTTCGATCATCGACTTGGCGGCAGGACTGCTGATAATGGCGCGATAGGTACCGATGATCTGCTCGTAGCGGCGGCGCCCGGCTTTCGCGCCCAGCACGTAGCCCAGTCCCAGCACGACGACATACCCGATCAAAGCGGTCCTTCCCGACGACGGAGCAATGGGTCCATCCTGCCCCACGTACCCGGCCGGGCGCGCGGCGACGGGCAGACGCGCTCGCCGCCCAGCCCCTGTCGTTGGGCGCCAGTACGCCAGTACGCTAGAGTCATCCCGCGATCCGCGCCAGCATCCGCGTGGACGGGGTAGTCCCCTGTAGCTCAACTGGCAGAGCGTTCGGCTGTTAACCGAAGGGTTGAAGGTTCGAGTCCTTCCGGGGGAGCACTTCCGGGGGAGCAGGCGTTGGCGCTATCTCATTCGGTGTGGATTGGCGGGGCTCCTCACGGGCTTCGGCGAAGCTTGTGCAACGCGGCCCTCGTCGAGTGAGCAGGACGATGTCCCCTCGGTTGGTGGGGCTTGTGCTTCTTGTGGAATGCGGTGCCGGCGCTGGCGGCTGGCCACCACCGCATCCCGTTTATCGCGGTGGCCCCGGAGTCGGCCCGCGATGCGGCGACCGCGACCGGGAGCGAGATCCTCGTGGAAGAGCAGGCGGCCGCCAAGATCACCCACGTCGGCGGTGTGGCCACCGCCCCGCAGGGCACCGCGGTGTTCAACCCCACCTTCGACGTCACACCGCCGCAGCTGATCACCGCGGCAGTCACCGAAAACGGTGTGCTCGGCGGCCGCTTCGGTGATCGCTGACACTCGCGAACTGACCGCACGTCTCGACGCCGACACCGCCGAGGCGGCCGAAATCCTTTGTGGACTGGCTGAATTCCGATGAGAAGGCCGAGCCGCTGAAGACCCGTGCGTGGCCGAAGAACTCCCCGTGCAGCGCGCCGATGCCGTCGGCCCGCGATGGCTGCGGAGCCGAATTCCCCACGGCCCCCGCACCATTGGATCAACCCATTGGCCCAAGTAATCCTGCAACAGCTGACAAGCGCCCACCAAGGCAGGCGGGTACCGGCTAGAGCCAGTGATTCTTGCCCCATTCTCTCTCAGCGGCTAGCCGAGCTGCAGTGCCGGCAACCTGAGGATTGGCGCCCCTGCTGGCCACGGTCACCAGGGCCGAAGCCAGGGCGAACATCGGTATCCGGTGCCGCTCGCTGGCAGCGATCAACTCATCGAAGGCGGCATGAGTGCTGCATCGG
>Ga0187766_10002737_pt1 | contig 10361 bp, 8 predicted proteins | sample 0216_QUI02_MP05__4_FD_132971 | JGI IMG/M metagenome (GOLD analysis project Ga0187766, IMG submission 132971) | Tropical peat soil microbial communities from peatlands in Department of Meta, Colombia - 0216_QUI02_MP05_20_MG | ecosystem: Environmental > Terrestrial > Soil > Wetlands > Peat ... | reverse complement strand
CGGATCGCGTCGCGCATGTCCTCGGGGCCGGTCGAGCAGTTGAGCCCGATCACGTCGACGTCGAGCGCCTCGAGCGTCGCCAGCACCGCGCTGATGTCGGTGCCGAGCAGCATCTTGCCGCCCTGCGGCAGCAGCGACACGCTGCACTGGATCGGCACCGTGCGGCCGGCCTGCTTGAACGCCTCGCGGGCGCCGAACACCGCCGCCTTGACCTCGAGGATGTCCTGCGCGGTCTCGATGATCAGCAGGTCGGCGCCGCCCTTGATGAGCGCGTGGGCCTGCTCCTCGAAGACGATTGCGAGCTCCGAGAAGGTGATCTGGCCGAGCGTGGGATCGTCGCTCGCCGGCAAGAAGCCGGTCGGGCCGATCGAGCCGGCCACGAACCGCTGCTCGCCGGCGGCCTTGCGCGCGATCTCGGCCGCCTTCTGGTTGATCTCGAACGTGTAATCGGCGAGGCCCCACTCGGACAGCTTCAGCCGCGACGCCTGGAACGTGTCGGTCTCGAGCACCTCGGCGCCGGCGTCGAGCATCGCGGTGTGGACGCCCTCGATCACGTCGGGGCGGTTGAGGACGAGCACCTCGTGGCACCGCCCGGACAGCTTGTAGTCGTGCTCGAGGCTGAGGTCGAACTGCTCGAGCGTCGCGCCCATCCCGCCGTCGTAGACCACGATGCGGTCGCGCGTGGCCGCCATGAAGTCGCGCATCGGCGGGACTGTACCAAACCTTGACATGATCCTGTCAAGGTTAGGTCATGCGCGGGTGGCGGGCTTGCGGGTGAGTGTGGGCCGCCTGCGGCGGCGTCCGTGGGACCGGTTCCGCCCGTCATCCGTGCCGGGCGGCGCTGGACGCGACTCCCCGCGCGGCATGGACGTCGCGCGGAACGGCCCCAGGGACGCCGAGCGTAGCGAGGCCCTTAAGACCCCGCGCGGGATACCAGCCGCGACATGACCACCTGCGAGCGGGTCCGCTGGACGAGCCCGTCGCGCTGCAGGTCCATGATCAGGCGCTCGAGGTCGGCGTTGCTCTGGGTGCGCACGCGCGCGATCGCGTCGGCCTCGCCGGTGACGCTCCAGGCCTCGACGACCTCAGGGTGGCGGCGCAACGTGTCGGTGACCGCGTCGAGCAGCGTGCCCGGGGCGTAGAACAGTTCGATCAGCGCCTCGGTGTTGTCGCCGAGCGCGCCCGGGTCGACGACCGCGGTGAAGCCCTGCAGCGTGCCGCGCGCGCGAAGCCGGTCGACGCGCCGCTTGACCGCCGGCGCCGACAGCGCCACGCGACCGGCGATGTCGTCGTACGTGCGACGGCCGTCTTCCACCAGCAACGCAAGAATCTGACGGTCCTGGGTGTCCATGTGGCGATTCATTGCGGAGATTACATCGATTTCGGCGTCGACATCCGCCGGAGGCCCGGGTAGCCTGTGAGTCATGTCCGACTCCGGAACGCTTGCCAGCGTCCTCTTCGACGAAGCGCACAACGAAGCGTGGACGGTCCGGCCCGAGCTGTCGCGCCAGATGCAGCCCGCGCACCCCGAAGACGCGTCGTACGCGCGCGCCGCCGCGGCACTGGCCGAGCGCGACTTCGTGGTCGAGGTCAACGCCGAGGCACTGCTGACCGAGCAGGCGCTGGCCGGCGTCGGCGTGCTCGTGATGGCGCATCCCTCGGAATCCACCTGGGAGCGGACCACCGGCAGCGGATCGCCGCGGCTCAGTTCCGACGAGCTCGAGGCGGTCGAGCGGTTCGTGGCGGGCGGTGGCGGGCTGATTGTGCTCGGTGAGACCGAGCAGGAGAAGTACGGCAACAACCTGAACAAGCTGCTGGCGCAGTTCGGGCTGCACCTCGAGAACGACACCGTGCAGGACTACGAGCACCACGTGAGCGCGCCGAGCTGGGTCCTCGCGGACCTGCAGCAGGGCGGGCGCGGTCGCGCCGGCGACCTGCTCGCGCGCGTGAACGAGCTGTGCCTGTACCGGGCGACGACGATCACCGCGAGCAACGGCGGTGTCGTGCTGGCGCGCACCCACGACACCGCCTCGGTTCCGGGCGCGCCGCTGATCGTGGCCGCCACGCACGGCCAGGGCCGGGTGGTCGTGCTCGCCGACTCCGACGTGTTCGGCGACGACTGCATCGACGAGTTCGATCACCGCGCGCTGTGGCTGAACATCGTTTACTGGGTGTCGCGCGCGGACGGCGGCGTGTGGCCGGTGGCGGAGCGGCAGTCGGGAGCCGAGCGCGAAGCGGCGTGGATAGCGCTGCGCGAGGAGACGAACGCGCTCGCACTGCTCCAGGCGCCCGACGGATCGCTCGCCGGCGACGCGGACGCCGCGCGCGCACACGTGGAGAGGATGGCGGCAGCGATCGAGGAACTGAAGCCGCGCTTCCCCCACGACGAGGCGTACCTGACCGCGGCCGTCGAGGACCTCCGCGCCTGGGATTTCGGCAAGCCTGACTTCACCCGGGCGCTCGCGGGGTTCCGCCCCGAGCTGATGCGGACCAACGGGACCCCGCACCTGGTGCTGTTCCCGATGTACAAGCAGAACGGCTCGCGCGACACGTGCTTCGAGGCGCTGATCGTGAACGTGCCCTGGCCGGACTGGATCGCCGAGCTCGAGCGCACGCGGTACGACAACCCCAAGTACGTGCCGGTCGAGCTCGTCGACGCGACCCGCGGCTACGACAGCGAGTGCGCGGTGCTGTTCCCCGAGATGGTGTCCGTCGCATCAACGCCGATCAGCAACTTCGGGGCGATCTTCTGCGACCGTGAGGCCGCTCGGCTGCGGCGCCTGGCCGGCGCCGCAGCCGATCTTCTCCGCCTCAACCTCCCGCCCGACGCGGCCTGCATGCTCGCGAGCCCGGGCATGTCCCAGCAGGCCTACATCCTGTGGGACCTGATCCACGACCGGGCCCACAGCCACGGTGATCTGCCGTTCGACCCGTTCATGATTCGCCAGCGCGCGCCGTACTGGATGTACTCGCTCGAGGAGCTCCGCTGTGACCTGACCGCGTTCGGCCAGGCGGTGTCGCTGGAAGCCGAGGGCGTGTCGTTCGCCCGCTACGTCCAGTACTCGATCCTGCTCGACCGGCTGCTGCGGTTCCCGATCACGGGATCGCGGGTCCGCAACTACGACGGGCTCGGCGGGCAGCTGCTGTTCGCCTTCCTGCACCGCCACGGCTACCTGCACTGGACCGACAACCAGCTGACGATCGAGTGGGAGCGGGTGGCCGAGGGCGTCGCGGCGCTGCGGCACGAGGTCGAGGAGCTGTACCGGCTCGGGATCGATCGGACCAAGCTCCAGCACTGGACCGCGGCGCACGACCTCGTGGCCGCGAGCGTGCCGGCGGCGGCGGGATCGCGCTGGACGTCGTCGGTCCGCGACTTCACCGACGTCGAGGATCCGCGCCCGTACATCGATCTCATCCGCGACGACGAGTTCCCGCTGTCGATCTTCTATTCGTCGCTGAAGGCTAAGCTCGCCGGGTGAACTCGGCGCGCGGCTTCGCCTCGGACAACTCGGCCACGATCCACCCCGACGTCCTCGCGGCGATCGCGCGGGTGAACGTCGGCCACACGTTCGGGTACGGCCACGACGAGTACACGGTCGCGGTCGAGAACCGCGTGGCCGACTGCTTCGGCGATCAGGCGCGGGCGTTCTTCGTGTTCAACGGCACGGGCGCGAACGTGCTCGCGCTGCGTGCGGTGTGCCGGCCGTTCGAGGCGGTCATCTGCGGCGAGGCCGCCCATCTGAACGTCGACGAATGCGGTGCGCCCGAGGGGATCGCGGGAGTCAAGCTGCTGACCGTCCCCGGCGTCGACGGCAAGCTCACGCCGGAGCTGGTTCGCCGGGCGTTCGGCCGTGTCGGCGACGAGCACGCGGTTCAGGCTCGCGTCGTCTCGATCTCGCAGTGCACCGAGCTCGGCACGCTGTACACGCCCGACGAGATGCGCTGGCTGGCGGAGGTGGCGCATGAACGCGGCATGCTGCTGCACGTCGACGGCGCGCGCCTGAGCAACGCGGCCGCCGCGCTCGGCGTGTCCTTGCAGGAGGTCGCCGCCGGGGCGGACGTGCTGTCGTTCGGCGGCACCAAGAATGGGTTGCTCGGCGCGGAGGCCGTGGTCGTGCTCGACCCCGAGCTCGCGCCCGACTTCAAGTACGTCCGCAAGCAGTCGATGCAGCTCGCGTCGAAGATGCGGTTTCTCGCCGCTCAGTTCGACGCGCTGCTGACCGACGAGCTGTGGCGCCGCTGCGCCTCGAACGCGAACTCGATGGCGGGCCGGCTGGCGGCGCGGGTCGGCGACCTGCGCGGGTTGTCGATCACGCGCCCGGTGGAGACCAACGCCGTGTTCGCCACGCTCCCGCCGGCGGTCACGGAGTCGCTGCAAGACGCCTTCCCGTTCTACACGTGGGACGAGGGCGCCGGCGAGGTCCGGTGGATGTGCTCGTGGGACACCACCGAGGACGACGTGGACGAGTTCGCCGCGGCGGTGCGGGCGGCGCTCGAGATCCGTTAGTCGGATGGTCGGCGGCGCCTGACGGCGGGATGGTCGGTGGCGCGCCTGACGGCGGCGCCTTAGGTGACGCCGCGGATCGGCACGGCGCGCTCGCCCTCGATCGCGACCGCGAGCTGGGCGCCGTCGTGGAGCACGGAGGCGAGGTGCATCGCCGCGGAAAGATACGTGGCATGGGCACGCGGTGATCGTCTGACCGAAACCGTACGGACCACGAGCTAATCTGGGCGGCGCAACGTTTGAGGTCGCGGCGGGTTTCATGATTGGTTGCAGGAGGTTTCGAGACAGTTGAGGTCCCGACGATGGTCTGGGGTCACGCGAACGGTCGTGGTGGCGCTGGTGGCGGCGTCGGCATTGCTCGCGGCGGCACCGGCCGCACTCGCGCAGCCGGCGGTGGCGGTGTTCCCGAGTCCGAACACCACCAGCGCGCTGCCCCAGACCCAGATCACTTTCCGGGGCATCCCGGCGAGCCAGATCGGCAGCGTGACCGTGGTCGGGTCGAGCTCGGGCGCGCACAGCGGGACGATCGAGGCCGACTCCGACGGTCAGGGCGGGAGCTTCATCCCGAGCGCGCCGTTCACCGCCGGGGAGACCGTGACCGTGACCACGGGGCTGAACGTGACGGGCGGCACGAACGGCAGCTTCCATTTCGGGATCGCGGTGCCGTTCGGGTCGATCAACCCGATGAACCTGCCGCTGGTGCCGGCCGGCTCGAACGGCGTCCAGCACTTTGTCTCGCGCACCGACCTCCAGCCGGCGTCGATCACGATCAACAAGCGCTCCTCCTCCGCCTACGGCGCCGACATCTTCCTGACCCCGCAGTACGGCCCGGTGCAGAACGGCCCGATGATCCTCGATCCCTCGGGAAACCTGATCTGGTTCCAGCCGCTGCCGGCCAACCAGCTCGCCACCGACTTTCGCGTGCAGCAGCTGAACGGGCAGCCGGTGCTGACCTGGTGGCAGGGCTACACGAACAACGGGAGCGGCCGCGGCGAGGGCGTCATCTACAACAGCTCCTACCAGCAGATCGCCACCGTCCAGGCTGCCAACGGCCTCCAGGGCATGGACCTGCACGAGTTCCTGGTCACGCCCCAGGGGGACGCCTACATCGTTGGCGTCTCCCCGGTGCACTACGCCGGGATGACGCGGCCGCTGATGGACGGTGTGGTCCAGGAGATCGACATCAAGACCGGACTGGTCCTGTTCGAGTGGCACGCGCTCGACCACGTCCCGATCACCGAGTCGTTCTTCAAGAAGAACGCGCCGGGGTACGTGTACGACCCCTACCACCTGAACTCGGTCTCGCTCGATACCGACGGCAACCTGATCATCTCGATGCGCAACACCTGGGCCGTCTATAAGGTCGACCACCAGACCGGAGCGGTGATCTGGACGCTCGGCTCAAACCAGACCAGCTTCAAGATGGGTCCCGGCACGCAGACCGCCTTCCAGCATGACGTGATCGTGCAGCCCGACGGTACGTTCACGATGTTCGACGACGGCGGCGGGCCGCCCACGGTTCACCAGGCCCGGGCCGTCCAGTTGGCCGTGAACGAGACCAGCAAGACGGTGACGCTGGTCAAGCAGCACGAGCACAGCCCGGGGCTGGACACCAACTTCGAGGGCGGCGCCCAGGCGCTCCCCGGGGGCGACCTGTTCGTCGGCTGGGGGCAGCAGCCGTACTTCTCGGAGTTCAACGCCGCCGGCCAGCTCGTGTTCGACGCGCGCTTCACCTCGAACACCTCGAGCTATCGCGCGTACAAGTTCGCGTGGAGCGGGCAACCGACGACGCCCCCGGCGATCGCGGCGGCGCCCAACAACGACGGGACCACCGAGGTGTGGACGAGCTGGAACGGCGCCACCGCGGTCTCGTCGTGGCGGCTGCTGGCGGGATCGAGCCCGAGCAAGCTCGCGACGCTCTCGACCGCGCCGAAACGGGGGTTCGAGATGGCGGTGTCGGCGCCCACGGGTATGGGGGTGTTCGAGGTTCAGGCATTGGACGCTGACGGGAATGTGCTGTCCAGCTCGGCGACGGCCTCGGTCGGGCCCCACATAGGCGTCGCCGGTCGCGCCGCGTTCGTGTCCAGCAGCGGCACCGGCGGCTTGCCGGCGGTGTGCGACAACGGCTTTGACTGCCACATCGCGGTCACGATCGCCGCCGGGCGGACGGTGATCGCTCGCACCGGCACCGAGCGCGTTCCCGCCAACGGCGGCGGGCTCATCTACTTCTCGCTGACCCGCGCCGGACGGTCGATGCTCGCGCACGCCGGCGGTCACCGGCTGCTCGTGCGCCTCAGCGGAAAGTCCGGGAAGCTGGCACTGAACCGGCTGATCACGCTGGTTCAGTTCTCGACGAGCGGGGCGGCGCCGGCACGGGACGCCAGCGATTCGCCGTCGCTGAGGCTGCTCGGTCTGACCGACTTCGTGTCCTTGAATGGAGTGGGCGGGATCCTCGCCGAGTGCCTGGCCTTGACGCCGTGCCACACGAGCACGACCGTCTCGGTCGGCGGCACGGTGGTCGCTACGACCGGGCCGGAGCTGCTCGGCGCCCGCGACGTCGGATACCTGATCTTCTCGCTGACCTCCGCCGGCAAGTCGATGCTCGCGCACGCGCGCGGCAACCAGCTCGGGGCCCAGGTGAAGCTCTCGGACGGCGACGCCACCGCGAGCGGCGCGATCTCGCTGGTGCGCTTCCGCTGAGTAGCGGGTAGCCTGCCCGCCCAGACCCCATGCCCCAGCTGATGATCGTCATCGCCTCGACGCGTCCCGGCCGGGGCGGCGGGCCGGTCGCACAGTGGTTCATCGAGCGCGCCACCGAGGACGGGCGGTTCGAGCTCGAGGTCGTCGATCTCGTCGAGTTCAGGCTGCCGCTGCTCGACGAGCCGAACCATCCGCGGCTGCGGCAGTACGTGAATCAGCACACGCACGAGTGGAGCAAGCGGGTGGAGGCCGCCGACGCGTTCGTGTTCGTCACGCCCGAGTACAACCACGGCTATCCCGCGTCACTGAAGAACGCGATCGACTTCCTGCACCACGAGTGGCGCCACAAGCCGGTCGGCTTCGTCTCCTACGGCGGCGTGGCGGCGGGAACTCGGTCGGTCGAGCAGCTCCAGCAGGTCGTGACCGCGGTCAAGCTGACCCCGGTGATCGAGCAGGTCAACATCCCGTTCTACCAGCAGTTCATCGAGGACGGCGAGGTTCATGCCAACGAGATGATGGAGGCCGCGGCGGTCGCGATGCTTGATCAGCTGGTGACGCTCGAGGCGACGCTCCGGCCGTTGCGCGAATCGGCGCAGCCGGGCTAAGGTGCGCCGCCGTCAGGCACCGCCGACCATTCCACTAAGGCGCCGCCGTCAGGCGCCGCCGACCATTCCACTAAGGCGGCGCTTTATCGCGCGGTCCAGCCCTGATCGAGGGTCACCGGCACGCCCGTGAACGCCCGGCCCGCCGGGGTGAGCAGGAACGCCACGACGTCGGCGACCTCGGACGGCTCGATCAGCCGCTTGACCACGTGCGGCGCCAGGATCACCTGCTCGATCACGTCCTCCTCGGGGAGGTTGTGCGCCTTGGCCTGATCGGCGATCTGCTTCTCGACCAGCGGCGTGCGGACGTAGCCGGGGCACACCGCCGCGGCGGTGATCCCGTCGGCGGCGCCCTCGAGCGCGAGCGTCTTGACGAGGCCGAGGACGCCGTGCTTGGCCGAGACGTAGGCCGCCTTGAACGGGGAGGCGACCAGCCCGTGGACGGACGCGATCGCGATGAACCTGCCGGCGCCGGATTGTTTTAGCGCTGGCCAGCCGTATTTCGCGAGCAGGAACGGGCTCGTGAGCAGGAGCGACACGATCGTGTCCCAGCGCTCGACCGGGAACTCCGCGATCGGCGAGACGTGCTGGATGCCGGCGTTGGCGACGATCACGTCGAGCCGGCCGAATTTTTCTAATGCGGTTTTGACGCTCGCCTCGTTCGCCTCGGCGCTGGTCAGGTCGGCTTGGTAGGGCGTCCCCGGACCGTCGGGATCGGGTTTGAGGTCGACGCTCAGGACGTCCATCCCGTCTGTGCTCAGCCGCTCGGCTATCGCGCGGCCGATTCCGGACGCCGCCCCGGTCACGAGCGCGGCCGTGCCCGGTTGCGCGCCGGCGCTCAACTCGACGCTCGCTTACTCGCCGGCGAGGAGGCGACGAACGACTCGTAGATCTCCGCGAGCGCCTTGCGCTGGCGGGAGGTCAGCCGGCGGTCGTTGGCGATCGCCTCGAGCACCGCGTTGCCCTCCTGTTCTTCGCCCGGAGGCGTCATCCCGGCCTGCTCGTAGAGCGCATCGGCCGACAGCTGCAGCGCCCTGGCGATGCCGTCGACGACGTGCTCGGACGGGGCCCGCAGGCCACGCTCGATCTGCGACAGGTACGGGTTCGAGATTCCCGCCAGCTCGGCGAACTGGCGCATCGACATCGCGGTGAGCTCGCGCTGCTGGCGGATGATCTCGCCCAAGGCTGCTGACGAGCGGGGCATGCCAGCAGGATAGAGAGAGAAGGGGGTCAAGAAGACTCTCATCGGCCCGGACGGAGGACGCGCGGGCCCCGGGGCGAACGGGGTCTGATCGCTTCGAACACGGCAATCCGAAGGTACGAGGAACAGATCCTCGCGTACGAGCGCCGGCCGGCCGCGTCCACCGTCGCCGGGCCGCGCCGTCCGCCGACGCCGCGCGGGCGACCGGCGTCCCGCGGGCGGGCGCGCGTGCGCGGTGCGGTGCGGGTCCGCGTCCGGCGGATCCTGGCGTTGACCGTGCTGCTGCTGGTCGCGGACACCTGCCTGTCGTTCGCTCAGGCGATGCTCAGGCCGTCCAACGTGGGGTTCGGGGTCCGCGCGGTCGAGTGGCTCCGCGACAACGGCGCGGCCGGGCTCGTGTCCGAGGTGGAGCACGTCTACTACTCGCTGAACGCGCCGGCGACGGGCGGTCCGGCGCTTCGCACGCTGCCGAAGGTGGGGGCAGCCAGCGCTCGCGGCGTTGCGCCGCCGGCGATCGCTCCCGTCATCGAGCCGGCGCTGCCGGGCGAGGGCGTGTGGCACGGGACCGGACCCCTGGTCGGGGGCGCGTCGCCCGTGCTCGTGACGACGTTCCGCCCCGACCCGAACTATCCGCAGATGGTCGCGGGCGTGGCCTGGATCGACATGGCGCGCGCGTCGCTCGCGCTGTACCCGGGGCGGTACGAGCCCCCGAACGACGGCAACCAGCCCGCCGAGGTCCCGCCGCTGCTGCGCGGCGGTCTGCTGGCCACGTTCAACGCCGGCTTCAAGCTCGAGGACTCGGGTGGCGGCTTCTTCGTGGGCGGGCAGGCGTACGCGCCGTTTCGCGACGGGCAGGCGACGCTGATCGCCTACCAGAACGGGACGGTCGACGTACGCACGTGGACCGGCGGTCCGGTCCCGGGGGCCGGTGTCGTGTTCGCCCGCCAGAACCTGCCGCTGATCGTGTCGGGTGGGCAGCTCGCCGGGAATCTGAGCGATGGCCCCGAGTGGGGCGCGACGCTCGGCAATGCCGTGCGCGTGTGGCGCTCGGGGGTCGGGGTCGACGCCCACGGCAACCTCGTGTACGCGGCGGCGGAGCTGCAGACGGCCGCGAGCCTCGCGCAGATCCTCCAGCGGGCCGGGGCGGTGCGCGCGATGGAGCTCGACATCAACTCCGAATGGGTCACTTTCAACTTCTATGGCACGTGGGGCGCGGCCGACCCGCAGAAGCTGCTTCCCGACATGACGCGCGACACGACGCGCTACCTGACCCCCGACGACCGCGACTTCTTCGCGGTGTACGCGCGGCACTAGGTCCGATGGGATGGGTCGGCGGCGCCTGACGGCGGCGCCT
>Ga0187766_10002736_pt1 | contig 10362 bp, 7 predicted proteins | sample 0216_QUI02_MP05__4_FD_132971 | JGI IMG/M metagenome (GOLD analysis project Ga0187766, IMG submission 132971) | Tropical peat soil microbial communities from peatlands in Department of Meta, Colombia - 0216_QUI02_MP05_20_MG | ecosystem: Environmental > Terrestrial > Soil > Wetlands > Peat ... | reverse complement strand
GGTCTATGCAGGAGGCCATGTACTCCTGGCGCACGTCCTTCCACTCGCGGCCCCGCAGCGCGCGCGGCACGATCTGCCAGATGAGGGCCGTGTGGTGGCCAGGCAAAGCCTGGCTCGGGTCATGGATGGTTGGGATGCTCACGAACATGCCGGCCCAGGTGGGCAGCTCGCCGCGGCGCACCTCGTCCCAGAGGGCGGCGTGGTCCGCTATGTTCTCGAGGCCGATGGCGTACCGGAAGGCCCGGTTCACGTCAGGATTCGCGCCGGCCGCTTGGAAGCGCGGTGCAGCCTTCAGGGCCAGGTGCACGGCGAAGAGCGAGAACTCGTCCGGCCGGAAGCGCGCCAGCCGTTCCAGCAGCTCCGGCTTCACGTGGCGCTCGCCGGCCAGGCGGAAGGTGCCCACCGGGTCAAGGGTACTGACCACGGCGCGGCCGTACATCCGGCGGCCGCCCATCAGCTCCACCCCCACCGCACGGCCCTTCTCCACCAGGATCTCGGTCACCTCAGTCATGTCCCAAATGTCGCCGCCGCGCTTCAGGATGGCCGTCCACATCCCCTGGGCCATTTCGTGGGACCCCTCGTGCACGAGTTGCCCCTGCCCCGCCTGGGCGATGGCGAAGGCCACGAAGCGCCCCGTCCCCGAATAGTCATACCCGATCCCTCGCGGGATCAGCAGGTGGTAAAGGATGAGCGACTTCACCACCTCGCTCTCGAATAGTTCGTCCAGCACCTCGCGAGGGCTCATCAGCGCCAGGCGGGCCAAATCCCCATCGCCGGGCGCCGCCGCCCGCGCGGGCGTGCGGAGAGCCTTCCCCGTGAACTCCGGGATCCCGGCGGCCCCGGCCCGGTGTAGCCGCTGCCACGCTTGCGCGTCTTTACGCGAGAAGGCCGCCACACTCTCCAGCGTCCGCTTCAGGTTCTTGTAGATGACCAGCGACCGCCCGTCCCCCAGCGGCAGGGCCGCCTGCACCTCGGGGTGCACGAAACTGATGTTCACCTCCTCTAGGTCCAGCTCCTTGTGGAACGGAAGGAGATTGAGCGTATCGAACACGTAGTGCCCCGTGTTGTGCCAGAACCCCGTGACGGTCGGCTCCTCGCTGGCCAGCCCCCCGCCCGACTCCAGCCGCCGCTCCAACACCATCACCTTGAGCCCAGCCTTCAGCAGGTAATTCGCCAGCGTCATCCCGTTCAAGCCGGCCCCGATGACCAGCACGTCCCACCTCTTGTCGTAGGCCATCCTCCCCTCCAAATCGCTTCGGGAGCTCGGCCATTCACCCATCCGAGGGTACGGCCACACAGCCGAACCGTCGAACAGCCGAACGCACTTCTTAGAACGGCACCTCGGTGCGTTCGTCGCGGAGGCGCTTCGCCTTGTGGTCCCAGCGGGGCAGCGCGCCCGGCTCGGCCACCTCCACCGTGGCGCGGATGCCCAGGCCCACGTGCAGGTCCTTGGCCATCTGCTCCTTCAGATCGGCCCTCCGCTCGGGCCCCAGGTCAGGCGCGGGGTCCAGGCGCACCAGGAGGTCGTCCAGGCCCCCCACGCGGCGGAGGACGATGAGGAATTCCTGCACCGCCGGGTGGGCGCGGACGATCTCCTCGACGCGGCGCGGGTAGACGATGACGCCGCGGACCTTCTTCATGTCGTCCAGCCGGCCCAGCACGCCGCCGTCCAGCGCCAGCAGCGTGCGGCCGCAGGGGCATGGGCCTTCGGCCAGGCGCACGATGTCGCGCGTGCGGTAACGCAGAAGGGGCATGGCCCGATGCGTGAGCCGGGTCAGGATCAACTCGCCCTCGCCGCCCGGGGGCACCGGCAGACCGGACTCCGCGTCCAGCACCTCGGCCAGGGCGAAGTCCTCGTGGATGTGCACGGTCCCGGGCCGGCCGCCGCAGGCGAAGCCCCATGGCGCGATCTCGGTGAGGCCCGGCAAGTCGCAGCAGCGGGCACCGAAGGCGGCCTCGATGCGCTGCCGGGTGGCCGGGATGCCGGCGCCGGGCTCGCCGGTGTGCCAGGTGATGCGGACCTTGGCATCCCTCGCCAGATCGATGCCGCGCCTCGCCGCCTGCTCCGCCACGAAGAGGGCGTAGCTGGGGGTGCTGCCCCACACCGTGATGGGGTAGTTCAGCAGGGCGTCGATCCGCTGCTCGGTGGCCATCCCACCCGAGGGGAACACCAGGCAGCCAAGGCGTTGCAACGCGTAGAACCCCAGCCAGAAACCGATCCACGGGCCGAAGCTGAAGGCCGGCATCGCCAGATCCGTCCTGCGGATGCCGTAGGCGTAGAGCGCGCGGGCGTAGATGCCCACCAGGGCATCCCAGTCCTCGGCCGTGTCCAGCATGAGCACGGGGCGCCCGGTGGTGGCCGAAGTCTGGTGGACACGCAGGCACTCCTCCAGCGGCACGGCCAGAAAGTCACCCCACGGCGCGCGCTCTTGCTGGTTTGCCTTCAGCTCGTCCTTGCTGGTGAAGGGCAGCCCTACCAGGTCGTCCGCGCCCCGGACGTCCTCGGCGCGCACGCCGGCCGCGTCCAGTTTGCGCCGGTAGAACGGGCTATCGGCGTAGGCGTGGGCCACCTGCGCCCGCAGCGCCGCCTCCTGCGCCCGGCGGCGATCCGGGGCCTCGGCGCATTCGATAGCGGGATCGAGGTAATCAGCCATTCCGGGCAGGGCCAGGATTCACACGCGTTTTCCGTAAGGCGTGAATGGTAAGGCGTGAGGGCGACCACCCCTTACGTTTCACGCCTGACGCCTCACGGGGCAGGGCGCCTCACCGGGCAAGGGAGCGCAGGCGCCGGACCAGATCCTCCGCCGGCGGCCGGTCGTCCGTACTGCGGCCGGCGTGGGCGAAACGCACGATGCCTTCGCCATCCACGATGAAGTCCCCCCCCTGCTGCATCACGTCCTGTCCCGGGCGTCCCGGCCGCCGTCCGTGCAGAAAAAACCCCAGGTACATCACGGCCGCCCTGAGGGTGAACACCCGGTACCAGGGGAGCCGGAAAAGGCCGAAGGCATGGTAGGCAACGCGCCCGGGGTCCGCCAGCACGGGGCCGGCCCACCGCTCCTGCGCCGCCAGCCCGGCGAGCTGGCCCACCGGCTCGGGCGCGAGGATCAGCAGGGTGGCCTGCGCCTCGTCCAATTCCCGTTGTCGCTGGCGGACCCGCGCCACGTGCTCGATGCAGACCAGTCACCCCAGATGGCGCAGGAAGATGAGGACGACGGGGCGGCCCCGGAAGTCCCGCAGCGATGCCCGCTCCCCGCCCACCGCGTCCAAGGTGAAGTCGGGGGCCGGATCCCCCTCGCGAATGGCCGAACGGCTCGGGGGCATCCGTGGCGTCAGGCCCGGGCGGCGGCCGGCTCCCAGGCGAGGGCGGCGGCGATGCAGTGCTGCACGCAGGTGGGCGGGAGGCCACGGGCCTGCCGGTCCGCGCAGCGGTCGCACCCGTCCAGCAGCGTGAGCTGCCAGCGGAACCGCAGGCCTCCGTTCTTCGCCACCGGCCCCTCGGGCCGGGCCTGGATCCAGCTCTGGATGGCGGGCAGGTCGTGTTCCTGGTTGCAGGCCACCTCGCAGGCGAGGCAGCCGATGCAGCGGTCGTGAAGGAGCGTCAGGCGGCCCTTGGGGATGGGCGCCGTCGCATGTCGCGGCGCCCGCGCCGGCTCCTTCCAGGCGGGCGGTCGCCCCTCCCCTTCCGGCGCGGGGGCCGGGCTCACCCGGCACATCAGCGATCGGATGCTCACCGCCCCCACGGCCGGATCGCAGGGGCCGGCGCTGTCCGTCAGCAGGTTGCCGTTGGCCTCGCGCCAGCCGTAGTCCGGCCCGCCCCGCTCGGGAAACCACCAGGCGTGCGGCAGGGCCACCACCCGGGGGTCCATGCCCGCTTGCAGGCGGGCCCGCATGCGGATGCGCCCCCGCGACGTCTCGATCCAGGTCCATCCGCCGTCCGCGATGCCGTGGCGACGCGCCGTCTCCGGGTGCAGTTCCACGAACGGCTCGGGGACGCGGGCGCGCAGCACCGGCACCTGCCGGTACTCGGAGTGGAAGAAGGTCTGCGAACGTACGCCGGTGGTGAGCACCAGCGGGTAGTCCACCGCCAGGTCCGGCGTGCGCGCCGGGCTTTCGGGCGGCTCCTGGTAGGACGGCAGCGGGTCCCGCCCGGCCGCCTCCAGCTTCGAGGGGACGAACTCGTATTTGCGCGAGGGCGTGGAGAACCCCTTGGTCCGGTATTTCGCGTAGGCGGCCGGGGCCTGGAGGATCCCCCGTCGCGCGAACTCCTCCCAGGTGAGGCCGGAGGGCGCCAGGATCTGCCCCCAGGCGTCCTCCAGGCGGTCGAAGAAGGCGTCGCTATGGCCCAGGCGCCTGCCCAACTCGTTCAGGATCTCGTGGTCCGACCGGCACTCGCCCACCTGCACGGCCTTCCGCCGCGCCGCCACGTAGCCGGCGCGCGTCCAGTAGCCGGCCACGTCGTCCTGCTCCACCCAGGATGCGGCGGGCAGCACGATATCCGCCTGCTCGGCCGTGGGGGTCATGAACAGGTCGGCCACGGCCAGGAAGTCCAGGGCTTGCAGGGCAGCGTAGGTGCGGTTCGCGTCCGGCCAGGTGAGCAGCGGGTTGCTGCCGTGGATGAGGGCGGCGCGCACCCGGTAGGGGACACCCTCCAGGATGGCCCGGCACAGGACGGGCGTGGGCACCAGCGCCCCCCAGTCCGCCACCGGGAAGTCGCAGCCCCCCAGACGCTTCGCCCGCTGGCCCTCCGACAGGCGCTCGTGGCCCGCGAAGCGACTGAGGGTCTGGATACCGGGGAGGCCGAACAGCACGTTGCCGCCCTTCGCGTCCAGGTTGCCGCTGAGGGCCATCAGGTGGGCGTTGCAGAGGGCATTGCTGACGCAGTTCACCGTGCCGTCCAGCACCTGCCCCGGGTTCAGGGCGGCCGGCTTCACCGTGGCGTAGAGGCGCGCTGCCTCGCGGATCTTGGCCTCCGGCACCCAGGTGATCCCGGCGGCCCGTTCCGGCGGGAACTCGGCCACCCGAGCCTTCAGGCGGTCGAACCCCACCGTGTGGCGCTCGACGAATTCCTTGTCGTACAGGTCCTCGAAGATGACGGCGTGCAGCATCCCCAGGGCCAGCGCCGCATCCGTGCCGGGGCGGAGCTGGAGCCACAGGTGCGCCCGGGCGGCCAGCGTGGTGTAGCGGGGGTCCACCACAATGAGCTTGGCCCGTTCCAGGCCCTTCAGGAGCTGGTAGCCTTTGTACTCCTCGGGGTGCGTCCAATGCGGGTTGCACCCCCACACGATGACGCAGCGGGGGGAGTTCGCATAGTCCGCCACCGGCAGGCCGCCGCAGACGGCGGTGTGCGTGACCAGGCGGGGAAGGTAGCAGATGGGGCCGGGGGTGGCGACGTTGGGGGTGCCGAAGGCGTTGGCGAAGCGGTAGAGGAATTCGGCGTAGTCGCGCCCGGTGCCCTGCACCAATGCCACGGCCTCCGCCCCGCTCTCGCGCCGGACGGCCGCCAGGCGGGCCGCGATGGCGTCCAGCGCGTCGTCCCAGGTGATGCGCTCCCAGCGGCCGCTGCCCTTGGGGCCCAGCCGGCGTAGGGGGTGCGTGAGCCGGTCCGGGTGGTGGACCACCTCGCGGTAGGCCAGCCCCATGGCGCACAGGGTGCCGCGGTTCACGGGGCTCTCCGGGTCACCCTCGATGCGCAGCACCCGGTCGTCCCGCACGCTGATCAGCACGCCGCAGCCCCCGTGGCACCCGCGGCACGTGCTCCTGACGACGCGCTCGCCCACGCTCTCCCCCTCAGGACTGAGGACTGAGGTATGAGGACTGAGTCACCGCCCTCCCTCAATCCTCAGTCCTTTCACCTCAGTCCTGCCGTTCTCGGCGGCCCCCGGCCGCCCAGCAGGCCGCTGACACCCATCGTGTCTCGCAGGCTGCTCAAAAAGGTGCAGATGCAAGGCGGCACGCGATGCGCCGAGTGAGGCGTACTCCGGGTACGCCGCAGCGAGCGCGCGAGCGCGCCAACGCCACACCCGCTGCCGCCGAGGCAGTGGGGAGAGATGTAGGGCCTCTTTCAGCAGCCTGCTAGAAGGGCACCTCCGTGCGCTCGTCCTTCACGCGCTTGGCCTTGTGGTCCCAGCGGGGGAGCGAGCCGGGCTCCACCACCTCCACGGAGGTGCGGATGCCCAGGCCGATCTGGAGGTCGTGGGCCACCTTCTCCTGGAGGGCGGCGCGGCCGCCGGGGGCCAGGTCCGGGCGCGGATCGATCCTCACCAGGATGTCGTCCAGCCCGCTCACGCGCCGCAGGACCACCTGGAACTCCTCCGCCTCCGCATGTCCCCGCACGATCTCCTCGATGCGGCGCGGGTACACGATGACGCCGCGGATCTTCTTCATATCGTCCAGCCGGCCCAGCACGCCGCCGTCCAGGCCCAGGAGCGTGCGGCCGCAGGGGCACGGCTGCGCGGCGGGGCGCACCAGGTCCCGAGTGCGGTAGCGCAGCAGGGGCATGGCCTTCCGGTAGAGGCTGGTGAAGACCAGCTCGCCGGTCTCGCCCGGTTTCACGGGGCGGCCCGTGTCTTCGTCCAGGACCTCGGCGTACTCGTAGTCCTCGTGTACGTGCACCTGGCCCGACTGGGCCGCGCACTCGAACCCCCAGGGGGCGATCTCGGTGAGCCCCGGCAGATCGAAGCACTTGGCGCCGTAGGCGGCCTCGATGCGGCGCTTGGTGGCCAGGATGCTGGCCCCCGGCTCGCCGGTGTGCCAGGTGATCCGGATGCGTGCGGCCGTGGCCAGGTCGATCCCCTTCTTAGCCGCCTGCTCGGCCATGAACAGTGCGTAGGAGGGCGTGCAGCCCAGCACCGTGATGGGGTAGTTCAGCAGGGCATCGATCCGCTGCTCGGTGGACATGCCGCCCACCGGGAACACCAGGCAGCCCAGCTCCTGGGCCGCGTAGAACCCGGACCAGAAGCCGATCCAGGGCCCGTAGCTGAAGGCGGCCATCACCATGTCCTGCTTGCGGATGCCGTAGGCGTAGAGGGTGCGGGCGTACTGATAGTAGAAGCCGTGCCAGTCCGAGGGCGTATCCAGGTAGAGGACGGGGCGCCCGGTGGTGGCCGAGGTCTGGTGGACGCGCAGGCACTCCTCCAGCGGCACCGCCAGGAACTCCCCCCACAACGGGTGCTTGGCCTGGCTCTCCTTCAACTCGTCCTTGGTGGTGAAGGGGAGCTTCTCGATATCGTCCAGGGACCGGATGTCCTTGGGCGTGATCTTCGCGGCGTCGAACTTCCGCTGATAGAAGGGGCTGTTCCGGTAGCAGTGCTCCACCTGCTCCAGGAACCGCCCCTCCTGAAGCGCCCGCAGGCCGTCCCGCGGGGCCGTCTCGATCTCGGGATTCAGATACGGACTCTCCATGCCCACCTCAGCTCAGCAATGAGCAATGAGCAATGAGCAATGAGTCGTGGAAGGAGGCGCCAGTTGACAGTGGACCACCGGGCACCACTCATTGCTCGTTCCTCATTGCTCATTGCTTCCTTCAGAAGATGGTGCCGCGCTGCTTGATGACGGGGGCGGCCGCCTTGATGGCCTTCACGATGTTGTGGTAGCCGGTGCAGCGGCAGAGGTTGCCCGAGATGCCCACGCGGATCTCGTCCTCCGTGGGGTCCGAGTTCGTGCTGAGGAAGTCCAGGGCCCCGATGAGCATGCCGGGGGTGCAGAACCCGCACTGGAGCCCGTGGTGCTCCCAGAAGGCCTCCTGCAAGGGATGGAGCTTCCCCTCCTTGGCCAGGCCCTCCACCGTCACCAGGTTCTGCCCGTCCGCCTGCACGGCGAACATGAGGCAGGACCGCACCGTCTGTCCGTTCAGGAAGATGGTGCAGGCGCCGCAGATGCCGTGCTCGCACCCCACGTGGGTGCCGGTGAGCCCCAGGTCCTCCCGGATGAAGTCCACCAGGAGCTTCCGCGCCTCGCAGGCCCCCTCGTACTCCACCCCGTTGATGGTCATGCTGATGGTCCGGAGCTGCCGCTTCTGCTTGGTTGCCGTGCCCGTCGTCATCGCCTCGTCTCCTGTGGCCATCCGTCGCCTGCGCGCCGGGGCGGTTCGATCAGCCGACCTTGCCGGCCTTCTCCAGGGCCTTGCGCAGGGTCCGCCCGGTGAGGACCTTGGCCAGGTGTTTGCGGTACTCGGCCGAGCCGTGCAGGTCGCCCTCCGGCTCCACCTCCCCGCCCACCTTCTCCGCGGCGGCCTGGATCACCTTGTCCGTGACCTCCGTGCCCTTGAGGATGGCCTCGGCGCTGCGCGCCTTGAAGGGGGTGCCCCCCACCCCGCACAGGGCGATCCGCGCATCCGTGCACTTGCGCTGCTTGTCCAACTGCACCATGGCGGCCACGCCCACGATGGCGAAGTCCCCGTGGCGCCGACTGAACTCCACGAAAGCCCACCCCGCTTCGGGCGGGACCGTGGGGAACCGCACCTCCGTCACCATCTCGGTGGGCTGGAGCGCCGTGGTGAGGAAGGTGACGAAGAAGTCGTCCGCCGTGAGGACCCGCTCGCCGGCCGGACCCTTCACCACCACCTGCCCCCCCAACGCCGATAAGACGCACGGGTACTCCGCCGCCGGGTCCGCGTGGGCGATGGTGCCCCCCACGGTGCCGCGGGTGCGGATGGCCAGGTGGCCCACCCAGTAGGTGGCCTCCGTGAGCAGCGGGCACTTGCCCTTGATCACGGACGAGGTCTCCACGGTGCGTTGCCGCGTCAGCGCGCCGATGTGGATCATCCCGTCCACGTCGCGCACGTAGTCCAGGCCGGGGATCTTGTTCACGTCCACGATCACCTTGGGGCGGGCCAGGCGGAAGTTCATGAGGGGCACCAGGCTCTGGCCGCCGGCCAGGACCTTGGCGTCGTCCCCGTGGTCCCGGAGGAGCTTCAGGGCCTCGTCCAGGGTGCCGGGGTCGAAGTACTCGAACTGTGCCGGTTTCATCGGGCGCCTCCCTTTCCGAGCTGGTCCTCCATCATCTTGAAGAACTGGCCGATCATCATCTTGGACACGCCGCCGATCATCCGCTGGCCCACCCCGGCGATGAGGCCGCCCACCTGGGCATCGCCGGACCACTTCACCTCGGTCTGCCCGCCCTGGGCCACCAGCTCGACCACCCCCTCGCCCTTCATGAACCCGACCGTCCCGCTCCCCTCCACGGCCATGGTGAAGGCGGCGGGGGGGCGCTTGTCCTTGAGCTGCACCTTGCCGGTGAACGTCCCCTTCACCGAGGCCACCCCCACCTTCATGGTGGCCTCGTAGACGTCGGGCGCGGTCTCCTCCATCCGCTCGCAGCCCGGCATGCACGCCCTGAGGGCGGCGGGGTCCAGCAGCAGCTTGTAGACCACGTCCTGGGGCGCCTTGAACGTGTAGGTCCCTTCCAGCTTCATCGCTCCGTATCCCCTTCGTTTGTGGTTTATCGTTTGTGGTTTGTCGTTCCGGCCTGCCCGCCGGCCGCGGTTGAAACCACAGACCCGAAACGACGAACGCCAAACCGCCGCCGCTAGGCGGCGTTCAGTTGGGCCACGGCCCGCACCGGCGCCGCCGTGGCCCCGTCCAGGGGAAGCGGCAGGCCGTAGAAGGTGAAACGGTGCGGCAGGTCCAGCACGGCCGGCCACAGGTTCACGTTCTCGATGATGTAGAACTCGTGCTCCCGCATCAGCCGGTGGGCCGGCCAGGTGAGCACGTCCCCGTCGATCTCGTCCTGGTCCGCGCCGAAGACCTTCACGTCCCGTTCCAGGAGCCAGCGCACCGCCTCGGGCGTGATGGGGATCACGCTGCGCCAGTAGTCGGGCCCGTCCCACAGGCGCGAGATGCCCGTGTAGATCAGCACCACGTCCCCGCGCCGCATCCCCGCCCTCTCGGCCGCCTTGGCCAGGTCGTCGGGCCCGACGGATTCCCGGTGCTTCTTGTGCGAGAGGTCGAGCCAGCAGGCGGGAACCCCCGTGACCAGTTCCAGCGGCATCTGGTCGATGGTCTTGCCCTTGGGGTTGAAGTGGTTCGGGGCGTCGATGTGGGTGGAGGCGTGGTCCGAGAAGAGCAGCAGCTTGGTCTCCTGGATCTTGGTCTCCATGATGTTGTGCCAGCGGAGCACCGCGCTGCGCTTGCTCTTGGAGTAAGCGCCCCGGGTGAACTCGGCCACCACCTCGTGGCTCAGGTCCACGAAGCGGCCCTGGGGGGGGCGCTCCTGCCCCGGCAGGGCCACGACGCGGAGCGGGGAGGCGCTGGCCCCCTGGAACTTCACCGGGAAGGCGACGAAGGCGAAGCGCGCCGGGAGCCGGTCCAGCTGGGTGAGGTTCTCGATGTGCCAGAACTTGCGCTGGCGCATCACCATGTGGGG
>Ga0187766_10002734_pt1 | contig 10365 bp, 12 predicted proteins | sample 0216_QUI02_MP05__4_FD_132971 | JGI IMG/M metagenome (GOLD analysis project Ga0187766, IMG submission 132971) | Tropical peat soil microbial communities from peatlands in Department of Meta, Colombia - 0216_QUI02_MP05_20_MG | ecosystem: Environmental > Terrestrial > Soil > Wetlands > Peat ... | reverse complement strand
CCGCGGGAGCTGCCGGCCTTGCTCCGCGCCCACCGCCTGCAGGAGAAAGCGTCGCGTGTCGGTTTCGACTGGAAGGAGGCACCGCAGGTCTTCCGGAAGGTGGAGGAAGAACTCGGCGAGTTGCGGGCTGCCATGCAGGGCCAGACAGCGGACAGGGTGGAGGCGGAACTGGGTGACCTCCTCTTTGCGCTGGTGAATCTGAGCCGCTTCCTGGCGGTGAACCCGGAGGAGGCGTTACGCAAGACCATCGCCCGGTTCATCGCGCGCTTCCGCTATATCGAGGAAGAGCTGGCCCGGCGCGACCGATCCTTGCGCCAGGCGAGCCTAGAGGAGATGGACGCGCTATGGGAGGAAGCCAAGGCCAGGGGCCGGTAGCTCCTTTTCTTCTTCGCTCCGTGTTCCGGCGGTTATGCACGCTCGTCGCGAGTTGAGGATGTGAGGCGAAATCCCCGTCGCACTGACACGGACGCCGAAACAGGGCTGTCGGCCGCCCTTGGCCCCCGGGGGTTGCTACGCGAGGTCCTGCCCGAGTTCGAGTATCGGCCGGCCCAGCTTCAGATGGCTCACGCAGTTGAGCAGGTCATCGCGGTGGGCGGGGCCCTGTTGGCCGAGGCAGGCACCGGCACCGGCAAGACCCTCGCCTACCTCGTCCCGGCGATCCTGAGCGGCCGGAAGACCCTGGTCGCCACTGGGACCAAAACCCTACAGGATCAATTATTCTTCAAGGACATCCCGCTCCTTGCCTCGGCGCTGCCGCGGAAGTTCGTCGCCAGCCTGATGAAGGGCCGGGGAAACTATCTCTGCCGTCGGAACCTCCGGCGAGCCCTCCAGGAAGCGCACACCCGGCCCCAGCGCCAGGCACTGCTCAAGATCCAGGCCTGGTCCGCCACGTCAGTCCGTGGTGACCGCGCCGAATTAGCCTTCCTCCCCGAGCCCAATCCTCTCTGGGACGATATTGCCGCCTGGTCTGAAACCTGCCTCGGCACCTCGTGTGAGGATTACGACGACTGCTTCATGACCCGGATGCGGCAAGAGGCGGGGGCGGCCGATGTGATCATCGCCAACCACCACCTTCTCCTGGCCGACGCCGTCCTGCACGACCGTGGCCAGTTCCAGGTCATCCCTTCGTATGACGTGCTGGTCGTGGACGAGGCGCATCTCTTGGAGGATGTCGCCACCGATTTCTTCGGGGTCGAGATCAGCAATCTCCGCCTCGACCGCCTGGTTCGCGATACGCACCGCGAGTGGACGAGCGCCCCCGTCACCGGCGGGGCCGATCGGAGCCTCTCGAATCAACTTGGTCACCTGGCAGAGACCTCCGTGCGCTTCTTCCGCGCCCTGGATCTTCCCGAGGGCACGCGGCGTCTCCGCCCGGACGCCTTGGACGGGGTCTGCCGAGCGGCGGGGAGAGAACTCATCCAGGCTCTGGTCCTGCTGCACGATCTCGTGCAGGCGGCACCGGAGAAGCCGGAGGGCCTCCTCACATGCGCGCGGCGAGCGCGGGAGCAGGCGGCGATCCTCACGGGTCTCCTAGATGCTCCGAGGGAGACACCCGACTCCGGGGCCGGGCCAGCCGTGGTGCGTTGGGCCGAGCGACGGGGCCGAGGCATCTTCCTTCGCGCCTCGCCTCTGGACGTCTCGGAGGATTTCCACCGAACGATTCTGGAGTCCGCGGAGGCCGTCATCCTCACCTCGGCCACCCTGTCAGCCGCGGGCCGCTTCGACTTTCTTCGCACTCGGCTCGGCATCCAGGAGGCGCAGGAGTTCCAGGCAGCATCACCCTTCGACTATGCGCACCAGGCCATCCTGTACGTCCCGCGCCACCTGCCCGATCCCAGAAGTCCGGGCTTCGTCGAGGCCGCGGCGGAGGAGATTTGCCGCCTCCTCCAGATCACGCAGGGCCGGGCCCTGGTCCTCTTCACCAGTCTGGATGCCATGGAGACCACCCACCGGTTGGTGGATCGTCGCGTTCCATTCCCCCTCATGGTTCAGGGCCAGGCGCCCCGGACGGAATTGCTGGAGAGATTCCGGGGGGATGTGGCATCGGTGCTCTTCGCCACGCGAAGCTTCTGGCAGGGGGTGGACGTCGTCGGCGAGGCGCTGAGCTGCGTCATCATCCACAAGCTTCCCTTCGGATTCCCGGGGGATCCGATTCTGGAGGCCCGACTGGAGTACCTGCAGCACCAGGGAAGTGACCCGTTCTGGGATTACCAGGTCCCGTCGGCGATCATCACGCTCCGGCAGGGCCTGGGTCGGTTGATCCGGAGCGAACGTGATCGCGGGGCCCTCTGTATTTTGGACAATCGCCTCCTCTCGCGCGGCTACGGGAGGGCCTTTCTGGAAAGTCTGCCCGCCTGTCCGCTGACCAGCGAGCACGAAGACCTGCAACGATTCTTTCGGTCCGAATCGACTCGAGGGGCCCTGCGTCCGTTTGGCGCTTCTCGTGAGGATGATGGAACCCCATGACACCCCGTGGGCCGAAGGCACTTGGGGGATAGAGACATAGGAATGGGCGTTCTCCTCCTCTTCGTGGATGGGCTGGGGCTGGGCGAGGATGAACCGGACAAGAACCCGGTGGCCCGGGCTCGCCTGAATCGGCTGCGCCTGCTGCGGGATCGCCCGGCGCCGGATCCGACGGCCATCCTGGTTCCCGCGGATGCCTGTCTGGGCGTCCCCGGATTACCCCAAAGCGCCACGGGGCAGACATCCATCCTGGCGGGTGTCAACGCGCCCGCGCTGGTCGGGCGGCATGTCAACGGTTACTGCACGAAGTCGCTGGCCGTTCTCCTGGATGGCCGCTCCCTTTTCAGCCGGGTGAAAGCCGGCGGGGGCGAGGCGACCTTTGCCAATGCATACACCCCCGCATTCCTGGAAAATTTGCCCCGGTTCCTCTCGGTCAGCACGGTGGCCACGATGCGGGCGGGCCTCGGGTTCCGGACGCTCGACGATCTGGCGCGAGGCGAAGCGCTCTTCCACGATTTCACCAACCGGCTCCTTCCCGAACGAGGCTACTCGCTCCCGACCGTCACGCCCCGCGAGGCGGGAGCACGGCTGGCCCGCCTGGCCCAGCAGCACGCTTTCACCATGTACGAGCATTTCCTGACGGATCGGGCCGGCCACGCCCAGGACATGGCGCGGGGAGTGGAGATCCTGGAAGATCTGGAGGAGTTTCTGAATGCGGTCCTCTCTGGAATGGATCTCTCCACCCATCTGGTTGTCCTGGCCAGTGACCACGGCAACCTGGAGGATCTCTCCACCAAGCGGCACACCCGCAACCCGGTCCCGGTCCTTTTCTGGGGGGCGGGTGCGCGCGAGTCGGCCGCGGGGGTCAGGACGATTGCCGACATCGCCCCGGCTATCTTGCGGCACATGGGTATGGTATAATAGGTAAGAGTCGTGGGGCCATTCCGGCCCCCCAGTTCTCCATGCAGCCTCGTTGGATGCGCGCGGATTCGGTGCTCGCCAGAGCCCTTCTGGTCTCCCTCTTCGTCTGTCTCGTCGCGCAACCCGGGGGAGCCCTCGCCCGCCAGGTGAACGTGATCCGGGTCGAGAGCGTGATCTCGCCCAGCTCGGCGGATTACATTGTGAGCGCCATCCAGGAGGCCGACAAGGAGAATGTGGTCGCCCTGGTCATTGAGTTGGACACGCCCGGAGGCCTGGACACCTCCATGCGCGTCATCATCAAGGAGATGCTGGCGGCCAAGACGCCTCTCGTCGTCTACGTGGCGCCCAGCGGCGCACGGGCGGCCTCGGCCGGGGCCTTCATCACCATGGCGGCCCACATCGCGGCCATGGCGCCGGCACCAACATCGGCGCCGCCGCGCCCGTCGCCATGGGCGGGCAGATGGACAAGACCATGGAGAAGAAGGTCACCAATGACGCCGCGGCCTACATGCGGACCATCGCCGAAAAGCGCGGGCGACCGATTGACCTGGCCGAAGAGTGGGTGCGGAAGGCCACGTCCAAGACGGAGACCGAGGCGGTCAAGGCCAAGCTCATCGACGTGGTGAGCCCGAACCTTACCGATCTCCTGCAGGCCATCGACGGCCGGGTGGTCACCACGGCCGCGGGGAAGGTCAAGCTCGAGACGAAGAACGCGGTCGTCCGCCGCGAGGAGATGAATCTCCGCGAGAAGATCCTGAAGATCATCACCGACCCGACCATCGCCTACCTCCTCTTGATCCTGGGGCTGGCCGGCCTCTACTTCGAATTCAGCACGCCGGGGGCCATCCTGCCCGGGGTCCTGGGGGGGATCGCCCTCATCCTGGCCCTGTATGCCTTCCAGCAGCTGCCCATCAACTATGCCGGGTTCCTGCTCATCCTCCTGGCCATCGTGATGTTCATCGCGGAGATCAAGGTCGTCTCCCACGGGGTCCTGACCCTCGGGGGCATTGCCGCCATGATCCTGGGCTCCATGATGCTCATCAACACCCCGGCCCCCTACATGCGCATCTCCGTGGGGGCCATCATCGGGACCGCCGTGGGCACTGCTGCCTTCTTCCTGTTTGTCGTGGGGGCCGGGGTGAAGGCCCTGCGGAGCAAGACGACCACCGGCATCGAAGGCCTGGTCGGCGAGATCGGCGTGGTGCGGACCCGCCTGGCGCCGCGGGGGCAGATCTTCCTGCGCGGAGAACTGTGGAACGCCGAGGGCGATGGCGCCGTGGAGGTTGGCGAATCGGTGCGAGTCACGGGGATGGACGGTCTCACGTTGCGGGTTGTCCATGTCCAGCGCGCGACGGCTACATCCGAAGCTGTCGCTACGGGGAGATCAGAATGAACCTATTGCCGTTTGCCGTCGTCCCGACGCTGTTCGTCATCATCATCATTCTGTACATCCTCTCCAGTGCGGTGAAGATCCTGCGGGAGTACGAGCGGGCGGTCGTCTTCCGCCTCGGCCGGCTGTCCAAGGCGCTGATCAATCCCGGGGGCACCGGGAACGGCCCCGGGCTGATCCTGCTGATCCCCATCATCGACAAGATGGTGAAAGTCAGCCTGCGGACCGTGGCCATGGACGTGCCATCCCAGGACACTATCACCAAGGACAACGTCTCGCTCAAGGTGAACGCCGTCATCTACTTCCGGGTGATGGAGCCGGAGCGGGCCGTGGTGGCGGTGGAGGATTACCTATTCGCCACCTCCCAGATGGCCCAGACCACCTTGCGCAGCGTCTTGGGCCAGTCGGAACTGGACGAGCTGCTCTCCGAGCGTGACAAGATCAACCAGAAGCTCCAGCGGATCATCGACGAGCACACCGAGCCGTGGGGGATCAAGGTGAGCGCGGTGGAGGTGAAGTTCATCGACCTGCCGCAGGAGATGCAGCGGGCCATGGCCAAGCAGGCCGAGGCCGAGCGGGAGAAGCGCGCCAAGATCATCCATGCCGAAGGCGAACTGATGGCTTCGGAGAAACTGGCGCAGGCGGCCCGGGTCATCGCCTCGGAGCCCGTCACCATCCAACTTCGCTATCTGCAGACCCTGACGGAGATCGGGACCGAGAAGAATTCCACCATCATCTTTCCCATCCCGATTGACATGCTCCGGGCCATCGTGGGGGACAAGAAGCCGGCGTGATGGCCGGGCGCAGAGCCTACTGATCATGACGGCGTCAGGGGCCATGCCCTGGCGCCGTTCGCTTTTCACGGAAAGGCCGGCAGCGCGTCGCCCGATCCGCTAGGGAGCGAGGGGAATGGACGATGAGCGTCTATGCCAATCTGGCGGGACTCGAAGTCGGCGATGAGTTCCCCGTTCGGCTGGCGGGCGCCATCAATGTGAGTCCCGAGTCGTTCTATCGGGGATCAGTCGCGACAGGGGCGGATTCGCTGCGGGTCATGGCGGAACAGATGGTGGCTGAGGGGGCGGACGCGCTGGACATCGGCGCCATGTCCACGGCGCCCTACCTCAAGACCGAGATCACGGAGGCAGAAGAGATTCAGCGCCTGACCTGGGCAATCGGCATCGTTCGCAAGATGGTGGGCGTTCCCATCTCGGCCGACACAAAGCGGAGCCGGGTCGCGCTGGCCGCCCTGGATGCCGGGGCGAACATCATCAATGACGTGAGCGGCCTTCGTCACGATCCCGGCATGGCGGAGATGGTCGCCCGGCGCGCGCGGGGCGTGATCCTCATGGCGTCCGAGACCGATCCGAGCGCACGGGACCCAATCGAGACGGTGCGGGGGCTTCTGGAGGAAAGCCTGCAGGTTGTCTGGAAAGCGGGCCTGCCGGACCATCGCGTGGTGCTGGATCCGGGCATCGGGTTCTTCCGCCAGGCCGCCATCCCTTGGCATGTATGGGACTGCCAACTGTTGCGGAGGCTCGCTGAGTTGCGGTCGCTCGGCCGCCCCCTGCTCGTAGGGGTCTCGCGCAAGTCGTTCATCGGAAAAATCATTGGCCAGGCAGATCCCGGGGATCGTTTGGCCGGTTCGCTGGCTGCGACGGCGATCGCCGTGCTGAACGGGGCGCATCTGATCCGGACTCATGATGTCGGGCCCACGCGCGAAGCGGTGCGGATGGCGGAAGCGCTCCGGCCAGGCTGAGCTAGAACAAGGTGTTTGAGCCACCGGAAAGCTGAGGGCGTGCGGGCTCTGTCTCACACGGGGCGATGCAGGAAGAAGGCTTACTGACAGCGCTCGAGGGGCTGGCTGAGCAACTCCAGATCCCCGTCTCCTACGCCACGCTGGCGACCGAGGAACTGCCCGGGCGGGGAGGCATGTGCGTCATTCACGGGGAGCGGCGGATCATCATCGAGCGAAGCTTGACGACTGGTGCAAAGGCTCGCCTCCTGGCCGCCGGCCTCGCCCAGTTCGATCTCGAAGACGTCTTCCTGCTGCCGGCCGTTCGGGAGGCCATCGAACGGGCCGAGCCTCCTTGAGACCAATTCTCCAGAGCCTGAGCCAAATCTGATCCTTCCATGTGCCTCCGCGCCTCCGCCGTTGAGGGGATCGGCCGCTTTACCTGGAAGGACTCGGATGCTATGGTTCCGGCTTGGTGGGGAGGCAAGAAGACTGTCATGGGGCAAGCACTCAGGTGGCGGGGTTGGCTGCTGCTGATCTTGGCTGGGGTGGCGGGCCTCCTGCTGGCGTGGCCTATGTCAACGGCCCATGCAGGGGCCTTCGAGGAAGGCGTGGACTTTTTCCAGGGGGGCCATTACCGCTGGGCCTTGGAGAAATTCATTGAGGCCGTTGACCAGGCACCCTGGGACCCAGAGCGCCAGTGGTACCTGGCAGAGGCGTACCGCCTACTGGGGGACAATGCCGCCGCGGGCCAAGCCTACCGGCGGATACTTCAAATGACACCGCAGTCGCCGCAAGCGATGGCTGCCCGCCGTGCGCTCGATGCTCTGGGGGAACCAAGCCTGACCACGTTCCGGATCCCGTTCCAGAAGCGAGGAGCCTCGGTGCTCCTTCCAGGAAAATTGAACAACCAGTTGATCGGATATTTCATCTTAGACACCGGTGCCACATTCACATCGATCAGCCGAACGGTAGCCGACAGCCTGGGGGTTGCGAGCGGGGGGAGTACCGTCAGACTGAGCACCGCTAGCGGCGCGATACAAGTTCCACTGGCTCTGTTAGACGAGGTGGAGGTAGGTGGAGCCGTTGCACGCCATGTGGCCGCAGTGATCCACGACCTGCCGAACGTGCCTCCGAACGTCGTCGGCCTCCTGGGCCTCAGCTTCCTGGAGCGCTTCCGGGTGAACCTTGACCTGACCTCCGGAGTTCTGGTCCTCGAGTCAGGCGACTAAGCTCTATTCTCCAGCAAATATTTCTCTCCAATCAAAGAATGAATAATTGTAACTATTTGATATCGTTATGATTTAGTCGATTATGATTTTATAAAATTAAGTATTGACAAGCAACGGCTCATATTTTATATATATTCATGGTTAGATCATGATGATCAGCCAATAAAAACTGGAAACGGCAATAGAATCCCCGCCAGATTGGATCACTCGGCGGACGATTCGACACTGCCAAAGGAGGAAAATCAAATGCTTCTTGAGAGATGGCAACCACGAGTTCAGTCCATTGCTCACTGGGATCCCTTCACGCAGATGGCGGACCTGCAAAGGGAAATGGATCAGGTCTTTGGAGAGTTCTTCGGTCGAACCCCGTCCAGCATGGCGGCGACAGAGGCGTTCTGGAGCCCGTTGGTGGACATCCATGAGACCAAGGATGGCTTCCAACTCATGGCAGAGCTTCCCGGAGTCAAGCAAGGGGATATCCAAGTCTCCGTCGAGGGCGACACGCTGACCCTGAAGGGTGAGCGTAAGCGCGAGACCGAAGTGAAGGAGGACCAGTATCACCGCATCGAGCGGAGCTATGGCCGCTTCGAGCGGAGCATCCTGCTGCCCTCGGTCGTGGATCCCGAACGGGTGAAGGCCGCGTATCGGGACGGCGTGCTGGAGATCCAGCTTCCGAAGAAGGAAGAGGCGAAGCCGAAGGAGATCAAGGTGGAAGTAGCCTGATCTCCCACGCCTTGACCGGAAGAAGCTGTTTGTATACGGGGAAGGAGGCAAACCTCCTTCCCCTTTTTTCGACTCGGAGTGGGGACCATGCCTGCGAGACATGGGGGTGCGGACGGTCCCTGAGTCTGAGATCAACTTCCGCCGTTGCGTGGCGAGCGACAAGACGTCCGCCCAACCCGATCCAAGTGTTCCCTCAGATGGCGTCGGGCTATCTCAGCGTTGGCAGCGTTGCGCCACTTGACCTGATCGAATCGGGACAGCGCATTGCACAAGTGCGGGATATCGAGGTTCCCATCTGCATCGTGATGGGGGAGATGCCGTAACGTTTTCCCTTCGGGTGTGGTTTCGATCGCCGCGAAGGCGGAATCCGGAAGCTGCCGGATATACTGCCGGCTCCACTTCGCGGCATCGGCAGAAGTTCCAGCCACCACTACGAGGCCAGTCAGTAACCCAAGAATCCATCGCCTTTCCATAGTTCCTCCCCGCTCTCCCCAGCCGTGCATCATTCCATGTGCCCTAAGGGCAGACGACGCCCGCGCGCGGATTTGACGGCCCTTCTTTGCTCTGATAGGTCCGCGTCGCCTCAGCCGACCCTCTCTCCCTCCAGGAGCTCCGAATGGTAGGCGAATACCCCATTCGCCTTTTTCTCTATCGGGACTGGCTCATCCGCGCGGCCGGCGGCGCTTTGATTCCGAAGTTCGTGAGCCTATTTCTCTGCCGGTATTTTCCCCTGCAAGACGGTGACGTGGTCCTGGATGTGGGGGCAGCGCTGGCTTGATGGAGATCTCGGCTGCCCGCCGGGGGCATCGAGTGGTGATGACGGACGTCTTCCACGCCTGCACTGAAAACCCACCGGCCAACACGCTTCTCAATGAGCTCGGCGACCCCCCCGAGGTTCGAGCCGGAGACCTCTTCGCCCCTGTGAACGGTGATGCCTTTGACGTGATCCCCACCAACTCGTCCCAGATGCCGACCGCTCCCGATGGGAATTGGGACGATCTCCAGTCCCGGGCGAACAACAGGGCACTGGATGGCTGGGCCGTGCTGGACGGGATTATCCATGAGAGCCCGGAAAATCTCAAGCGACAAGGGCGGCGAGTGTCCACCCTCTTTGGATCTCCAGACCTAGAGCGTGCGCTGGAAAAGCACGGGCTGCGGGCCTGGGCCCGCGTGTCGTCGCTCGAGAGAAGCAACCGTTCCCTCACGTCGCGCGGGAGCGATTGGCAAAGGTTGGGTCCCTGAATACCGAGGGCATCCCGCCTGCGGGGCGGCCGGCGTCCGGTGCATCTCCCACGGGGATCTTTCCGCCGACCAGGCGAGCCGGCGATGACTGTGCGCGACTCCGGTGTTATCGCCGGCGTGGATCTTGGGACCATACCGGCGGGCGGGCTGGTGGAAGCCGAAGGGGCAGTCCAGCACTCCCGCGCCGTTCCGACCGACCGCCTGGTCGTTTCCCGCCGACAGACCCAGGCGATCAGGTGCGCCTGAGACCAAGCACCCAATCACAATCGCTTGAGTTCAAACCGAAGATAATCCCAAGATATGGTGAACGGGGTCCGCATGTTGCATAAATTCTTGGATGAAAGCCGCGAAGAAATGCTTGACAGCCAAACGTATGTATGGTATATTGATCCCAAGGTATGAAGCCGGAAGATGCGGCAATACATCGCAAACAGAAAAGGAGGAGTGCAATGCCTGCATTAATGGAGGCACCCGAGGTTAAGAATTGCAGCAACTCCGTCAAAGAGCTGACCCGGGAATCCCTGGATGAACTTGTCGTCGCCATGGGCAAGCGTCTCCAGGCAGAATACATTGACGGTGCCATCCCCTACCTCCGCGAGCACGAGCCGGAACTGTGGAACCAACTTGAGGCGCTGGATCAGGATGAGTCCCTTGTGGCGCTT
>Ga0187766_10002733_pt1 | contig 10366 bp, 7 predicted proteins | sample 0216_QUI02_MP05__4_FD_132971 | JGI IMG/M metagenome (GOLD analysis project Ga0187766, IMG submission 132971) | Tropical peat soil microbial communities from peatlands in Department of Meta, Colombia - 0216_QUI02_MP05_20_MG | ecosystem: Environmental > Terrestrial > Soil > Wetlands > Peat ... | reverse complement strand
TCCATCGCTCGGATCGAGCCGAGGACTGTCCCGAGCCGCGTGACCTGGCGGGTGGACGATGCCGGCGTGAACCATCGTCCAGAGGAGGCGCCATGGAATCCATAGCGCTGCTGGATCGCGCTTGGGCGGCGCCGGTCACCGACGACGAGGTCGACCATTACCGAGGCGTGTCGCAGGGAACAAGGGGCTGCGGTATCGCCGTGGCCGCTCCAGGCCGGGCAGTCGGAGAGCTTGGCGCGTCCGTGCGTGCTATCCCTTGACCCGTGGCGTCCGATTTTCAGAGTTTTGATGATCTCGAGGCGTTTGTCGAGCGGATGTATGAGGAGCGGCCCGAGACCATCGACGCCTCCGAGATCGCCCGGGTCAGGCCCAATCCGTGGATCTGGCGCACGGGCAGCGGCAAGGACGCCCGCATACGCATGCGCCTCGGCGATGGGAAGCTCCGATATTGGCGCCAGCCGGGCGAATCGATCTGGCAGCGGGTCGAATGGACACCGGAGTTCGACATCGGAAGTCACGATCGACCCGCCTAAGTCCAGGGCTCGATGCTTCATGTTCCGGTTGTGTCACATGTGACCGTGAATTGCCGGGACCCCAGATGGCCGTTTCCCTTAGGCAACGTCCTCAGCACAGACAATTGCACTTCGCACCCCGGTCTCCCGTGCCCTGCTTTCGCTTCGGCGACGTTGCGCTCGTGCGCGCCTCCGGCTCGGCGAGACGCGGCCCGGGGTGCGCTAAGACGCCCTCCTGCGAGGGGCGCAGAAGACACGTGAATGCGTAGGCGTGATCTCTCGCGGCGCTGGCCAACGAAGAAGAAGACGACGCGCCGCGATCAACGATGACGCCGTACGACTGCCGCGGATCGTTCGTGAGCCTCCACCTGCGCGCTGGAGACAGCCCTCTGAAGGTCGCGGCCTTGGGCCGGACATTCGCCCGCCGTCATGTTCAAGCTACTCCGCCAACGTGATCGAAGAACTCCGCGGCGAGCCGCCACTTCCAGTCTCGGAGCAGATCGCCCGCGCGCGTACGGTCGTGATGGAGAAGGAGGCCGCAGAGCTGGACCAGCCGACCGTCGACCTCGTCGAGCACTCCACGATCGCCTCCGGCGGCGTGGCTGCGGGGTCTTCTACGCGCCCAGCACTGGCTGACGACCAACCGGGACCGGGTCCTCCACGCCGTCCGAAGCGGCGAGTTGTTGCGAACCCAGGAGGATCACTCGCGTCCGTTCTGCCTCGGCGACGCTCCGCAGTAATCCAGGACCGAGGGGCGGCGGGCAACCGCGCCCGGGTCAACCCTTCGAAGTAGGACGCGGCCCCGGCCGGTGTCCCGCGAGCAGGATCCGATCGCCCTGCTTCTCTCGGATGACCACGCTCGCCACCTCCGCCCGGCGGTACCTGTCGAGCTTCTTCAGTAACTCACGGCGGCAGGCCGGCGCGTCGTAGATCAGCGCGGCGAGGAGTTCCTTACGGCTCGTGCCACGCCGGACGACATGTTCGCCGTCGACCGTATCGACGACCTCGAGCTTCTCAACCAAGCTGTCCAGCCGGTCGCTCACCGCGGCCGGCATCTTGATCGCGAACGCGCGTTCGGGCGATGCCGCGACCTTGGCGCGACCACGAATTTCGACCGGCCATTGCGATGCCATCCGGGTCGCTCCGTACGCTCCAAAAGACAAATATTTCTGTTTTGGTTGCGATCGACAGCGTAGCTTCTCTGCGCCTTCGTTGCAGGTTCATCGGTCGTCGGTCGCAGACCCGTCAGAATCGCGATACGAGGGGGGAGTTGCGCACGCCAACACGCTGCATAATGGCTTCGTGCTGAGCCCGGATCCGTTCGCGCGCCTGCGCCTCACCGGCGGCCGTTTCGATGGCGATGGGATGCCCGTCGAGACACTCGTCGAGCTGACCGCTTACCGTGATCTCGTCGTCGGAGTCGCGAAAGAGCTCTTCCGTACCCGCCACCCCCACCGTCAGCGTGTGCCGCGGGGCTTCGAGGACCGGCTTCACCTTCGGCTGCGCACCGTCGAAGACGGCAGCGCTGTCCCTGTTCTCGAGAGGGCCTTGCCCGAGGGCACGCTGCTCGCCCCGGACGACGAGTTCACGCAAGCTCGGGACCTGATCGAGGAAGCGGTTGCCGCCGTCGACGACGAGGCTCCCCTTCCGGACGCTTTCCCGACCGATGCCCTCGTTCTCTTCAATCGCTTCGGTCAGACGCTGCGGGCAGACGAGGCAATCGAGCTGCGACGCGGCAGGGCTACCAGCGGACCGCGGTACACACCGGAGGTTCGCAAGGCGCTCGTCCTCAAGCAGAAGCAAACGTACCAGCAGGAGGTGCACGACTTCGGCTGGGTGCTGGACGTGGACTCCGTGGGCATGCGCTGCCTCATCCGCCTCAGGATGGGACCGGGGACTCCGATCCCAGCGCCGCTCGACGAGGTCACGTTCGCGCCGGTCAAAGAGGCGCTCGAACCCAACGGTGCCGGCCCACCCGTCCGCATCTCCGGGATAGGGGTCTTCGACGCGGAGCGAGGCCTCATCCGCTTGGACTCCATCCACGACGCAACCATCCTCGATGACCCCGAGGATCTGGCCGCTCTCGATCACCGTCTGGACGAGCTGGCGTCGCTGGAACCCGGATGGCTCGACGGTGAAGGAATCCCACCGGACGCCGTTGTCATTGCCCGGGCACGCCGCATCCTCGCCGACCTCATGAGCTTCGAGGTGCCGCGCCCTCGCGTCTTCCCCACCCCTGAGGGAGGCGTTCAGGCCGAATGGACCGTTGGCGACCACGAGATCAGCGTCACCTTCGAGCCCGACGGCAAGCTTTACGCGGTATCCGTGAACGTCGCATCCGGGCAGACGCAGGAGCCTCAGCTCACCGCTGACGACGCCGAGCAGATCGCCCATCTTCTCCGCCTGTCGTGACCCACGCGGAGGGGGAGCGAGCCGTCGCCGAGCCTGAATCGACCCCGCAGCCAATCGACGACCCAGACGAACTGCTCTTCCGCCAGGTCCACCCCAACTGGATCGTCGACGGGATCCCGTCCAGCCAGACCTTCAATCCGACCAAGAAAGACGAAGGCAAGCTCTCGATCGCCCTCGGCAGCAAGACCGACGCCGAAGGCGCCTACCGGCATCACGTCGAGGTTCGCCGGCTCGCGTCGGTCGGGACATGGGCTGTCGCCGTGGGAGAAGCCTCTAGAGCCGGGCGGCAGGCGTTCCCGGAACCGCTGGACAACGATCCAGCGCACGGATTTGTGGACTTTCGCGGGATAAGCCGCGGCGACGCCGAGAAGGCCGCAAAGGTCTTGCTGTCCTACGCTCGCGCTCGCGGCTGCCTCTACTCCCCTGAACAGGCGCATGACCGCATGGCGCGTCCGAGCGGGAGCCCACCGCCGTCGCTCTCTCCGTCGCCATCGCCAACGCAGGGCCATTGACGCTCAAGCTCCCGGATGAAGCCTTGCGACACCGCGGCGGATAGGATCCGGCCAACCAAATCGCTCCGGCTTGACGCTGGAGATCGGCAATGCAGGTTGGGGAGAGCACCGTAAAGACGCTTACCGAGGGGCAGAAGCAGTTCCAGATCCCTCTGTACCAGCGCCAATATGCGTGGGGCGACTCCCAGCTGAGCCAGCTCTGGGAGGACGTGCTCCAGCAGTACGACCTTCTGACGCCGGACGAGAACGGCGTCGTGGCCAGCTCACCCCCGACCCACTTTTTGGGAAGCATGGTCCTCGCGCCGTCTCCTCTCATGCCGGCCCACGGCGTCACGCCTTTCTTGGTCATCGATGGCCAGCAACGCCTGACGACGATCTTGATCGCTCTCTGCGCGCTGCGCGATCACGCCGCGAGGCAGGACGCAGGCGTAGCAGAACGGTTCAACGAGCTGTACCTCATCAACAAATACGCGTCGGGGCTCGCGCACTATCGCTTGCTGCCAACGCAGGCGGACCGCGAGGCGTTCTTCGCATGCGTCAACAACGAGCCGTCCCGGCGCAACGGCGGCGTTGGCCACGCCTACAGGTTCTTTCTTGCGGAGCTCACGCAGTCCGGTCCGGACAATCAACCGCTGGACACGTCCCGCCTGGAGACGGTCCTCTGGGAAAGGCTCGTGTTCGTCGCCATCACAGCCACCGCCAACGACAACGTCCACCGCATCTTCGAGTCGCTCAACGACCGTGGCGTGCGGCTCACCCAGGCCGACCTCCTCCGGAACTACGTGTTCATGCTCTTGCCCACCAGAGCTGAGCGTGTCTACGAGCACATCTGGCGACCGATGCAGGAGTCGTTGACTGCGACGCAGCTCGAAACGCTCGCCTTCGTCGATCTGATCTGGCGAGGCAGAACCAGCATCAAGCGCCCGGACATCTACCGAGCCCAGCAGGAGCGGCTGCGGCCACTCGAAGGAGACGAGGCGGCCGTCGAGGCCGAGGTGAAGGAGCTTGCGCGGCGAGCGGGGTTCTTCCGTCGGATCGTCCAACCCGCGACCGAACCGACCGCCGAGGTCCGAGCGCACCTGGAAAGACTCGAACGCTGGGGCGCCTCCACCACCTATCCGGTGTTGATGTACCTCTCCGATCTGTGGGACAAAGCTGAGTGCTCCGTCGCCGACGTCGTCGAGGCGTTGTCCTACATCGAGAGCTTCCTCGTCCGGAGGATGATCGTCGGCGTCCCTGCCAACAACCTGAACCGGGTATTCAGCGCTCTGATCCCGCAGCTTCCGCGGGACGTACCGGTGCCCGAGGCGGTGCGCGTCGCCCTCTCGGGCGAGCGGAAGTATTGGCCCACGGATCGACGCTTGAAGGAGGCGTTCTCCTCTCAGCCCTTCTACTTCCAGGGGCGACAGGAGCAGAAGATGCTCATCTTCCAGCGGCTCGAAGAGAGCTACGCGCACGGCGAGCCAGTCGACTGGGCCGCGGCACGGCTGTCGATCGAGCACATCATGCCGCAGACGTTGACGGACGACTGGCGCGCCATGCTCGCCGCCGATGGCGACGATCCCGAGGAACTCCATGACGAGCTACTGCATACGCTGGGCAACCTCACCGTGACCGCATACAACGGGCAGCTGTCGAACAACCCGATCGAGCGCAAGCACGAGATCCTCCAGGGCAGCCATCTGGAGCTGAACCGCACCATTACGCCCACCGGCCGCTGGGGGAGAGCAGAGATCCTGGCTCGCGCCGACGACCTGGCCGAGCGCGCCATCGAGCTCTGGCCCGCTCCCGCGCCCGGCGTCGAAGAACCGGCGGGGGGACGCGATTGGAGTCGGCTGCACGCCGCGTTGGCCGCTCTTCCGTTCGCCACATGGACCTCGTACATGGACCTGGCCCAGCTGATCGGTCCACATCAGGTTCCAGTAGGTCAGCACCTCGCATCGACGCCCGGCGTCCTCAACGCGTATCGCGTTTTGAAGTCGGACGGGCGGGTTTCCGCGGACTTCCGTTGGACAGATCTGAACGACCACCGCGACGTCCACGATGTTCTGGCGGCGGACGGAGTTCGCTTCGACGCGGATCAGCGAGCTGATCAAGCGGAGCGTCTGCGTGCGGACGACCTGGCGGCCCTCATTGGCGAGGTGATCGAACCACTTCCCGAGGACGAGGATCGGCACTACGGCTGGCGGCTGGAACGCACCCTCCGGTATATCCGCCACTTCTACGAAGCTTCCGATGGCCGAATCGATGAGGAACGCGCTCGGGCTCTCGCCGTCCAAGAGGGCTATGACCCACGCGGCGTCGCCGGCTTCTACCAGGGCACCGCGAGTCTCCGGCGCGAGGGATCCGACCGCGTTCTGACCGAGGCCGGACGCCAGTTCTACGAGGAAAACCGACACCACCTCGAGTGATCCCAGGACTGGCTGGCCATCGCACGGCGGCAGCCGGCTGGACCGGCGCCCCTTACTCGCGAGCCGCCCTGGCACGGCTTTCCCACACGGGGTTCGTCGAGGCCACGACCGCAGCCTCCGCGACACGAACCCGCCGAAGACCGCGGGACAGGGCGGGTCGGTTGCTCGGCCCGGCCGACACATGCCGCCCACTGGCTAGGCTTCTGTTGAACCGCGGCGGTTCCTGATGCCTGAGCTGACTTGGGATGGAAAATACGACGCCAAGGGGGCGCGTTCCGGCCCTCTCCGGGTTGCGCTCCCATGCCAGACGGTCGAGACCGTCAACGAGTCCGCGCAGGATCGGCAACGATCTCTCGATCCCTTCGGCAGTTCGAAGCCGTCAGACTGGCGTAACCGCCTGATCTGGGGAGACAAGAAGTACGTCCTCCCGGCCCTGTTGGACGAGTTCGGCGGCTCGGTTGACCTCGTCTACATCGACCCCCCGTTTGCCACGGGCGCCGACTTCTCGCTCCCCATGAAGGTTGACGGGTATGGGTTCACAAAGGAGCCGAGCGTCATCGAGCAGAAGGCATATCGCGACACCTGGGGGGTCAGTGCCACCGATCGCCGGCGCGGCGTTACCCCAGTCGATCGCTACCTCAGGTGGTTCTACGACACCGCCGTCCTTCTCCGTGAGCTGTTAGCTGACCAGGGCACCATCTACGTTCATATCGTCCGAACATCAACCATCTCGTCCGCAGCTGCCTGGATGACGTCTTTGGACCGGCAAACTTCCGCGCCGAGATCATCTGGAAGCGCACGAGTGCTCACAGTGACGTTGGGCAGGGAGCCCGACACCTCGGCCGCGTCCACGACAGCATCCTGCTCTACACGGCCTCCGATCAGTTCGTCTGGCATCCACCGCACGTCGCCCATGATGAGGCGTATGTGGACTCCCACTACCCATACGTCGAAGAGAAGACCGGCAGGCGCTACGGGCTCTGGGATATCACTCGCCCTGGAGGCGCCGCGAAGGGGAATCCGCGGTACGAGATCTTCGGGATCACCAAGTACTGGCGCTACAGCAAAGAGAACATGGAGCGGAAGATCGCCGACGGACGCGTCATCCAGCCAAATCCCGGCTCCATTCCCCGCGAGATCAGGTACCTCGATGAGTCGAAGGGAGCCCCGCTCAGCACCATCTGGACAGACATCAACCCCATCAACTCACAGGCCCTTGAGGATTCTGGTTACCCAACGCAAAAGCCCGAGGCGCTGCTCGAGAGGATCCTGTCCATCTCCTCCGATGAAGGACAGCTCGTTCTGGACTGCTTTTCCGGCTCGGGTACCACGGCGGTCGTTGCTGAGAAGATGGATCGGCGGTGGATCGCCTGCGATCTCAGCCGCTTCGGCGTCAGCATCACACGCAAACGGCTGCTTTCCGTTGCCGGACTGAAGCCGTTCATGGTGCAGAACCTCGGCAAGTATGAGCGTCAGGTCTGGCAGGTCGCAGAGTTCGGGGATCAAGCGGAAGCCCGCACGCAAGCGTATCGGCACTTCATCCTCGATCTCTACAGAGCCAAGCCGATGCAGGGATATGCGTGGCTCCACGGGGTTCGCAACGGCCGCATGGTTCATGTCGGGACCGTCGACTCCCCGGTGACTACTGGAGACGTTAAGCAGATCGCCATGGAGTTTCGTCGCGCGGCTGGCACAGGGAAGCAAGCCCCGAAGAACAGCAGCGTCGACGTCCTCGGCTGGGATTTTGCGTTCGAGCTCAACGAGGTCTCTCGCGAGGAAGCGGCACGCGCGAACATCGACATGCGCTTCGTCCGCATTCCGCGTGAGGTACTCGAGAAGCGAGCAGTGGAATAGCGCGACATACGGTTCTTCGAACTCGCCGCGCTCGGCGTTGACCTCAAGCGCCGCGGCAAGACCGCAACCCTGCGCCTCACCGACTTCATCATTCCCCTCGACGATGTGCCCCAGGACGTCCAGCAAGCCATTGCGAACTGGGCTCAATGGATCGACTACTGGGCGGTCGACTGGGACAACAAGGGTGACGCTTTTCACAATCAGTGGCAGAGCTACCGCACGCGCCAAGACAAGAACCTCGACCTGACCACCCAGCATCAGTATGAGAAGGCGGGGCGCTACACCATCGTGGTCAAGGTCATCGACATTCTTGGCAATGACACCACAAAGGCAATGGAACTCGAGGTTCCGTAAATGGCCCGACGATCCGCCACCAAGGGGCAGGGAAGTCTCCTAGAAGCGCAGGTCACGACCGCGCCGTGCGTCCCCGCCGTCCGTACCGCCGTCGCGCAGTGGCGAGACGCCGGCTACGCCGGCGCGACGGATACGAGCCAGTTGTTGCTCAACCACTGGTTCCAAACGGACCACCGGCGGGCGGATGGCGGCGCCTTCAGATACCACGGCTCCCAGCGAGAGGCCATCGAGACCCTCATCTACTTCTATGAGGTCCGGGAAGTCCGCCGACACAAAGACCTGCTCGAGCAATTCGCCAACATTCCCGGCATCCACCTTCTGCAATACGACGAGTTCGCCCGCTACGCGATCAAGATGGCGACGGGAAGCGGCAAGACCAAGGTTATGTCTCTCGCGATCGCCTGGCACTACTTCAACGCGGTCGTCGAAGGCCGCGACGACTTCGCCCGGTCATTCTTGGTCGTTGCCCCGAACGTAATCGTGTTCGAGCGACTTCGCACGGACTTCTCCGGGGGCCGCGTCTTCCGCGTCGATCCCGTCGTCCCGCCGGAGTTGTCCGTCTTCTGGGACGTCGAGTGCTACATGCGCGGCGATTCCGAGCGGGCGAGCTCTGAAGGCGCCGTGTACGTCACCAACGTGCAACAACTTTACGAGGCGCCTGCCTCAGACGACAACGACGAGCCGGATGCTATCGCGGCCGTGCTGGGCCCAAAGCCGCCACCCACGATGACCGCCAAGGATGCGTTTGACGATCGCATTGCGACTCGGCGTGCCCCGTGTCTCGTTGTTAACGACGAAGGGCATCACACTCACGACGAAGACAGCGAATGGAACAAGGTCATCCGGCGTCTCAACGGAGCGCTGTCCCCAGGGCTCTGTGGACAGATCGACTTCTCCGCGACGCCCCGTTACGCCAAGGGTGGACTGTTCACCTGGACGGTTTTCGACTATCCGTTGAAGCAGGCGATCATCGACAACGTCGTCAAGAGCCCGATGAAGGGCATCACCGCCGGCATCCGCGAGCAGCCGTCCGACGTGGCCAGCGCTCGGTACCGAGCCTATCTCACCGCCGGGGTCGAACGGTGGCGAGAGTACCGCCAGCAGCTCGCACGGCTCGGGAAGAAACCAATCCTCTTCGTCATGCTCAACAGCACCGCCGATGCCGATGACGTCGGCGATTACCTGCGCGTCAAGTATCCCGATGAGTTCGGCACCAACCCGGAAGGGGAGAAGCAGCTCCTCATCATCCATACCGACCGCAGCGGCGAGGTCTCGAAGAGGGACGTCGACGCGGCGCGCGAGACAGCCCGGCAGGTCGACGAGGGGACCAGTCCCATCAACGCCATCGTCAGCGTCCTGATGCTTCGCGAAGGCTGGGACGTCCAGAACGTCACTGTCATCGTGGGGCTGCGGCCATACACGGCCAGGGCCAATATCCTTCCGGAACAGACAATCGGCCGAGGCCTGCGCCTGATGTTCGGCGGACTCGGGGTGCCGTATGTCGAGCGGGTCGACGTCATCGGCAACACCGCGTTCCTCAAGTTCGTCGAGCAGCTGGAACGTGACGAGGAAATCGCGCTCGAAACCTTCGACCTGAAGGAGCCCCTGGTCATCACGACCGTGGCGGTCGACCCCAACAAGCTCGAGTACGACGTCACGATCCCTGTCCTCAGTCCCATCTTGGCGCGAAAGAAGACCCTTGCCGAGGAAATCGCAAGCCTGGATGTGGCGGTGTTCGATTGCCCGGTGCTCCCCCGCAAGGAGGGCGACGTCGCGGCCCAGACGTTCCATTACGAGGGTGTCGACATCATCACCCTGCAGAAGCTTGTCGAGCGCGACTACACCATCCCCGAACCACAGACAGCCGAAGAAGTCATCTCGTACTATGCGAAGCGCATCGCCCAAGATGTCAAGCTGCCGTCACAATTCGCGGCCCTCGCTCCGAAGGTTCGCGAGTTCCTGCAGACGAAAGCCTTCGGCGAGACCGTCGACCTCGATGACCGCGCCATCATCCGGGCGATGTCGACGAGCGTGGCGCAATACGTCACCGTCAAGACCTTCGCCAACGCACTGCGCAGCCTGGCCATCGAGGAACTAACGCCTACGCTCGTAAGCCCCGGCCGCAAGCTCTCCGAGACAGCGCCGTTCCCGTTCTCGCGCCCGACATTCTCGGCCACGAAGACGATCTTTAACCTCGTCGCAGCCGATAACGAGTTTGAGCGCACGTTTGCACAGTTCCTTGAGAGCGCCGCCGACGTGACCGCCTTCGCCAAGCTCCCCGGACGCTTCGGCTTCTCCATCGAGTACACCG
>Ga0187766_10002731_pt1 | contig 10368 bp, 8 predicted proteins | sample 0216_QUI02_MP05__4_FD_132971 | JGI IMG/M metagenome (GOLD analysis project Ga0187766, IMG submission 132971) | Tropical peat soil microbial communities from peatlands in Department of Meta, Colombia - 0216_QUI02_MP05_20_MG | ecosystem: Environmental > Terrestrial > Soil > Wetlands > Peat ... | reverse complement strand
CACCCAGCTTGTTGCCGGCTCCTTGTTCCTCTGGGCCGATGCTTCGGAGAAGGAGGCTTACGCCGGCAACGCCTCCGGCCTTCAGGCCTACGGCCGGCTGATGCGCGCCGCCGCCGCGGCAACTTCCACCCCCGCTTTTCGCGTTGCTGCCCAGCTCAGTGAAGCCATTTTGCTTGCCAGGGGAAAGCTCTCGGACGGTATCGCCAGGCTCCGGGAAACCGCCGCCCTCGCGGACACGCTTCCTGACGACGACTCCTACGACACGCCGCAGAACACCCGCGACGACCTCACCCGCACCTACTGGAAATCGCAATGCCTCTACGAACTCGGCCGCATGCAAACCCGCGTTCCCGACGATCCCGCGGCCATCGCTTCCTTCGACGAGGCGCTGAAACTCTTCGCCGGACACGCCCACTCCGGCGTCCGCATCGCTTGGATGTCCCTGGTGCTTCTCCAGGACGCCCACGCAAACCAGCGCGCCGGCAAGCTCGACCGCGCCGCGGAGCTCTACCTCCAGGTCCGCGAAGCGGCGTCGCATCGCACGGATTCGTCGGGCCACGATCTCGAAGCGCAGGCGGTAGCCGGTCTGGGCGATATCGCGGCCGTCCGCCGCGACTACAAGCTGGCTATCTCCCGTCTCGCCGAAGCGGCGGACTTGGCCAGCAAGTACGCCCTCACCGGCCGCTTCACTGAAATTTCCTGGAAGCTTGCTCTCCAGCGCTGGAACATCGGCGAATACGACGAAGCGTCCGCCATTTTCGAGCAGATTCTTCCCTACTTCCGCGCCCAGGACGAGACCGTGGATGTCTGCAGTCTCCTGCAGAACATCGCTGTTCTCTCCGGTTATCTCGACCGCTACGACAAAGCCTTTGCGACTTTCGCCGAGGGCCGCCGCCTCGCCGAGGCTCATCAGCTTCCCCTCTCCGCCGTCACTTTGGATCGCTTCGAAGCTGAACTCCTCTCCCGCCTTGGCCGCTACGCCGAATCCGAAAAGCTCTTTGCCGCCGCCATCGCCCGCCTCGACCCCGCGAAAAATCCCGAGGACCTGGCGCGCGTTTACTCCGCGACCGCCGCGATGTTTGCCAAGGCCCGGCAGCTTGATAAAGCCGCGGAGAACTACAACAAGGCCGCCGATCTCTACTCCAAAGTCGGCAAGCGCGACGCCCAGGACGAGCAACTCGCGGCTCTCGCCGACGTCTATCGCCAGTCCGGAAAATCCACCGAAGCCCAGGCCACGCTCCTCCAGGTCATCGCCCACCAGCGCGCCGCCGGCGGTGCGCCGCTTGCTCGCTCCCTCACCAGCCTCGCGTTTCTCTACTTGTATAGTCCCGGCGGCCTCCCCAGGGCGATTGCCGCCGCCAACGAAGCGTTCGATGCTGCCTCCGCCAGCGGCGAACCGGAAGTCATCGCCGGCGCCCACGAAGCCCGCGCCGCCTACTACGAAAGAACCGGCGATGAAGCCAAGGCCCGCGCCGAATTCCAGTCCGCCATCCGCGACTCTCAGGCCCACAAGGACGAGTTTCGCGTCGCCTATTACAACTGGCGCCTCGGAATGATCGCCGCCAATCTTGAAGACCACGCCGTCGCTCGCCAGTCTTACGAAACCGCCCTCGCCTACTTCCGCGAGAAAAAAATGACCTACTGGGCCGCGGAGGTCTTGCTCTCTTCCGGCTACTTGCGTGCCTGGGAGGGCGATCTCGATGGCGCCCGCGCCGATCTCCAGGCCGCCCGCGCCACCGGCGAAAAAGCGCTGGCCGTGCAGGCCGAGGCGTGGGTGCTCGAGGGTCGCATCGCTCGTTCCATCGAGGAGAATCAGGACGCCATCGCGGCCTTCCGGCGCGCCGACGAAATCTGGAAACAAACCGCCAATTCCGCCGGCCGCCTTGCCGTGCTCCTCGAAATCGAGGGTATCCAGCATGACCAGCGCGAGCTCGAAGACGCCAAGCGGACCTGCGAGGAAATGATCGGCTTGTCCCAGGACAATCCTTACATGCTCACTCTCGCCTGGGGCAATCTGTCGCTGGTTCTTCTTCGCCTCGGGCAGTTCCAGGAAGCCGATGTCGCCGCCAAGAAGTCCATGGAACTCGCCGACGCCATGCAGCAGATTCCCTACCTTGCCGCCGAGCTTCGGGGCGCCTGGGCCGTTCATCTCCTCGAGGAAGCTCGCAAGATTGACGTCCTTTCCGCCGCCGCGCGCGTCACCGACGATGCCACCCGCTACCTCAACGAATCCGAAGCCCTCGCCCGCAAGAACAACATCCCGCGCACCATTCTCCGCGTCCAGTTCGGCCAGGGCCGCCGCCTGCTCCTCCTTGCCGATCGCCCCGGCCTCGAAGCTCTCGTGAAAGTCCAGCCCAATCCCCCGCCCGCCGGAGAGCCCAATCCCCTCGACGCCACCATCGCCGGCGCCAACAAGCTGCGCCTCCTCGAGTATCAGTGGGAAGGCCTCTACAACCGCGGCGCTCTCTGCGCCCACGGCGCCGACTACGATTGCGCCGTCCGCGATCTCGAAGCCAGCCTGGTCTTTCTCGAAAAGCAGGCCACCCAGTACGCCGTCATGGGCTCCGGTGGCGCCGGCAGCGCCAGCCGCTACCAGGCCGACAAGCAGCGGCCCTTCCTCGTTCTTCTCAAGGTTTATCAGGACCGCAGCGTCGAACGCGAAAAGGCCGCCGCCAACGCCGCGCGCAAGGGTTTCCAGGACGATGCCGCCGCCGCCCGCAAGGAGGCTCGGAAGCCACCGCCCGCGCTCGCGACACTCTCGACCGCCTGCGCCGCTATGAAATGCAGACCGCCTCGCCGGGCATCAAGCTCTCGGCTGACTCCGGCCAGCAGGGCTTGGCCGTAACCGCCTATCGCAACCTCATTCGCCAGGAAAAAGAGCTGGAGCGCCGTCTCGACGAGGAGAACAAGCACGAGCCTCCCCGCGACGGCGTCATCAAGACCATCGAAGACGAACTCACTCAGAAGCGCACCCAGGTTGACAAGGAAGCCCAGCTCATTCGCGAGCAGTTCCCCGCTCTCGCCAGCGATCTCGAGCTCGACCCGGAAAATCCCGACGCCTTCGTCAAGGCCCTGCGCGAAGACGAAGCCCTCGTCGAGCCGGTCCTCACCGCCGACCGCCTTATCATCTTCGTCGCCCGCAATCACCAGGACGAAGTCTCGGTCTGGTCCTTCACCGCCGAGGTCGACGCCAAAAAATTCGAATCCGACTTAACCGCGCTGTGGAAGGCCGCTTCCGACCCCGGCTCCAGCTTCGATCCCGCCGCCAGCGCCGAGCCCGGCACTCCGGCCCACGTCGCTGCCGAGCTCTACGACTGGCTCTTCGCCTCCGCGGAGCTGCGCCTCGAAGGCGTCAAGACCGTGCTCCTCTCCGCCACCGGCCCGCTCCGCTACGTTCCCTTTCACATCCTTCTTGCTCCCGGCTCCGGCGGCCAGCGCGTCTATCTGAACGACCGCTACAACATCGTCTATCTCACCCGCAAGGGAATCGCTTCCGGCTACGCTCCCGGGGCCAAGTACGACAAGGCCGCCGTCGTCGCCATCGCCAATCCCAGCAAGGAAGAGCCTCTCCCCGAAGCCGACGCCGAAGTCGGCGCCATGGCTGAAATCTGGAAAGGCGCCGCCGCCCCGTTCGAGATTCGCCAGCACGACCAGGCCACCGCCGGCGGCGTCAGCACCCTCCTCCAGCGCATGAAGGCCCAGACCCCCGGCGCGCAGCGCATTCTCCACATCGCTACCCACGGCAGCGCCGGCTCCCTTCCCCAGGAGTCCTATCTGCTTTTCGCCGACGGCAAGGTTCCCCAGGACGAATTGCGCGAAAAGCTCGGCCTCGGCCGCGCCGGAGTCTCTCTCGCCGTGCTCAGCGGCTGCGAAACCGCCTATAAGTCCGGCGCTCTCGGTCAAGGTGTTCCCGGGGCGCCCGGCGAATTCGACGGCCTCGGCGTCACCGGCCTCGCCTACGGCTTCGAAAACGCCGGCGTCAAGACCGTCCTCGGAACGCTCTGGAAGCTCGACAGCGCCACCGGCCCCGTCTTTATGCAGGGCTTCTACCGCCGCCTCGCTGCCGGCGACTCCGTCGCCGAAGCCCTCAGCCGCACCCGCGAGGAGCTGCGCAAATCGAAGCCCCATCCTTATTACTGGGCCCCGTTCATCGTCGTTGGCCAGTGGCGCTGACCGTGCGCCGTCATCGCAGGGGGCTCCCAATCTCCGCAGTCGGTTTCTTGGCTCTCGCCCTGCGCTCGGTCAGTTCGGGCGGGGCTATGTGCAGGCCCTGCGCGGCCGCGGCGTCGACGTCGCGGTTACCCTCGCGCCCGGCCTGCAGCACGACATTCTGCTGGAGCCCGCCGCACGCGACATTCTTCGGTCTTTGGTCGAAGAGCTTCAGAAAGATGCCCGGCGCTGAAGACGGCTGCGGGTTCGTCGCAGGAACCGCCCCTGCACGCGGTTCTTGGGATTAGTGGACCTGCGTGTCCGGCGGAGCGGAGGCGAAGTCAATTCCCCAGAAATGCGGCGCCGGAGTCAGGAATTCCACGCCCACTCGCAGGCCCTTTTCTGCGGGCTCGCCGATGTAAACCACGCGGCACTCCTGCTCGTCCTGTGTTTCCGGGTTGGCCAGCACCAGCATCTCCCCGTTGTTGACCTCGTGCTTCAGGTACAGCAGGCCGCCGTGCGCGTTCACCACCACCGTCTCGCACACTTCGCGGAATTTCCTTCCGTCGTGGCTGCGCCCTGCGGCTTCCACGCGCAACCTCCGGAAAACGCGCGGGCTGCGCCGCGGCGCTGTGTAAGTAGTTGTGCTCATGGAAATATTTTCGCGGCGTGATGACTTGGGGTCAATTACCCGGACGAGTATCTGTTCCTGAAGCACAAACCTCGCTTCACACAACTTGAATGCGGAAGTGCGCCAATCATAGAATGCTAGGGGCGGCAAGGGGGGTCACATCGACTGTCTTTCCTTTGCCCGGGCCGGGTCTCTTCTGCTTCCGCGCCTGATCGTCACACTTGAAAGACGGACTTTTTTGAGGCCGCGATGAATCTTGTCGAACAGATTGAATCCAGGCGCGAGCAGCATCTCGCTGAGCTTTGTGAATTGCTCCGTATCCCCAGTGTCAGCGCGAAAAGCGAACACAAGCCTGATATCGAGCGCGCCGCCCGCTGGGTCGCCGCCAACCTCCGTCAGGCCGGCTTCCAGCACGTGGAAGTCGTGCCCACCGCGCTGCATCCCCTGGTGTATGCCGAATCCCTGGAAGCGCCGGGCAAGCCCACCGTTCTTTTCTACGGCCATTATGACGTCCAGCCGCCCGAGCCGCTTGAGCTTTGGACCTCTCCCGCCTTCGAGCCGGCCGTCCGCGACGCAAAGCTTTTTGGCCGCGGCACCGCCGACGACAAGGGCCAGGTCCACATTCACCTCGCCGCGTTCGCCGCATTGCACAAGGCCTACGGCCGTCTTCCCATCAACATCAAAGTCTTGATCGAAGGCGAAGAAGAGGTCGGCAGCGTCAGCCTCTGGGACTACGTGCAGAAGAACAAGGCCAAGCTCAAGGCCGACGCGCTCGTCGTCTCGGACACCTCCATGCTGGGCCCGGTCATCCCGTCCATCACTTACGGCCTGCGCGGCCTCAACTACTACCAGGTCGAAATCACCGGCCCCGAACGCGACCTTCATTCCGGCGTGTACGGCGGCGCGGTGCCCAATCCGCTCACCATCCTCGCGGAAATCTTCGCGAAAATGCACGACAGGAGTTTTCGCGTCACCGTTCCGGGCTTCTACCAGGGCGTCGCAAAAATTTCCGCCTCCGAGCGCAAGGCCCTGAAGGCCCTGCCCTGGAGCGCGAAAGACTTCAAGCGCGCCGTGGGCGCTCCCGCCTATTGCGGTGAAAAGGGCTTCTCCGTCGTCGAGCAGCTTTGGACGCGCCCCACCTTCGAGCTGAACGGCATGTGGGGAGGCTACCAGGGCGAGGGCGCCAAGACCGTGATTCCCTCGAAGGCCTGGGCGAAGTTCTCCACGCGCCTCGTTCCCAATCAGGACCCGGCGAAAATCGCCGCCCGTGTCGAGGCTTGGATCCGCAAGCTCGCCCCCAAAACGGTGAAAGTGAAGTTCGAAACGCTGAGCTTGGGCAAACCCTGGGTCGCGGCCTATCACGCCCCGATTTTTCAGAAGGCGCAGGCCGCGCTCGAGCAGGGCTTCGGGAAGAAAGCCGTGTTCATACGCGAAGGGGGCTCGATTCCCTTCGTCACGCAGATGTACGAGAGCTTCAAAATCCCGTGCGTGCTCATCGGCTTCGGCCTCCCCGACGAAAACGCCCACGCCCCCGACGAGCACATGTCTCTCGACAACTATTTCGGCGGAATCAAGTCCATCGCCCTCTTTTACGAATCGCTTGCCAATTCGTAGGCTGGATCAGCGAGTCTAAATCGTGGATAACTGCTCGCGCCGTCCCCGCGCGTAGCTGGTGAGTGCCGCGTTGGCGCTCCGGATGACGGCGAGCGCCTCGCTCACCGCGGCCAGGTCCGTTCCCCGAATCACGAGATACAGTTCATCCTCGGCCAGGCCGGTATAGACCCGGTTGCCGATGCAGCCCAGGCTCATCACCGCGCCGTGCGCCATCGATGCCGGCAGCGCCATGCACGTCGGCCTCCCCAGCGGCGGCATTCCCGCCGATTTCCCCGCGCGCATCGCCGCTTCGTTCAACAGCATCGCCGCCGCCGGCTTGCACGAAAAAAGCGCCACGCTCGGTGTCGCCGGCGTGTCTCCGAGCGGCGCATAGAGAATCGCCGCCGGTGCCTTTGCCAGCCGGGGTATCTGCGGCACTTCCTCCGGCCGCACGTAGCCCAGGTCGAACATCATCTTCAGCGTCGCTTCGGTTTCGCTTTGCCGCTCCGCCGAAAGCGGGATATTGTGCGTGTACGCTCCCACCGCGCAGTTGAAGTGGTTCTCCGGCACGGTGTAGAACGTTCGCCCCTCCGCCGCCAGCCGCCAGAAACTGCATCCGGACGGCTCCGTGCCGTCGAAGCGCGCCACGCCCTGCGGCGGCGCTTCGAGAAACGTCACCGCCACCGGCCGCCGCGCCAGGTTCAACTGCCCGCGCATGCGCTGCTCGATCTCCAGCCACAAGTTGCCGCTCATGGAAGTCCTCCTGGGTCGCGCGACGAGCGCCGAGAATAGCACACAAGCCCGCCTCCGCCCCGCCACCCCGCGAAACCCTCGTTTTTCCGGCCTTTTTTGCGGTTTCTCCTTGCGTTCCCCGCCTTCGTTGGCTATAGTGCCCTTCGGCGCGCGGCGCGGGCGTAGCGAAAGAAAAATCGGGCGGTCCGCCGCGGCAATCATAGGGGACATTCTCAACCAACACCGAGGAGGATAAGCAGACTAGATGTCCAAGCCACTGAGCAAGAGCAAAATCATTGCGGCGATCGCCGACAAGGTCGGCACGCCGAAGAAGACCGTGGCCATGTTCTTTGACGCGCTCTTTAACCTGGCCGTCAAGGAGTGCAAGGGCGGCGCCGGCAAGTTCGTCATTCCGAACATCGGCCGCGCCGTGAAGGCACACCGCAAGGCGCGCATGGGCCGCAATCCGGCCACCGGCGAAGCCATCAAGATCAAGGCCAAGACGGTTGTCCGGCTGCGCGCCGCCAAGGCGTTCAAGGACGCCGTACTGAAGTAGCGCGGCACTTTGCTCCGCAACCCGGCGTGATTTGGCGCTCCCTCCGGAAGCGCTGACCGGGAGCCGGGGTGTCGCAGTCGCTCTTCCCTCTTCCGGCGAATTTACGTTTTGCCGGAAGAGGGATTTTTTCCGGACGGCCCCGTCTTACAGCGTCTTCAGGTAGCGGATCAGGTCCTTCAGCGCTTCTCCTTCCAGCGTGTCTTTGAACCCCGGCATCTGGTTGTCGCCGTTTTCGATCCATTCCTTCAACGATTCGTCCGTAATCTTCTTGCCGCTCACCGGATACGTCGTGCGTTTGCCCAGGCCCTTCAGCCCCGGCCCGATCTTTCGCGCCGTGCTGCCCGCGTAGTGGCACACCGAGCAGTCCTTGTCGAAAACGGCCTTGCCGCGCGTCACTGCTTCATCCGGCGCTGTTTTTGCCGGCGCTTTGCCGCCGCCCTTGCTTTGCGCTTCGCCGCGCCAAGGTGCGGCCAGCGTCAGCGCGCACGCCGCCGCCGCAAGCGCCACCGCCAGTCGCATTCTTCTCACCAAGCCCCCCGCACCGCTCCGCCGAGTCATCGTGTTCTGCTTTTGCACAGCCCGGGCGCACCACGGCAAACCCGGCACAAAGTACAGTTGTCTCGCGCACATCCCTGTGCCATCGTTCTTTTGACGGGCCCCGCCCACCATGCTACCAAGAATAAGATGAGCGGCCAGGAAACGGTCTCGCGCGCCTGGGAGCTTCTGCAGGACGCCTACCAGGCCCAGATGGAAGGCGACTACGAGCGCGCCGTGGACTTGTATCAAGCTTCGCTGTCGCTCCATCCCACCGCAGAGGCTCACACCTTCCTCGGCTGGACCTATCACTTTCTCGGCCAGTCCGAAGACGCCATCGCCGAATGCAAAAAGGCGATCGCCGTGGACCCGGACTTCGGCAACCCCTACAACGACATCGGCGCTTACCTCATCGAGCAGGGCCAGTACGACGAAGCCATTCCCTGGCTCGAGCGCGCCATCGAGGCCCGCCGTTACGAGCCGCGCCACTTCCCCCACTACAACCTCGGCCGCGCCTACGTCGCCAAGGAGCTTTACGGCCACGCGCAGGCCTGCTTTGAAAACGCGCTGCGCATCGAGCCGCGCTACTCGCTGGCGAAGCAGGCGCTGGGCCAGCTGCGGCGCCAGGTCAACTGACGCGTAGCTCAGGCCTTCCACCTGAGCTCTTTCTCCGACGTCTTCCTCCGGGTAGGGGCGCGGCATGCCGTGTTCGCATCCCGTTCAGGCGCGATCAAGCCTGCTCGGCGGGCTTCACCACCCGGTCGTAAATCCACAAAAGCAGCGCGGTCGCCACGCCCACGCCGGTAATTACCCACCAGGCGCGCGCCGGCTGGCCCATTACCTCTCCGTAGTGGTGCATCACGCGCCCGCCGAACCAACCTCCGACGAGCGATCCGATCCCGATGGGAAGAAATGCGAAGCCCATGTACGTTCCCTGCTGGCCCGGAGGCGCCAGCCGCGAAATGTACTCGTAATACCGCGGCGCCTGAATGATCTCTCCGACGGCCAGCACGAAGAGCGACGCCACCGCGGCCCATACCGCCGGCCGCGCCGCCAGAATCAGCCAGGCCAGCGACGTCACCAGCGTTCCCAGCACCACGGCGCGGAACGCCGGAATCTTTTTCGTGAGGTGGTTCACCAGCAGGGTGAAGGCAATCACCGCCGCGCCGTCGGTAATCAGAATCAATTCCACGTCGGCGTTCGAATTGATGTACGCGTGGATATAACCCGGCAACGTGATGTACTGCTGCCAGAACACCACCCAGTAGCCGGTGAAAATCAGCAGGAACAGCATGAACTTCGGGTTGCCCAGCACGGTCAGGAAATTCCGCGCCGTCTCCGCAATCTTCGGCGGCGGAGCGTCGCCCGCCTTCTTCGGCTCGCGGAAGAAAAAAAGCACCGCGAAGAACATCAGGAACACGCTCAGCGCCGCGATGCGGAACACGTTTTCGACGCCCAAGTGCCGGTGCGCCCAGGAAGCCACGTAGGGTCCAGAAGCGCCGCCGATGTTCACCATGGTGTAGTAAATGGAATAGCCGAGCGAACGCACGTTCTCCTTCGACGCGCGCGCCGTCGTGCCCACCACGCACGGCTTCACCATGGAAATGCCCAGCGCCGGCAGGAACAGGATGAAGCCGACCAGCAGCCCCAGCGGCAGGGCGTTGCGCACCGGCGCGAGCCACGGCGCGCCGATGGACCCGAGCAGAAAATACGCGGCCGCCAGAACCAGATAAGCGAGCGAAAGCGCCCGGCGGAATCCCAGCTTGTCGGCGATGGCCCCGCCGAAAATCGCCAGGAACCAAACCATGCCGCCGAAAATTCCGGCCAGGCTCCCGACTTCCGTCGTCGGGAAGTTCAGCTTTTCGTGCAGGTAGTTGGCCAGCGAAGCGAAAGCGCCGTAGTAGGAGAGCCGCTCGAAGATCTCCGTGATGTTCGCGACCCAGAACGGCGCCTCGAACCCTTCGCGGACTTCCTGAAGCCGCTGGCTGAAGCTCATCGTCCCTCCGGGATCGTTCTCGCGGGGGCGATTCTAACGGAGCCGGTGAACGGGCGCCAGAGATCCCACCCCCGGGGGTTTTTGCGGAAGTGTTCATTCTGAAGGACTTTAAGTCCAATGATTTCGGAAGTGCGGATTCCAAAGGGGTTAGAAGGCGTTTTTTTGTAAGTGCACATT
>Ga0187766_10002728_pt1 | contig 10373 bp, 8 predicted proteins | sample 0216_QUI02_MP05__4_FD_132971 | JGI IMG/M metagenome (GOLD analysis project Ga0187766, IMG submission 132971) | Tropical peat soil microbial communities from peatlands in Department of Meta, Colombia - 0216_QUI02_MP05_20_MG | ecosystem: Environmental > Terrestrial > Soil > Wetlands > Peat ... | reverse complement strand
CTATTGCGAGAAGGACGGCATCGTTCCGGTTCCGGAGCGGGACTTGCCCGTGATCTTGCCGGAGAACGTGGACATTTCCTTGACCGGCGGCTCGCCTCTTGCCCGGGTTCCAGAATTTGTGAATACCAGCTGCCCAAAATGCGGGGGACGGGCACGACGCGAAACCGATACCATGGACACGTTTGTCGATTCCTCCTGGTATTTCTACCGCTACACCGATGCGCAGGACGCCGAGGTTCCCTTTGATTCGACGGTTGTCGCCTATTGGTTTCCCATTGATCAGTACATCGGGGGGGTTGAACACGCCATCCTCCATCTCATCTACTCACGCTTTTGGACGAAATTCATGCGTGACATGGGTTTGGTGAAGAACGACGAACCCGTACACCGCCTTTTTACCCAGGGCATGGTGATCAAAGACGGCGCCAAGATGTCCAAGAGCCAGGGGAACGTGGTTTCTCCCGACGATATGGTGCGGCGTTTTGGCGCGGACAGCGCGCGTTTGTACAGTTTGTTTGCCACAACGCCCGATCGCGATCTCGATTGGAAGGACGATGGCATTGCGGGCATCTATCGATTCCTGGGAAAGGTGTACCGATTGGTTGCGCGGCACGCGCATGGGCGAGAGACGCAGCCGGTTGCTTCCACCCCGGTTCGTCGAGAAGGCTCGGAACCCGAACAGCTCCAACCCGAGGCCCGGGCCTTGCAGCGCAAGCTTCATCAGACCATTCGAAGAGTGACCGAAGATTTTCAGGGGCGGTGGCACTTTAACACCTCGATCGCCGCCATCATGGAGTTGGTGAATGAGCTGCAATCGTTCGAAGAGGTTGGAATGCGGGCAACCGCGCCTGCCAATGTCGCTCTCTTGGCCGAGATCGAGCGCAATCTCGTGGTGCTTCTAGCGCCCTTCGCCCCCTATCTGGCGCACGAACTCTGGGAGCTGCTGGGGCAGAAGGAAACACTCTTGCGGGTACCCTGGCCTAAGTACGATCCCGTGCTCGCGAAAGAAGAGGAGATCGAGATTCCGGTTCAAATCAACGGGAAATTGCGCGCCGTGGTGCGGGTTGCCGCAGGCTCCTCGGAAGACACAATTCGCGACGCTGCCTTGGAGGACGCGAAGATAAAAACCGCGATCGCAGGCAAGACGATCGTACGAATCGTCGTCGTTCCCGGCAAACTCGTCAATGTTGTCGTGCGATAGCGCAAAAGCGCCTGCGGTTCGACAGGCAGGCGTTCCTCTCGCGTCTCATCCCGGTTCCCTGGTCTCTGATAGATGAGGAAGGTGACTTCCCTTGGCAGATCAATTTCAGGCTGAGTGCGATAATGCTGGGGATGCAATCGCGCTCTCCCACGCTCGAAGGCTTCAAAGCCATGCTGCAGCGGCCGTCGGTCGGTCTGGCAGAGATCGCCTGGCGCTGGAGCTTCGGTGCGGCTTCGGCGACTCTCCTTCTGGTCTCCTTGATCGAATACCTGGATACTTTGCCGGTCCGTCCCGGTGATTCGCTGTTGTTGAGAACCGGGCAGCCGTGGCTGATCTCGCAAGCCATGGCACGCATCTTCAGCGGTAGCGCTTGGCGCGCGATGGAAGCCTCGCTGGCGCTGGCGGTGGCCTTTTCCATCGGATGGCTGGGCATGGCTTCCCTGGGACGGGGAGCGACCCTCCAAGCCCTGGTGGCCTATTTTCGTGAAAGCCAGACCTCTCGCACAGCCACCGGCGCCAAAGAAGATCTACGACTGTCCGACCTGGGCTCGCTGTTGGGACTCAATTTTCTCCGGATGGCTGGGATGCTGGCGGCCTGTGTTGGCGGCCTCGCCGCTTTCCTGATTGGCGGAGCTCTCTCTTCACCGAAAAATTCGATTCCGGCCGCAGCCTTTCTCGTCTCCCTGTCGGTCCTCGTCCTGGTGTGGTCGGCTTGGTCGGTGATGAACTGGTTTCTCTCGCTCGCCGCGATCTTCGTGGTGGTCGAAGCCCGGGATACATTTAGGGCGATTGCCTCCGCCGTAGACCTGGTTCGCCAGCGTTCTCGCTCCGTCCTTGCGCCCGGCATCTGGTTCTCTTTGGCGCACCTTACGGCTTTCCTGGCCGCTACCGCGATCGTGGCATTCCCGCTGGGCCTGGCTGAAGTCCTGCCGCGAGGGGCAGTCTTCGCCGGGGTCGGGTTGGTGAGCCTGCTCTATTTTGCCGCGGTGGATTTTCTCTACATCGGCCGTCTGGCAGCCTATGTGGGAATCGTTGAGCTGCCCTCGGCGCCGGTTTCCCCGAGGGCGATTCCGCTCGCGTCCGGGAGAAGTCCGGATTCAGCGCCGAGTGCGACTTCGGTCGCCCTGGACCCTGACGAGCTGATTCTAAGCGATACACCCGAAGCGAACTGACTGTGGAAACCACAGATCGGCGCTAGATCGGCGCTGCCTGCGGTATTGCCCGGGAGTTCATCTTTACACTGCGGTCGTAAATCTGAGAGACTCGTCTGTGAGAACCCAATCCATCGTCATCCTTGACTTCGGGTCGCAATACTCTCAACTCATCGCACGCCGCATCCGGGAGCAAAATGTCTATTCGGTGGTGCTGCCGTGCACGGCCGGCCTGGAGGAGATTCGCAGCTACTCGCCGGTAGGGATTGTTCTGTCCGGCGGACCTTCGTCCGTCTATGACCGCGATGCTCCGCGTGCCGATCGGGCGGTCCTCGACCTCGGTGTCCCGGTGCTGGGCATCTGTTACGGGCTGCAGTGGATGGTGCACGCGCTGGGCGGCACGGTGCGTGCCGCCGAGCAGCGCGAATATGGCCATGTCAGCGTGGAGATCAAAGACCGGGCGGTGGGACTGTTTCACTCGCTGCCGCAAACCTTCAGCGTTTGGATGTCGCACGGTGATGAAGCGGTGGCCTTGCCCCCTGGGTTCCGCTCGACCGCCGGTTCGACAAGCGCGATCGCGGCGATTGAGAACCCGGAGCGCAAACTGTGGGCCGTCCAATTTCATCCCGAGGTTCGACACACGGAGCACGGCACGGCGATTCTCCGCAACTTCGCCCTTCGCCTCTGTGCCGCCCAGCCGAATTGGACTCCCCAGCACTTCATCGATGCGACCATCGCCAACGTGCGGGAGGCGGTAGGGAACGGCCGTGCCATTTGCGCGCTGTCCGGAGGTGTAGACTCCGCCGTGGCCGCCACCCTGGTCGACCGCGCTCTGCGCGATGAAGAGGGCCACACCCGGCTCACTTCCGTCTTCGTCAACAACGGGGTGTTGCGCAAAGACGAATTCCCCAAGGTGCAACAGAGCCTGCGCGACAAACTGGGCTTGCACCTGGACGCCGTGGATGCGAGCGATCGTTTCTTGCACAAGTTGGCGGGCGTCACCGACCCGGAGTTGAAGCGCAAGATCATCGGGAACGAATTCATCGCCGTATTCGAAGAGGAAGCCCACCGCATTGAGAAGACGGAAGGCAAAGTCGAATGGTTGGTCCAGGGCACGCTCTATCCCGATGTGATCGAATCGCGTTCCGTGCGCGGGCCCTCGCAGGTGATCAAGTCGCACCACAACGTGGGCGGTTTACCGGAGAAGATGAAGCTCAAACTCATCGAACCTCTGAAGGAATTATTCAAGGATGAGGTCCGCAAGATCGGTCGTGACTTGGGAATGCCGGAAGAAATTTTGCAACGACAGCCATTTCCCGGCCCGGGTCTGGCGGTCCGCATTGTGGGCGAGGTCACAAAAGAGCGCCTGGAAATTCTTCGCGAGTGCGATGCTATCGTGGTCGGCGAGATCAAGAAGGCGGGACTCTACCAAAAAATCTGGCAATCGTTTGCCGTGCTCTTGCCGGTAATGTCGGTCGGGGTGATGGGCGACCAGCGGACCTATGCCTACACCTGCGCCATCCGTGCGGTGCATTCCGAAGACGGCATGACGGCCGACTGGGTGCCGCTGCCGCCTGCGGTTCTGCAAACCATCTCCAACCGCATCGTCAACGAAGTCCAAGGCGTGAACCGGGTGGTGTACGACATCACCTCGAAGCCACCCGGCACAATCGAATGGGAGTAGGTAAGCCGAAGCGCGTCTGGCGGACGACCCGACGGCTAGGCGCCGGCCATAGCCGGCTCGGCCTCATAAATCGGGTACCAGGGCGATGCGGCTTTCAGCCGATCATTCACGTTGTTGATGTTTTTCACGCCTTCGCCCTCGAGCCACTTGCGGAAGGCATCCGGGCCCTGCTTGGCGTAAACGGGAATGCCCTCCTTCCAGGTAGCGCGTCCGCAGAGCACGCCATTGAACTTCACCGCTGCTTCGGCGGCGAGTTCCAGCGATTCCGTGAATTCGGCATTGCTGACTCCGGCGGACAAGTAGATGAACGGCTTGGTGGCGACGCCCGCTGCTCGCCGGAATAAGTCCATCGCTTCCTTTTTACTGTACGCCTTTTGCCCCGCATAACACTTCACGCCTTCGACGAACTTCATGTTGACCGGCACTTCGACCTTGAGAACGTCCACGCCGTAGCGATCTTTGCTGAACTCCTTCATGCTCGCCATTACGATTTCCGGCTTCTTCTTGGCGTACTCCAAACCCTTCTCGTCCAAGGCTTCCTCGTAGCCGACAAATTCGAGGAAGAAGGGGATATCATTGGCGCGGCATTCGTCCCCAATGCGCTCCACCCAGGCATGTTTGGCCTCATTGATGGGTTTGGGATCGAAAGGGGTGTAGTAAAGCAGAATCTTCACACAATCGGCACCCGCTTCTTTCAAGCGGCGAGCCGACCAGTGATCGAGCAGATCGGGAAGGCGACCGGGACCGGTCTTGTCGTACCCTGTCTTTTCGTAAGCCAGGAGCAAGCCTGCCTTCTTCGCGCGGCGCTTGGAGGCCGGCAGGCCCCACTCCGGGTCGAGCAGGATGGCGCTGGCATGGGGAGTGAGCACCTCGGTGACCAGGGACTTGAATTCCTCCATCATGGCGTCGGTGACGGTGCCGCCCTTTTCCTTGGCCAGCGCCTTCTGCAGTGAACCGCGCTGGTCCATCGCGGCCGCCGCGATGACGCCGCGATCGGTCGATACCCTTCGCAGCCCCGCGAGTTTTCCAGGGGTAAGTCTCATAAAGCCTCCTAGCAGTGGAGTGAGCGCGCGCGAACCTTATTGTAATATGTTTTCACCGCGGGCGGCGGAGACGATGACGGCCAAGGAAACGAACCCTCTGCTCGAGCTATTGTCTCAGGGTTAGTACTCCCAAAATCGCTTGCTGCTTGGCGATCAGCGACTGCACGCCATCGCGCGCCAGGACGAGCATCTTCTCCAATTGTTGCTCATCGAAGACTTGGCGCTCGGCTGTGGCTTGCACCTCCACCAGCTTACGGCCTGCGGTCATCACGAAATTCAGGTCTACCTCAGCCCGTGAATCCTCCTCATAGGAGAGGTCGAGTAGAATCTCGCCATCCACGATCCCCACGCTGACGGCGGCGATAAAATCCCGCAGAGGCACCGTGCTCAGCGTGCCCGCCGCCACCAATTTCTCGAGCGCCAGTCCCAGGGCAACGAAACCTCCGGTGATTGCCGCCGTGCGCGTTCCGCCATCTGCCTGGATCGCGTCGCAATCGATCCACACCGTGCGCTCGCCGAGATGGTCGAGGTCGGTAACCGCCCTGAGCGCGCGGCCAATGAGGCGTTGAATCTCATGGGTGCGTCCGCTCGGCCGCCCCTTGCTCACCTCGCGCGGGGTGCGGGTCAGAGTCGACCGCGGCAGCATGCTGTACTCCGCCGTGATCCAGCCCTTGCCGGTGTTGCGCAGGAACTGAGGTACCGTTTCCTCGAGCGAAGCGGTTCAAATGACACGCGTGTTTCCGAGTTCGATCAGCACGGAACCCTCGGCCGTGCTGATGAAGTCCGGCACGATATTGACCGGCCGCATCTGCTCGGGTGTTCGATTATCTGAGCGATCAGGCATTTTGACATTCCCCACGGCCGACGCAGGGTGGTTCTTCCCTTGTCGCGAATGTTTTCGACAGCTTCTTCTTCGACCCCTGCCGTGTTGGGTTCACAGGCCCGGTGGTCCGAGAGCGGACGGTGGACAACATACTGTTCGCAGGTAGACACGGCTCAATGGCTGGCGAGAACTTGCCTGACCAAGGGTCGGCTGTGTCAAAGAACTGTGTACTCGGTGGGCGCTGCAATTCTTTCGACGAGGTAGCCAGCCATGAATTCGCAGCTTGATTTTCGCCGGCGACTTCAGGCTCAAGTCTGCAAAGCATATTACATGCTTTAGCGTGCATCTTGTAGTGCTCCTCACGGTGGCCGAACCAGGAGAAGCCAGGAGATGCGGGTGACCGTTTGCAGGTCCATCCGAGGACCCTTGCCACGTGGGTCCATCTATCCGAAGGTCTCCGCGGAGTTCGCCACGGCAAATCCCTTTCTACTTCGGAAGGGGGTACGGCACTGTTCAGTAAGCGACTCAAAATGCATAGCAATTCTTATTGCTTTAGCACTATCTTTAGATATACTGAAAGACAGCATTGAAGGCATATCGTTGGAGGAGGTATTTCGATGTATCGGGGATGTTTAAGTTGGTGGTCGGCCCAGAGTTTGGCTCCCTTCGGAGCTGCATTTTTCCCCTGGATCGGTGGTCGCTTCGGTCGCTGGAGTCGGTTCTTCGGTCCGGGTGAAGTTCGGCTTGCGCTACTCTCTCTTCTCGAGCAGGGGCCGAAACACGGTTATGAACTCATGAAGGACCTCGAGGCGCGGTCGGGCGGTATCTATCGCGCCAGTGCCGGAGCCGTCTATCCGGCGCTCCAGCAGCTCGAAGACGAAGGACTGGTGACGTCCGATCAGAAGGATGGCAAGCGCACCTATCGCCTCACCGGAGCTGGCAGGCAGGAGCTCACGCGTGAGGCGGAGGCGGTCCGGCGCATTTGGCAGCGTGCCGAACAATGGGAAGGCTGGGGACCCTGGATCGGGCCGGAAGCCGCCGAGGTAGCGCGGCCGGCGGCAGAACTGCTGAAAGCGGCGCTTCGTGCTGCCACACGCGGATCCCACGATTCCGCGTGCATCGCAAAAATCCGCGCGATCCTAGAGCGGGCTCGCACCGAACTTGAAGCCTTGGACAAACACGAAAGCTCCGCCTGAGGGAAGACAGGGAAGACCCTTTCACGGTTCCATCGTCAGCTGGGTCACGAGTTGGTTCACTCGAGAAACGTCATAGAAGGCGGTCAGATCGACATGGCCAGCGAGGCTGTCGCGCTCCTTGCCGTCGACGAGAATTTTGACCCGCGCGATGGCTGGAATGTTGGCCGACAGAGTGGCCAGGAGCGAGGCAAGGGTGAGCTCTTCGACCAGTACGCCGGAGCGGTGGCCGTTGGCAAACGCGGCGTTGAGATCAATCACGGCCAATCCCGGATCCGCCAGATAAACGCCTCGAATCTCCGATCCGGCTCCGAGGACGTGAGGGGAGGATTTGCCAAGATAGATACCAACCAGAGCCCGCAGTAGCTCCTCCGCGCGTTCCTGACGACCATTGGGAAGTGGAATGCGGGCCGGCCGGGCGCGCAGCATTCCGCCTTCATCGTAAGCAACGTAGAGGGTGACTTGTTCGGTCGGGCCTGCCGCCGGTGGCGCCACCGGCTGGGTGTTCGGGGTGATCGCCGCGGTTTGGGCCACGGTTCCGCGCATCCGCCAAACATACAAGCTCATTCCCGAGGCCATGATACCCAGAGCGGTGACGGCGATCATCAGCTGGCGAGGAATCATTTTCGACGAGCCTCGAGCTGATCGCGTATCTCTGCGACTCCGGACACCACGCCTTCTCCCAGCCGCAGCTGATATTCCGGGGAGCTGAGTTGGGAGATGTCCTGGGTCTCCGGGCCAATCTCGATGGCGAAGGCGGCCATCACAAGATTGTTCAGCGGCCGCAGGGGAGCACTCAGGCTGCGCACCGGAACCTTCTTACTCTCCAGCCCCGTCGCTACACTGGCCGCGGCGATCTGGCTCAGCTCTTCAAACGAGCTCTGCGCCGTTTCCCAATCGAGGAACCAGCCCTGGTTCTGGCCGCCGCTCGGCATCAACGCGGTGTAAAGGCGCACTCCGTTGCCTTCGGATGTGGCATGAACCGCGATATAGATGGCCGCGCCGGAGGCATTGCTCATCACGGCGCGCTGATCCGGGCTCAGCGTAGGGTCGCCATCCCGCGTCAGCCAGGCGCTTAGTCCGCGCAAATCAAAAAGCGTCCGCAGGCGCCGGGCAAAGGCGAGGGTGACATTTTTTTCCGGGAGCTGGTCGGTCAAGGCGGCTCCGCGCTCGTCTCCCCCATGAGCCGGGTCAATCACCACAAACACACGCGGTGTGCCTGAGGCTAAGCTTCTCGCCTCGCCCCCAGCCACCGACGGGGGAGGCACGGTCGGCCCCGCACTCGGCACCGAAGGTGGCATGTTCGCCGGGGGAGCGGGTGGCGCGGCCGGCGTAATGGTGATGGTGCGGCCATCGTTGCCGAAGCTTGCCATGGCTGGAACCGTGGTCGTAACCAGCAATTTGGCCATGCCATTGTTCTCCTCGAAGGTCGCCGAGGGAATGGCCTTGCTGTCAAACGTGAGCGTCTGGGATCCCGGTGCCACCACCGGATCATGGGTGAAGGTCATCTCCAACTTGCCCGGCTCGGTGGCGATCATGGGGTTGACCGGGCTGCCAAAGTTCATCACCAGCTTTGGTGGTACGGTCTTCATCACTACGGCCGTGAAGTGGATGGCGACGTCGCCCACGAAGAGCCGGCGTCCGCTCAGATTCAGTGTGATCGGGCTCCCGAGGATTTGCGGCAGCAACGCGCTCAGACCCGAAATGGGGACCAAGCCGCGGCTGTTTTCGAGCAAAAAAGCTGACGGCAAGTCAAGGTCGCTGCCGTGCACGCGGACCCGCGTCCGCCCGGCTACAAAATCAGCCTCCACATCGTTATAGCGAAACTTCGCATGCTCTCCGTTCACCTGGACAGTGACCGTGCCCAAAGGCTCGAGCAATTCGAGCAGCCCAAGGTAATCCGTGTTGTTGCGCTCGACCACCACCACCGAATAGTTCGCGGCTTTCGAATAGACCGAGAGTTGCTTTTGCGGAGTAGAGCTCGAAAAGACAAGCACGGAGGCCAAGGCGAGGAACCGGAGGAGAACGAGCGAGGACCGGAACGAATACGACAACTTCAAATCTCCTTCTTCGACTCGCTCATCGTGCGCGATGCTGGCGAGAGAAATTATTCGAGCGCATAAATCGTCAGCCCACTGAGTAACTTGGGATAAAAGTCGGTTGATTTCTGCGGCAGTACCTCCCCCGCGAAAGCAATATCTTCGACCTGGCTGATGCGGACGGGATTCATCAGGAAGGCCACATTCGCTCGACCACTGCGCACCCGATCGAGTGCCTCGCCGATCTCGCGAACATAGCTGATGTTCTGCTGCTCGCGAACCGCCTCCTTCGAGATACCGAGCGCACCCTCCAGTACCAGCTGGTGGAGTTGAACGACGTCGAGCAATTGCTGCCGAAACGAGAGGCCGGCGAAGAGGCTCGATCCCAGGGCCCGCGGCTGATGGAGAAGCATCGCCCGGTCGGCGGTGACCGCCACGAGGGCAAAGCCGGCACGCCCGGCTTGGCGCAGAACGGCCGCGACTCGGGACGGGTCGATCGCGGCATCCAAGTCTTCGACCTTGAAATATTGCTGGACCCGTTGGCCGAACGCCTCGGACGAAAAGGATGGCAGTCGGGCGACGACCCGGTGGGTGGGCAGGATCAGGAGACCCGGGCTATCCATGTTGATGAAAGTCATCATGACACTATCGTAGGCGGCCGCCCCGGAGGATTCACGAACCGGTGCTGCCGCCGCATCATCCTGCCTGGCTCCGCCCGCGGCCGCCGACGCCCGCGAGGCCCTCCGTTGGTTGCGATAATTGAGAGCCGTTTCGTAGCGATGGTGTCCGTCGGCAATGATGAGTTTCTTGCCGGTCATCGCAGCTCGGATAGCAGCGATAGCCTGGGGGTCCGAAATTTTCCACAGGCGGTGCTGCACCCCATATTCATCACGGATGGAGATGTCCGGCTCCACTCTGGGTGCCAGTTGACGGTCGATCTCCTGCTCGGGATCGCGGTAGAGCATGAAGAGCTGTTCAAAATGCGCGCGGGTCGCCCGCAGCAACTCCAGGCGATCGGCTTTTGGCTTTGCCAGGGTCTGTTCGTGACGAAAAACCACGTTGTCCGCGTAGTCCTCGATTCTTCCCAGAGCAATGAATCCCCGCCTTTCGAGGGGTTGCTGATCGAGGCCCTCGAAGTCCTGCACGTAACCATAGACCGACGGTTCGGCATCCTGGAGAAAAATGCCCTGCGTCCGCCATTCGCGAAAATACCGGGCTGCGCGGGTGTAGACATTGTCT
>Ga0187766_10002727_pt1 | contig 10373 bp, 9 predicted proteins | sample 0216_QUI02_MP05__4_FD_132971 | JGI IMG/M metagenome (GOLD analysis project Ga0187766, IMG submission 132971) | Tropical peat soil microbial communities from peatlands in Department of Meta, Colombia - 0216_QUI02_MP05_20_MG | ecosystem: Environmental > Terrestrial > Soil > Wetlands > Peat ... | reverse complement strand
TGCTCACGATCGAGAAAGTGGGCTTGAGTCACGAGATCGAAGGCACCATCAAGCTCGCGTAAAGCATTCAGGGTTCAAGCGAGAGCATGAGTTCCGCCACTTCGTGGGCCATGGCGTCGTCGGTCGACTGCAAGCCCGCGATCGTCCCGCGCCTGTCCGCCTCGCTCTTGATCTGGTTGAGCTTGTATTTGCCCTCGATGCGATCGATCGGCATTTCGAACGCGATCACCCCGCGCCGCATGGTCTCGAGATAACTTGGCGATTGGCCCGAAAGCTGCCACGGCCGCTCGAACCCACTCTCGTAGAGTTTCACCATACGATCGAGGAGGGCGTGGACCACGGCCTGATCCTCGGTGGCGCGCGGTGTGCCATAGGCGTGCACGGCGGTATATAGCCAAGTCGGCACGACGTTTGGACGATTGTACCAAGTGGGCGAGACATAGGCATGCGCACCCGTAAAGATCGCGAGTGCCGGCGTCTTGCCATCGAATGCCCCGCCATGGGGATTGGCGCGTGCGACGTGGCCCACGATGGTGCCATTCGGCCCGCGATCGCGATCGACCAGAAGTGGCAAATGCGTGGCAAAGGGAGCCCCAGCGACCGTCCCGAAGAGGACTGCGAAGCTATTGCGCTCCATGAAGTCGTGGAGGGTCGGCAGATCCTCCACCTCGAAGCCTTTCGGGATGTACATCGTTTCGCGTCTCCGTTTGCATCCGTCGCTGGAGCGAAGCCGCCCTCAACGGCGGGCCACCATCATCATCTTGATTTCGGCGATCGCCTTGGCGGGATTGAGGTGTTTGGGGCAGGCTTTGGCGCAATTCATGATCGTGTGGCAGCGGTACAGCCGGAACGGGTCTTCGAGCTGATCGAGCCGTTCGCCCGTCGCCTCGTCGCGGCTGTCCAACAGCCAGCGATGCGATTGCAGGAGTGCCGCCGGTCCAAGATAGCGTTCGCCGTTCCACCAATAGCTCGGACAAGAGGTCGAACAGCATGCGCAGAGGATGCACTCGTAAAGACCGTCGAGCTTGGCGCGATCCTCGGGCGTTTGAATGCGCTCCCGATCCGGCGGCGCCGTGCCGGTCTTGAGCCAGGGTTCTATCGAGGCGTGCTGCGCGTAGAACTGCGTCAGATCCGGCACCAGGTCCTTGACCACGGGCAAGTGGGGAAGCGGGTAGATCTTGACGTCGCCGTTCACATCCTCGATCGGCTTGAGGCAGGCAAGCGTGTTCGTCCCGTCGATGTTCATGGCACACGAACCGCACACGCCCTCTCGGCAGGAGCGGCGGAAGGTCAACGTGCTGTCGATCTCGTTCTTAATCTTGATCAGGGCATCAAGCACCATGGGTGCGGTATCCGCGAGGTCGAGGGTATAGCTGTCAAGGTGCGGATTCTCGCCGTCATCGGGCGACCAGCGATAAATCTTGAACGTCTTGGGCCGCTTCGGATTCTGAGGTGCGGGATGGGTTTTCCCCACGCGGACCTTCGAATTGGCGGGCAATGAGAATTCGACCATCGAACCTTTCCTCTTCGTAATGACTTCCTACGCCAGCTCTAGCGCGCGGCCCAACGGGTGCATCGCCTCAATAGACCCTGGCCTTCGGCGGGAAGGACTGCACCTCGTTCGTCATCGGCTGCATATGCACGGGCCGATCCGAAAGGCGCACCTTGTTCTTATCGTTGAGCCAGACGAGGCTGTGCTTCATCCAGTTCACGTCGTCGCGGTTGGGGTGGTCCTCGCGCGCATGAGCCCCGCGACTTTCGGTCCGTGCTGCGGCCGAGGCGATCGTGCACATCGCCTGGGTGAGCAGGTTGTCGAGTTCCATCGTCTCCATGAGATCGCTGTTCCAGATCATCGAGCGGTCGCTGACCTTGAGGTCGGCGAGCTTGGCGACGCAGTCCTCGATTTTCTTGACCCCGGCCGATAGCACCTCACCGGTGCGGAATACCGCGCAATCGTTCTGCATCACCCGTTGCATCTCGAGTCTCAGCTTGGCCGTGTGCGTGGAGCCGTCTGCATGACGCAGGCGATCGATGCGCGCCAGCGAAGCGTCGCCCGCACCCTTGGGCAGCGGACGCCGCCGCTCGCCCGCGGCCACAAGCTCGGCGGCACGGTTAGCGGCAGAACGCCCGAACACCACGAGATCGAGAAGCGAGTTCGAGCCCAACCGATTGGCGCCGTGGACCGAGACGCACGCCGCCTCGCCGATCGCCATGAGGCCGTGCACGACGCGATCGGGATCGCTGTCGACACGGGTGAGAACCTCGCCGTGGTAATTCGTGGGAACCCCGCCCATGTTGTAATGGCAGGTTGGCAACACGGGTATCGGCTCCTTCGTCACGTCGACGCCGGCAAAGATCTTCGCGGTCTCCGAAATGCCGGGGAGCCGCTCATGCAGGACCTTGGGATCGAGATGCTCGAGATGAAGGAGGACGTAATCCTTGTTCGGTCCGCACCCGCGCCCCTCGCGGATCTCGATGGTACTTGCGCGGCTCACGACGTCGCGCGAAGCGAGATCTTTTGCGTGGGGGGCGTAACGCTCCATATATCGCTCGCCGGCCGAATTGGTGAGATATCCACCTTCGCCGCGCGAACCCTCCGTGATGAGACAGCCCGCACCGTAAATCCCTGTCGGGTGGAATTGGACGAACTCCATGTCCTGGAGCGGCAGGCCCGCGCGCAGGACCATGGCGTTGCCGTCGCCCGTGCAGGTGTGCGCCGAGGTGCAGGAGAAATAAACGCGCCCGTAGCCGCCGGTCGCGACAATGACGAGGGCGGCATTGAAGCGGTGGATCGTGCCGTCGTCGAGGTTCCAGGCCATGACGCCGCGGCAAGCGCCCTCCTCGTCCATGATGAGGTCTGTTGCGAAATACTCGATGAAGAATTCCGCCTCGCGCTTCAGCGCTTGGCCGTAAAGGGTATGGAGAATAGCGTGGCCCGTGCGATCGGCCGCAGCACACGTGCGCTGGGCGATGCCGTCCCCGAATTTTGTCGTCATGCCGCCGAAGGGACGTTGATAGATCCGGCCTTCGGGTGTGCGGGAGAACGGCACGCCGTAATGTTCGAGCTCGATCACCGCGGGAATCGCCTCGCGGCACATATATTCGATGGCGTCCTGGTCACCCAGCCAGTCGGACCCTTTGACAGTGTCGTACATGTGCCAGCGCCAGTCATCCTCGCCCATGTTGCCGAGGGCAGCACTGATGCCACCCTGTGCGGCGACCGTGTGGCTGCGGGTCGGAAACACCTTGGTGACGCAGGCAGTCTTGAGCCCCTTTTCGGCGATGCCGAGTGTAGCGCGTAGCCCAGCGCCGCCAGCGCCGATCACCACGACATCGTAGTCATGGTCGACGATTTCGTACGCTTTTGCCATCAGCCGTGGACTCCGAATGCGAGCTTCAATACGCCGAAGATAGCCCCCGCCGCGAGCAACACCGCAAGGAACTTGACGCCGATAATGCTCGCAAGCTTGCGCCCTTCATGGTGCACGTAATCCTCGATCACGACTTGAAGCCCAAGTTGGGCGTGATGGAACGCCGTTGCGATCAGGACGATCGACAGGACGGCGTTGAGAGGATGCGCAAACCACGCGGCGACGACGTCACGGTCGGCACCCGTGAGCTTCACCATGGCGTAGATGAACCAGAGCGACAGCGGGACGAGCGCCAGTGCCGTCAGCCGCTGCGCCCACCAATGCTGAACACCCTCCTTGGCGGAACCAAGGCCGCGAACGCGGCCGAGCGGGGTACGAACGCTCGACATCACGACCCCCCCATCGCCGCGTAGCCGGCGAACCACGCGACGAACGTCAACACCACCGATGCCGCGACCACGAGCCAGGCACTCCGCTCCGCGTCCTTGAGCGCAAAGCCCCAGCCCACGTCCCAGGCAAGATGTCGAATGCCGTTGGCAAGATGGTAGAAAAGCGCCCATGTCCAGCCAAACAGCACGAGCCGCCCGAGAAACGATCCGATGAAATACTGAACGGTCGCAAACCGCGGCGCGCCGCTCGCCGCCGCGGCGATCCACCAGACGAGCAGGATCAATCCCAACGAAAGTGCTATCCCGGTCAGTCGATGAACGATCGACAGCACGGACGACCATTGCGGACGATAGACCTGAAGGTGCGGGGAAAGCGGCCTGTTGTGAGCAGTCATCGCGATGCCTTGGCCTTATGCGCGAGGTGGAGGGATGTCGTAAACTCGATGACACGCAAAAGCAGATTGCAAATGCAGATATCGATTTGCGCCAATGGGTGTTCTAGGCCCCACCCCGCAGGGAGTCAATCTTCCGGGCGGAGACTGATGCGACTTGGTTTTTTGACCAATGTGCATAAATTGGGGGAAAAACTGTGCGGTAATTGTGTGAATCCGGGCGTTTTATTCACAAGTTTTTTGCATAATATTTAACTTCTTCATTGCTCCTTTTGTTTTCTGTCGGCACGATATTTTGCGATGCTGAGGGTGACGGGTCGGCGGCCACTGTCGTATTTCCGCCTCAGCCTTCGGGCAAGTCGGGATGACGCAGGGTTATGCCGGGCCGAAGCGGACGCCGCGCCACGGCGACGCTGCCTGGAGTTCAAGGTGGCTGTGAAGCCGCCGGGAGGCTTCAGCAGCAAGCACGCGCTCTCCTCGCCCGGGAGAACGTGCGTGTTTGTGGGGAGAGATTCCGGTGCGCGAGTGCTGGAACCGGCTCGCAGCGGAGCAAGTGACGGCAAAGCGCTGGAAGATGCCGGCCCAGATCCTGCCCGGAGCAGGGCTTCGCATCCTGGCGCATTGGCCGATGGTGCTTCTTCGTGAGGTTCGATCGGCCAGCGAAGTAATGTCCGCTGTCGCTCTCGGCGTCGGGGGTCCGCCCAGGCCCCGGCGGCGTCGGCTGTGTTCCGCCCGGACACTTGAGCGCAAGCGAACCTTGCGCCACCGACGCCGCCTTCATTTCACGAGAAGCCCGGGGCGTCGGCTGTGTTCCGCCCGGACACTTGAGCGCAAGCGAACCTTGCGTTGGCGATGCCCGCCTCATTTACAACAGAACGTATATATGGATCGCGCACGTGAGTGCTGCGTCGGTTGATCTTGCGCGCGATTTCAGCATTGCGGATTTTCGTCAGAGATTTGACAGCGCATATCCGTCGAACGTTGCCGACCGTTGCGGTCGTCGCATGACGTTACCGTTTCGTTCAATGCGTGGAACGAACGCGCGACATTTCCAAACCGCGTCGGAAGCAGTTGGAATTAAATGCAACTGAGCCGCATCCGATCTTCGGTCGTCAACGGCGGTGGATAAAATTGTGGATGGGTTGTGGAGTCGTTGTGCGAAATTGTCAAAACTACTCACAGAAAAATTGCATTGCTAAGTACTTTTTTATTGATCGCTAAAATAAAACGCGCCACGATTTGATTGGCACGTAAAGGGTGTCGAAGTGCGCCATCCAAAGCAATGCCGGCTGGGGTTCCTCGGAATTTCACTCGGCGGAGCGAGGAGGGTGGCTTCGGGGAGATGAAGGTTCTTCGGAACTTTCACCACCCGGCTTCGGCGGCAGGGGTTCTTCGGAGCATTTGCCGCTATGCGGGAGGTTCAACTCCCGGTCGGCCGGAATCGTTCCCGGATCGGCGTCGGTGGCTTTCGGGCCGACGGGGCCGTAACGGGGGGCGCGGGGGCCTTCGGGAACCCGTTGTCTTAGGCGCGAAAATCTTCCCGCAAGGGAAGAGGGACGCGACGGGCGGTACCGGACCGATCGTCGAGTTAGCCGGCTGCAGGCGATCCCTCGCGAGGGGGATACGGTCCCTCCGCCAAGCGAACGTCCCTTAACGGGGACGGGCCCGTGCGGAGAAGGCCGGAAGCCGAGCCGCTTTTGAAATGCCACGGAGCTTCGGCTCCTGAGGCGTCGGGAGTGTCCCGCCCGGACACGTAGCGTGGGTTTTCGCTTACGCTCCCGACGCCTCGCTTATTTGCGGCGTCCCATTTCTCGCCCGCCCAAGGCACTCACGCGCGCAGCACGGAAGATCACCCCCGGCGCGGTATCAGCACCGTGTAGTCGAAATCAAGCACGATCGATGGATCGAATTCGCCGCCCGCGCCTTTGTCCGGAAAATCGGCGCAGGGCCGGTCCTTGGCGGCAAGGGTGCGCACGCGTAGCGCGCCGATGTCGCCTCGGCCCGGAATCTCCCAGCGCGCCAGAATTTCACTCCACGCGTAGAGCGTGTCGCCGGCGAAGGTCGGGTTGACGTGGTGGCCGCCATTGATCGCGGCAATTTTTGCCCCATTGCCGAGGCCGTTGAAGGAAAGTGCGCGCGCGAGGATCATGACGTGGCCGCCATAGACAAGCCGTCGCCCGACGCGCTCGGCCGCTTGCGCGTGTCGATTGAAATGGACTCGTGCCGTGTTCTGGTAGAGGCGTGTCGCCATCATATGCTCTGCTTCTTCGACCGTGACGCCATCGATATGGTCGATCCGCTCTCCCTCTGAATAGGATTCCCAAACATGAGGCGAGCCGGCAAGCGTCAGGTCGTAGTGTGCGAAGTCGAGGGTCGAGGGCGCCATCAGTCGCTCGGCCAAGACGTGGTCGGCGAGATCGGGTATCGCCGGGGCGGGTGCGGGCGATGACGCGTCGCGTTTTCGCACCATCACCCACCGCGCGTAGTCGACGACGACTTCACCTCGCTGGTTCGAACCCACCGTGCGGACATAGACGATCCCGCTCTTGCGGTTCGCGTTCTCGCGCAACCCGATGACGCGAGAGACGGCCGTCAACGTATCGCCGGGATAGGCCGGTACGCCAAAGCGACCATCCGCGTAGCCGAGATTTGCGATCGCGTTCAAGGAAATGTCGGGCACGGTTTTTCCGAACACGAGATGGAACGTGAGAAGATCGTCGAGCGGTGCACGCGTGAAACCGCAAGCGGCGGCAAAATCGTCGGAGGATTGTAGTGCGAAGCGCGATCCCGTAAGGGCCAGGTAAAGTGCTGCGTCGCCCGTGGTCACTGTGCGTGGGGTCGCGTGCACCATCTCGTCGCCAAGACGGAAATCCTCGAAAAACCGGCCTGCCCCTGTCTTGGAGTCGGCTTTTGTCGCCTCGCTCATGGGGCGGCCGGGGCCGCTGATTCGCGTGCGGCAATCGCATCGGCGAGGGCGACAAGTCGTTTGGCATTCTCGACATGGAGGTTTTCGATGAGCTTGCCGTCGACGAGGACGACGCCCTTGCCCGTGCGCGACGCCGCCGCGTGCGCGGCAATGACCTTGCGCGACCAGTCGACCTCGCCGATCGACGGGGCAAAGACCTCATTCGCCTTGGCAATGGTCTTTGGATGGATGAGCGTCTTGCCGTCGAAGCCCAGCTCCTTGCCTTGCACGCAGGAATACGCGAAGCCTTCGTCGTCGGCGAGGTCGAGATGCACCCCGTCCAGGATTGACAGCCCGTACGCGCGGGCTGCAAGCAGGCACAGCCCAAGGCTCGTCAACATCGGTAGCCGCTCCTGCGTGTGCGTTGCATGAAGATCCTTCGCGAGATCGGACGTCCCCATCACGAGACATCCGACGCGCCCGGCGCTCGCAGCGATCCTTTCGGCATGCAGGATGCCGAGGGGGGTTTCCATCATGCACCAGATCGACATCGACGCAGGTCCCGAGTTGGCTTTCAGTCGTCTTTGCGCTTCCTCGACCATCTCCGCACTCTCGACCTTCGGGATGAGTACGGCGTGCGCCGGCGACTTCGCGGCCATCGCGAGATCGTCCGTCCCCCATGGCGTGTCGAGGCCGTTCACGCGCACGATGAGCTCGCGGGCGCCGTAGCCGCCCTGGCGCAAGGCTGCCGCGACTTGCTCGCGCGCTGCGACTTTGGCATCGGGCGCCACGGCATCCTCGAGATCGAGAATCAGCCCGTCCGCCGGCAGGGTGCGCGCCTTTTCGAGCGCGCGCGCATTCGAGCCCGGCATATAAAGGACGCTGCGGCGCGGACGCACGTCCGCTATCAAGGTCTCGGTCATATCGCCACCGTCGTTTCCCTACCTTTTGGAAGGGCGCGACCCTATCAAGGATCGGCGCGCGGAGGCAAGAAAAGCCGAACTAGCCCGTACTTGGGCCCTATGGCAGATTGCCCCGGTGGCGGTTCTTTCGATTCAATCCTCGGTCGTGCATGGGCATGTCGGCAACAGTGCGGCCGTGTTCGCATTGCAGCGCCTCGGCGTCGACGTCCTGCCGATCGATACGGTGACCCTCGCCCATCATCCCGGCCGCGGCGGATTGCACGGGCATCATTTGAAGCCGGAGGAGTTCTTCACGCTCATCGACGCCCTCGACAGGATCGGCGTCTTCAAAAGCTGTGAGGCGGTATTGAGCGGCTATCTCGGCGATGCGGCGCTCGGCCCCACGATCCTCGATGTTGTCGCCCGCGTGAAGCGCGCCAATTCGCGCGCACTCTATCTCTGCGATCCCGTCATGGGGGAGCGACAGAAAGGCACCTACGTCCGCCCTGGCATCCCCGAATTTTTTCGCACCTCCGCCCTACCCTTGACCGACATCTTGATGCCGAACGCCTTCGAACTCGGCTTACTCGCGGACTGCGAGGTCGATGGACTCGAAGCGGCCCTATCGGCGGCAGGGCTGTTGCTTGCCCGGGGACCGCATCTTGTCGTCGCAACCGGTATCGTGCGTAAGGACCGACGGTGCGATTGGATCGGGGCGCTTGCCGTGACGGCAAAAGGTGCGTGGCTCGCGGAAAGCCCATTCGTCGAGGCACCCGCCAGTGGTGCTGGCGATCTTTTCGCAGCCGTGTTCCTCGGCCGATATCTCAAGGGACGCGACCCCGCCAAGGCGTTGGCCCATGCCGTCTCGACACTCCATGCGGTGATGACCGCGACGCGGCGAAAGGGCGGAAACGAGTTGGCCCTGATCGCGGCTCAAGCAGCGATCGCAGCACCCAAACGCCTGTTCAAAGCTGAAAAGATGCGTTAAACGGGGCGGACATTCCGGATTTTCGGCCCAAGCCGAACGAATGAATCATCAACGGGCCGCACGTCTTCGCTGCCGACCAGTACCATTGCATCGCGGGTCCATGGATATACTGCTGTTCATCAAGGGTATCGCTGTCGGCTTCGCGATCGCAGCACCAGTTGGCCCGGTTGGCATATTGTGCATGCAGCGCTCCCTTACGAAGGGATTTCTTTACGGGCTTTTCTCGGGCACCGGTGCCGCGATGGCGGATGCGATCTTCGGCGCCGTCGCCGCCTTCGGCGTAAGCTTTGTCTCGGAGTTCCTCACGCGCGAGCAGTTTTGGTTTCAGGTCGGCGGCGCTTCTTTGCTGCTCGTCATGGGCATCCATACGATCTTTGCGGAATGGCGACCGCCCGGCGAGCGCGCCGGCGCCAACGACCTCGCCCACGATCTTGTCACGACCTTTTTCCTGACCATCACGAATCCCATCACCATATTCTCCCTGACCGCGGTATTCGTTGCTGTCGGAATCACGTCCGGAACGGAGACGCTTTTGGGCGGCGGGCTCGTTACGGGGGGCGTTTTCGTGGGCTCGGCTCTTTGGTGGTGCATTTTATGCAGCGCCTTCAGCCTCGGCCGCAGCGTAATGTCCGGCATCTATTTGAAGCGCATCCACAGGGCGGCAGGTTTTGTCATGCTCACCTTCGGCACGGGCGTTTTCATCCACCTTCTCCTCCCGAGGGTTTTCTCATGAAGGATCGCTCCATTAAGGCGTTACTCTTCGATGTCTTCGGCACGGTCGTCGACTGGCGCACGAGCGTTGCCCGCGAGGGAGAGGCCTTCGGCCGCGCCAACCGCATTCAGGGTGTGGACTGGGTCGCCTTCGCCGACGCGTGGCGCGGGCTCTATCAACCGACCATGGAGAAAGTCCGGAGCGGTGCTGCCCCGTGGCAGCCGCTCGACGACCTTCACCGCGCGAGCCTCGACAAGCTCCTCACCGAACACGGCGTTTCGGGAGTCCCCGAGGTCGAGCTCGAAAATTTCAATCGCGCCTGGCACCGGCTGGACCCCTGGCCCGATGCCGTCCCGGGTCTCACAAGGCTCAAGCGCAAGTACATCCTCGCCACCTGTTCGAACGGCAATGTGGCGTTGATGGTGAACCTGGCAAAACACAACGGCCTGCCGTGGGACATGGTGCTGGGTGCCGAGCTGGCGCGCCACTACAAGCCCTGCCCCGAGACCTATAAGAGGTCGGTCGCATTCCTGCGCCTCGATCCGTCGGCGTGCGTCACGGTCGCCGCGCATAACGGCGACCTCGCCGCCGCCGCCGCGTGCGGCCTCAAGACCGCCTTTGTGCCGCGTCCCAAGGAATTCGGCGCGCACGCGGAAAGCTCCGTCGGCAACCCCGATCTCGCGCCGAGTCAAAGGTGGGACTTCGTGGCGGAGG
>Ga0187766_10002725_pt1 | contig 10381 bp, 6 predicted proteins | sample 0216_QUI02_MP05__4_FD_132971 | JGI IMG/M metagenome (GOLD analysis project Ga0187766, IMG submission 132971) | Tropical peat soil microbial communities from peatlands in Department of Meta, Colombia - 0216_QUI02_MP05_20_MG | ecosystem: Environmental > Terrestrial > Soil > Wetlands > Peat ... | reverse complement strand
CCGACGGCGCCAAGGCGATTCTGCCCGGCGGGCTCATCATCCACGAGGTGGGAGGCGCGATCATGGGAGCGGACCCGAAGGTCTCGGTCACCAACCAGTGGTGTCAGACCTGGGACGTGCCCAACCTCTTCGTCACCGACGGCGCGGTGTTTCCCTCCAATGCCGACAAGAATCCGACGCTCACGATCATGGCGGTCGCCTGGCGCGCGGCGGATCACATTCTCGCGTCGCTGCGGCGCAAGGAGCTGTGATGGACCGCCGCACGACCATCAAGTGGATGCTGGCCGCGAGTGCCTCCTGGCCCGCCTGGCGCTCGGCGGGCGCACAGGCCGGTCACGGCACCGCGCTCCTGCGCCCGCCGGCCGCGCCTGGCTACGGCACCGATCCCGACCTCGTCGCGCCTCACAAGCGGGGCGAATTCTGGCCGCTGACGCTGAGTGCGGCGCAGCGGCGGCTCGCGGCGGTGCTGTCGGATCTCATCATTCCAGCGGACGAGCGCTCCCCGAGCGCTTCCGCCGTCGGCGTGGTCGACTTCATCGACGAGTGGGTGAGCGCGCCGTATCCTCTGCAGCAGCGCGACCGGCCCGTCGTGCTGGACGGATTTGCCTGGCTGGACACCGAGGGCGCACGGCGTGGAGGCAAGGGGTTCGCGGAGCTCGACAGCGCTGCGCAGACGGCCGTTTGCGACGCGATCTGTGATGCCACCCGCGCGGCGGCAGAGCTGCGCGAGGCGGCGCGCTTTTTCGCGCTCTATCGCGACCTGACCGCCGCCGCCTTCTACTCGAGTCCCGCGGGACGCACAGACCTCGGCTACATCGGCAACGTGCCGCTCACGAGCTTCGAAGGCGCGCCGCCCGAGCTGCTGAAGAAATTGAACCTGACGTGACGGCGAGGCCGCAGGAGGAGCGATCCATGATTAAACCTGAGCTGTGCGCCGCGATGCTGGCGCTGTCCCTGGCGGCCGGCGTCGCTCCCGGTGCGGAGCAGGGCGCAACCGCTGCGGGCTGGCGGGCGCTGCTCGAGGAACACAGTGCTTCGGCCTGGAGAGGCTGGAAGGACCCCGGCCTGCCGTCGGGCTGGCACGTCGATGGCCGGGTGCTCCACAAGGACGGGCCGGTCGATGATCTCGTGACCAACGAGAAGTTCGGGGATTTCGAGCTCGAGCTCGAGTGGAAGATCGGCAAGGAAGGCAACAGCGGTATCTTCTACCGCGGCACGCGCGAGTACGACCACATCTACTGGAGCGCGCCGGAGTATCAGCTGCTCGATGATGCCAACACCGAGGACGGCAAGAGCCCGCTCACCGCCGCCGGCTCCGACTACGCGCTCTACGGCGTGCCGCCCGGTGTGGCCAGGCCCTATGGTCATTGGAATAAGACGCGGCTCATCGTGCGCGGCAATCACGTCGAGCACTGGCTGAACGGCGTCAAGGTGGTCGAGTACGAGTTCGGCAGCGAAGACTGGAAGAAGCGGGTGGCGGGGAGCAAGTTCTCCAGATATCCGAATTACGGGCTCGCATCGAGCGGCCTCATCGGCATCCAGGGCGATCACCCCGGAGCGCTCGAGGTGCGGCACATCCGCATCCGTGAGCTGAAATGAAATTCAATCTGACGTTCGGCGGGGCGGCGCCGGCAGCGCGGGAGACGGCCGCGGCCGCTCCCACGGTCGTGCCCGTGCTGCGGCCGGCCGACCTGTTTCCGACCCGGGTCTGGCAGGCGCAACTCGACGCTCTCGAGCGCTATCTGCCGCAGTGGATCGAGGAAGTCCTCGCGATGCGCGCGGCCGATCCCGAGCCTGCCGGACGCACGGTGCGTGCCGGCTGGAACAGCAAGGACATGGCGGTGCTCGAGCGAGCGACCTTTGCCCCGCTGCGCGACGCCATCCGTGCCGCCTGCGCCAGCGCGCTCGCCGAAATGGGCCAGGAGGGACGCGAGTTCGAGCTGCAGTCCTGGATCAATCTCCATGACCATGGGGGCTTCAACTTCCTGCATCTGCACGAGGGGTCGCTGCTCTCCGGGAGCTTCTATCTCAGCGTGCCCCCCGGATCGGGCGACTTCGTGTTCCGCGATCCACGCCCGGGGGTGATCCACGGCTACGTGAAGGGAGCCGTGGTCAACGGCCACACCGATATTCACCTGACGCCGAGCGCGGGGCTGGTGGTGCTGTTTCCCTGCTGGATGGAGCACTACGTGGAGACGCACGAGGGCGATGAGCCGCGGATCACGATCGCATTCAACGCCAATCCGAACGGCGGCGCGCCGCCGGCGAAGCCCACTTGAGGGCCGCCGGCCCTTTCAGCCAATCTAAGCAGGTACTACGTCGAAGGCGACCGTGAGACGCGGCTGCTCGCTCGCGAACGGCACCGTACCGTGCCAGAAGTACGACGGGAACAGCACCAGCATGCCGGCCTCCGGGCGCACGATGTGCTGCGGCGGCAGCGGCGGGGTCGTCACGAGGCCGGGCTCGGCAAAGCTCAGCACGCCCGCGCGGCTCCCGGGATCCCGCATGCAGTCAGGCAGCCCGATGTAGCAGGCGGATGAGATCCAGCCGCGCGGATGAGTGTGGTTGGTGTGAAAGCCCGCGGAGCGCAGCCGCACCGACCAGCTGCCGTTGAAACGCCAGCGGCCGCTGTTGCGGCGGCGGAGCGGATCCTCCCCGCGGCCGATGTGCTTCAGGTACCGCTCGATCGGCGCGGCGAAGGCCTGGAAGAGCGCGCGGATCACCGGATCGGTGCTGCGCGCCAGATCCTGTGTCGTCTCCGTGCCGTGGCGCAGGGACTGGAAGAGCAGCGCGTGGCCCTTCGGGTCGTGCAGCCGGTTGAGGCTCGCGCTGAGGTCGTTGAGAAAGCTCGCGAGGTCGCCCCAGGGCGGCGGCGGGCGCAGCTCGCACGGCATGACGAGGCTCGCGTAGTCGCAGAGCTGCTGGTAGCGCGGATCCCCCAGCATGCGCCAGGCCGTGGTCTCGAGGGCGATGAAATACTGATCGTCCGGATCGTTCGCGAGCAGCGTGGCGCATTCGGCGAGCGCGCCCTGCGGATCGCCCACGCCGAGGCGCGCGGCGGCCAGCAGGGCGCGCGCCGGGGCGCTCGCCGGCATCACGCGCAGGGCCCGCTCGGCGAGCTCGACGGCGGTAGCGGGCTCGAACTCGAGCGCCGCAAGCCCTGTACGGACCAGCAGCGTCGGCGGTGCCTGGGGGCGCGCCGCCCGGGGGGCGAGACAGGCGTAGCCGGCGCGGGCATCCCCCGCCCCCTGGAGAATCGCCGCCTTCGCGGCCCAGAGCGCATCGTCGTTGGGCGATTTTGCGAGCAACCCGTCCAGCGATGCGGTGGCCTGACCGAGGTCGCCGGTGCGTATCCACACGAGCTGTGCGAGCGCATGGTGCGCGTCGATGAGGCGCGGCTCGAGCGCCAGGCACTCCCGCAGTGCGCTCTCGGCGCGCGCGAGCTCGATGCCCTGTGCGATGAGGCTGCGCGCGTAGGTGTTGAGGAGCGCGGCGCTCTTCTGGCCGCGCGCCAGCGCCTGTTCGGCCACGCGGCCGGCCTCTTCGTGCTGACCCGTCGAGTTGAGCGCGAGCGCGAGCGCCTGCGGCGCGACGGCGTGAGTGGGTGCTCTGGCCGTCATGTGCCGATAGCCCGCAACCGCTTCCTGGCCGCGCCCCAGAGCGAGGAGCGCCGCGACGTGCTGCGCGGCAAGCTCCGTGTCCGCCCGCCCGCTCGTAGCGAGCGGAGCTGCGACCGCGAGTGCCTCGGCCGGGCGGCCGTCGTCGTTGTAGTAGCGGGCCAGCAGCAGCGCTGCGCGCGGGTAGGGCGGGGAGCCTGCAGCCGCGCGCTTGAGGAGCGGCTCGGCCTCGGTCCCGCGGCCGGTGGCGAGCAGGAGCTCCCCCAGGCTGGTCAAAGTCGGTGTCCAGTCAGGATCCAGGCTCAGCGCCCGCCGGAACAGCATCTCAGCACCCGCGGCGTCTCCAAGCGCCTGGCGCGTGCCGGCCAGCAGTCGCAGCCCCTCGACGAAGTCCGGATGCCCGGCAACGATCGCCGCGAGCTCGTTCTGCGCGCCCGTGAAGTCCCCCGACCTGAGCAGGCCGTCGATGCGGCGCATGGCGCCGGTGAGCTCGGGGGTCATCGCGGTCATGGGTGGCGATGCTACCGCAGAAAAAGACAACCCCCTCGCACCGGGCGGTGCGAGGGGGTAGTTGGAGACTTAAGGCCTTAGAACTTGTATTTGGCGGTGAAGTTGACCTCACGACCCTCGATCGGGCGGGCCAGCAGCACGCCATTGAGACCCACCGCTGAGCCGAAGATGCGCGCATTGCCTTCGGTGAGGCCGATCTGGTTGGTGAGGTTCGTTCCCTGTACGCGGAACTCCCAGTTGCTGCCCACGTTGGCGATCAACCCGGCACCCAGCATGTAGTAGTCGGGGCCGAGGGGCGCCAGGCCGGCGATGTCCTCGTAGCGCTTGGTGACGTACTCGTAGGTGAGGAAGCCCGTCACATCGCCCCAGGAGGCCGGGACCGTGTAGCTCGGGGTCAGGCGGAACTGCAGCTTCGGCTGACGCTGCAGCGGTGCGCCGTCGATGGGAGCGCACTGGGGATTGCCGAGGATGTCCGTGTACGGGATACAGCCCGTGTAGTCCGTGTAGTGACCGTCCATGTAGTCGCCCACGATGCGGATGTTGAGACCCGTGAGCGGCGTCACGCTGGCGATGAAGTTCGCGCCCTTGGTGCTGGCGCCGTAGATCAGGGTCTGACCCGGGATGGGCACGCCGAACTGGTCGGACGGCGTGTATTGCAGGCCCGTGAAGTCGCGCTGGTAGACGCTGACGTCCACGTACGCGAACTTGTTCTGGAACTTGAAGCCGCCCTCGTAGTTCTTCACCGTCTCGAGCGGCGCAAAGTTACCGCCGGCGCCACGGATGTTGTTGTCGAAGTCGTCGTAGTGCACGCCGTTGTTGATGCGCACGTAGGCGCTCATGTAGTTGGAGAACTCGTAGTTGGCACCGAGCGTGTACGTGACCTTGCTCTTGGTATAGTGCTCGACGTCGTAGGTGCCGTTGCACACCGCGACGTTGTTGTCCCACAGGTCGTTGGCGGCTCCCAACGGCGTGCCGGTTCTGTTGCAGGTGCGCTGGTGAACGTCGACGTTTTCCAACCGCAGCCCGCCATCGATCAGCCACTGATCGACCTTCCACGAATCCGACAGGTACCCAGCGAGGTTCGTGGCAGTGCCGTGCGCCAGCGGGTCATAATTACCGTTGTCGTTCACGAAGCCCTGCGGGCTGCTCAGGTTGTAGACCGCTCCGCCGGGCGCGGTGTAGGTCAGCTGGATTGGCGTCGCGTTCGGGGTATTGGTCATCAGCATCTGATTGCCGAGCGACCAGTTATCGTTGTCGCTGTAGCGAGCGATATAGGCGCCGAAGGTGCCGGTATTACCGGCAAAGATCTCGCGGCTGACCCTGAACTCGTCGGTGATGCTCTGCAGCGACTTCTGGATGTACCACCAGCCCTGCTGGATGACGCTCTGACCGAGCGGCACCGCCAGGCCATTGGTCGCGTAAACGGCACGGACGCTGCCGATCGGCAGGCCTCCGCCGGGGACGACGGCCGCCCCCTGGCTGCCGCCAATCGTCGGAAGGCCGGCGGCATTCAAGCCGTAGTTGTTGGTGTCAACGGGCGCGCCGCCGGCGGTGCAATAGCCGGCCGGCTGCGCAATCTGGCAGCCGTACAGGTAGTAGCCCAGCGGCCGCGGGTTCGGACCCGAGAACAGCGCATTCGTGTCCAGCCCGCCGCCATCGATCATGAAGCTGTTGGCGAGCTGCCAGTCGTTGATCTTCTGGTCCCACTTCACGCCGAAGTAGTAGAGCTGGCTGCCGCGGCCGTTGGCGAGGTTGGCTTCCTCAAAGCCGCCCGCCGCGTTCGGCACGCTGACGTTCTGGATGGCATAGCTGCCGTAGGAGCTGGTCAGGGGGCTGAAGCCCGGGTAGGCGGAGATGTCGCCGTTCTGGCTCTCGATCACCGGGACCGGCACGATGAACTGATTCTTGTCGTCGAGCACCCGCGCCCAGATCATGATCGAGCCGCTATCGAGCTTCTTGCTGAGGGTGCCGGTGAGCTGGCCGCCTTCATCGGACGGGAATTGCGGCGAGCGTACGCCGTTCGACTTACGGTAGAAGCCGCCGACGCTGGCGTCCCAGCCGTTGCCGACCGGGAAGCCGTAGAACGCATCGGTACGCCACAGGCCCTCGTTGCCATAGGTGGTCGAGATCGATCCGCTCGGCGTATCGGTTCCGCGCTTGAGGATGAAGTTCGCCGTGGCACCCATCTGACCGGGTCCGAACAGGGCACCCGGCCCGCCCTGCACGACCTCGAGGCGCTCGATGGTGTCGTCGACGCGCAGCAGCGAGCTCGAGTCCATGAAGGACAGCGACGGCATGCCGAACATCGGCAGGCCTTCGATCATGTTGGTGAAGAACGGCGCGTCGCCGCCGCCCGGGAAGCCGGCGACTTCGATGTTGGCGCCGGTCTGACCGCCGGACGATTCCGGCCAGATGCCCGGCGAGACCTTGAGCAGATCCGCCGTGCTCTTCGGGTTCTGTTCCTTGATCGTCTCGGCGTCGACCGAGACGATGTTGTAGCTCGCGTCGAGCTTCTTCACGCCGGTCGCGGTGGCAGTCACCACGACTTCCTGCAGCGATTCGGCGTTCGGGCCTGCGGTCGCCGCCGCCTCGGCGGGTTGATCGGCCGCGTATGCGACCTGGCCAGCGGTGCCGTAGAGAATGGCCGCCACGGCGGCGCCGATCAGCGGCCGTCGCGGGAAAACCGTGGTTGCGGGCACGTCAACCAATGACGAAGTGGAAGCCTGTTGGCCCAACCGAGCACTCCGGCTGAGTGCCTTGTTGCTTTTCACTCTCATGGACGATCCCCTCCCGATGGGTGAAGCAGACAGATGAAGCTGAGAAGCGAGTCAGAACCTCGGCGCTGATCGTTCTTGGAAGAAGGAGGTCTGCGAGACGCGTGCGCCCTCGGACAGTCGTTGACGCGCCGCGCCACGGGACCTGAGCAACCTTGAACCGACTGTAATGCGAACGATTCGCGGAGACAAGTGCGTGTCGCAAATCTACAACGTTTCGGAGAGCGCGCCGCCCATGAAGCGCAAGCTCGAAGTCAACAGCTCATGCTGCGCCCTGCAGCGACGCTGCAGCGCCACATCAGACCCGATGCATTGCGCCAGGGGCACGACCAATGACGAGCGCCAGCGGCGTTGCGCCGCCCCAACAAGCGTGGCTGGCCGGGGGATGAGGGGCGTATCGTCGTGATCCACGGAGGTGCAACATGCCCGGCAGAGATCCAATGCGTCTTCAGGGAAGCTGCGCGGCGCTGGCGGCAGCGCTCGTCTTGACCTGCGCGGCGGCCTGGGCCGGCCCCGCGCAGACGTCCGCGGCGTCCGAGCCCGCAGTGTGGGTGCCCAAGGTGCTCACCTTTACCTACCGCGGCTTCACGACCAGGTACACCTGCGACGGGCTGCGGACCAGGGTGAAGAACTACCTGCTCGAGCTCGGCGCTCGTCCCGACCTCGAGGTCCGGACCTGGGGCTGCACGCAGCCCGTCGCGCCGGATGTCTTTCCGGGCGTCAGCGTGCAGATGAACGTGCTGCAGCCGGCAGCCTCGGCCGCTCAGGCTGTGACGGCGCACTGGAAGAGAGTCGACCTCCTGGCCAACCGCAGTCCGCTCGACGCCGCCGCGGATTGCGAGCTCATCTCGCAGGTCAAGCTCAATATCCTGCCGCTTTTCACGGCGCGCAACGTCGACTACCAGGCCACCTGCTCGCGCGGCCAGATGCAGCCCGGAGCCACACGGCTGGCCGCCGATGTGCTGGTGGCGGACTCGAGCGCGGCTACCGCGTCGCCCTCACGCTGAGTTAGCGTAAGGCTCAGGTGGATCCCGGTGGGCGGGACAGGGGCGTTACGCGCATGCGCACTCAGCGCACTTTCAGCGTCGCGGCGGCGGCCGGGGCCGTTCTTGGCCTGGCACTGACTTTGCCCTGCGGCGCGCAGCCGTCAGGCGGCCCGACCACGGTCGGCGCCGGCAACGCCCGCTTCGAGTTCCTGACCCCGACGCTCGTGCGACTCGAATACTCGGCGCCCGGCGCTTTCGTCGACGCGCCGACTGCGGTCATCGAGAAGCGGGACTGGGCGGCCGTCAAGGTTGACTCGCGCGAGCAGGACGGCTGGCTCAGCGCCACGACCGGTGCTCTCACGGTGCGTTACCGGCTGCGCTCGGGCGCATTCACGGCCGCGAATCTCGAGGTGCGCTGGCAGGATCGCGCGGGCGCGGAGCGCAGCTGGCACCCCGGTGACGTGGACGCCGGCAATCTCGGCGGACTCAACTATTCGCTGGACAACATCCGCGCGGCGAACCTGCCGCGGGACGGCATGGATCTCGAAAGCCCGGTCGATGATTCCATTCCGGGGATCGACCTGGTGCTGCCCAGGGCGCAGCCGGGGCTCCTCAGCCGCAGCGGTTACGCCCTCATCGACGACAGCGAGACTCCGGTGTGGAACGCGCAGCGCCGCTGGATCGAGCCACGCAAGGCGACGGGACAGGACTGGTATCTCTTCACTTACGACCGTGATTACCGCCGCGTACTCGAGGAGTACGCCGAGCTCTGCGGAGCCATTCCGATGATTCCGCGCTTCGTCCTCGGACCGCAGATCACCGATTTCAACTTCGAGTACTTCCCCGGCAGCGCCGAATCGCGGCGGCCGGATTTCGCCCGTTACAACCAGCAGTACCTCATGGGCGAGGTGGCGCGCATGCGCGCCGGCCGCATTCCCTTCGACACGCTCATTCTCGATTTCGGCTGGCACAACTACGGCTGGGACGGGGGCTATGACTGGAGCCCGCTGTTCCCGCAGCCGCTCGAGCTCATGCGCGCTCTGCACGAGCGCGGCGTGAAGTTGAGCCTCAACGACCACCCGGGGTATATCCACACCGACGAGAGCATCCTGTCCTTCGACGACAGTCACACACCCGCGGTGCTCGCCGCGCTCGGCCGGGCACCGCCCGCGAAACCAGGCTTCGACCTCGATGTCTCCAGGGGATGGACGTTCTCCACCGAGCCTCGCCGCGGGCACTGGAAGCCGATCCGCACCGGTGAGCCCTGGGAAGAGCAGGGCTACGCCGGCTACCGGGGTGTCGGCTGGTACCGGAGGTCGGTGCATCTGCCGGCGCAACTCCCCGAGAAGCTCTATCTCTACGTCGGCGAGGTGTCGAAGACCTACCGCGTGTTGGTCAACGGCAAGGAAGTTGAGCCCGGCCGCATCCACTGGCCGCAGCGCCTCACGTATTCCGATATCACCGCCTGCGTGGCGCGCGGCGCGGACAACGAGATCCTGCTGCGCGTCGAGCCGGACCCCGAGGCCAGGCGCGAGCCCCGCGACGGCGTGCTGCTGGGGCCGGTGGCGATCCGGGACGTCGTGCCGCCCGCGCGCATCACTTTCGACCTGTCGGATGAGAAACAGGCCGATGTCTTCATGCATTACCTCCACGGCCCGCTCATGGGTCAAGGGGTGGATTTCTGGTGGGTCGACGGCGGCAGCGGCTCGGTCGACATGCCCGGACTCAACAAGCAGCTCTGGACCAACAAGGTCTTCTACGACTATTCCGCGCAGGCGACCGGCAAGCGCGCCTTCATTCTCGGGCGCTACGGGGACTGGGGCAGCGAGCGCTATCCCGGGTTCTTCACCGGCGATGCTTACTCGGAATGGCCGGTGCTCGCCTACGAGGTCGCGTTCTCGGCGCGCGGCGGCAACGTGCTCGTTCCCTGGATCAGTCACGACATCGGCGGATTCCACGGCCGGCGGATCGACTTCGATCTCTATGCGCGCTGGATCGAGTTCGGCGCCTTCAGCGGCATCCTGCGCATGCACAGTGCACACGAAAATCCGCGCGCCGGAAATGTGCGCATGCCCTGGACCTATGGGCAGAAGGGGGTCGAGCTGGTGCGCCGCTACTTCGCGCTGCGCACGCAGCTCATCCCTTACATCTACAGCTACGCCTGGCGCGCGCACCGGGAGTCGCTGCCGATCCTGAGCCCGCTCTACCTCGAGTACCCGGATGTCGAGGCAGCGTATAAACACCCGCACGAGTATTTCTTCGGCAGCGAGATGCTGATCGCTCCGGTGATAGCCGCGGGCGGCCGACAGACCGTCTGGCTGCCCCCGGGTGACTGGCTCGGTTTCTTCGACGGCCGGCGCTACGAGGGGGACCGCGCGTTCAGCGCGCAGTACGCGGTGGAGGATACGCCGGTGTTCGTGCGTGCGGGAGCGATCGTCCCCGAGCAGCGCGCGGGCGGGTATTCGGATCAGCGGCCGCTCGATGCGCTGATTCT
>Ga0187766_10002724_pt1 | contig 10381 bp, 8 predicted proteins | sample 0216_QUI02_MP05__4_FD_132971 | JGI IMG/M metagenome (GOLD analysis project Ga0187766, IMG submission 132971) | Tropical peat soil microbial communities from peatlands in Department of Meta, Colombia - 0216_QUI02_MP05_20_MG | ecosystem: Environmental > Terrestrial > Soil > Wetlands > Peat ... | reverse complement strand
TGGCGATGGAGGGGATCCTGGCGTTCTTCCTCGAGTCGACGTTCCTCGGGCTGTGTCTGTTCGGCTGGAACCGGCTGCCCAAGGGGGTCCACCTGGCGACGATCTGGGCGGTCTCGATCGGCTCGATGCTGTCGGCGATGTTCATCCTGATGGCCAACTCGTGGATGCAGCACCCGGTCGGGTACAAGTTCAACAAGGCGGGCGAGCCCGTGCTGAGCAACGTGTGGGCGCTGTTCGTCAACCCGACGTTCGTGTGGGGTTACGCGCACGTGCTGCTCGCGTCGCTGATCACCGGGTGCTTGGTGATGCTCGCCGTCTCGGCCTGGTATCTGCGCAAGGAGCGCCACGTCGAGTCGTTCCATCGCACCGCGAAGGTGGCGCTGATCGTGCTGATACCGGCGATCGTGATCCAGCTGTCGGTCGGCAACCAGCTGGGGGTAATCGAAGCCCACTACCAGCCGATGAAGATCGCCGCCGCGGAGGCGCAGTGGACGAACTGCAAGCCGTGCTCGTTCTCGATGTTCCAGATCGGGGGCGGCAACAACGACAAGACGCCGTCGCAGATCATCGCGATCCCGCACCTGCTGTCGGTCCTCGCGACCGGGACCTGGAGCGGCCCGGTCACCGGGCTCAATCAGCTCCAGGCCGAGTACCAGGCGAAGTACGGGCCCGGCAACTACGTCCCCGACGTGTTCATTCAGTACTGGTCGATCCGCGTGATGGCGTACCTCGGGTCGCTGGTCCTGCTGCTGGCGCTGTGGGGCGGCTGGCTGCTGTATCGGGACAAGCTGCGCAGCTCGAGAGTGTTCCTGTGGCTGGCGATATGGGCGGTGATCACCCCGTTCCTGATGAACACGGCGGGTTGGCTGTTGACCGAGAGCGGGCGGCAGCCGTGGATCGTGCAGGGATTGCAGAAGACGGTCAACGCGAACTCGCCGTCGGTCAGCGCGACCGACATCTGGATCAGCCTGATCGCGTTCGTGCTCGCGTACATCGTGCTGGCCGCCGCCGACCTGTTACTGATGCTGCGCTACTCGCGCCACGGGCTGGCCCAGGCCGATACCGAGGCCGCCGAGCCGGGCGAGGTGCCCGGCACGCCTGTCCCCTCTCTCACGTACTGATTCGATGCAGCTTCACACGATCTGGTTCGTCATCATCACCGTCTTCTGGATCGGGTTCTTCGTGCTCGAGGGGTTCGATTTCGGCGTCGGCGCTCTGCACCGGTGGCTCGGCAAGACCGAGACCGAGCGGCGCGTGGCGATCAACACGATCGGCCCGTGGTGGGACGGAAACGAGGTCTGGCTGATCGTCGCCGGCGCGTCGATGTTTGCCGCGTTCCCGGGCTGGTACGCGACGATGTTCTCGGCCTTGTACCTCGCGCTCCTGCTGGTGCTGCTTGCGCTGTTCGCGCGCGGGGTGTCGTTCGAGTACCGCGGCAAGCGCGACGGTGCCCGGTGGCGCGCCGGCTGGTCGTGGGCGCTGACGATCGGCAGCGTCCTGATCCCGCTGCTGGTCGGGGTCGCGCTCGGCGACCTTCTGCACGGGCTGCCGGTCAACCAGCAGCACAACTTCACCGGCAACTTCTTCGATCTCTTGACCGGCTACGGGCTGATGACCGGGGTGACGCTGCTCGCGCTGTGCCTGCTGCACGGCGCGACGTTCGCCGCGCTGCGCACGACTGGCGCGATCCGCGACCGCGCCCGCGCGCTGGGCCGCGTGATCGGGCTCGTCGCGATCGTCGTCAACCTCGCCTGGGTGATCTGGACGCTGGTCGTGATCGGCGGCGGCACGGTCCCCCAGCCGACCCAGATCTTCGGGATGATCGCGGTGATCTTCGCCTGGGTGCTCGCGAGCACCGACAACGACGGCTGGGCGTTCGCCGCCTCCGCGTTCGCGATCGCCGCCGCGATCGGCCAGCTGTTCATCGCCCTGTACCCCAACGTGATGGTCTCGAGCACGAATCACGCCTACAACCTGACGGTCAACAACTCGGCCGCCGGTCACTACGGGCTCGTCGTGATGACGGTCGTCGCGGTCCTGTTCTTCCCGCTCGTGCTGCTCTACCAGGGCTGGTCGTTCCACGTGTTCCGCAACCGCGTTAGCGCACCCCCCGCTCCGGCCGAGGCGACCGGCGGCGCCGAGCAACCCGCGAGCTAGAGGGCGTCGGGCCCGATGCGCGCCCTCGACCCGCGCCTGCTCGACCGGACGAGGTCGGCGCGGCCGCTGCTGGCGATCGACACGATGCTCGGGGTCGCGACCGCGGTGGCGGTGCTGGCGCAGGCGAGCTTGATCGCACGGATCGTCGCCCAGGCGTTCGCCGGCTTCCCGCTGCGCCGGCTCGGGATCGATTTCCTGCTGCTGGTGCTCGCGTTCGTACTGCGGGGCGCGTTCGCGTCGGGGATGGAGATCGCGGGACGGCGCGCGGCGTGGAGCGTCCTGTCGGAGCTGCGCATGGCGCTCGTGGAGCAGCGGTTGCGGGCGCAGCCGGCGGCACTCGACGGCACCGAGGGTGCGGAGATCGCAGCGGTCGCCGTGCAGGGGATCGAGGCTTTGGAGGGCTACTTTGCGCGTTACCTGCCCCAGGTCGCGCTCGCCTCCATGGTGCCGCTGCTGGTGGTCGTGTGGGTCGGCTTCGTGGACCTGGAGGCGGCGGTGATCATGCTGCTGACGCTGCCGCTGGTGCCGGTGTTCATGTGGCTGATCGGCCGCTACACGGAGGAGCGAACGCGGGAGCGGTGGCAGGCGCTGCGGCAGCTCTCGACTCACTTTCTCGACATCGTCCGAGGGCTGCCGACCTTGCGGGCGTTCGGTCGCGCTCGGGATCAAGTGCTCGCCGTGCGCGAGGTCAGCGACCGCTACCGCCGGGCGACGATCGAGACGTTGCGGGTCAGCTTCCTGTCGGGCTCGGTGTTGGAGCTCGCGGCCACGCTCGGGGTCGCGCTCGTCGCGGTAACGGCCGGGGTGCGACTCGTCAACGGCTCGCTTGGGCTCCAAGCAGGGTTGACCGTGATCGTGCTCGCGCCGGAGCTGTACCTGCCGTTCCGCAAGCTCGGCGCCGAGTACCACGCGAGCGCGGACGGGCTGGCGGTCGCGGAGCGGATGTTCGCGCTGCTCGACGCGCCCGCGGCCGCCGGTCGCGGCGGACCGCTCGTGGCTCCGAGCCCTGCCGAGGCCGCGGTCCGCTTCGAGTGGGTGTCGTTCTCGTACCCCGCGCGCGCCGGATTGGTGCTCGATGGGCTGGAGCTGGTGCTATCGCCTGGAGAGGCGGTCGCGCTGGTCGGCGAGAGCGGCGCGGGGAAGAGCACCGTCGCCGGCTTGCTGCTCGGGATGCTCGAGCCGAGCGACGGGCGGATCTGCGTCGGGGACGTCGATCTCGCGTCGTGCCGGATCGACGCCTGGCGCCGGTCGATCGCCTGGGTGCCGCAGCATCCGACGCTGTTCCGCGGCACGGTCGCGGACAACATCCGCCTGGGCGGCCCCGGCGCGTCCGAGCGGATGGTGCTCGAGGCCGCCGCCCTCGCCGGCGCGGAGCAGTTCATCAGCGCGCTTCCGGACGGGTACGAGACGATGATCGGCGACGGTGAGCGGTCGTTGTCCCCGGGCGAGCGGCGGCGGATCGGGCTCGCGCGCGCGTTCCTGAGGGACGCCCCGCTGGCGATCCTCGACGAGCCGACCGCCGACCTGGACCCGAACAGCGTCGCGGTCGTCGCCGATGCCGTACGGCGGCTACGAGTCGGGCGCACGATGCTCGTGATCGCGCACCGGCCCGAACTCGTCGAGCACGCGGATCGGGTCGTTCGCCTCGTCGACGGGGTCGCGGTCGACGAGCAGGACAGGAGAGCCGCATGACGGCAACGCTGCGCTCGATGCTGCGGCTCGCGGCCGCGCCACCGCTCCGGTTCGTCCTCGCCGCGATCCTCGGTGCCCTGACGGTGATCTTCGGGGCCGGGTTGATGGCGATGTCCGGCTACCTGATCTCGCGCGCCGCTGAGCATCCCCCGATCCTGTCGCTGATGGTCGCGATCGTCGCGGTCCAGTTCTTCGGGATCGGCCGGCCGGTGCTGCGCTACCTGGAGCGGCTCGCGTCGCACGACCTGGCGCTGCGCACGCTCGGCCCGCTGCGAGCGCGGTTCTACGAGCGGATCGAGCCGCTCGCCCCCGCGCAGCTCGACTGCTACCGCAAGGGCGATCTGCTGTCGCGAATGGTCGCCGACGTCGACGCCCAGCAGAACCTGTACCTGCGTGGGGTTGGGCCTCCAGTCGTGGCGCTGCTGGCCGGCGCCGTGTCAGCCGGCGCAGCGGCCGCATTCGTGCCGGCCGCGGGCCTCGTGCTCGCGGCCGGGTTGCTGATCGGCGGGCTCGCGGTGCCCGCGCTGTCGGGCGCGCTCGGCGCGCGCGCGGGCGCTCGCCAGGCCGGCGCTCGCGGTCAGCTGTCGGCTGAACTGGTCGAGCTGATCAGGGGCGCGCCCGAACTCGTCGCGTTCGGCGGTGAACCGGCAGCCCTGACCCGGATCCGCAGCGCCGACGCCGCGATCGTGAAGCTCGCCCGGCGCGACGCATTCGCCGCCGGGATCGGGGACGGGCTCGGGCTGGTCGTGACCGGGATCACGGTCGCCGGCGTGCTCGCGCTCGCGATCATCGCATCCGCGCACGGACACCTCGACCGCGTACTGATCGCGACGCTCGCGCTGCTCGCGCTCGCGTCGTTCGAAGCGGTCACCCCGCTCGCCGCGGCCGCCCGGGAGCTGTCCGCGACGCTCGCCGCCGGTCGCCGGCTGCTCGAGCTCACCGACGAGGACGCAGCCGTGCGCGACCCGGCGACGCCGGCCCCCGCTCCCAACCGACCGTTCGCAATCGCGCTGGAGCACGTGCGCGCACGCTACCCGCGCGAGCCCCGGCCCGCCATCGACGACGTGAGCCTACGACTCGAGCCGGGCGAGCGGGTCGCGCTCGTCGGACCGAGCGGCGCCGGCAAGACGACGATCGCAAACCTGCTGCTGCGCTTCCTCGACCCCGAGTCGGGGCAAGTGACCGTCGCCGGACGCGATCTTCGCGACTATCGCCAACAGGACATCCGCGGCGCGGTCTCCGTCGCCGGCCAAGATTCGCACCTGTTCACCGCCAGCATCCGCGACAACGTGCGCCTCGCGCGCCCCGACGCGAGCGACTGGCAGATCGAGCAGGCGCTCCGGCGCGCCCGGATCTGGGATTGGATCTCGCAGCTCCCCGACCGCCTCGAGACGCTCGTCGGCGAGGAGGGACGCGCGCTGTCCGGAGGCCAACGACAGCGGCTGGTCCTGGCGCGCGCGCTGCTCGCCGACGCGCCCGTGCTGGTGCTCGACGAGCCGACCGCGCACCTGGACCCGGGCACCGCGAGCGAGCTCGTGCGCGACGTATTCGCGGCCACCAGCGACCGCACGGTGCTGCTGATCACGCATCGACACGAGGGGCTCGAGCTCGTCGACCGGGTGCTCACGCTCCAAGCGTGAGGGTCCGCAACCAGACCGGGCATGCGATCACCCCTTTCGGATGATCTCACCGTTGGTGTGCCGTGGCAACGTGTCGAGGATGACGGTCAGGGAAGTTGGGCAGGTCCTGGTCCAGCGGCGCCAGAAACAGAGGCTCGCGCGCCAGGCGACGCTCGTTGAACGCAACCAAGAGGAGTCCCAATGAGTGAACCGAGAGGCCTGGGCCGGGCGATATTCGCGGCCGTGTTCCTGATGATCGGCGGCGTGTTGAACGTCATCTACGGGATCGCCGCGATCGGGAACGCGCACTTCTTCTACCACAACACGCACTACGTGTTCGGCAGCCTCAAGGGCTGGGGTTGGGTCAGCTTGATCATCGGCATCACCGAGATCGGCGCTTCGATTTCGCTCGTCCGCGGCAATACGTTCGGGCGGTGGTTTGGCATCTTCGCCGCGTCACTGGCCGCGATCGACGCGTTGCTGGACATTCCGGCGTACCCGTTCTGGTCGCTCGCGATCTTTGCGCTGAGCCTGTGGATCATTCACGGACTCGTCGTCTACGGCGAGTCCGAGGTCTGAGCGGGCATCCGGCCGGACCTCGCGCACGATCAGCCACCGCAGCGTCTACGTCATGGGTCAGCCGGCCGGACTCACCAGCCGGCCGGCTTGTTGCGCAATCTCAATGCGCCGGGCGTCGGGTCCGCCCGAGGTTCCCCACGATCAGCGCCACGATCGTGACGAGATAGACCTGCCCGATCAGAGCCTCGGTGACCGAGAGCGTATGACCGAGGTTGCTGGCGGCGGTCAGATCTCCATATCCGACGGTCGTGAGGGTCGTGAAGCTGAAGTACAGACACCGCGACACGGTGGCGGCAGCGCCGTTCGCGAAGAAGCCGTGGTCGAGGCGATCGATCGTCCCGTAGACGAACGCGAAGAACATCCCGAGCAGCAGGTACACGCACAGCACGCCAAGGACCGCTTCCACGGTGACCCGATTGCGGGCGCGCAGGCTGCGCACGACGCCGACGACGATCGCCGGCGGGGCGAGCGTGACGAGCAGGAGGTTCGCGAGCCGAGTCGCGGCTCCGTCGACGTTGCCGGCGAGTGCTTCGACAACGCTGGCCACGACGACCGCGACGGCTACCACGACCGCGGACCACATCACCCGTGGCCTCGCCTCCGCGGCCCAGAGCGCCAGCAGCAGCGTGCATGCGAGCAGCGCGGATACCGCGACCTGCTCCCACTTCGCGGGAGTCGCGATGCCCTGAACCGCGAACGCGATGATCAGCGCGCTCAGCAGAAGCCCGTATCGCTCCCGGCCGTCCCGGACCGCAGAACCGCGGTCGCTCAAGATCGCTGCTGACTCCATCTCCGCTTCCCGCAGTCGTGCCGGTCGGCGGCCGACGGGCGCAACGCGGGGGCACGCACCCGGCGCCCTCAGAGCCCGGTTTGTGCCGCGATTCTGCCGGACTTGACTGCTGCCTCGAGCGCGTGGTAGTCGCGCTCGTTCTGCTCTGCGTAGGCCTTGGAGAACTCCGTGATCGCGCGGTCGAAGACGTCGCCGCCTCCGAGGTAGGAGGCGATCGCGATCCGGTCGCCGCTGCGGGCGTGCGCCCGCGCGAGGGTCCACCCGCACAGCCTTCCGTACACCGCCATCGCCTGCGCGTTCATCTGCTCGATCTCGGCCGAGCCCTTCCAGTCCTTGAGCTGGCGACCGTAAAAGTCGCGCGGCTGCTCGTCGAGCCCCGACTTGACGTGCAGCCAGCCGAGGAAGATGTCGCTCGCGGCCTGCATCAGCCGCTGTCCGGTCACGACGCGTTCGCCGTGGTTGTTGAACTCGCTCGGACCGAGGCTCTCCTCCAGCACGGACGCCTCGGCCTCCTTCATCTGCAAGAACAGCGGATCCTGGCCGTCGCGCCCGAGCAGCAGACCGATCCACGCGCGGGTGCCGACGCTGCCGACGCCGACCACCTTGCGCGCGAAGTCGGTCAGCTGGAACTGCTCGAGCAACACCCGCCGGTCGAATTCGAGCGTCCTGCGATAGCCGCGCAGCAGCTCGTGCAGCGCGCCGAACATCTCGTCGCGCTCCTGGCCGGGCGCGAGCTTTTCGATCGGCACGATCAACGGCGACTGATCGACGATCCGCACGTCGCCGTTGACCGAATACGTCAGCTTCGAAAACGCCGACATGCTGTCCTTCGTGCGGGCCTTCGCGAGCTGCTTCTCGGTTCGCTTGATCTGCTTCGGGTTGAACTGCGGGCCGTACTCCTTGATCACGCTCTCGATGTCCATGTGCGAGTACCACACGTCGAGGTTGTTCATCCCCGCAAAATCGTTCATCGCGGTCCGGTACGCCGCGACGGTGTCGAGCACGATCCGCTCCTGATCCTTGACGACGAAGCCGTTGTCGCGCGCGGCGATCAGCATGCTCCCCGCCAACCGCTTGACGTCCCACTCCCACGGACCCGGAAGCGTCTCATCGAAATCGTTCAGGTCGAACACCAACCGCCGCTCGGGAGACGCGAACACCCCGAAGTTCGACAAGTGCGCGTCCCCGCAACACTGCACGATCAGCCCCGAGCGCGGCGTCGCGCCCAGATCGTCGGCCATGATCATCGCCGCCCCGCGATAGAACGTGAACGGCGAGACGAGCATCCGCCCATAGCGGATCGGCACCAGCTCCGGCACCCGGGTCGCGGCCTGACGCTCGAGCAACGCCACCGGATCGGCCCGTTCGGGCGACGGCTCGAATTCCGCGTGACTGGAGCGAGGGACGTCCGCCCGCGCGGCCTTACCGCGCGCGGCCCGCTCCGCCACCGTCAGATGCGGCACCGTCGAGGACGGCTTTCCCTCGGCAACTCTGACCACCAACCGATACTCTCACCCCCCCGCCCCGGGGCATCACCCAAATCGGGTGAACCCAGCCGTCGGCCGATCGACGGCCGCCCGGGCTCGCGGGTGATAGCTTGGGCTCGAGGTATAGGCGCAACGTTAGGAGCGACCCTGGAGGCCGACACCGCTCGCGGCTTGGCGCGCGAGATCGACATCCGCGATGTGGACCGAATCCCGATCCGCGTGGCCGTGGCCGAGGACGCGTTCGTGATCCGGGAGTTCCTCACCGCGACGCTCGACTCGGCGCCGCAGATCGAGCTGGTCGCCGTCTGCACCGACGGCACGGAGCTCAAGGCGGCGATCGCGGCGTCGAGCCCGGAGGTGATCGTCACCGACATCCGCATGCCTCCGTCGGGCGCCGAGGAGGGGATTCTGATCGCGGCGCGGCTGCGCGAGACGCATCCGGACGTCGGGGTCGTCGTGCTGAGCCAGTACGCAGAGCCGGCGTATGCGCTCGCGCTGCTCGAACACGGTACGGGCCGCCGGGCCTATCTGCTCAAGGAGCGACTCCGCAACCGGCGGGAATTGATCGACGCCGTGGAGGCGGTCGCGCGCGGCGGGTCGGTGATCGACCCGATGATCGTCGATGTGCTGATCGAGGCTCGATCTCGGGCCGCGAAGTCGCGGCTGTCGCAGCTCACGCCCCGAGAACGGGAGCTGCTCGCAGAGATCGCGGTCGGCAAGAGCAACGGCGCGATCGCCGAGTCGCTCGTGCTGACAAAGCGAGCCGTCGAGAAGCACGTGAACTCGATCTTCTCGAAGCTCGGCCTACCGGAGACCGATGATGTGAGCCGCCGCGTGAAGGCGACGCTGATCTACCTGTCGGAGGAGGGAGTCAATCCCTCACTCTGAAGCGGCCGTCCGATGTGCTGCAGCTCCGGCGATCGGCCCGAGGCTACGGCTGCGGCGATCGGTCTGATGTGCTGCAGCTGCCGCCGCACGCGCGGCGGCAGCTCGGGGTCTGACTGCGTCAGGGTTGCGACCCGGCGGGCGGGGTCAGCGCATCCTGCAGCCTCTTGGTGTCCTCCTCGGACAGCGACGTCTTGATCACGGTGCCGCCGTACTTCTCGAGTGCTGCAATTGCCTTGTCCGGCGTCGCCTGCTCGATCACCATGAACAGCGCCGAGGTGCCCGGCTTGACCTGATCGCGCACCTGCTCCTGGAAGGCCTTGTCGATCCCCTTCTCGCCCAAGTGGCCGAACAGCGCGCCGAATCCGGCGCCCAACGCCAGTCCCGCGAACGGAACGAAGAACAGGAGGCCGAACAGCAGCCCCCAGAAACTGCCCCAGATCGCTCCGGCCCCTGCTGAGGCGCCGCCGTGCGTCGTGGTGACGTGATATTTGCCCTGGAGGTCGCGGGAGATCGCTGCCACCTGGTCGGCCTGAATGATCAGTTCGGATTCCAGCTCTTGAACCGTCTGCCTTGCCTGCTCGGCGGTTCCCTGATCCGGGTAGCCAATCGCAACTAACGTTGCCATAAGGCTTCTCCTTCCCCAGTCTGTGGTTGATTTATTGACTCGGCGCTCCGGTCCGAGGTGCCGAGCTGAACGATATGCGCACGCTCCGGCGCAGCGTGCGCTAGCTACGGCCGGGCGTCATCACCCGATTTGGACGATGCGCTGGGAGGGGCAAGCAACGATCATCATGGGCCGTGAACACCAGCGATACACCCAGCGATAGACCCAGCGATGGGCGCAGCGACTCTGTGCCCGACGATGCCCTCGCGCCTGACGATGCGGCCTCCGCGTCCGGCGATGCCCTCCCGCCCAAGGATGCGATCCCGACGTCCGGCGATGCCGCCCCACCGGGCAAACAGCCCGCGCGCGCGGGTATCTCTCGCCGCCGCCTGATCCTCGTCGACGTCCTGATCGGAGTCACGACCGTGCTGGCGATCGTGGGAATGTTCGCCGTGTATGCCAACCGCCTGTTGTTCAACCCGGACAACTGGGCGAACACGAGCACCCAGATGCTGCAGAACAGCACAATCCGCAGCACGCTCGCGAATTACGTCGTGCAGGAGGT
>Ga0187766_10002723_pt1 | contig 10384 bp, 11 predicted proteins | sample 0216_QUI02_MP05__4_FD_132971 | JGI IMG/M metagenome (GOLD analysis project Ga0187766, IMG submission 132971) | Tropical peat soil microbial communities from peatlands in Department of Meta, Colombia - 0216_QUI02_MP05_20_MG | ecosystem: Environmental > Terrestrial > Soil > Wetlands > Peat ... | reverse complement strand
GTGAAGTCCTTCGATGCTGAGGCCGACGTTGTATCCGGACTTCAATTTCAGCACCACATGATCTCCGTCGCCGTACAGATACCTCGGGACAACAGTACCTGAGACAGTTCCCCAGCTCGTCTTGACCTCGAGGATGTCCCCCACCGAGGCGCCCGCCCTCCTCAGAAAGCGCAGGGAATCTCCCTTGTACCCGGGCAGGTCTTCCATGCGAAGCATGCCGCACCCGTTGAGTCTTAAAGGATTGGTCAGCATCCTTACCGAAAACGTTAATGCGCCACGTCGGGCCGGAGGCGTCGAATCACTTACGGTAGACTATGCATGGTAGAAGACAGAGTCCCAGCGGTTGAGGTCACCGGTCTCCGGAGGGAGTTCAAGACCAAGGGCGCGCCGGTCGTCGCGGTTGATGGGATAGACTTCATGGTGGGCCAGGGGGAGGTCTTCGGGGTCCTCGGCCCCAACGGCGCAGGCAAGACCACGACGATACGGATCCTGTCAACGCTGCTTCTCCCGACAGGGGGATCGGCCCGGGTCATGGGGTTCGACGTGGAGAAGGAGCCGGAGAAGGTGAGGAAGGTAATCAACATGGCCAGCGGGGCGGAGAAGGCAGGTTACGACTTCATCAGTGCGAAGAAGAACCTCTGGTTCTTCTCGCAACTATACGGGATTCCCAATGACATCGCTGAGAAGAGGATAGCAGACCTGAGCGAGCTCCTGGGACTTACGAAGTACCTGGACAGGAAGTTCTACGCGCTTTCGACCGGGTACCGGCAGCGGGCGACGATCGCCAGGGCGTTCATCAACGAACCCAAGGTGGTCTTCCTCGACGAGCCGACCATCGGACTCGACGTGATGACCGCCAGGAGCATCAGGGAGTTCCTAAAGGACGAAGCCAGGAAGAACGGGAGGACGATAATGCTTGCCACCCACAACATGGCCGAGGTCGAGGCGATCTGCGACAGGGTGGCCATAATCGACAGGGGCAAGATAATCGCGACGGGCACCCCGGACGAGCTGAAGCGGTCCCTGGGGGCGCCGGCGCTGGTGATGGAGGTCTCCCCTCCTCAGACCAGCTTTGAGATTCTGGCCAAGGTTGCGGGGGTGAAGGGCTTCACCTCGTCCACCGAGGAGGAAAGGGGGCTCTCGACGGTCCAACTCGTGGTTGAGAGCGATGCCGCGGCAAGGGCAGCGGAGGAAGCAATCAGGCAGCAGGGGCTCACGGTCATCGCTTCGTGGCGGAAGCAGGCGACCCTGGAGGAGGTGTTCGTAGCCCTGGTTGGAAGGGGGTTCAAGGAGAGGGAAGAGCAGGATGTCGTTTAGCCCCTGGGTGAGGACCATGAAGGCGCGCGCCCTGGTGCGCCTGTGGAGCATATTCGGGGAGCCGCTCTGGATAGTTGTCAGCATGGGATTCCCTGTCCTCTCGTCCCTGGCCTTCTTTCTTCTCTATTACAGCATAGGAGCTGTCGGCTACGTCGGATTCGCAGTCCTCGGGGGAGTGATGGTCTCCTTTTGGGGGAACGTCCTATGGTCCATGGCGAGCCAGTTCAACTGGGACAAGCAGGAGGGGTTGTTTGAAATCTATCTCACATCCCCCGCTTCCATAAGCGCCATACTGATCGGGATGTCGCTTGGTGGAATCATCGGGACCCTCCCCTCGGCTGCAATAGTGACCGCCATCGGATGGACTCTGATATCTGCACTGCACCTCCCGGTCCTCGTGGTCGGGTCGTGGCCGGCGGTCGTGCTGACCTTCGCGCTCACCCTGGCGTCACTCTACGCCATGGGCATGACCCTCTCCTCTCTGTACCTGGTATACGGTAGGGAGGCTGAATCCATGAACAACGTCCTGCAGGAACCGGTCTCACTGCTGTCAGGGATGTACTTTCCTTCTATCGGAACCTTCTCTCCCTTTCCCTCGGCCGTCCAGATTGTCGCGTCATTGATTCCGCTGACCATAGGGATGAACGCATTGCGGCTCGCACTCTTCCCTCAGCCGGGGGCAGACACCCTCGCCCTCGTGTTCCCGAGCCTTGTAATCCTCGCCATCATGGCCGCGGTATTCCTTGCCATATCGGCCGGATCCCTGAAGGCCCTGGAGAACAAGGGGAGAAGAGACGGGACAATCTCGGTGAGAATCAGATGATCAGCGTTAGGTCGCTCTTAGCTTCGGCCTGGATGGGTGTCCAGCACGACCTTGCCTGGACGACCCCCGCCGTCTCCCTCCTCCTGCAGGTCGTCGCCCCGTTCGCATCGGCGATGTCGGTCAGCATGATCTACTGGTTCGGGACTCGCTTCTCTCCAACCCTGAGCTTCGACCCAGGGCATCTGGCCTTCGTATTGGTCGGGTCGGCCCTCTACGCCCACGTCGCCGCCTACGCCTGGGTCCCCACCGTGGCCATCGCAGAAGGTAAGAACCTGGCTGTCTTCCCGCACATATACATCACGTCGAGGTCGACCGCAGTGTATGTTACTGGGCGGATGCTCTCTGCCTTCGCCGTATCAGTGGCCACCACGACCATGGCCCTCGCTGCCGCTTACTACGTCCTGGGGAACCTGCTGCACGCAGCAATCCCGTTCACAGTGAACCCGACCTCGGCCGCCCTCCTGGGGATAGCCTTGGTCGCAAACCTCCCCGGGGCTCTGGCCCTGGGCTACCTGCTTGGCGCCTACTCCCTGTATGCAAGCAAATTCGAGTGGTCTCTCCCAGGCTACGTAGCAGGGCTGTTGATGGTATTCTCAGGGGCGCTCTTCTCCACCTCCATCCTGCCGTGGCCCCTCTCGACGGGCGCCAGCTACCTCCCGTACACCCTGTTCATCGCCGCGGCAAGGTCGGCCATAGTCCCCGGAACCGGGGTGGATTACTGGAGCGCAATATTCGTCTGCCTGCTCGGGGGGCTACTGCTCATGAGCTTCAGCCTCTATGTCTACCTTGCCGCTGAACGAAGGGCGCGGAGGGATGGGGTTATCGACCGGCGCCTCGCCTAAGCGAGCCCCTTGGCCATGTAGGGGCCTGCCCTTTCGTACCCGATCTTGCGGTAGTAGTTGCGAGTCCCGACTGCACTCGTGACAAGGATTGTCGTCGCACCGAAATCCTCCCGCGCAGCCTTCTCCATGCGGCCCATGAGCGACGCCCCCATCCCACGGTGCTGCCAGGCGGCTTCGTCTCTGTCTCCGACCCCGACCGTCTTGCCGTAGGTGCGGAGCTCCCTGACGACGACCGCGTTTCGGATCTCAGGGCGATGCGCCTTGCTCGACGGGACCCTCAGCCGGACAAAGGCAGCGACCAGGCCTGAACCCTCGAACTCGTAGGAGGCGAAGACCTCCTCCCCTCCCGACGCAGGATACCTCAGCTCCTTGTACACGAGGGTATCGTCTGCGGTAAGTGAGTCTGGGTTCCGCAGAACGACCTCTCTGCACCTGATACATCGGCAGTGGTAGCCTTTCTCCTCGGCCCTTCTTAGGACGAGCTGGCGCAGGTTCCCGTCTTTGACTCCCCCTTCGATCTCCCTCGCCGGAATCTCGCGCTGGATCCTCATGATGCGGTGCCACACGGGGACGAAGCGCTTCATCTCGCTCAGGAGCTCGACGACCGTCTCCTGGTCGTAGGGCACATAGAGACCGACCTCGAATAGCCTGGCTAATGCCGTGCCGGGCACGACCAAGGTCGGATACATCTTCGACATGTCGGGCCTGAAGGCATCATCTTCGAAGAGCCGACGAAGGTCCTCGAGGTCCCCCTCAGGAGTCGCACCAGGGAGGCCAGGCATCATGTGAGCGGTCACCTTGAGGCCTGCGTCTCTGGCCACCTGGAAAGCAGATGCCGAGTCCTCGACAGTGTGCCCGCGGTTGCTCTTGGAGAGGACCTCATCCCTGAGGCTCTGCACGCCTATTTCGAGACGTGTGATCCCGTAGGAAAGCATCAGGTCGACGTCCTGGGGCCGGCACCAGTCCGGCTTCGACTCCAGAGTTAGGCCAACGCATCGGCTCGAGGCGCCTTCATTCAGAGTCTGGGCTCCATCGAGGGTCTCCGATACCGACCCGTTCAAGCCGTCGAAGACGCCTTTGACGAACGACGACTGGTAGCCTACGTCGACCGCGATGAAGGTCCCACCCTCGATTATCGTTTCTACCTTGCCCGTGCCATGCCCGTTCGCTTCGTACTTTTCGAGGCACTTCTGGACTTGGAGGAAGGGGTCAAATTCTGTGGCGAGCGCGGACTTCATTCCTGGGCTTGCAGGAAGATATGACTGCGGGGTGCCGACTCGAGGTCCGCCGGGACAGAAGACGCAGGTTCCGTGGGGGCATGAGAAGGGGGCGGAGAATGCGGTGACGACGACGATGCCCGAAGCGCTCCGCCGGGGATGGACTTTCAGCATCTCCTCGAAAGCAGCCCTGTGCTCAGGCCCAATGGAGCGAATGATCTCCGAGTTGGTGACGTATCGGTCGAGCTGGAATGCGGAGGCGGCTCTCTTCTTCAGCTTCTCAAGCTGTATCCGAGTGGTCACGTTACCGTGGGAGACCTGTTCGGAAATGAAGGCGACTGCGGCCTGGAGCCTTTCGGTGGTTTGCTCTGTCACCGGCGCATCCAGTTCTGTCCTGGCTTGCGCTTGAGAGTAAAGCGTTTCTCGTAGGTCCGCTTGTTCCTGACCTTCGGAATCTTACTCTCTTTCGGTTTGCCCTCTAACTTTGGAGTCTGGCTGCGAACTTTTCCGGCCTTGGTGATTGAAGGCAGCCAGCGCTACGCTGAGACTGCTGACTTCCGTGGGTCGGCATGGTTTGCTTTTCTAACCTCCTAATCTGGCCGTTCACGACATGGGATTTAATCTTTGTTGGCTGCGGATTTGGGTTCTAGGAATTCAAAATATCTTCGAGATCACTAGTCAACTGGCCAGTCTAGCTTGTCCATCCTACTTAGCAAGTATCCGAGGAGAAGAATAGCTCCTCCCACGACAGCTTGGTACGGCCCCATCAAAGCCCAGACGCCAAACTCGGCGCTGGTGGCCCCGTGCCCTGCCCAGTTGGCAAGTCCTTGTTCGACTGACCCATGAACCAGCGAGACGCCCACCAACCAAAGAACCCCACTCAGCAACGCCAGGCCGCCTGCGACTGCCATTATCTTCCACCGGAAAAATGAGACGACTGCGACTGCTATTGAAATCGGAAATAAGAGGAGCGAAGCTGACAGAGGTCCGGGAGATGCCGCCAGAGGGACGAAAAGTAGCCAGAACTCCCCCTCGGCCGAGGAATTATCCGTCGGACAGTGGCAAGGACCGTAGAACGATCCGATTTCCGTCCCTATGCTATAGGGGTTGTAGCCACCTAGGGTTTGGGAGAACGTAATCCATCCTTCCCCCAGGCTGAGGAATATGATGAACGCGCCAATCCCGATGACAATCCGCGTGCTCACCATAGTCGGTAGCCGTACCTCCCACGGGTCTTGGGCTATGTCAGATTTATGTTGAAGCAGCTACTCTGACTCCGGCGGCTATGATTCGCATCGAGAAGTCCATCTACGCTCCTCCAGAGGATCATGACGGGAAGCGCATCCTCGTGATGACTCTTTGGCCCCGTGGCGTCAAGAAGGAGAAGGTCGACGTTTGGATGAAAGAACTTGGAACCCCAAGAGACCTCATCAAGCGATTCAAGGCCGGCAAGGTGCCCTGGAAGGAGTTCGTTGCAGAATACAAGAAGTCGTTGAGGGGGAAGGAACACCACCTGATGATGCTCGCCGAACAATCGAAGACTGGGACGATCACGCTGCTCTGCACAGAGAAGGACCCGAATCACTGCCATAGGTCGATTCTGAAGTCCGCGATCGAGGCCTACCTGTAGGCTTTCAGCCCTGAAACCCTTTAATCGCTACCCGTGAGAGCGGCCTTCGAACTCTTTTGGAAAAGGGGCAACCGGAGGCCACTGATTTTGAGGCTCTGAGACAGAAGAGCATCGCCGAGGCAGAAGCTGCCATCAGAGAGGCTTCTTCGCGGCCGGACCTGCATCTCGTGCAGGCAATTCAGGCGCTTGATGACACGGACAAGTACTTGAACATAACTGCGACCCGTGCCTCGGAGTGGTACGGACTCCACTTCCCTGAGCTTACGCAGATGGTGCAGGACAACGTCGCGCTTTGCAAGATCATCTCCGAGATTGGAACAAGGGAATCGTTCACGGCCGAGAACCTAGGGGGGAGAGGGTTCACGGGGAAGAAGGTCGAGGCGATTCTGGCAGCAAAGGACAGGTCCAAAGGGGGGACGATCTCCGAAGGCGACATCGGACGCGTGAAAGCCCTGGCCGGACTTGCGATCCAGCTCTCCTCGATGAGGGATGGGCTGAACGGGTACGTGGAATCCCAGATGAAGAAGGTGGCTCCGAACGTGTCCGAAGTTGCGGGCGCCACAATCGGGGCACGGCTGATGGCCAAAGCAGGAGGTTTGGACAGGCTCGCAATACTCCCAGCGAGCACAATACAGATACTCGGTGCGGAGAAGGCACTCTTCAGGTCCCTCCGTACAGGAGCGAGGCCCCCGAAGCACGGCATCCTCTTCCAGCACCAGGCGGTCCACACAGCCCCAAAGTGGCAGAGGGGAAAGATCGCGCGGACCCTCGCGAACAAGATAGCGATTGCAGCCCGGGTCGACTACTATCGCGGTTCTGAGGACGCATCGATAAAGGCCGGGCTCGACAAGCGGCTCGAGAGCATCAAAGAGAGATACAAGGAGCCCCCGGTCCACAGGCCCGAGCCAAGGGACAGACCCCGGAAGGACGAAAGGTTTCCCAGGCGAAACAAATTCAGACGAAGATGAGCCTTCTCCTGCGCGAGGAGAGTCAGGGGAGGAAGGCCCTGCTTACTAGGAACTTGGCTCCCGGGAGGAAGGTCTACAACGAGGACCTCGTGCTAAGAGGAGGTGTTGAGTACCGGACCTGGGACCCCTTCAGGAGCAAGCTGGCGGCGGCCATCATCAAAGGACTACGAGACGATACGATCCGAGAAGGTTCCAAGGTCCTCTACCTCGGCGCCTCCACCGGCACCACTTTGTCCCATGTCTCGGACCTTGTAGGGCCCTCCGGCCTTGTGGTAGGGGTCGAATTCGCACCGAGGGTAGCCAGGGAGTTCGTCGAGAACGTCGCCCGTGAGAGGAAGAACGTGATCCCCTTCGTCGCGGACGCCAGAGACCCCTCCAAGTATTCGGTCGCGAACTTCGACGTCGTCTACTGCGACATCGCACAGCCTGATCAGACCGAGATAGCGCTCGCCAACTGCTCCAAGCTGCTCAAGAAGGGGGGAGCGCTCTTCCTCGTCGTAAAGGCGCGGAGCATCGACGTCTTGAAGGACCCAGGGCAGGTCTTCAATGAGGAAAGGAGGAAGCTGGAGCGAGAAGGCTACAGGGTGGAGGCTGTAATCGAGCTGAGCCCGTTCGACAAGGACCACGCACTTATCCTGGCTGAAGCTAGAAGCTAGTCAGCAGGGTCTGCTCAATGTTGAGCCAGGTCTTCCAGCTTTTTCGGACGTAGTCCGGCAGGGGCTCGCCGCGCTTGATCCGCTCGGTGAAGAAGGCACGGGTCGCGGGGTCGGACGGATACCCAGAGCCGAAGTCGCCGTGCTCGCGCCTCAGGAGCTCAACCTCTCGGTCCCGGTGTATCTTTGCCACTATAGACGCAGCAGAGACTATTGGATATCGTCTGTCCGCCTTGTGCCTCGAGACGATCATGCACTTTGTGGCCATGTTATTCGATATGTCCCTGCCGAACCGCGCAGGGATGGTATCCGGTGCATCAACCGTCACCCTTGTGGCCCCCAGCATGTCGATAACCTTGGCGAAGTAGACAGCCTCAAGGTAGTTCAGCTTGCGGAGCCTCTTTGCCCTCATGACCACGGCATCGATCTCGCCGGGCATGATCATCTCCCAGTGGACGTGGTCGGCGATTCTGAGGATGTCCGGGTAGAGGGACTCCCGCCGGGCCGCGGTCAGCAGCTTAGAGTCCTTGACACCGAGGCTGCGGAGCTCGCGGACGCCCTCTGGGGTTGCGGAGATCCCAGCGACTACGAGGGGTCCAAGGAGGCAACCTTTTCCCGCTTCGTCAACGCCCCCTGAAATGACATCTTTCAACTAAGCTTCGGACCCCCGACCGCTTCCAGGAGAACTCGGCCCAGCTCTTCGGTTTGGCTATCGCGGGTCTCGACGGTCAGCGCAATCGCTGCGGTCGCCTTCAGTCTCAATTCGTTCAGGAGGTCGTCTTCGAGCCTCTCATGGGCGACCGCCAGGATGGGCTTCCCCGAGTCGATGCACTTCTGGACGGCGCGCCTGAACTCCGGGCTCACCAGCTCCATAGGCCCCACCTCGTCAATCACTATGAGTTCGGACGATTCAGCAGCGGCCGCAAGGCCGGCGGCACCGACCTTCGCAAGATCCGTGAGGTTGACCCTGTACCTTCCAACCTGCGGGCCGAGCCGCGACGACACAGAAGCCAGCTCCCCGGTCCTGCCTGACGTCAGGTCCTTCACTTCGAACCCCACCCTGACCCCGCCTGCCTTTCTCTCTGCAGTGGAACACCCCCCGACGATCACGCCAGCGCTTTTGAGCCTCAATACCACCTTTGATACCGCAGTGGACTTCCCCACCCCGGGCGGTCCGGTCACCAGCCAGATGCCTGGCATTGCGCCGCCCTCACCCCGGGGGAAGTACATGAACGTACCACCCCGAAGGCAGAGTCCACGGGCAGAATCGTTTAACACGGCAGGCGAAAGCGCGGGCAGCAGTGAAGACATCAAGGTACCTTGAAGGGAAGACGGAGCTCATTGTGCCCGCAGAAAGCCTCGAGCAGGACCCCCCGCCCACCTTCCCGGTCTTCTTCAATCCGGCAGCTTCAGTGAACAGAGACGTGAGCGTGGCTGTTGTCGATGCCACCAGTGGCTCTAGCTTCTGCGACGCCATGGCTGGGGTTGGCGCAAGAGGGATCCGGGTGGCCACCGAGGTGAAGAGGGTAAGCACCGTGGCCCTGGTCGATTTCAACGAAGACGCGCTGAAGCTGGCTCGCCGTTCTGCAGCCCTGAACGGAATCGGACGAAAATGCGAGTTTTCAAACCTGGAGTCGTCGGCCTATCTCTACTCCAGATACGGCCGAGAGAGGCGGTTCGACTATGTCGACGTGGACCCTTTCGGAACCCCGGTGCGTCAGCTTCAGGCCGCGCTTTCCGCGACCGCGGACGGGGGGATTCTCTCTGTCACAGCGACCGACACCGCGGTACTCTGCGGGGTGTACCCCGATGTCTCAAGGAGACGGTATGGAGCCCAGTCCCTGAACAACCAGTTCAACCACGAGACGGGAATTAGGATTCTCCTCGGGGCTATCGCCCGACTGGGTGCCTCTCTCGACATTGGCGTCGAGCCGGTCGCTGCCCACTCCACCCGACACTATCTCAGGGGATTCGTTAGGGTCGCAGCCGGCGCGCTGAAGGCGGACAGGGCTCTTGGAAGCCTGGGTTTCGTGGTCTGGTGCCCCGCGTGCGGGCAAGTGGAACGGTCAACCGAAAGGGGGCGCACGTGTGCAAAATGCGGAAAGAAGGCGAAGTCTGCCGGACCCCTTTGGGCGGGAGGAATCGCCGACAAGAGCATGGTTGAACGCGCAGCAGGCCGCGCCGAACAACAGGGTCTGAAATCGGCGCAAGGCGTCCTGGATTCGCTGGTCGGCGTCGATTCCTACCCACCATGGAGCTTCGAGATTGGTACGATCTGCTCCAACCTGAAGATTCCCAGCGTCCCGGAGGAACGAGTCTTTGCCGCGCTCAGGTCAATGGGTTACAGAAGCAGGAGGACCCCTTTCGAAAGGAAGGGAGTGAAGACGGGCGCCTCCTACGCTGAGGTCGTGTCGGCGGTATCTGCCGCGGTCGGGTAGCTGGGCCGACCCGGGCCCCCCTTCCTGATTCCCTCGCAGAGGTAGTAGAGCTCGGAGCTCGCGGCTCTGCTGGCAGCGGGCTTGACCACCCTGACGGACCTGTACTGGCGCCTGAACTCGTCTCTGACATCCTGGGACCTTTCACCTTCGAAGAGCTTACAGAAAACGCTCCCCGGAACCTTCAGGACCTCCTGAGCAATTTCAAGGACCCGAAGCGTGAGGTCAATCTGCTTCGTCTGGTCGAGCTCCCACACCCCTGACACAGAAGGTGCCAGGTCCGAGAGTATCACATCGGCCTCGCCCTCGAGGAGTTGTACTACTTTGGCTGCGAGTCTTTGGTCATGGACGTCCATCTTGACGGAGACCAGATTTTTCCCCTTCAGGTGGATAGGACTCAGGTCGACCCCCACTACCCTGCCTTCTGGACCGACGAGTTCAGCTGCCACCTGCATCCAGCCGCCGGGTGCGGCGCCGAGGTCAAGCACCCTGGCCCCTT
>Ga0187766_10002722_pt1 | contig 10384 bp, 8 predicted proteins | sample 0216_QUI02_MP05__4_FD_132971 | JGI IMG/M metagenome (GOLD analysis project Ga0187766, IMG submission 132971) | Tropical peat soil microbial communities from peatlands in Department of Meta, Colombia - 0216_QUI02_MP05_20_MG | ecosystem: Environmental > Terrestrial > Soil > Wetlands > Peat ... | reverse complement strand
GGCGAGGACTCGCTCGCCTTCCAGACCGAGAATCGCGGCAAGCACTCCGTGCAGGCGGAGCTCTCGTCGCTCGCCGCGGAGCCGTGGCTGCGTCGGCTGCTCGCCACCGCCGACGCCCTCGTCGAGGACCTGGGCCCCGGCGCCCTCGAGGCGGCGGGGCTCTCGCCCGCCGCGCTCGAGCAGCTGAATCCCCGGCTCGTGATCCTGCGCATCTCGCCGTTCGGGCAGACCGGGCCGCTGGCCGCCGAGCGCGGCGACGACCGGACCGCTCAGGCCTTCTCGGGCGTGCAGTTCGTCACCGGGTTCCCGGACCGCGCGCCGATGCCGGTCACGGCGCCGCTGGCCGAGAGCTGGACCGCCGTGCTCGGATCGAGCGGGCTCCTGATGGCGCTCTACCACGCCCGCCGCAGCCGGCGCGGGCAGGTGGTCGACATCGGCCTCTACCAGGCGGGCCTGCGGATGCAGGAGGAGGTCGTCGTGCGCCACGACCGAACCGGGTCGGTGGCCGCGCGCCTCGGCACCGAGTCGCCGATCGTGGTGCCGGCGAACGTCTACCGGACGCGCGACGGCAGCTGGATCGCGGTCTCCGGCGCGGGCGACCAGCCCTTCGCGCGCCTCTGCGAGGCGATCGAGGCGCCCGAGGCGCCGAAGGATCCTCGTTTCGCCACGCCCGCCGCGCGACTCGAGCACCGGGCGGCCTCGGACGAGCTGGTCGGCTCCTGGATCGCGCGGCACGATCAGGTCGAGGTGGAGGCACGCTTCGCCGCCTTCGGCGTGGCGGGCACCGCGGTGCGCTCCGCCGACGACATCATCGGAGACGCCCACGTGAAGGCGCGCGAGGCCATGCTCTACCTCACCTCGTCCACCGGACGGCAGTTCCTCGCGCCGGCGCCGGTGCCGCGGCTCACGCGGACGCCGGCGGGCCGAGCGCGGCGCGCCCCGACCCTGGGCGAGCACACCCAGGCGGTACGCTCGGTTCTCGAGCGCATCGAGGCGCGGCCACGGGTCGACGTCGCCGATCGCGCGGCTCCTCCCGCCGCCGAGTCGGGCGGCCCCCTGCGCGGAGTCCGGGTGCTCGACCTCTCGCAGTGGCTCGCCGGTCCCGCCGCCGCCGCGCTCCTGGCCGACTTCGGCGCCGACGTGATCATGGTCGAGCTGCCGAGCGTGGCGGCGGACGCCCAGGGCCGCAAGAGCCCCGGCTTCGTGGTCACCAATCGCAACAAGCGCAGCATCACGCTCGACGTGCGGGCCCCGCGCGGCCGGGAGACGTTCCTCGAGCTGGTGCGCGTCAGCGACGTGATCGTGGAGAACTTCCGCCCGGGCACGCTCGAGCGCTGGGACCTGGCGCCCGCCACGCTGCTCTCGGCCAACCCCGGGCTGGTGCTGCTGCGCTCGTCGGGCTTCGGCCAGACCGGGCCCTACGCCGCGCGGGCGGCGTTCAACCCGGTCGGCCTGGCCTTCGGCGGCCTCACCTACATGAACGGCTGGCCGGACCGGCCACCGCTGCGCGACGGGGTGATGGGCGGCGACTACTCCACCGCGCTCTTCAACGTGCTGGGCACGCTGGCCGCGCTGCTGCGGCGCGACGTCGACGGCCAGGGCCAGGTGGTGGACACCGCCATGTTCCAGGCCGCGCTGCGGCTGACCGGCGACCTGCTGGCCGTGCGCAGCGCGCTCGGGCTCCGCCGCGAGCGAGCGGGCGGTGACTCGGCCCTCTATCCGGCCAGCTTCACCGTCGAGGCCGCCGACGGCCGCTTCGTCGCCGCCTCGGCTCCGTCCTGGAGTGACGTGGCGCAGGCCCTCGGGCGGCTGGGACGCAAGCCGGGCGACGATGCCGCGAGCATCCAGGAGGACGTGGGCAAGCTGGTCGGCGGCCTGCCCGCCGCGGAGGCGGTCACCGCGCTGCGCTCGGCCGGGCTCCCCGCGAGCCCGGTGAACTCGGTCGCCGATCTGGTACGGGAGCCGCACTGCTGGAGCCGGGGCGACCTGGTGCGCCTCGCCCATCCCGAGATGGGCGAGATCGTCACGCAGGGGATCGTACCGACGCTGTCGCGCACGCCGGGGCGCGTGGCGGGCTGGGCGCTACGGCCCGGCTCCGACAACGAGGCGGTCCTCGGCGGCCTCCTCGGCTATCCAGCGGAGCGGATCCGGGAGATCGGTTGATCCGTCTGGCGGAGTGCACGTCCCGCGAGGCCGCGCGGCTGGCCCGCGACGGACGCGCGCTCGTGATCCTCCCGCTGGGCGCCATCGAGCAGCACGGCCCGCACCTGCCGCTGCTCGTCGACTGGCTGGGCGCCGAGGAGCTGGCCCGCCGGATCGCCCCGCATCTGGCCCGCGCGGGCTACCGCGTGGTGCTGGCTCCCTCGATCCCGTACGGCGCGAGCCCGCTGGCCGAGACGTGGCCCGGCACCGTGTCGCTCTCGCGCGCCACGCTTCGCCGCGTGATCGTGGAGGTGGTCGGCGGGCTGGCCCGGCACGGGTTCCGGCGCTTCGTGCTCGCGAACTATCAGGCCGATCCCGGGCAGCTGCGCGCGATGGCCGAGGCGAAGCGCGTGCTCACCCGGCCCCGACGCACCGGGGGCGGCCGTCCCGGCCGTCGGCTCCAGGTGCTGTTCGCCGGCTTCAGCCCGGTGGCGTCTCCTTCTGCTCCCATGACCCACCCGCGCGTGCGGCGCCTGTCCCGGAGCCCGCGGCCGGAGCTCGAGTGGCACTCGGGCGAGCTGGAGACCGCGCTGGTCCTGGCGCGCCGACCGGGGCTGGTCCGTCGCGCGATCGCGCGCCGGCTCCCGCCCGTGTGGGTCGACTTCCGGCGCGCGCTCGCCCGCGGCGCGCGGCGCTTCGAGCAGATCGTGCCGGGCGGATCGGGCTACTTCGGCTGGCCGGCGGCGGCGCGGGCCACCACCGCGCGGCGAGCGATGGCCTTGCGGGGCCGGCTCATCGCGCGGGAGATCGTCCGGACGCTCGGCCGCTCCGGGCGGCCGGCAGGGGCGGGAGGACGGCGATGACGAGACGGGCGCGCGTGACGCTGCTGAACCTGGTGCTGATCGCGATGGGCGGGGCGCTGGTCCACCGCGCCGTGACGCCGGCCGCGGGTGTGGCGGGGGCCGCGCGCCCCAACATCGTCTTCGTGCTCACCGACGATCTCTCCTGGAACCTCGTCCAGTACATGCCGAACGTGCTGGCGATGCAGCAGGAGGGCACGACGTTCACGCGCTACTTCGTCACCGACTCGCTCTGCTGCCCCTCGCGCTCGTCGATCTTCACCGGCCGGTTCCCCCACACCACCGGGGTGTACACCAACAACCAGCGCGACGGCGGCTACGCCGCGTTCCTCTCGCGCGGCAACGAGCCGCTCACCTTCGCGGTGGCGCTGCAGCGCGGCGGGTACCGGACCGCCATGATGGGCAAGTACCTCAACGGCTATCTCCCCCGGCGGCACGGGGTCCCGACGGGATGGAGCGAGTGGGATGTGGCCGGGGCGGCGTACAAGGAGTTCGACTACGTCCTGAATCGGAACGGCCGCATCGCGAAGTACGGCGACACGCCGCAGGACTACCTCACCGACGTGGTCGCGGGCCTGGCCGATGCCTTCGTGCGGAAGTCGGCGCGCGGGCCCTTCCTCGTCGAGGTGGCGACCTTCGCGCCGCACGGCCCCTACATCCCGGCCCCACGCGACGCCGAGATGTTCCCGGGGCTCACCGCGCCGCGCACCGCGGCGTTCGGGGTGCGGCCGGACGCGGCCGCTCCGCGATGGCTCCGGGGCATCCCGCCCCTGACGCCGGTTGACATCGCGAACATCGACAAGCACTTCCGCATGCGCGCGCAGTCGGTGCTCGCCGTCGACAAGATGATCGGCCAGCTCCGCGCGACGCTGGCCGCGCTCGGGGTCGACCGTGACACCTATGTGGTCTTCAGCTCCGACAACGGCCTGCACATGGGCGAGTACTCGATGCGGCCCGGCAAGATGACCCCGTTCGACATCGACGTCCGCGTGCCGCTCGTGATCGTGGGGCCCGGCGTGGCCCGGGGCCGCGTGGTCGAAGAGATCGCCGAGAACGTGGACCTGGCGCCGACCTTTGCTGAGCTGGCGGGCGCCGGTACCGAGCTGGCTGGGGCCGGCGCGCCGCTCGCCCCCGACGGGCGCAGCCTCGTTCCCCTATGGCAGGGCGGCGCCCCGTCCGAGTGGCGTCGGATGGCGCTGATCGAGCATCGGCGACCGTTTCCCGATTCGACCGACCCCGACGCGCCGATGCTGCACTCGGAGAACCCGACCTCCTACGAGGCGCTGCGCACCGCGAAGGCCATGTACGTGGAGTACGAGACCGGCGAGGTCGGCTACTACGAGCTGGCGACGGATCCAGAGGAGCTGCGCAACGTCGCGTCGACGCTGTCCGAGGGTGCGCGGCAGCGCTGGCACGAGGCCCTGCGGGCCAACCGGGAGTGCCGGGGCTCCGAGGCCTGCTGGAGCGCGCAGCGCCTGGCCACCGAGTGATTGCGGGCCGCCAGCTCCTGGCTTCAGGAAGTCGCACTTCGACGTGGGTCCGGCGGCGGGTCGCTGACGCGCGCGGGGCTCACCGCCCGGCCAGCGCGTAGGCCTGGTCGATGAGGCGCACCGCGCGCAGGCAGTCGTGCACGCTGATCGGCGGCGGCGCGCCGCGCTGCCAGGCCTCGAGCGCGTCCCGCACCGCGGTGTAGTAGGGCGCCTCGATTTCGGTCCCGCGCGTGACCTCGTCGCCCTCGGCGGTCGCCAGCTTCATGACGCCGTCCTTCACGGTCAGGATCGCGTCGCGGCCCGCGATCTTCCACTCGCCGTCCGTGCCCACGCGCGGGAAGCCGTTGCCGACCTCGACGGTGCCCAGGACGCCGCTCGCCGAGCGCAGCAGCACCGAGGCGTAGTCCTCCACGCGCTGCTCGTGGGCGCGGCGGCTCAGCTGGGCGCCGACGACGCGCGCCTCCTCGCCGGTGAGGTGGAGGAAGATGTCGAGGCCGTGCGGCCCGAGGTTCCGCAGGCAGCCGCCGCCGGCCTCGGCCGGATCCAGCATCCACGCGCAGTCCCACGCGGGGTATCGCGCCGGACCCGGCCGGTTGATCCGGACGTAGATGTGGGAGAGCGGGCCGAAGCGTCCCGCGGCCATCAGCTCGCGGGCGCGCACCGCGAAGGGTTGGTAGCGCTGCGAGAGCGGGACCGCCGCGAAGCCCTTCAGGCGGGCTGCCTTGTCCGCGACCGACTGCACCTCGTCGGCGCTGACGCCCATGGGCTTCTCCATCAGGAACGGGTAGCCGCCGTCGAGCAGGTCGTGGGCGATGCGGGCCATCTGCCGATGGCGGCCGAGCGCCATCACGAAGTCCGGGCGGGTCTCCTTCAGCATGAGGTGGTAGTCGGTGAAGGTCGGCGGGTTGCCGACCTCCGCGGCGCGCCGCGCGACCAGCGCCGGATCGGAGTCCTGCACCGCGACCAGCGCGACGTCGGGCATCGCGATCAGATGGCGGAGGTAAGCGGCGTCGTACAGCGAATGCCAGTGGCTGACCTCGATGGCGGCGACGCGAATGGTCACGGTGTCCTCGCTCAGAACTGCGCGGTGATCTTCGCGCCGCGGGACGTCTGGCACTCCCCCTTGCCTCCGCCGCGCAGCCCGGCCCCGCCCGCGGCCAGGTCGAACCGGCACAGCATGGTCGTGCCGCGGTCGCCGGTTAGCGTGGCGATGGCGCGATTGAGGTAGGTGCGCGTGAAGCCCGCCTGGTCCCGTCCCGCTCCCCAGAAGGTCGAGTCGATCAGTCCCTGGCCGGCCGGCGGCGCCTCGCCGGTCCACTCCGGATCGAGATCGGTCCGCGACACGCCGGTCCGGATGACCCGGTACTTCCCGGAGAAGCGCTCGCCGTCGGGGAGCACCGCGGCCATCTTGCCGCTCTCGCCGAAGAGCCCCGACCGCCAGGTCATGTCGAGCGGCGCGCTGGTCGCTTCACCGGGCAGGGCCACGCGCCCGGTCACCGGACCCGAGGCGCAGCCGAGCGTGGCCGCCGAGATCAGGGCCACGGAGAGCGCGCGAGCGACGGTCCAGGGCGCCATGCGGTTGCGGAGTCTAGCACATCCGACACGCAAGATATGGGACCGCGTCGGGCGATCGCGCGGATGTATGGGAGTCGTCGCCCCGCGCACGCCATACATGGTGGCCCCACGAGCTCGCGCGCGGATGTATGGGGAATTGACACCACGCCGCGGACGGCCCGATCCTCGCGCTCATGATGACGACCAGCGAGCTCCACACGTTCTTCGAGCAGGGATGGAACGGGCACGACGTCGATCTGCTGATGGACTTCATGGCCGACGACTGCGTGTTCGAGAGCACGGCCGGGCCCCTGCCGTGCGGCAGCCGCCACGTCGGCCGCGAGCAGGTGCGGGCGGCGTTCGCGCGGGTGTTCGCGACGTTCCCGGACGCCCGCTTCGACGGGGCGCGCCACCTGGTGGCGGGCGACCGCGGCGTCTCGGAGTGGCGGTTCGTGGGGACGGCCGCGGATGGCCGTCGCGTCGAGGTCGACGGCTGCGACCTGTTCACGTTCCGGGGTGACAAGATCGCGCTGAAGAGCTCCTTCTTCAAGACGCGCACCGCGTGAAGGCGGCGCGCCCCGATGCTATGATTCGCGGGGCGCTCGGCCGGAGGGAGCCATGACGGAGACCGCGGACGCGATCATCATCGGGGCCGGCATCATGGGCGCCGCCACGGCCTACCATCTCGCGCGGCGACGCTACGGTCGGGTCACCGTGCTCGAGCGCGACGACATCTGCTCCGGGTCGACCGCGCTGGCCAGCGGGGGGATCCGCCACCAGTACGCCAACCCGATCGGCATCGAGCTCACTCACCAGAGCATCGTGGTCTACGAGAACTTCGAGGCCGAGTTCGGCGTCGATCCGCAGTTCCGCCAGCACGGCTACCTGATCCTGCAGCAGACCGAGGAGGAGCGGGCGGTCTACGCGCGGAGCGCCGAGGTCCAGCGCGCCATGGGCGTGGACACGCAGGTGCTGGGCCCGGCGGAGGTGCGCGCGCGGTGGCCGTACCTTCACGCCGAGGACCTGGCCTCCGCGACCTTCTCGCCCCGCGACGGCTTCGCCGATCCCTACCTGGTCACCACCGCGATCGCGGCGCGGGCCCGCGAGCTGGGCGCCGCGATCAGGCCGCAGCACGAGGTCACCGGGATCCGCCGTCGCGGCCCGCGGGCGATCGCGGTGAGGACGCCGCGCGGCGAGCTCGAGGCGCCGGTCGTGATCATCGCGGCGGGCTGCTGGTCCGGGCTGGTCGGCCGGCTGGCCGGCGTGGAGATCCCGGTCGTCCCCCGACGGCGCTGCAAGTTCATCACCGCGCCCGTGTCCGCCGAGCGAATCCCGCACGAGACGCCGTTCATCATCGATCACCACGACGGGTTCTCGATCCGGCGCGAGGGGCCGGGGATCATGGTCGGCTACGGGCGCAAGGGAGAGGCGAGCAGCTTCGACACAACCCCCGACTGGGACCTGGTGCCCGCCGTGGCCGAGCGCGCGGTCCGCCGTCTGCCGGCGCTCGAGAGCGCGTCGGTCATGCGCGCGTGGGCCGGGCTCTACGAGATGACGCCCGACCAGATGGGCATCATCAGCGGGCTGCCCGGCGGCGACGGCCTCTACGTGCTCGCCGGGTTCAGCGGCCACGGCTTCATGCACGGTCCCATCGCCGGCCAGCTCATGGCCGAGCTGGTCGCGGACGGCCGCGCGCACACGGTCGACGTGAGCCTCCTCGACATCGCCCGGTTCAGCCGCGGCCCGACCCCGATCGAGGTGATGACGTTCGTGTAGCGTCGAGAGGAGGCTCGATCATGGCGGATCAGGCGGATCGGCTGTCGGCGCTGCTGGAGACCCGCGAGGCGGAGCGGCTCGCGACGGGCTTCGTCTTCACCGAGGGGCCGGTGTGGCATCCCGACGGCTTCTACTACTTCGTCGACGTGCGATCGAGCGTCCTCTACCGGATCGTCCCCGGCCGCGCGCCGGAGGTGGTGCGCGAGAAGACCGGCGGCGGCAACGGCACCACGTTCGACCTGGAAGGCCGGCTGGTGCTCTGCGAGGGCGACAACCGGCGCGTCACCCGCCGCGCCTCCGACGGCCGGTTCGAGGTGCTGATGGACCGGTTCGAGGGCAAGCGCCTGAACCGGCCCAACGACGTGGTCTGTCGGTCCGACGGGAGCATCTACTTCACCGACCCCGGCCTGCGCGTGCCGCTGGCCGAGCGCGAGGTGGACCACGCGGGGGTCTACCGCGTGGCGCCCGACGGGACGCAGAGCCTCGTCGCGGATTTCGAGTACCCGAACGGCCTCGCGTTCTCGCCCGACGAGCGGCGCCTGTACGTGGCCAACACGCGCTGGGCCCAGTACATCCACCTGCTCGAGCTGGACGAGCGGGGCCGCATGGTGCGCCGGCGCATCTTCGCCGACATGTCCTCCGACGAGACCGAGGGCGTGCCCGACGGGATGAAGGTGGACGTGGACGGGCGCGTCTACTGCACGGGGCCAGGGGGAACCTGGGTCTTCGCCCCCGACGGCAGCCGGCTCGGGATCATCCGCACGCCGGAGGTCCCCGCCAACCTCGCCTTCGGCGGCCCGGATCTCCGCACGCTCTTCCTCACCGCGCGCACGTCGGTCTACACGCTGCGCGTGAAGGTGCCGGGGCAGCCGCATCCCTGGTACCGACGGATCGAGCACCCGGCGCGCTGACTCGGGCGCCGCTCGCCGATCACGCGCCGAGGGCGGCGATCTCCCCCCTGGAGAAGCCCAGCTCCGCGAGCACCTCCCGCGTGTGCTCGCCGAGGCGCGGCGGGGGCCGGCGGACCGTGCCGGGCGTGCCCTCGAGCTTCACCGGGATGCCCACCGCGCGGATGGGGCCGATGGCCGGGTGGCGCATCTCGACGACCATCTCGTTGCTGGCGACCTGGGGATCGGCCAGCGCCGCCGCGATGTCGTTCACCGGCGCGCAGAGGATGTCCACCGCCTCGAGCGCGTCGATCGCCTGCTTCGTCGTCCGCTTGCCGAACTCCTCGCGCCAGCGCGCCTGCAGCTCAGCCCGGTGCTCGACCTGGGCCTCGTGGGTCGCGTAGCGGGGATCGGCGGAGAGATCCTCGATGCCGAGGCCCCGGCAGATCTCCTGCAGCGGGTTCGGCTTGAACGCGCCCACCATGACCACGTGGCCGTCGCGCGTGGCGAAGGTGCCGGAGAGCGGGAACGAGCCCCAGTTGAGCCGCTCGCGCAGGTTGAGCCACGCGGCGGCCTCCTGCAGCTGCATCGCGAGCATGCCGTCGAGGAGAGAGACGTGCACGACCTGCCCCTGGCCGGTGCGCGCGCGGGCCAGGAGCGCCAGGAGGATCGCCTGCACGAGCAGCATCCCGGCCGTGAAGTCCGCGATCGGCGTGGCGTTCGGCTCGGGCGGGGCGTCGGGCTCCGCGCGCCGCGAGGCGATGCCACTCATGGCCTGCGCCAGCACGTCCTGGCCGCCCTTGTCGCGGTAGGGCCCGGTGGGCCCGTAGCCGCTGCCGAAGGCGTAGATCAGCCGCGGGTTGAGCGCGCGCAGCTCGTCGGCGCCGAAGCCCAGGCGTTCCATCACGCCGGGCCGGAAGTTGTGGGCGAGCACGTCGGCCTTCCGGGCCAGGCGCAGGATGACCTCGCGCCCGAGCGGGGCGCGCACGTCGACCGCGACGCTGCGCTTGTTGCGGTTGAGGCTCCAGAAGATCGCGCTCTCGCCGCTCGCGTGCCTCATGTGAACGCGCGACAGATCGCCCGCGCCCGGGCGCTCGATCTTGATCACGTCGGCGCCGAAGTCGCCCAGCACCTGGGTGGCGCAGGGACCCAGCTCGATCTGGGTGAAGTCGAGCACGGTGACGCCCGCGAGCGGCAGCCCGTTCACCGGCGGCGCGGTCATCGCCCGGACCACCTCGGCGCCCGCTTCTCCTGGAACGCCTCGACGCCCTCGGCCTGGTCCGCCGAGACCAGCGCCCGCGACATCGTCTTCGGGACCAGGGCGACCGCCTCGGCCAGGGGCAAGGCGAGGCCGGCCATCACCGCCTCCTTGGTGGCCTGCACCGACAGCGGCGCGCACTCGAGGATCTCGGCCGCCCAGCGCCGCGCCGCCGACATCAGGTCGGCGGCGGGCACCACCTCGTTCACGAGGCCGAGCCGGTGGGCCTCGGCCGCGGAGATGCGCCGGCCGGTGAGCAGCATGCCCATGGCCATCTTCAGGGGGATGTGGCGCGCGAGGCGGTGCATGCCGCCCTCGAGCGCCATGCGGCCGACCCGCGGCTCCGGGAAGCCCAGCTCGGCGTGCTCGGCGGCCACGATGACGTCGCAGGCCAGCGCCAGCTCGAGGCCGCCGCCG
>Ga0187766_10002720_pt1 | contig 10386 bp, 7 predicted proteins | sample 0216_QUI02_MP05__4_FD_132971 | JGI IMG/M metagenome (GOLD analysis project Ga0187766, IMG submission 132971) | Tropical peat soil microbial communities from peatlands in Department of Meta, Colombia - 0216_QUI02_MP05_20_MG | ecosystem: Environmental > Terrestrial > Soil > Wetlands > Peat ... | reverse complement strand
GTCCCATACGCGTGCTGTCGCATCGGCTGAACCAGAAGCGATAAAACGTCCATTGTGCGACCAGGCAAGCGCCCAGACGCTATCTGTATGACCAGTTAAAGAGCGTACCTTACTCTGTGTTGTTAGATCGAAGATCTGGATGTCATCGCTAAAAAAGCCTCCAAGAGCCAGATAGCGTCCATTGGGAGAGATGGAAAGGGCATAGAGGATGCCGTGGAGATCACCACCAGTGCTGCTGTCAAATGAGCCGATTTGCCGATGGCTTGCAAGGTCTACCAATTGAGCGGTTCCGTCGGCAAAGCCAACGGCGATGCCTGCACTGTTGGGCATCCAAGCAATGGAATATGCTCCATCATCGTTTTGTGCCGGTTGAACCTGGCTGCGATACGAAAACAAACGCTCGTGTGTGGTGGCGCTCCAGATGTGAGAGGTGCCATCATCAGAGGCGGAGGCAAGATACCTCCCGTCTGGTGACCACGAGACCGCCCAAACTATTTTTGAGTGGTCATTGAAAGTCGCAAGCGGAATTGGATGAGATGAAGATGGAGTAGTCTGAAACCCGGGAAACGAGCCATATGGTCCAATTGTTTTCAACAGGTTGGTAGATGTGTTGATTGCTTTGATATATCTATAATAGGCAAGCCCACTACCAACAACTGCGGCTCCTCCAACTGCGAGGGTGGCAATGGCTATGCGTCTGGAGACTCGTTTAGACTGGTTCCTTTCAGAAGATTGCGCGTATTGGGGAGGGTAGGGTTGGAGGATTGAATTTGGTGTGTAAGGAGGAGGAAAACTACTATTTTGAGCAGGAAAAGGAGGAGCCTGGTATGTTGGGTATGAAGGAAGACCTGTTGGATAGGACACAGGTTGGGTTGCATATTGGGAAGGTGTTTGCATCTGAACAGGCGGTAAGGGTAGCGAATGATTCGTTGGTAACGCCTGCGTAAAGCCTGCTGGTGATGTTTGTGTAAGCTGCTTGCTTGCCTGTTCTAATGCCTGGGCGAAAGCCAATATGGTCGGGAACCGATCCTGGGGGTTTTTTTGTAATGCCTTGAATATCACTTGTTCGACTACCGGTGATACATCGGGTGCGTAGATACGCAAAGAGGGTGGTATGGCATTTGCATGTTTGACGGCAATTTCGGTCATTGTGCCTTGAAATGGACGTTGTCCACCGAGCCATTCGTATACGACAATAGCTAATGAATATTGATCACTTGCCGGGCGTGGATGAGCTTGAATTTGTTCAGGTGCCATATAAGCGAGTGTTCCTGCGATATTTTGCGTTTTTTGATAATGGGAACTCTGGGCAACCAGAGCAATGCCGAAATCAGTGAGCAGGATCTCGTTATTTCGCCCGATAAGCATATTTTCGGGTTTGACATCGCGGTGAATCACACGTTGGCCATGAGCATATTGTAAGGCCTGAGCAATTTGCTGAACGTAGTTCACAACTGATTGAAGGGGGAGGCGTGGTCCTTTAGGATGACGTGTGCGCAGGGTACCATTAGGCGCGTAATCCATAACGAGATATGGAACGGCATCCTCAACGCCGAAATCAAGAACGCGTACGATGTGGGGATGCAGGAGGCTGGCGATCATGCGTGCTTCATTACGAAAGACTTCAATGTCTTCGCTTGCCAGTTGCGTGCTTAGTAATTTTACTGCTGCGTGTGTGTTGAGATGAATGTGTTCAGCCAGGTAGACTTCGGCAAAGCCTCCTCGACCTAATGACTTTACGAGGCGGTAATTGCCAATGCGTTGTCCATTGTGGCTTGCTTGCTCAACCATGGCTGTTCTTGTATCTCATTCTTGATAAAATGTGTCAGATCAGGAAAGGTAATGTGATAGTCGCGGAAGGCTGATAACAGTTTTTTTAACAACATATGCGGCATAGTCTGAAAATCCGCAAAAAGGCCGATAAATCGGCGGTGCGCGCGATAAATCGGCTCCTACACGATGTCGGATTTCGGTCGTTACACTTCATCATCGGCGGTGCGCGCGATCAATCGGCGCCTACAGACCTCTTAACGCTCACGGTTTTGAGTATAGAGGATAGGCATATGAGCAAGCAAGCGAGATAGGACATTTGGGGCTGATTGTGTCACCGGCCAAATTGGTCGGTTGTTTTCTTTCGCCGCTAGCCAGGTCATATGTCCAAAGTTCCCGGATGAGTGAGCCATTCTTGCCCTGGAGGTAGGCGATTTCCTGGTTGTCAGGGGTAAATTTTATCTGGATGGGTGTGTTCATGCCGGGGCGTGGATATCGAGCGACGTCCTCGAGGGTGAGCTGTTTGTTGGTTATGACTGATCTCCTGGGTGGTAGTTTTGTATGTGGTCAATATGTATGCCACGAAGCGTTGCAGGTACGAGATCCTTCGCTGTGCTCAGGATGACAAATAGGCAGATTTAGTGTTCAAGGGGTAGTAGGGGAAAGGACTTTCCATGCAGATTCGGCAAGGGGCTTACGAGCTTCCTGGATTTCAACGACAAGTCGTGTTCTTAGCCAGCGGCGCACAAATTCTCGACAAGGTCCAATGACGAGAGGGACATAGAGATTTTGCGGGTAACGTGCAATGATATTATCGTCAATGAATGGGGCAAGCCAGTCAAAGAACTGTTGTGGAAAGTTTTCATTGGGTAGTGTCAATTGTATTTTTTGGCGCAAGACTTTCACATATGAGCCGAGATATTCTGTACTGCCGGCTTGCATGACATATTGACCTAGATCTGGATGTTGCTCAAACCAATCAAGGTATGCGTATATCAAAGCTGTGATACCTTCGCGTGGGGGCTTATTAGCGATAGCTGCCAGCAATGTTGTATTCAAATCACTACGGCCTTCTAAGAAGAGAGCCTGGGCAAGCATTTCTTTATTTTCGAAGTGATGATAGATACTACCGGTGCTGGCTCCAGACAGCCGTTTGATATCCTCCATTGTGGTTTCCGTGAAACCTTTGGTTGAGAAAGACTTGAGGGCCGCCTGTAGTATTGCTTCTCGTCGCGATCCAACTGCTGTATTCAGTTTTGAAGAGCCACCAACCATGCATTTGCTCCTATTGCTCATAGTACTGACCCATTCGTAACTATTGAGGTCCTTTTTTTCTCGCGCCGCCTGCGGCGGCAAGGAAGGAGATATGGCGGGGGCACCCCGCACCCCGCTCAGGGGCCTTGCTGGCCCCTGAGAACCCCTGCTGAATAGTTACACCGATTTAATTTATTGTATTTCGCTTTGTTATTTGTGGTTACTCTTCAGTGTATCATACCCTTGACTAGAATACAATTCTAGAATACAATTTTTAGGAGGGTTCAATCAATTTTACTTGAAATGAAAGTTCCACTTAAGAAGAGATGTGAAACTATGAAGACGGCAAAGCAAGAAAAAGGGATGCAGAATCAGCAACGGGTTTCACGAAGGAATCGACCTGTTGGGCCACATTATAAGTGGATTGTGCTTTCGAATACGACACTTGGAGTATTGATGGCCAGTATCGATGCGAGTATTGTGTTGATCTCACTGCCAGCAATTTTCAAGGGGATCCATATCAATCCACTGGCACCGGGAGAAACCAACTATTTTCTCTGGATTCTGCTGGGATATATGATGGTAACAGCGACGCTGCTAGTTACGTTTGGGCGTATTTCAGATATGTATGGACGTGTCCGATTTTATAATTTAGGCTTCGCGATTTTCGCCGCCGGAAGCATTTTGCTGTGGCTAACACCCAGTACAGGAAGTTCAGGTGCATTAGAGCTTATTCTCTTCCGTTTTATCCAGGGTATTGGGGCGGCTTTTCTTTTTGCGAATAGCGCTGCAATTATTACGGATGCTTTCCCTGCGAATCAAAGGGGTCTTGCGCTAGGTATTAACCAGATTGCTGCAATCCTTGGGTCTGTGATTGGGCTTATTCTGGGAGGTATCCTTGCTTATTTCGATTGGAGATTGGTCTTCCTGGTAAGCGTACCTGTGGGAGTGGTAGGTGCGATTTGGGCTTATGTGATGCTACGAGAAATTGGGACGATTCGCGAACATCAAAAGATTGACTGGGCGGGAAATATCACATTTGTTGCTGGATTGACGATTCTGTTATTTGGAATTACGTATGGTATCGAACCATATGGAGGTTCGCCGACAGGCTGGGGAAATCCAATGGTAGATGGAGCACTCTGTCTTGGAGTTCTGCTGCTAGCACTATTTATCTGGATCGAACTACATGTCCAAGATCCGATGTTCGAGCTACGCTTGTTCAGGATTCGTATGTTTGCAGCAGGGAATATTAGTAGTTTTCTAGCGAGTATAGCACGAGGTGGTTTACAATTTATGCTCGTTATCTGGCTGCAAGGAATCTGGTTGCCTCTTCATGGGTACAATTATGATGTGGCCCCATTATGGGCCGGTATTTATATGATACCCTTAATGGTTGGTTTCCTGATGATGGGCCCTATAAGTGGCTGGCTTTCTGATCGATATGGGGCGAGGATTTTCTCCACATGTGGCATGCTCATCCAAGCTGTATGCTTTTTCTTGCTGACTGTAATACCGCTGAACTTTGACTATATGTGGTTCTGGCCAATACTCTTTATGCTGGGTATCGGGCAGGGGATGTTCTCTTCACCAAATACTTCTTCCATTATGGGGAGTGTCCCACCTGAACAGCGTGGAGTAGCTTCTGGTATGCGTGCGACATTTCAAAACTCGGGTTCGCTCGTAAGTATTGGTGTATTCTTTAGTCTGATTACAGCAGGTCTAGCAGCAACTCTTGGTACTACACTTGCGACCGGGCTGACTAAGTCTGGTTTGCCAGCATTGGTGGCGGCTAAGATTGCGCATCTTCCTCCGACATCTGCGCTTTTCGCAGCATTCCTGGGCTATAATCCGATGGGTACGCTGGTACCTGCAGATGTGTTGCGAGCCTTACCTGCTGCAAAACGGGCTGTACTACTCGGGCATAGCTATTTTCCCAATCTCATCTCTCCGCCGTTTGCACAAGGTCTACATAATGTCTTCTATCTTTCGGCTGTCATGTGCCTGATAGCAGCTTTTGTATCGTTGATGCGAGGAAGTCAGAAAACTAATACACAAGAAGCAATGGATAAGAATAAGAGTGTGGATTATGCCAATTTACCAGTAGCTGTGGCACCGGAACCGGATTAAGGTTTGTCATTGTACTAAAGCCTAAATTTCCCAGGTTGTCCGCAGAGATGTAAGTGAACAAAATTGCCTGTGCTATACTGATCCGATCAGAGGTATATTAGCGTCGTAAGCATAATAGCTATGGTTTACGCGTCATGTACTTATCGACGTGGTCGCTCCCTCCAACATAGCGGCTTCTTTATGCCGTCCGCATACACGTAAGAGGCATGCGTATCGCGTGCGGGTGTCGAGCGTCCGAGGGTGCGCAGGCCCTAACCGCCGTTCTCGGATGGCGAGAGCCTGCTGGTAGAGCGCGAGTGCCTGGTCAAGCTGGTTCTGTAGCTCATAGAAGCGCGCGAAATCATGAAGCGTTTCAGCCGTTTCAGGATGCTGAGCTCTGTGCCGCTGCTCCCGAATGGTGAGAGCACGCTGATAGAACGATTTGGCTTGTTCGTAGAAGCCCTGGTCTCGATACAGGTTAGCCAGGCCGTTGAGAGGAAAGGCGACCTGAGGATGATCGCGGCCAATGGTCTGCTCCCAAAGATGCAGAGCGCGCAGGTAGAGTATTTCGGCCTGCTCGTATCTGCCTTGTTCGCGATAGAGGTCGGCCAGGTTGATGAGGGGGAAGGCGACATCAGGATGCTCTGGCCCGAGCACCTGTTCATCGATGTGCAGGACCCGCTGCAGGAGCGGCTCGGCCCGCTGGTGGTTGCCCTGCTCAATATAGAGGACAGCCAGATTGTTGAGGCGGGCGGCGGAGTTGCGATGTTCATGGCCACACATCTGCTGATCGATGTGCAGGGCCTGCTGCAAGAGTTGCTCGGCTCGCTGGTGGTTGCCCTGTTCGTAATAGAGGATAGCCAGATTGTTGAGAAGCCAGGCGACCTCGGGATATTCTTGTGTGGGCGCCTGCTCCCAGAGACGTAAAGCACGCAGATAGAATAATTCGGCTTGCTGATAGTTTCCTTGCTCTTGATAGAGATCTCCCAATCCGCTCAGGGGAAAAGCGACCTGCGAATGTTCGCTACCCAGCGACTGTTCCCGAATATGGAGAGCGCGCAGATAGAGTGGCTCAGCCTGCTCATATTGGGTGCGCTGGAGCAAATAGTCTGCTGTCCTGATAAGTAAAGAAGCCAATTCCAGATTGCGCACCATTGGGACAGAGGCCGCCTCAACGGTGAGCACGTGCGGCAAGAGGCGCTCACAGCGTTCCCATTGCCCCCACCCCTCGTACCTGACTTCGGGAAAGACCATGTTGAGGGCTGCAATGGCCCGCTCAGTCCACTTCTCGCGCTCCTCGTCCCTCATCGCATCGACAATTACAGCCTGTGTCAATCGATGTATTGTGAGGGTATGTTCGCGGCTGGCACGACGCAGAAACGAGTAGCTTTGAATCACTGCCAGAGCCTGGTTGAATGCGAGAGGATCAGATTCAATGGTTGAGAGTATAGGCCCCAAGTGGACGGCTCCTTGCAGGAAAAGCTCTTCGGGAATGGCATCGGGATGTAGAATAGCGCATAGCCGTAGCAAATCAGCCGCAATGATACTGCGTCTCTTAACACTCTCGAATGAGATGGATAACGTGGTAGCGACCGAGTCAGGATGGTCTGAGACAACATTTCCTCGATGACGCAATAAATCTGACCTATGGCTACGATATAGATTCAGGTACTGTTCCAGGCTGCAACCAGTTTCTTCCAGGTAGGCTCCCGCCTGATCAAGTGCCAAAGGCAAACCACCAAGTTCCCATGCGAGTTGTTCGGCAGCCTGTCGATCAAGAAGGTCCGACTGAACAAGTGAAGCCTCAAGGTCGAGCAAGCCAGAACGGCGTAGCAGGAGTAAAGTTGCCTTCTCGTGATCTAACGTCTCTATTTCGATGCGGTTAGCCAGATGTCCAAGAGCCTGAGTACGGGTCGTGAGTAACAGATGGCCACGGAGAGGAGCAGGAAGAAACTCAGGCAGCAGAGCCAGTTCATCTGCGTTATCCAGGATTAATAGCCAGTTGGGGTGCTGACGCAACCAGTTTTTGACAGCTTCTATTACAACGCTCTGTTCCCGCTCGTTTCGCTCGGGAATTTCAATTGCCTGGGCTATCTGAAAATAACCTGTCACAAGCGCATCGCGACGATCTGCTTGAATCCAAAGCACCGCCTGGTAGTCTCCAGCATAGCGAAAAGCATATTCGAGTGCCACCTGTGTTTTGCCAATTCCACCCAAGCCACTGATAGCCTGTGGTTGACAGAGGGCTGTTGTCTGTCCAGACTGCAGCAGGTTTCGAAGACGTGTAAGAATCTCGTCGCGTCCCAGGAAAAATGGGTTGCGCAGATAGGGAAGCATCCAAATCCGGGTGTCCTTTACTGAAAGGTGATCTTGCTGATGGGTTAAGGTCGGAGTCGAGATGCCCGGTTCGTTGTTTGTAAATGTTAAAGGTGGATGTGCTTGCTCGTGTGGAGTGGTCTGGTCTGCTTTAGACTGACCTTCGATCTGGCTTAATCCCAATTCACTGATAGTTTTACCGAAGAGGTGACAGAGCCGTTCGATGTAGTAGGCGCTGGGCGAGGTGGTGCCGTTTTCCCAGCGACTGATATTGAGAGATAGAGGTGCGCCAATGCGGTCTGCGACCTGCTGTTGGGTCCAGCCTCTTTCCTTTCGAGCCGCCTTTAGACGATTATTGGGCGTGGCATGAGCTGCTTTTTTGACCATCGTCTTCTCTTTTTATGCCCCAAATTAGCAGGGTCAGGATATCACGAGTGATATATACATGATACACACATGCTATTTATTTCACTCATCTTCACAGTTATGATACCATCAGGTACAAAAATTTCCTACCTGTACCACTTAACTATTACGTTGTAAGCTTACTTTTTTTCTAAGGAAGGAGACTAACATGTCTGAGAACAAAGGCTATATTCATTCCGAGGCGCTTGTCGATGCTGATTGGGTTCAAGACCATCTCAAAGATGCAACTGTGCGGTTGGTCGAGGTAGATGTAGATACGACGGCATATGAGCAAGGGCATATACCAGGAGCGGTTGGGTTTAACTGGCAAAAGGAGCTGCAAGACCAGGTAATACGTGCGCCAATGAGCAAAGAACAGTTGGAAGAATTACTGAGTCGCGCGGGGATAAGCAACGATATGACGATTGTACTCTATGGGGACAACAACAACTGGTTTGCAGCCTGGGCTTTCTGGTTCCTCAAGTATTATGGACATCGTGATGTGCGTCTGCTTAATGGTGGACGGGTGAAGTGGCTGGCGGATAAGCGTGAAATAACTACCGCAGTACCAACTTATGTTCGAACAGATTATATCGCGAAAGATCCAGAAAGTGGTATACGGGCGTTTCGAGACCAGATTCTGCGCACAATAGAAAATAATGATGCCAGTCTGGTTGATGTGCGATCACCGGGTGAATATAGTGGTGAGTTACTTGCACCGGCTCATTTGCCACAGGAAGGTGCACAAAGAGGGGGCCACATACCAGGCGCGGTCAATATTCCCTGGGGTATGGCGGTGCGCGAGGATGGGACCTTCAAAGCTGCTGATGAGTTACGGTCGTTGTATGAAGGTAAGGGTATTACTTCAGATAAAGAAGTGATTGCCTACTGTCGGATTGGAGAACGTAGTAGTCATACATGGTTTGTGCTGCACTATCTCCTTGGTTATCCTAAAGTACGCAACTATGATGGTTCCTGGACCGAGTGGGGCAGTTTGATCGAAGCTCCTATTGAAAAATAGCGTTGGGTGCGAGGTTGGCGGATAGTTTGATGTAGTGCGCGTTATGATGCTGCATTCACTGAGGAGGAAAATTGATGTCTCTGGAATTAAGTGAACACAAACGGCGCGTGGCGGCTACTTATAACCTTGCTTCGAATGGTTACGATCAAGAGGTTGTGCGCTTCTTCCCGCTCTGTGCCAATCGTCTTGTTGAGCTCATTGGCTTACATCCAGGGGAGCGTATCCTTGATGTGGCTACAGGAACAGGTGCGGCAGCTGTCGCGGCTGCGAGGCATGTAGGTTCAACTGGACATGTGGTAGGAGTGGATATTGCTACCGATATGCTGGAGCAAGCTCGTAGAAAAGTTGAAGATGAGCAGTTGACCAATGTTGAGTTCCAGGAGGGTGATGCTGAGCATTTGAATTTTGCTGAGATGAGCTTCGATGTTGCAACCTGCGCGTTTGGAATTTTTTTCCTGCCTGACATGATAGCTGGCCCACAGGCATGGAAGCGTGTGGTCAGGGAAGGAGGAGTTGTGGCTATCTCGGCATTCGGCGAAACAACCTTTCAGCCGATGTCTGACCTGTTTGAGGCGCGTATCCGTACTTATGGAGTAACTTTTCAGGTGCCATGGCGCCCTTTCTCGTGGCAACGACTTAAGTCACTGGAACAATGCCGCAGCTTGCTCATGGAAGCTGGTTTAGAGAGGATAGAGAGTCGTTGCGAGCAGTTGGGGTACTTTCTACGTAACCCACAGGATTGGTGGCAAATCGTTTGGAATAGTGGTTTTCGTGGTCCGGTTTCTCAACTTTCGGCAGAACAGCTTGAGCAGTTCAAGGAAGAACACCTGGCTGAGGTTGAGGGGCTCATGACGGAGCGGGGTATCTGGTTGGATATAGCTGCTTTCTTTGTGTGGGGTTACAGGCCAGTGGCGTAACAATGAACAATTGATGAGGTCATATCAACTTCTTGATCTGAAATTGCGAATACTGCGTATGAGGCGACAAAATTGCAGGTTGTACCGACAAATGTTAAAGAACAGGCTGCATATGACGCTACGCTGGGTCGAGTAAGAATTATCGCTTTGCTAGAATTGGTGGGCTTCTTCGTGGTTTTTACGTGCATGATTTTGATGAGGTTTGGGATGTGAGAATTCCAGCGTAACTCCGAAATGATCTGAAAATCTCGGAGTGGATCGGCCACTCCAGGTGGCGTGGCAGTTCCCCTTCGACCACGTTGCCCTCCAGGTCCACACGAATCAGCGTCCCTGGCGTGATCTCATCCAGGCCCAGAGCTGCCGGTTTCATCCAAAAAGTCGGCGCGCCCGCCTCCCGATACGTGACATGGCCATAGACCGAATCGTTCTGGCCGTTGGCTGCCAAAATGCGACAGGCGTACGCCAACTCACGACGCAGCTCGAGACTCTCTGCTGAGAAAACTGACATGGCGTTCTCCTTTCAGGGGATTCTGATTGCAGACCGGAGCCGCGGCGGAGCTCGTCAGATCCCGCAGATAAGTGAAAGTATCGATC
>Ga0187766_10002717_pt1 | contig 10390 bp, 9 predicted proteins | sample 0216_QUI02_MP05__4_FD_132971 | JGI IMG/M metagenome (GOLD analysis project Ga0187766, IMG submission 132971) | Tropical peat soil microbial communities from peatlands in Department of Meta, Colombia - 0216_QUI02_MP05_20_MG | ecosystem: Environmental > Terrestrial > Soil > Wetlands > Peat ... | reverse complement strand
GGTGAAATGACGCAAGTAATGTCAAGACCTTCTGCGCTATCTTTCTGCAGCCTTGAATCAAAACCTGCACCCACCATCCACCTCACTCTGACATTCGATACCCCCCGTCTGGCAGCCACTATGATTGACCTCACATCCAGTTGTGATCTTCATCACACAGTCGCGTCGTGCCTGCCTCTAGAGTGAAACTGATGGAATCGAGGTGCTTGGATCTGCGCGAAATGACTGCTTGCCTCGCTGAAGCTTGGGTCATATCGCCCAAAAATCGGCTACGGATCTCAGGGTGCGCAACAAACTTCTATACACAAATTCAACAAGTTCCCCGAACCGCTTCCGGTGGTCGCGAACGTGCAACAGATGAACCGCGAGGAAGGGGAAATTTATGGCTGCAACAATGATTCGCCGAGTCTGGCAAACGGTCGGGGCAATCAAAACGGGGGTCATTTTGCTGATCGCGACGGTAATCGTCTCGGCGGCCGGAACGCTGATCTTGCAGCGCCCGGCAACTGATCCGGAGGAAATTCAGCGCGCTTATTCGCCACAGATGCTTCGCCTCCTCGATGCCCTGGGCCTGACTGATGTATTCCACGTTTGGTGGTTCGTCGTTCTGCTGGCTCTCGTCAGCCTTTCCATCGTTGCAGCATCGATCCAGCGCTTCCCAAATGCTTGGAGGTTTTACTCCCGTCCTTATAAGAGTCCGGACGAAGGTTTCCGGAAGGCGCTAGTGGTGCAAGCTCAAGTCACGATTCCCGATGAGGAGGCCGGCTTGATCGCGGCGGAGCAGGTGTTTCAGAGAGCGGGTCTTAAACCAGAGCGCATCGTCAGGGAGAACAGCTTTTCGTTATTTGGGGAGCGGCACCGAATTTCGGAAATGGCTGTGTATCTCGTACACGCCAGCCTCCTGCTCATTTTCCTCGGCGGCATCGTAGACGCGCTCTATGGCTGGCGAGGTTTTGTTTCCCTCACCCGCGGACAACAGTCAAACCAGGTGCTACAAAACGGCAATACCCGGAGCTTGCCCTTTGCGGTTCGTTGCGACGGCGCAGGACAAGAGAACTACGCCGACGGCACGCCGAAGCGCTGGTGGTCAAAGCTGGTGGTGATCGAAAACGGCCGCGAGGTTCAGCGGAAAGAGATTGTAGTCAATGACCCGCTCGTGTATCGAGGAATTCGCTTTTATCAGGCAAGTTACGGGCGTACCGGAAAGATCGATAAGTTGGTTTTGAACGCCAGGCCCGCAAGCGGTGAAACACCAGTTAAAGAGATCGCGTTGGGGCCGGACGAAACGCAGCATCTGGACGAAGACACGACCGTGCGGCTGGCCGAGTTCATCCCGGACTATGTGGTTCAAGACGGTCAGGTCTACGCGCGATCTAACGATCTGGAGAACCCCGCTGCACACCTGATCGTCGAATCGAAAAAGACGGGAATGCCCGTCAATGTATGGCTACCGCCAATTCCCGGCTTTGAGCAGAACGCTGCCTCTCCGTATCGATTCGAAGGGAGGGATGTCCAAATGGCCTACTACACCGGCCTCGAGGTCTCCCACGAACCAGGGCAGTGGTCAGTTTGGGCGGGAGTCATTCTGATGGGGTTTGGCTTGGCTTTTGTTTTCTATATTGTCCACGTGCGGGTTTGGGCCGTGCCGGTACGGGATGCATCGGGGCACTTGACGCTGTGGCTGGGAGGCTCAGCCAATAGAAACAAAGACCTTTTTGAGCAGAGGTTCCGGAAACTGATTCAGGAAGTCGAAGCAGAGATCAGTCCAAAGGCGGTAGCGAGCGTTGCGGAGCACGCTACTTCATTAGCGGGAAGATAACTCGGGTTATGGAGGATCTTTATGGCACGTGCAAGAACTGAGCAGCAACCGGCGGCTAGCGGCACGGCGCTGCTGGTAATGGTGGGGCTGGGCATCGTCTTCCTCCTTTTCATGGCATTTCTCAATGTGGTCAAGAGCGGGAATCTGCTGAGCGAGTCGAATCTGCTCTACGCCGCACTGATTTTCTACGCTGGAGCGGGAACGCTCTATCTGGGCTTTGGTGTTACGGGTACGCCATCCTATATCCGGTTCGCCTCGCTGGCGACCTGGGCGGGATTGCTGGCGAACACCGGCGCGGTTGCGCATCGCTGGTATGAGGCCGGCCATCCCCCGTTCGCAAGCATTTACGAAATGCTCCTGAGCTTCGTTTGGACCCTGGCGGTCCTGACGCTGATTGCGGAGAAAAAGTACGGCGTGAAGGTCATCGGCACTGTCACCATGCCGGTTGCGATCGTGGGTGTCGTATTGATGCAGCTGCTACGCACCGAAGTCCATCCGCTCGTTCCAGCCCTGCAATCGACTTGGCTGCATGTGCACGTGACTTTGGCGATGCTCGCCTATGCTGCCTGTGCCTTGAGTTTTGCTTTAGCGATGATGTTTCTGATCCAAGATGACGTAAAAACTGAGACATTCCTGACAGCAACCAGCTTGTTCTGCGTCGGGACTTACGCTGGCGTGCTTACACGTTTTGAGAAATGGGGCGGCCTGAACGTGATTGCGTGGAACCCGCAAGAGAAATCCGAGATCTTCCTCTCAAAGGGCGTGCGTCTGTTTGTAACGATCCCTGATCTCGGCTGGTTGATGTTGATTGTGCTTGCAGGAGTGGCTGTGCCGCTGGTGCTGTACCTGATTTCCCGCAAGACCGGCAATCAGAGCCTGCTGGACATGGCAAACCGCGCCGTGTTCGTCAGCATTCTGCTTCAGACCATGGCGCTAGCGTTCTTTCTGCTGCGGGCGCGGGATGGCCAATACGCCTCACTGGATGCCGAGGGCCTGTATCCGACCAGCCTGGCCGCGAGTCCGTTCATCCTGTCGGGGATAGTCGGCGGAATCTTCGTTTCGCTGCTGTACCTGCTGCTGCTTTGGCGCCGCGCTGATCTGGAGCGCATGCTTCCGAGCGCAGAAGAGCTTGACCGCATTACATATCGCACAATCGCCATTGCTTTTCCTTTGCTCACCCTGATGATTGCTGCCGGCGCCTACTGGGCGAACCGCACCTGGGGTTCGTATTGGAGCTGGGATCCAAAAGAAACCTGGGCAGCGATTACGTGGCTCATCTACGCCGGCTACTTGCATATGCGAATTACTCGTGGCTGGCGAGGCCGCCGCGCAGCGTACTTCGCAATTCTCGGCTTTGCTGTCGTGATGTTCACATTCTTTGGCGTAACGTATCTTCTGCCCGGATTACACGCGTATGCCTGATGCTTTTGTAAAGTCCGCTGCCGGGGCGACTCCGGCGGTGACGGGGGCAAGATCCGATTCGGTTAATCGGGTTTCACCCGGCGATGCAAACCCAGTAAATGACGCTGCCTCAGAACAGGCTGGCGGGTTGGGCCTGAACTGGCAAATCAAAGCTGTCCTCCCCATTGTCTTTGTGCTCATCAACGGCATGTTGCTGTTCACTTTGGCTACGGTTTCCTGGCAGAATCCACAACGCCACATCGTGCTGGTTGTCGCAGGCGCCGGCGCAATTGCGATTTGCGCCGCTTTAGTCATCGTTCTGACCTATTTCATTCAGCGGCCCCTGATCGAATTGCAGGAAAAAATCAGCCGCGTCGGGGATGGGGACTTGAACGTTGCAGTTCGTTTTGCCAGGCGTGATGACGAAATCGGCGATCTCGGCCGCAATTTCAATCGTATGGTGACCCAGCTTCGTGACAGCCGAGAGGAGATCGAGCGCTTGCATCGTACGCAGATGTCACGTGCCGAGCATCTGGCAACACTGGGTGAGGTGGCAGCTGGCCTCGCACACGAGATTCGGAACCCCCTGGCGGGAATTGCCGGAGTCATCGATATAGCAGCCCGGGACCTGCCCGCCACCAGCCCGGCCCGTCTCGTAATAAAAGATGTTCGGCAAGAGATTTCGCAAATCAACCACATCATTGCCGATCTGTTGCAAACAGCCCGCCCCCATCCACCCGAGATACGGCGCAGCGATCTGAATGTCACGGTCGAGCACTCGGTCATGCTCGCCCGCCAGCAGGCCCTTTCGAAGCCCATTGAAATCACTCTGAACAAGAGTCCTGAATTGCCCGAAGTCGAGCACGATAGCGATCAGATTCATCAGGTATTGTTGAACCTGCTGCTGAACGCCATTCAAGCTATCGAGGGAGCCGGCAAAATCGTAGTTGCGCTCGAGTCTCGCAAGGAGTTAGTTGCAATCTCCGTTTCAGACACCGGCAAAGGCATACCACCACAGGATCTGCCAAACATTTTTCGCCCGTTCTACACTACGAAAGGAAACGGAACCGGACTTGGATTGTCGTTGGCGCGCCGCATCGTTGAGGAGCACCACGGAAAGATTGAGGTCATCAGTTCCACCGGACAAGGGACAAAGTTTACGGTTTTGCTGCCCATCGAGAAGAAAACAGCGGCAGCGGCTGGGTTCCAGTCGGGATAGTTTTATACAGCCATCATGCACCCTTACGCGATCCTGACAAACCGGAAACGATCAATTATCGCGTTAATCCACTCCATCATTTTCGCGTCGATTGCCTTCGCCAGCATCCTGCGGGCGGCCCGGGTTGCGCCGATCTGGAACAGGAACCCTTCTTCGACCTCGGCGGTAATCGCGCTCACGATTTACCTATTAGTCTCGTCCGTATTGCTCCTATTGTTTCGGGTGTCCCGTTCTACTGTTGAGAAGCTGTATTTTGGATTTTGTGCTAGCAGCGCCAGCGTGGGACTGGTTCGAAATATCGTCGGCGATGAGAACCTGCCCACAGGACAATACTTTAGGCTTCTGATGCTGCTATGCGCGGTGTTGACAGGCCTGGTGATTCTTCGCCATCACTCCAGAGTCATCCCAAGTATAGAAAGTGTTTGCGACTGATCGACCAGAGACTCCTTCTCGGCCGCTTGCGCCATGCGCCAGCCCCAAGCGACAATATATTCACTATTGCGGTGAGGTGGCTCATGCGTCGATTCTGTTTCTTGTGTCCCATTGTTTTGCTTTTTTCAGTTCTGGCTTCTGCCGAGCAGATTCGTGGCGACTACATCGAAACCCGGAGCGCTGATGTCTATACGGGGCAATGCTTCGCCAATGGCGAGGTAAATCTGGTGGGTAACCAAGCCATCCTGGCATGGCGCGTCCGGAGCGGAACCTGGGACGGCGTTCCGCTCGATGGATTAACTGTCGCAGCCGCCATTGAAGCCCGCGCCACCCTCGGCGATCCTTACGCCAATCCTTATCCGGCGAAATCCGTTCTTCTGGTGGATGATCAGGCCACTCAGCAACAACAGGCGGCTTTGATTGCCTTCGTCCACCAAATGGCGGGCGAATTAGTCCGCGACCCCCAGCAAGTTATTTCCGCCCCCATGGAACTGGTTGTGAGTCCCGAACATCACGGGGTTGCATCATTCCGCGCGGGAAGATTCGCCACAGTACAAACTCGTTCTCTCAACGACACGGACCACCTTTGCGGCAATGAAGAGACTTTTTATCCCCCACTCACCCCGGTTTCTCATTCCATGCCCGCAGTAGCCCTGACTGATTCTTACCGCGGCCCGGGCCTTGGTGTGGATTGGGAAACCCACGGCAAACGCAGCGCGTTTGTGGGGACGTTTGCGCGATAAACTTCGACCCACGTATCCTCATCATTGACCTGCCAGCGGCAAACATGCAGGATTGAATTCGTAATGCGTACTCTCACGGCACTCGCCCTGCTTTTTAGCCATTACCTCTGCCTTGCTCAGACGGGGAAGATTGAGCCTGTTGGACCGCCGACCAACTCGGCCGTTCCGCAAGGCGTTCAGGCTGTCCTGGAGACTTCCGGGCATCATCTATTACTCGAGGATGGCAGTGTCGCATGTGACATCTGGTTGCGCAAAAGCACACCGGTGCAGGCAAAGAAGGACGTCGCGGATGCTCTCTATCCAGAGCTGGCGGAGTCCACTTTAGTCGGTCTGATTTCATTCCGCAAGGATGCGATTGACTATCGCGGGCAAGCAGTCAAGTCCGGTATTTACACGCTACGTTACGAGCTGATACCAGACGACGGCAATCATCTCGGAGTTGCACCCAATCGCGATTTTGTTTTGTTGATCCCTGCGGAAAGCGACCCTGATCCGAATGCCAACTTCAAGTTTGACGAGTTGGTGAATCTAAGCCGCAAGGCGACAGGCACTCGCCATCCCGCTCCGCTCTGCCTGACGCAGCCAGCCAGCGCTCCAGGTTTGTCCAGAAACGAAGAAGACCACTGGATTTTTACATCCACGCTAAAGCTGGACTCCGGCAAGGAACTGCCGTTTGCATTGGTGGTACGGGGAACCGCTCCGCAGTAGGCTGTCAGCGGAACTTGAGCACCAGGACAACGACTGTGAGCACAATCATCAGCACAGTTCCAATCGTGTAAAAGTTCGCTTCTAGCCAGCCCTGCCGTTGTTCATGTGCCAATCGGGCAAGAAAACCGGGCGTCGCGTTTCCGTCTTCTCGAGTCCCCGCCTCTTCGCAATCCAAACATAGCTTCCTGCCGTCGGAAACCGGAAACCCACAAGCTTCACAATTGTGAACTTTCGGTGTGGCCGGCGTAGGCCGGGCTTCGGGGTGTGCCTCCTCAACCCCATTCTCGGGCGCAGAAACGATTTCTGAAGAGATTTCAATTTCTCGCGCCCCTGCAATCTCGATCTCAGCGCGTTTTGCCGCATCGGCGTGTGTCAACGCCGTAAGAATCATCTCAGCGGAATGCTCCAAAGCTTCACCATCTTCATCGTCAAATGCATTCGTTCTGTCGGCCAGCAGTTCGAGTACTCCGATGACTTCCGACTCTCGGATGAGCGGCATTACCATGATTGCTTTAATCCCAAGACCCCGATAGCTCGTCCCCTGGCTGCTGATGGCATTTCGCGTGTTGTTGCAGCAAAAGATTTGCTCGGCGATTATGCTTTGATTGATCAATCCGGAGTCTGCTCTCAGAGGCGCGCCCAGTTCCGTGGCCATCGGTCCCGCGCTTGCCTGGCAAAGCAGTTCGCCACCTTGGCGTAGTCCAATAGTCGCGGCCGAGGCCTGGGTAAGGTACTGCATCCGGTTAGCTAATAACTGAAGACTGGCTTGCAGATCATGTCGTGCCGTTTCTGCTAACAACGGTTCGGTGGTTCCCAAGATCAATATTTGAACAGTTTCGGAAAGGCTCCGACTTCTGGCCTCGGACGAAAGTCCGGCATTCTCCGGCACGGCGGGACTGATAGTGGAGTGCGTATCCATGGCTAATAACGTCTAGAGAAATGTTATCGCGGAGCCCCGCAGTGAGGAGAAGCATCGTCAGCGCCGAAGGTTCTAGACCAAAAGTTTACGGAACCCCGCAGGCAGGATTATTTTTTCTTGGCCGGAAGATACTTCTTGTCAATTGAAGCAACCACGACGTAATTCGGATCCACCATTTCATTTAAATGAATTCTGGCGACTTCGGATAGAAGTTCGTAGGCATCGAACTCCGACAATCCGTAGTCCTGATGAATCCATGAAACCAGTTCCGTAAACGCGATGCGCAAACAGTCGTCGAGCGGCCGATACGCGCCCACAGTCATGATCGCATTTTCATTCTCGAACCTCGGCCAACTGATCTTCTGACCCTTGATCACACTGACCTGCACCTTCGCATGCAGCGGCACCTCGATCGCGGTACCTGCAACTTCCCCATCTCCCATGGCGGCATGCCCGTCGCCCATATAGAGCAAGGCCCCTTCCACGTTGACGGGAAAATAGACAGTGTTCCCGACACTCGCCTCCGGAGAATCCATGTTGCCGCCGAATTCCGCAGGGACCACCGAACTGCGTGCTTCGCCTCCCGCGGGCGCAACCCCGATGCAGCCGAAAAACGGGTGCAGAGGAATTTTCGTGCTGAACTTTGAGTCGAGTGCCTGAAATGTTGCCGTATTAGAGGCGTGATCGATGGGATAGAACCAGATCTTCTCTGGCAACGGCGCTGCCAACATCGGTGTGTAGTTGGTAGGGCTAATCGCGCCAAATCCCGGTGCAAATGCGCCCAGGCCGTGATCGCTGTCTACGTCGAGTTCAAGAATTTTCACCGCCAGCGTATCGCCGGGCGCCGCGCCTTCAACGTAAAACGGCCCAGTCAGCGGGTTGTCTCCTTTGCTCATGCTGAGCGTGTCGCCAGGCTTCTGAATCGCATTGCCGAAGCAGTCCAAAGTGTTGGTATCGAGAATGTCTCCGGGCTTGAGACGTGCCACTGGGGCCACAGACGCATACACATATTTCACACTGTTGATAGTGGCCTGATATTTCACCACGTTCTGCTGCGCTTTACCGGCTGCGTTCAACCCTGCAAGCAACTCCAACGTTAGCACTACCGACCTAAGCGTCATGACAGTTTCCTTTCGGTCTCAAAACTGTTGGAATATCTCGCGTCATCATCTTGGCTTAAGGTACGAACGCCAGCCACAGCGAGCCCACCAGCAAGGTTGCGACCGTAATCGGTAAGCCTACCCGGAAATAATCCCGGAATCCAACCTCAATTTCTGGTTTTGCGGTTTCAACTACGATGATGTTGGCGACGCTCCCGGTAATAGTCAGGTTTCCCGCCAAAGTGGAGGCCATCGCTAAGGCCAACCATGCCGTGTGCGGATGCGCAAAACTGGGAATCAACGATTTCAGGAGCATAACCGCAGGCACGTTACTAACTATGTTGCTCAGAACGGTGACGGCCACAACAAACGAGGCGATATGCTGGAGATTCAAGTGCTCAGCTAATTCGAGAAGCTTTCCCACAAGGCCGGCGTTCTCGGCTCCTCCCACAATCAGAAACAGACCGATGAAGAACACCAGCAATCCCCAATCCACTTCCTCATAAAGTTTCTTCGGCTCGATAGTTCTGGTTATGAGCAGGGCAGCGGCTCCCAGGGCCGCCATCATGGCTGGCGGAACACCAACAAAGAAACCGATGACGACCGCCGTCACCACCATGGCGGGTTTTACCAGGCGTGAAATATCCAGCGGAGGCAGCGCAATTTTTTCTTCGGTTCGAAGCAGAATGGCGGATTTGCGAACATACGCCCAATGGAGGACGGCCCAATCCAGAAATAGTCCCAGCACTGCCACCGGTCCTAATTGAAAAAGAAACTGCCGGTAGTGAATGCCGGAAAACGATGCAATGAGCATGTTTTGCGGATTCCCGGTAATGGTTGCCACGCTGCCGATATTGGAAGCGGTGGCGACGGCTAAGAGATAGGGCATAGGTTGCAATTGCATTCTCTTAGCGATGCTCAGCACAAAGGGCACCATCACAAGGCACACGATGTCATTGACGAAGAACGCCGACAAGAATCCCGCCGTAAAGATCACAGCCGGTAATAGCTGCGCCGGGTGAAGACGTTCCAACACCACCGCTGCATTCCACTCGAAAAAGCCGACCAAATGCAGGTTACCCACGATCAGCATCATGGAAAACAACAGCACGAGGGTGGGGAAATCTATGAACCGCAGCGCGTCCCTGGCCTGCACTATGCGGCAAGCGATCATGGCGACTGCACCAATGATCGCCGCGCCAGGACGGTCGATCTTGAGGCCCGGAAACTTACCGATGGCAAAACCTAAATAGCTGGCGAGAAATATGATATAAGCGGCAACGTGTTGGGCATCGGACAACACATCCGGGGCGAGCAGGTGCATGCCGTAGCAGCATAGCAGGGTGGTTTGCGGACCGAAAAGCTGAAGCAGCTCTCATTCAATCGGCAGCAAATTCTGCAGTCTGACCGAACCGGTGTTGTTCCTCGCTGTGAATCTCGCGTGCGTTCCCCTTTCGCGTGGCTACCAGAACGACCCCGGCTACGATCACCGTAGCAGCGATAACGGTACGTAACCCAAGTACTTCATGGGCCAGCGCCCATCCGAGCAGAACCGCAATCACCGGATTCACATACGCGTAAGTAGAGAGCATCGAGGGCGAACTGACTGAAACCAGCCAGGTGTACACCGTGAAGGCAATGATAGAACCAAACACAATTAGGTACACCAATGAGAGGATGGATAGCCTGGTGAGGGATTGCACGTGAAAGCTGCGAAATTCTCCGCCCAGAAAACTGACCATCAGCAATAAGAATCCCCCGCAGATCATCTGTATGGCCGCAGAAAGGATTTTTGATGTCGGCAGCTGCACCTTTCGGGTGTAGCTCGTTCCCGCTGCCCAAAGCAGTGCGCTTGACAAGACCCCTCCTGCCGCCAGCAAATCCAGCCTTTGCCCCAAGGCGTCAGAGCCGATCAGCAGAGCGACACCGCCGAATCCCAGGAGTATCCCGGCCCATGCCTTAAGCCCCAGCCTTACTTCAGTCCCATCCACCCGCGCAAGCATGACGGTCCAAAGTGGCAGTGTCGCGCACAACAGCGCTGCCAGCCCT
>Ga0187766_10002716_pt1 | contig 10391 bp, 9 predicted proteins | sample 0216_QUI02_MP05__4_FD_132971 | JGI IMG/M metagenome (GOLD analysis project Ga0187766, IMG submission 132971) | Tropical peat soil microbial communities from peatlands in Department of Meta, Colombia - 0216_QUI02_MP05_20_MG | ecosystem: Environmental > Terrestrial > Soil > Wetlands > Peat ... | reverse complement strand
GCGGGACGGGGCTGGGCGACGGCGGGACGGGGCTGGGCGGCGGCGGCAGCTGGGAACTGGGCGGCGGCGGGGGCGGAACGGTCGTGCTGGTGGGCGCTGGCGGAGCCTGGCGGACGGTGGTCGTCAACGTGTAGGCCACACCGCCGAGCGCGAACATCGCCACCAAGGCGGCAAGCCCGACGAAGAGCCGCGCCAACCGGAACCTCGGACGCCGCGGCGGCTCGTCGGGTGGCTCCATATCCGGCGCGTAGCGAGCCGGAGGTGGAGCACCGGCATCGACGTCGTAGTCGTACACGGTATGCAGCACCGGCTCGTTGGCGGTGTCCTCGGCCTCCGACCAGGCCAACTTGCGAAGCGTCGACGAACGCTCCTCATCGTCGATCACATCGACGGGAGGCAGGCCCAGGATGCCCGTGGTGCCACCACCACCCGCCGCCACCGCAGCCATCGCCGTCGGCGCCTCTATCTCCACGTCGGATTCACGGGAGGCGAACAGCGCGGCGCCCACCGCCATCGTGAGCGCGGGGTGCGGCGACGTCACCACCGGCGTCCGCGTGTGAGACGAAAGACGTTGAGCGACAAGCGGAATGCTGGCGCCACCGCCCACCGTCGCCACCGCCGCGACATCCGCCCAGGCAATGTTGTTGCGCGCCAACATGTCGTCGAGTGCGGCGATGACACCGGCCAGCCGATCCTGCATCAGGGTCTCGAGCTCGGCTCGGGTCACCTGAACGCTGCAGCGGGATCCCGGAAGCTCGACCGCCAGTTCGGTGATCGTCTGCGTGGACAGAAACTCCTTGGCCTGACGGCACTCCTCCTTGAGTTGGGCCAATTGCCCAACCGCCGCGGTACTGTCCGGGTCGGCGGTGCCGTTGCGGCCGACGTTTTTCAAGACATGAGCCAGCAGCGCCTGGTCGATGTGACCACCGGAAAACTCCTGGTAGCGAAGTGTTTCGGCAATGGGCTCGAAACCCGACCCAGCGTCTGCCAACGTGATGGTGGTGCCACCGCCGCCGAAATCGAGCAATCCCACCACGCCGTGCGACGGGAGCCCGGCCTCGGAGTTCACCGCCGCCAACGAAGCGACGGCATCCGAAACCAGATACGGGGACATGCCGCTTCGTACAAAGCCCGCATGGGTCCGCAACCCGTCGCGCAGCCCGCCCACGGCTGCGGGTCGCCAGTGCGCGGGAACGGCGATCGCGATCTGCGAAGAGGCCGCGTCGGCGCCGGCAGCGGAGACCATCGCGTCCAGGGCCTCGACCAGCAGCAGCTCAGGGTCGTGCGTGGACCCGTCGGCGGACACCAGCGCGACTGAGTCACCAATGCGCTCCACGAACCCGCTCATCACCGTGCCGGGCTCGGTCAGGCTCGCGTTCCCCGCGGGCACACCGATTTCCGGCGCGCGATGAGGGAACAGCGTCAGCACCGCGCGACGCATCACCGGTGGGGTCCCGTTACGAACCGCGACCAGGTTGGTGGTCCCGATCGACAACCCCAATGGGTCGTACATAAACGACTACCTCGCAAGCGAGAACGGTCAGCGGCCGGAACCCACGATAACCACAGTCGATGTCAGGTCAGACACACCGCAGCCACGGTTTCGTCACCTCATCGAGCGCGTGGCCCTAGTCCAGCTGGTTTGAGGTCGCCGCACGCGCCGGGTGAAGCACGCGCAGCGGCGCAGCGACGGTGACGATCACCGGTCCGCGGGGATGCAGCGTGACGTCGGCGCGCGCCCGCAGCGAGGTACCGGGCAGTAGGTCCAGCGTCGCCGACCGGGCCAGCGTGGCGAGCACGAGCGTCGCCTCCAGCTGCGCCAGTCCGGCGCCCACGCAGATCCGCCGGCCCCCGCCAAACGGCAGAAACGCGTACCGCGGCCGGTGCGCCGCTTCACCGGCTAGAAATCGGCGCGGATCGAATCCTTCGGGGTTGGGCCAAAACATGGGGTGACGGTGCAGCAAATACGGCGAGATCGCCACGGTGTCGCCGGCGGAGACCTCGACGCCGGCGATCTTGTCGGCGACCACGGCGTCGCGCTCGATGGTCCACGCCGGCGGGTAGAGCCGCATCGTCTCGGACACCACGGCCTGCGTCCACCGCAGGGATCCGACGTCGGCGGCTTGCGGATCACGATCACCCACCACCTCGTCAACCTCCGCGGCCAGGCGCTCGCGCGCCGCCGGATATCGCGACAGCAAGGTCAGCGCCCACGTCAACGTGTTGGCGGTGGTCTCATGCCCGGCCAATACCAGGGTCATCACCTCGTCGCGGATTTCCTCACAGCTCAGCGGCTGCGCGCCGTCGTCGGAGGCCAGCAGCACATCCAGCAGATCGCTGGGTTGCGGGTGCGGTGCCGCCATGCGCGCGTCGATGATCCTGGCGACCAGCGACTCCAGCGTCGTCGAGGCGTCGGCCAGGCCGGGGATGACGTGTTCCGCCAGCCACCGGGCGCGCTGTGGGGAACTGATAGCGGGCAGCAGCGCGGCCGCGGCAGCCGTGTTCTGCAGCCGCGACACCGCGTGCCCGACCGATTCGGCTTCGCCCGCCAAATTAACGCCGAAGAGCACCCGACCGATCACGTCCATGGTCAGGGTGCGCATCTCGGTGGCGAGATCAACGCTCATCCCGGAAGCCCAGCCGTCCGCGCGGTCGCGGGCGGCAGCGACGATGGCCGGTGCGAAAGACTGGATGTGACGGTGGCTGAACACGGGTTGGACCAGCCGACGGTGTCGCTGCCAGGTGGCGCCCTCGCTGGTCAGCAGGCCATCACCGAGCAGCGCCTTCAGTGGTCGATAGGTAAAAGCCTTCACATAGCGATCTTGATGCGTGACGAGGACGTGTTCGGCATGCTCGGGGCGGCTGAGCAGGAAGAACGTGTGCTTACGGGTGAACGGCATGCGCACCGCGTCGCCGTAATCGCGGCACAGCGCGACGTAGCCGGCCAGCGGATCGCGCAGCAGGCGCACCCAGTACTGCAGCGTGCGGGCGCCGGAGGGCCCGCCAATCGTCGGCGACGATGTGCTCGATGCAGGGCCCACACCAGTGCCATATGTCTTCCGTTACGCCGGGTGACTGCGCGCAAGCGGCTAGCCGACGACACGAGTCAGCTGAAGACGTCGTTGAGGGTGACCGTTTGCAGGTTACGGCTGTGGATGATGTCGAGCAACTGGCCGAAACAGTGGGTGATGGTGGGCAGGTTGGCGTGGCCAACCACGATCTGCTGCGGCTGAAATGACCTGTTCGCGGCGGCGATGAGGCCGGCTTCGCTGATCCGCCCCGAGTCGCCAATATCGCCGCTCCACAAGGTGATGGTGGAGTAGCCGAGGTCGGCGGCGATGCCGTCGGTGGCGGGCGTGTGTCGGCCGAAGGGAGGACGAAAGTACGGGGTGCCGTCGACGCCGTAGGTATTGCGCAGGAAGTCGGCGTTTCGGCCGATCTGGTCGGCGACGGCGCCGGGCGCCATGCGGGTGATGTCCGGATGCGACCACGTGTGGTTACCCAACTGCACCTGACCGGAGTCGACCATGGGCCGCAGCGCGGGGGCGTTGACCGACCACGAACTGTCGGCGCCGTTGACGAAAAACGTCAACCGGGTGCCGCTGTCACGGCAGAAGTCGGCGAACGCGCCCACCACTTGGACGCTGGCGCCGTCGTCAATGGTGAGCGCCAACTGATTGCCATCCCCGGGAAGCCGGGTGAGCACACCGGCTGGCGGATGCCCGGTCGGGAAACCCCGGGCGGCCGGGGAGCGACCGGCCGCCGCGAGAACGCCGATCGCGATGCCGCACAACAGCGTACGGCGGTCTATGTTCTGCATGTCTCAACGCTACGCTGAGCGCAATGCCACGGTGAATTTCGTTGTGCGACTGTACTTCCGGCTCGGCACGACCGGCACCTACCGGCTCACACCACGGTGAGCGGCAGCGATCGTCTCGGCTCGAACTGGAACGTCGACCCGCGACTGACCTTGGCCACCGACACCTCCGGCAGTTCGGTTGCCGCGGTGTCAATTTCGGCCAGTTCGGCGGTCCAGTCGGTGCTTGTCCCGCTGACCCGAACCCTGACGTGCGGGTCTACCGCGGTGGCGATGGCCTGCAGCGGCTGCACCGATTCGGGTGAGCACAGCGAGATCCAGGCGCCGTCGTCGTGCGCCGGTGACCGGTGAACCACCAGCCGGTCCCGTGCCGTTTCGGCCGCGACGTAACCCACGGGATTGATCAGCGGGTGCAGCTCGAATACCCGCAGCGCGCCCTCGATCCCGGCGGGCAGCGCCAGCGCGCGGTGAATGCGTTCGGCGCCGAGCCCGGCCAGCCCGATCAGCTGACGGGTGCCCACGGACACGGCCAGGTCGGTGTCCGCGCCCGCCCGCGCCCGCACCGCGAGCGCGAACGACAGATACAGCAAGTGCATCTGCAGGCACACCTCGTCGGCCACCCGCACCAGCGCCGAGTGCGAGAACGCGCCGAAGTCGAGATCGGACACCAGCGGGCCCGAGTAGTCGGCCAGCCCGTCGTCGGACCGGTCGATCACATCAAGTTCCCATGTGGCGGCGTTGGTTTCGCGGACAACGTCTAATGCCGGGATGCCCTCGGCCGGCGGATAGGACTCGTCGATGGTGACGGTCCACGCGCAGTGCGGATGCTGGTCGGACGGAACCCGGGGTGGGCGGTGGATGGGACGCATCCGGGCCCGCGGATTGGTCGCCACCGCGGTGGCGTCGAACGTTGGATCTTCGATGGTGTGGCACATGCCGAAGACGTACTCGTCGCCCATCGGCTCCACGTCCAGCAGCGCGCCGCAGTGGTCGAGCTGGAACTCGCCGTGCCAGCGGTCGTGGACGGTGTAGCGGAAATCCATGAATTGTGGTGGAGCGCCGATGTCGAGTTGTAGGCCCTTGAAGATGGTGGGCACATCGTCGCCCTCGAAGTTCAGCGCCCGCTGCATGCGTTTGGTGTAGCTCGGGCTGGCACCGGCCCACTCCTCGATGGCGATCTGCAGCATCTCCTCGCGGCCGAACGCCTGGATGCACCAGGCCATGCCAGAGCGGTCGATCATGTGCCCGATCAGCAGCAGCTCAGGGACCAACACGGCGAGCTCGCGGCGCGACAACTGCGCATACCGGGATGGGCTCACACCTCCAAAAATAGTGAGCCGCATATCGCAGGGCCAGCCTGGCGCGGCTAGGTGGCGTGCCGCGCCAGGGTGATGCCGACACGGACTTCGAGGTCGCTGATGGTGATGGCGGGTGCGTGTAAAGGTGCCGCGGAGCGGTAGTGTGCACCGGTTGGGATGGTGAATTGCGCTGTGTGCCTATCGGTTTCGTCGATGTTCGTGCTGACCCGCCAGCCGGTGGCTTCTTTCGTGTAGTTGCGGCGCTCGCAGGCCCCTAACCCGTTTTCCGCCGTGGTCGGCCCGCCTCTGGCCCGCGGTTGTGCGTGGTCGTTATGGCGGATCTTCTGCACCAGCGCCTTGGCGAACCCGAGATGCCGGCTGCCCCGCGCCGGGGAGTCCCGGCGCGCCAGCGCGACCTCACTGACCACCCCGCGCCCGGACGGGCCCGCGCAGCGACGGGCCGCTTTCACGGCAGGCAGGCCATCGTCACGAGCGCCCGGCAACACGCCACGCCGATCCCGGAGCCGACCTATCACGGCCTGGTGATCGACACACGGGTCGCGCCGAAAGCCGCCTGGAGCGCACACGATCGTCTGCATGGCCATCGCTGCTCCCCTGTTCTGTCACTGAAAATTTTTCACCGCCGCCCAGCTGTCATCACAGTGTCGGCGTGTCGCCCAGCATTTGCAGGCGCCAGACGCGCGCCTCAAAAGTTTGCTGTCGAATCTGAAAGTTTGCAGTGGGCCGCAGCATACAATGCCGGAATCGGAATGGGGCTGGCAACAGGCCAGCCCGACAGGAGGGTCAACGATGACCACATCCAACCATCGCACCCGCAAGAACTACACTGACGCCGAGCTGCGCGACATGCTGCGCGCCGAGCGGCTGGCCTTGACGCGGCGCGCGATCGTGCTCAAGGGCGAGATCCGGGAACGGGTCGGCGAACTCGAGGAAGTCGAGCGCAGGCTCGCCGAAATCGAGACCAGCGAACACTGCTGACCGGCTCGGCGAATCACTAAGAACCGAGCGGCGCAATGAGCATCGTCACCTATGGCAATGTTTGCCGCGGCGGGTCATCCTGATCATCGCTTGGCGTGGTTGCGATCAGCCGATGAGCACGGCGTCAACTGCGGCTCCGGCACGCATGCTGCGCGGTTCATTAGTGGAACCTCGGGGGTTGCCCCATCGTCACAAACTTTTTTTGCGTCACAGTTACTGCTGCACAGTGCAGAACGGACGCGGGTATGCGAATGGCACCTCCGCCACACCAGGATGTAACCCTCGCTGAACTCGAACTCGGCTGAGAGCGCCGTGCCGCATCACGCGAATCACGTCGAAGCCTTCAGCTGCCGGCAACTAAGCCGACCAAGCTCACGGTCGACCGACAAGAACAGTTACGTCGGCTCGAAATCCATCAGGAGCGCTTCGATCTCCATAACGTCTCTCATCGCGTCAGCGGCAACACCCTGGTATCCCGACAACGTTGCCTCTAACGCCGTCTCGTAGTCGGCACGTACCCTGCGTACCAAGAACGCCAGCTTCACCAGCTTCGGGCTATCTGAGTAGGCCTTCTCCGCAGCGTCGAGATACTCGTGGTGTTGCTCGAGTCCCTGCAGACGCGCGCCACCGAGGTAGCTGGCAAGCCGCTGAGCGCGACGTTCCTGGGCTGTCATAAGCGCGCGAGCGACCCTCGGTCTCGTCTCCTTAAGAAGGGTGAGGGACTCTTCAACCGAGTGCCCCACTCGCGCCTCGACGATCCTTGTTGGCCTTCGAAACCAGCCCCATAGTGACATCGGGCAACGGTATCGCTGACGCAGCGTGGCTTCTCGATCGCTGTCTCGGTTTCTTTAGTAAATGAGACGAACCAGCACGCGATAGCGCAGCGACGCGGTGCTGGTACAGGTTCGGTGTGTCACAGGCCGCGTCAACGAATGCTCGGCCACCGCGGCAAGCAGGGACCATCGGCCCTATCAGACCGCCGGGTTCGGAGCGCATTCTAAGACTCGTTTCTGCAACCAATCCTCAAGGAGCGTGTGATCATATGACAGAGAGCACTGAGAAGCAGACTGTGGTGGAACGAGCGTCGGGCTTGTCCGTCGAGGTGCTTGAGTCGATCGACGCCTCGCGGCGATCCGTGATCGAGGCTGTGCGCAAGTACGTTAGCACCCTCGAGGAGGAAACCCCTGCGCTCGTAGACGCGTCGCTGCGTAAGAGCCTCATCGACGGCGGCTTAGACTTGGCCGACGAACTCTCCAAGGCGCTGATGGACTTGCTGCGCAGCATCATGCGCACCGCGAGCGAGGCGTTGAGTAGCAAGCCTGGCGGCACAAAGGAGTGACCGACCGCAACTGGTGACTTGTAGTGGCAGGGCCACCGACCGCCCGGAGGTGGGAATTCGTCGCTGATGGGCCATCCGCGAGTCTCCAGATGTTTCTTGACGCGTTCAACCTCGTCGGGTGAGGGCATCTGGTCAGTGATCTCGGCGAGGCGCGTTTTCGGGCGACAGGTGCCCAATTTGGCGCGTTGTATTTGGCCATCCAGTTGATGTCAAGTATTGCGGCCATGCGGGACTCCATTCCGAGTGCGGGGTCACGGTCTCCGTCGTCCGAGGGTATCCCCAGGTGGGCCTCAAGGCCGCTTCGGCGCTCGGCGGGCGTCGAGGCACACCCGCACCGACTCTGATCACTGAATAAGAGGTCGTCTTCGGCACCGCGGGCGCCGCGTCGGTGCAGTATCGAACGTATATTCGAACATACCACCGGCCGGCCGCGTATGCCTGATCCACCCGACGATCTATTCCACGCGTGCGCTGTGCTGCAATGACGTGATGAGCCCTCACGATCTCATCGCCGACATAGCAGCGATCAAGCAGGTCAAGTACCGCTACTTGCGGGGTCTGGACACCAAGCACTGGGACGAGTTTGCCGACACGCTGACCGAGGACGTCAAAGGCGACTACGGGTCATCGATCGGCGAGGAGCTGCACTTCACCAACCGCACCGATTTGGTGGACTACATGCGCTCAGCGCTCGGGCCGGCCGTCATCAGCGAACACCGGGTGACCCACCCGGAGATCACCGTCACCGGCGATACGGCGTCGGGCACCTGGTATCTGCAAGACCGCGTCATCGTTCCCGATCTCAACTTCATGCTGATTGGCGCGGCCTTCTACCACGACCGCTACCGGCGCACCGGCGGCGGCTGGAAGATCAGCGCCACCGGTTACGACCGCACCTACGAGGCGACGATGTCGTTGGCGGGCACCGACTTTAAGGTGAAACCCGGCCGAGCGCTGGCCTGACCGTCACCGGGCTCGATCCGATTGCCCGGCTCCTCCTCACCCGCTTCGCGGCCGCATCGTCACCGGGCTAGTGCCCGATCGCGATCAGCGCGCCAGGCCGCAACCACCGGATGATCTGCACCAGCGTGCCGTCGTCGATGGCCACACATCCCGCGGTCGGCCCGCCGTCCGTGGTGTGAAAAAAGAACGCAGCGCCGTTGCCCGGGATGCGAGCGGTGTTGACGCCCATCACCACCGCGTGCTTGTACTCCGGGATGTCGAGGTTTTCGCTCGCCGCGGTATCGAAGGGGCACTGGGCCTTCGGGCAGACCTGCATGGTGTTGAAAGTGGGGCTCTTGTCATCGCCATCCCACCAGTGGTCGGGCCCGACCTGGACATACTTCAGTTCACCACCGGGATTGGGTGCGGTGCCGAACGCATAGGGCAAGGTGAAAACCCCCGTCGGGGTAGCCGGGTATCCGCTCTTGGCCTGCGGCGCCAGGCCCGCCGATCCGACGTGTGCGGGTATGCCTGCCGCGACCGGCTGCCAGCCAGTGGCGGTGCGCTGATAGACATCCATCTTGGCGTTCGAACCGCCAACTCCGACAACGGAAATCACTTGGGTCGCGTTACCGACCGAGCGGGCGAACCACGGGCTATTGACTGCAGCGCCCGTCGGCGCGACCGCCAGCGCCACGCAGGCCGCGCACGCCGCTGCACACAACAGACCCACCAGTCGGCGCACCGCTTCATGATCAACTGCGCCTAGTCTCAGGGTCAAGTAAAAGTTTAGATTCGATTCCGTCACTGCGCCGCGACAGGGCAGCGATCGCCGGCAGCCGATGCCCGAAACCGTCTATATGATCGGCAACGATGTCCGTGTTGGGCGGCGACACGACCCGGCACCCCAAGATGGTGAATATCTGGGCGGTCGTGGCCCTCTCCGCCGCTACTGCCCGGAGCTCACGGCAGGGACGCCCATGCGACGCGCCGCGACGTGGTCATCAACGCTGACGGTCTGCCGATTACCGCCAGCATCCAGGCCACATGCCTGGACGCAGCGATTGCCAACGGACCCCCGGGGGTAAAGAGACACCCGATGACACCGAAAGATCGCCACAGCATGCCGCCTGACGACGCCAAAACGACCAGGCTCGGCGCCGTCAGCGAGGTGAGCGCACCGCCGTTGACGGTCTGGCTCGGGTCGGCGATGTACACCTTCCCCACGGACCGTGACGTCACCGTGGGCCGCGACCGCGACTGCGACATCTATCTCGGCGACAGCGACCCCGCCACGCAGCGGCTGATATCCCGTATGCACGCGATCTTGCGCTTCGACGGCGCACGGTGGGTGGTCGTCGACAAAAGCGAGAACGGCGTCTTTATCGACGGCGCCGCCGCGGACCTGATTACCATCCGCGACCGCCAGAGCGTCACACTCGGTAGCCCGCGTGGACCGCAGCTGACTTTCCGCGTCGCCACGTCGGCGGCACCGTCCGAACCGCGCAACCCACCGACGCTATTCCGGGTACCGCCAACGTCGTCCCCTGAAACCGACAACGTGCAGACGACTCGGCTCTCGGCGCCGCGAATCCTGCGGCCTCCAGTACGAACGCGGCCGCCGGCCCGGCCAGCCCCGCGCCCGGCGCGACCCGGCCAACCGGACCTAACGCAACGGGTCGGCGACACAATGCGCATGCTGCTGCCACCGCGTCCGGGAACGGCCCCGTCCGGGTCGACAACGATCGGGCGCTCCAAGGTGAACGGCATCGTCGTCGAGGACGCGTTGGCATCCCGGGTTCACGCGGTGCTGGTCTTCGGCCCGGCCGGTGTGGAAATCCGCGACAACAACAGCAGTAACGGCACCTTCGTAAACGGCCAGCGCATCACTCGCGCGCTGCTGCACGAGGGCGACATCGTCACCATCGGCAACACCGACCTGGTGGCGTCGGGCAACACCCTGGTGGCGCGTACCGCGCTCACGCGCACCAGCGGG
>Ga0187766_10002714_pt1 | contig 10394 bp, 10 predicted proteins | sample 0216_QUI02_MP05__4_FD_132971 | JGI IMG/M metagenome (GOLD analysis project Ga0187766, IMG submission 132971) | Tropical peat soil microbial communities from peatlands in Department of Meta, Colombia - 0216_QUI02_MP05_20_MG | ecosystem: Environmental > Terrestrial > Soil > Wetlands > Peat ... | reverse complement strand
TATTATCTGGGGCGATCCCGGGTCTGCAGCACATCACGCCGTTGCGGTTGTGCTTCACTGCGCCCGGGAAACCGGAACATGATCACTACACTGTCAGGGGCGATTTACACCGGCCTCCGCTGCCGCTGTCCGCGCTGCGGCAAGGGCAAGCTGTTTGCGGGCTTCCTGACGTTGCGACCGCGCTGCGAGGTCTGCGGGCTCGATTATGGCTTTGCCGATTCCGGGGACGGCCCGGCCGTATTCATCATGTTCCTGGCCGGCGCGATCGTGGTCGGCGCTGCGCTGGTGACGGAGATTCTGTTTCAGCCTCCGTATTGGGTGCATGCGGCGCTGTGGCTGCCCCTGATCGTGCTTGTCACGCTCGGCCCGTTGCGGCCGATGAAAGGGCTGATGATCGCGCTGCAGCACTATCACAAGGCCGAAGAGAGGCGCTTCGGTGGCGGTGCGCCATGAGACGCCCGGCAAGAAGCGGCGATCGTGGTCGGTCGGCGGTGTATCAGTTGACGATTGTTGCCGATCGGCGGTTGCCACTTTATCTTTCGGTGCATGCCCCCTGCTCACGTAATGAAATGTCCGCGATGCGGTACCCAATTTGGAACCAAGGGTTTTGGCTCGTTCAGATGTCCAGAATGCTCTGCTCGCTTTAGCAAATCGGGTCTGAAAGTAGAGGGTAAGCACCACTGGCAAGTGTTAATCGTTGCGGCGTTGATTGTTTTTGCCTTTGCTCTTCTTATTGCTTGGAAACTGATATTTGGATGACTGTCATGACCCGTGGCCCCAAAAGGGGAAAAGCGCCCTGCCGATGTGATCGGTACCGCCATCACGATATGATCGACGGCTACAGACGAAAATCGACAGTGCTGTAAATCGACCCCCAATCAGTGCGTAAGGTCAAACCGAGACACTACTGGTCGGTTTGCTCATCCTCGCCTGCTCACGTTTTGTTCTCATAGGGCTCGGCACCTGGCAACTTCAGCGAAAGGCCTGGAAGGAAGGCTTGTTTCGCCGCGCTGGATGCACAGCCCGCGGCGCCGCCAGTCGCCTTACTCCGCCCGACGTATCCGATCCACGCCACCCGGGTAACCGGCGGCAAATCGCAACGTCAATCGCGGCTTCGTTCCCGAACGCCGGCAGGCTGCGAAAACTCACCCGCGACGGGCAGATAGTGGGGCCGATCGACATCGTCGGCTCGATGCGTTGGCCCGAGGCGCGCCACTGGTTCGCGCCGGACGATGAGCCGGCCAAGAACCCGCGGTTCTCCGCAGACGCGCTGGCGATCGCCGCCGCGAGCGTCGGTGACCCGGGAACCGAGGTAGTCCCAGGAGGCGCCGCCGAGCTTTTGGCAGGTCCTATTGAGCGTTCGGCAGGGGCACCGGGTTGTTCGAGAGCGTATCGAGATAGGCGATCACGTCGGCGCGTTGCTTGTCGTTCGATAGACCGGCAAAGGTCATCGCCGTGCCTGGCGCATAGGCGCTTGGCTTGGCCAACCAGGTGTTGAGTGTATTGAAATCCCAGGTGCCGTTCTTTGATTTTAAGGCCGAGGAATAATTGTAGCCCGGGGCGGTAGCGATCTTGCGTCCGACCACGCCGTAGAGATCCGGACCGATCTTCGGCCCCTGGCCCTCCTCGAAGTTATGGCAGGCTTGGCATTGCTTGGCGACCTGGGCGCCTCGCTCGGCCGACGCGCTTGCCAATAACGTGTTAATCGGCACCGCCGCAACGGCGCTGGCTTGCGGCTGCTCCTCCTTGGCGGCGACTTCAGAACCCGGTTTGGCCACCTTGGTGGTGAAGTTCCCGTCGATGATATGCACCGCCTGCAGGAACAATGCGGTTCCCAGCACCAAGCCAAGGATCTTGTTGATCCGATATGCACTTGCATCCATCGCTGAATCACTCCCAGCCGGTAAGGGAGGGCCAGGGAAAACCGTGATCCCCCCAGAACTCGGCTCCATCGATCCTCGATCTGCCTCGGTCACGGCCCGTTTTGGCGGTACCGGCGCCGCGCAGCCAAGACATGCGTATCAAATACATCTTTGTCGTGCAACGGTACGACTGCTGCCGGCCGATGCCAGCGGGGGTCTTGCATCGCGAATGTGCGGAAGGTCGGGGGGCCACCGGCCGATCAGATCGTCTAGGACACTGCGCCGAGCAGCACCTCTTGGCCATCCGCGCGCCCAGGACGACAGACAGCGAGATTGCGGTTCCCTTGTGGTCGAGCCGCATGTCTAACACCGATGCCATCGAGAATGCCGCACAACCGGCTCGTCGGTCAGCGAACGAGCATTCGAGGTCGTCCCAATCGGCCTTCACCCTGCGCAAAACCCCGGCTGACCGTCTCTTGCTCACGGCGCCGCCGTTGGCGGCCTCTTTCTTTGTCATGAGCGGCAACGGCAACACGACGGTCTCTAATCGCGGCTCGATCGGCTGTGAAGCCAAGATGAAGCGTCCTGCGGTTTACCATGACGGTGTAGGCCGGTAGATTGGCTGGCCATAAAGCCGTGCTGAAACAGAAAGGAGATGTTTAAAAATGCCGACTTTAATCGTGGACCTAATTCTCGCTGCTGGTGTGTGCGCGATCTTCTTAATTGCATTAAGAGGCGGAAAAGATGAAAAAGGATGAACAAAAATCTGGATCGTTGCAACGAGAAGGGACTTACGGTCTTTGAGTTGGACGGGCGCAAATTGCGGCGGGAGCCAATTGAGAAACGAAAGGCACTGGCAGTCAGCCAGCACCGAGATTTTCTCTAACTCGCAATTGAGATACTTTGCGAAGGCTTCCGTGTTGATGTTCCCACCAGAAACCGCCATTGCCACGTCGCCGACAAGTTCCCTGTCGTTGGCGTATGCCGAACTGAACCAACACTTATTGCAGTTCCAAGCAATCGCTCCTTCGCGTTTATTTTGGCCTCCGTGGATTTAATTTAGCCGATGACCGTGCTCCGGGATTTTATCGATGAGATTGCTAACGAGCTTGACGCGCGTACCGACAAGCCCCTTGCCCCGCATCATTGGATTAGCTTCGTGAAACTACTTGATGCCATCGATCGTGATGATGGGATGGGCGAATTGCGCCGAAAGATGGAGCCAATCGTCTCTCAACATGATGCACGTTTCCAGGATCGTTGCTTGGCGCTGATCCCGTTGCTTAGCGCTGATCCCGCTGTTGTGGTCGCATTTACCAGGCGGCGGCACGCTGCAATAGCAGCAGTTGCGGGGCTGTAGTCGCCAAGCTGCTCAGCGCGATCCAATCCCTCGATGGAGCGGGCGCACAACGGCAGACTTGTCTAGTCTGAGCTGCACACCCCGGCCTGTCGAAGAATCCAGAAAATCGGCAATTTAGGCGTTGCTGCTCGCGTCACAGCTTCGCCGCGCTTGGAACGGCGTGCGCGAAATGGCTGGCCTTGGATCGGACGTGACGCCGCGCACGCTCAAACATAGCTGCGCGACATTGATGTTGCAGAACGGCGTGTCAACGTGGAATGTCGCCGGTTTACTTGGCACCAGCGAGGCGGTGATCCGCAAAGTGTACGGGCATCACGCTGTCGCTCATTTGCGCGACGCCGCCGATGTTTGGTCGCGCCGGACGAGGATGATCGCGATCGGCGGCAAAAGGTAGGAGTTCCCCGGGGCAGTTTCCGGGGCGGTCCAAAAAACAAGATTGCTAACGTACTGATTGCACTGGTGGGCGCTGTAGGGATTGAACCTACGACCTCTCCCGTGTGAAGGGAACGCTCTCCCGCTGAGCTAAGCGCCCGATGCCCGGGATTTAAAGTGCGGCATTCCGGTGTGTCAAGAAAGCTCAGTTAGAGGCGACGCGCGAGGCGGTCGATTGCAGAGCGCGAATGCGGTCGGCAAGCGTGTTTTTGTTCTCCGCCGCCGGTACGCTGTCGCCGTTTTGCGCCGCCGGGTCGTGGGCGTTCATCGCCGCAACCGCGCTGCGGGTCTCGCTTGCCGCCTCGACCAGCATGGATTCGATCGGCGAGCCGGGACCTTCCAAAGCCGCGGTTAGCCTGGCAACTTCGGCGGCCACATCGTTGATGCGTTCGCGCAGGAGCGCGTTCTCGACCCGTTCGGCGGCCCAGGTCGATTCCGCGTCTCGCTTCATCGTCGCGATCTCGCGCTGCAGCTTGGTGCGTTCTTCGATTGCACCGGCGAGTTGCGCTTCGAGCTGGGAGATTTCCGTGCGTAACCGATCCACCGCGCCGCTCGACCGGCTGCCGGACGTCGACAGTTCGCTGCGCAGATCGGCTTCGATCTTCCGCGCGGCTTCGAGCTCGCTCCGCGTGCGGTCGAGCTGATAATCGCGTTCGGCGAGGAGCCGCCCTTGGTCGCCCAGCCGGGTTTCAAGATCCTGAACGCGGCGGTTGAGGACTTCGGCTTCGGCTTGCTGGACGAAGAGCTGTCGCTCGAGTTCGCTGGTTCGCGCGCCGAGGTCCCCTAATTTGCCGCGCGCTTCGACCAATTCGTGGGCCGTCGTTTCGGCGTCGACACGCTCGCGGCTCAAGCGGTTCTCGGTCTCGGCCACCGCCCGTTCGTAGTCGGCGACGCCGATCTTCAAGGCCTCGACTTGAGCGCGGAAGGCGGCAATTTCAGTGCGTTGACTGTCGGCAACGAGCGACCTCTCACCGAGTTCGCCCAACAATTTGGTGAGTTCGGCCTCCTTATCGGCGAGGTGACGTTCCGCCTCGCGTAGCGCGCTCGATTTGATTTGGAATTCCTCCTCGGTAGCGCGCAATTGATCGCGCAGCGTCTTGTCGCGCGCCTCAAGCGCGAATATCGCCGCCGTTTTCTCCCCCAATTCCTTTTTGAGCTGATTAATGGCGTCCGTCTTTTTGCCGAGTTCGGCAAGCTGGGTCGTCGTTTTCGCTTTCATCTTCTCGACGCTCATTTCAAGACGTCGGGTCGACATGGCGAATTCGGCGCGAAGCTGATCCTTGTCGGCGCGGATCTCGGAGATCGAGAGCGGTGTCGCCGCCTCGAGCCGCTTCATGGTCAGGCGCACGGCGCGATTGTGCACAAGCGGAACGAATAGCAGACCGAGCAAGGCCGCCGCCAAGAACCCGATCCCGAAATACATGACCGACTCGATCATGACGCTACGCCCCAAACCGCTCCGTCGCGGCAACGCCAAGCCATGCGAATGCGGGTCGCACCAGATTCAGGAGCGACTAACCTAAACCGACTTTGTCCGCAGCGCCATCATTTCGATGAACGTCGCGCAAGTTTGTGGCGTGGAAAAGTTAAAAAGGATTCCACGTCGGGCGGTCGGTGAATTTGAGGTAGCCAAGATTGGCACCTAGCCGCAGACCGACGCCGGAGCGTATGGGAACGACCGTGATATTGTTGGCGACCAGCGCCGTCATGCCGAAGCCGCCAATGAAATAGGCAGAACCGTTAATTCCGCCGAAGCGCTCGAAGATCGCGTCCGTGCGCGGCAGGTTGTAGACCAGCATCATCGTGCGGGCGCCGTCGGCGCCGGCATCGAAACCGATGCTAGGCCCTTGCCAGAACACCCGTAAATCGCCGGCATTCTTCGTATAGAGGGTGCCGTCGCCGTAGCGCAGGCCGCCGACAAAGGCGCCGCTGGCTTCCTCGCCGAGAACATAACCGTTCGGCAGGCCCCACTGACTGACCGCCTTTTCAACGATCATGGCCAAACCTCGAGACACGCCGCCGAAAAATCGGTGGCCGGCATCGATCAATTCGTTAGACGAGAACTGGCTCGTAGCGGGCGGCTGCGGCGGCGGGGCAGGTTCGATCTGGGCAGGCGGCGGCTGGGCTGGGACCGCCTGAGCCGCGACCGGTCCAGTTTCGAAAACAGCTCCAAGTGTCGCCAAGAAGATCGCCACGGCGGCTCCACGAACGGTGACAGTCATAGGAAGGCTCCCTCCGCTAAACCTTTGCTTGAGCGATTGGATTAACCGAAGGCGGTATCACCGCGAATCAGCGCAGCCTTTGCCGCCACTATGACGGCAGTGGGGCGAAAACGGAAGCAATTGCGCGCATTAGCGGGCGATTAGTTGCGTGTCTGGTGTCCTTCCCGGCGAGTCGCCCCACGCCAGGTCGCAATGAAGTGAGAATGGATCACCTCTCGTACGCGTACGACGTATTTGGGTCACCTGTCGCAACGAAAAACGGAATCAGGAAATCGCGGCTGCCATAGACGACCGGCGAGCCGCCAGGATCCGTTACGTTTCCCCCTGCCGCTGTGACGATCGCATGACCGGCGGCAACGTCCCAATCGTGGGTGGGCGCGAGCCGTGGATAGAGGTCGGCCGTACCTTCGGCAATGCGGCAAAATTTTATAGAGGAACCGCAGGCCTCGGTCACTCTCGGCGGCAGCGTTTCGAGATAGGCGCTGGTGTTCGGGTCGAGATGCGAGCGGCTCACCATGACGACCGGCTTTGGCGGGCGGGGCCTGGTATGGATCGCCACCGGCGAGGCCTTCCCGGCGAGCGCAAGCCGATCGGCGCCACGACCGACAATGCCGCGCCAGGCCAATTTGAGCGCCGGCGCCACGACGATGCCAAGGATTGGCGCGCCCTTATTGACGAGCGCGATATTGACGGTGAATTCGTCGCGGCCCGCAATGAATTCGCGCGTTCCGTCGAGCGGATCGACCAGGAAATAGCCGCCGCTATGGTCGCCTAGTGCGAACGCTTTTCCCAGCTGGGCTTGTTCCTCCGATATGACGGGTACGCTCGGCGCAAGGTCTTTGAGGCCCTCGCATATCACGGCCTCGGCGGCCTCGTCGGCCGCCGTCACCGGCGAGCTGTCGGCCTTCCGGCGCACGGCGCCGGGGCCCGATTGCATGATGGTAATCGCCGCGCGCACGGCAATGGCAGTGAGACCATCCATGAGCGCTACGCCTGTGGCGATGTCGAAGGCGGCCATGGTCGCGAGTTCCCCGGCTGGCGCGGCGCTGAAATGAACGTCACGGCGTCAAATTGCGCTGCGGTTTAGCATGGCCCGCTTGCCAGGGCACGATTGAGCGAGATTGCCGAATCACACGGGCTGTGACACGGACGGCTCACCTGTTATAGCGGAGGCGCTCATGTCCGCCCCAGTCACCGGTTCCATTGCCATCGGTGCCCTCGACTTTGCCGCGCTGCTTTGTTCGCGCGTTTGCCACGACCTGATCAGTCCAGTCGGAGCCATCATCAACGGCCTCGAGGTCATGGAGGAGGACACAGACGAGGAGACCAAGACCTTCGCTCTCGATTTGATCAAAAGAAGCGCGGGTCAGGCGTCCGCCAAGCTGCAATTTTGCCGGCTCGCCTTCGGCGCGGCGGGGTCGGCAGGTGCGCAGATCGAGCTTGGCGACGCGGAAAAGGCCGCGCGTGGCTTCTTTGAGGACGGCAAGACAACAATCGTGTGGAGCCTGCCGCGTGAACTGGTCGCGAAAAACCGGGCAAAGCTTCTCCTCAACATGCTGATGATCGCCGGCGGAGCTATTCCCCGCGGCGGAACGCTGAATGTGGAGGCTGCCGATGGGGGCTATCGGGTGACCGCCTCGGGGCTCATTGCCCGCCTGGCGCCGGCCACGGCCGATCTGCTCGCCGGTAGCACCGCTCAAACGGTCGATGCGCACGCCATTCAACCGCTCTATACGGGCATTTTAGCGCGCGACTGCGGACTCACGGTCTCCGCCACGCTCGATGGCGATGTGGTGGCCGTAGTCGCCTGTTGAGGGGGACTGGGGCGTTCCCGGCGTGACATCGCGCAACTGAAATTAAACCCTTTGCCAACAGACTGCCTTATCGCTTCGGGCGCGCTTTGCGCCCGAACAGGAGAGCGCACGTGTTGCGTGCCCTGAGAGCGAAGACACGCCAAGCGTGTGCAATGGTGCGCGATCTGCGGCGACGAGGCGCTCTAAATGGACGAGTTGTTGCGTGAATTCTTGACCGAGACCGGCGAAAACCTCGATCGCGTCGACGCGCAGCTCGTTCGCCTGGAGCACGAGCCGAACGATGCGCACATCCTCGGCAATATTTTCCGTCTGGTGCATACGATCAAAGGCACCTGTGGGTTTCTTGAATTGCCCCGGCTTGAGGCGCTGACCCACGCCGCTGAAACCTTGATGAGCAAATTTCGGGACGGCATGCCGGTCACGGGCGACGCCGTCACGCTCATTCTAACGACCATCGATCGCGTCAAGACGATCCTCGATGAGCTCGAAAAGTCCGGGCGGGAACCAGCGGGCGAGGACGCAGATCTCATCGAGCGGCTCGCCGCGACGGCCAGCCAGAGGAGCCAGCCACCGTCCGGTTCCGGCTTAACGATGTCGCCCGAGGCCGCAGAGCGAGCGGGCGACATCGGCAAGCCGGCCGGCGAAACCACGGAACAGCCGCCGAGCCATTCGATCCGCGTCAGTGTCGACACGCTCGATCAGCTTATGACGACGGTTTCCGAATTGGTGCTCTCGCGCAATCAGCTTCTCGAAATCGTGCGCCGGCACGGCGATTCCGACTTCAATGTGCCGTTGCAGCGGTTGTCTAACGTTACCGCACAGCTCCAAGAAGGGGTGATGAAAACACGCATGCAGCCGATTGGCTATGCGTGGCAGAAGCTTCCGCGGATCGTGCGCGACCTTGCGGCCGAACTCGGCAAGGATATCGGACTCGAAATGCACGGGGCCGAGACCGAATTGGATCGCCAAGTCCTCGATTTGGTCAAGGATCCGCTCACGCACCTCGTGCGCAATTGCGCCGATCACGGCATCGAGACCCCGACCGAACGAAGCGCCGCGGGCAAGCCTTGCAAAGGCACCATTCGGCTAAGCGCCTGTCATCAAGGAGGCTATGTCATCATCGAGGTCGCCGACGATGGTCGCGGCCTCGATACGGCGGGCATTAAAGCCAAGGCCGTCGAGATGGGGCTCGCCGGCGAAGCGGAATTGTCCGCAAAGCCGCAAAACGAAATCAACAATTTGATTTTCTCGCCCGGCTTTTCCACTGCCGCGAAAGTGACGAGCGTCTCCGGCCGGGGGGTCGGCATGGACGTCGTGCGCAGCAACATCGAGCAGATCGGCGGCGCGGTCGGAGTGAAAACCGTCGCGGGAAGCGGAACCGTCTTCACGATCAGGATTCCGCTCACGCTCGCAATCGTTCCAGCCTTGATCGTCGCCGTCGGCGACCAAAGGTTCGCAATTCCACAACTCGCTGTCCTTGAACTGGTACGCGTCGGCGCTGCCAATCGTGTCGAGCGGATTAAGGACGCTTGCGTACTCAGGCTCCGCAATGAACTTGTGCCGCTCGCTCATCTGAGGGACGTGATGCGGCTGGGCAATTGGACGAATGAGGACGGTTTCGTCGTCGTTATGCAGGTCGGCAATCAGATCTTCGGCGCGATCGTCGACAATGTATTCCATACCGAAGAAATCGTCATCAAGCCGATGTCCTCCAGACTGCGACACATCGAAATATTCTCCGGCACGACGATTCTCGGCGACGGCTCGGTCATCCTGATTCTGGATCCCAGCGGCGTGGCCCAATCGCTCGGATGCGTTGCGCAGGCGCTCAGTCCCGCATTGCTCGATCTTCGGCCGCCTGAAGAGAGTTTTCGTGAAGATACCGTATCCCTACTGATCTTCCGCGCAGGCTCGCATCGTCAAAAAGCTGTTCCGCTCTCGCTCGTCACGAGGCTTGAAGAGGTCGATTGCCACCGGATCGAGGTCTCCGACGGGCGGCATCTCTTGCAATATCGCGGCCAGCTCATGCCGCTCCTCCATGTGGAAGCCGGGCGCGGCGTAAAAACGGACGGCCGGCAGCCGATCCTGGTGTTCTCGGACGAGGGCCGTTCGCTGGGGCTTGTGGTGGACGAGATCGTCGACATTGTCGAACATGAGCTCGACATAGAATTAGCGGGCGATCGGCCTGGCGTGCTCGGCTACGCGATCATCAACGGCATCACGACTGAAATCGTCGATGTCGGTCATTTTCTACCCGAAGCGTTCGCAGGCTGGTTCCGTCGCCAGGATTTTTCGCAGGCGCCGTCGGCTCAAAGAACTCGAGCGGTTCTTCTGATCGACGACTCGGTCTTCTTCCGCGACATGCTGACGCCGCTGATCGAGGCCGCCGGTTTCCAGGCCACTGCGGTGGGCTCGGCGGCGGAAGCGCTGGTCTTGCTGAAATCCAATACGCGGTTCGATCTTGTCGTTACAGATCTCGAAATGCCCGGCATGGACGGATTTGCGCTGGCGCGGGCGATCAAACAAATCCCGAGCGCCGCGACCAGTCCGATCATCGGGCTCGCGGCTATGATATCGCCCGACATGTTCGAGCGCGGGCGCCCCGTTGGCTTATTCCACTTCGTCGCGAAATTCGATCGAGGCGGCTTGATCGCCGCAATCAAGGAGCTGAGCGCCGATATCAGCCGCGCGGCATGACACAGCC
>Ga0187766_10002713_pt1 | contig 10394 bp, 10 predicted proteins | sample 0216_QUI02_MP05__4_FD_132971 | JGI IMG/M metagenome (GOLD analysis project Ga0187766, IMG submission 132971) | Tropical peat soil microbial communities from peatlands in Department of Meta, Colombia - 0216_QUI02_MP05_20_MG | ecosystem: Environmental > Terrestrial > Soil > Wetlands > Peat ... | reverse complement strand
GTTCCGCGAGGGCCGCGGCCTCGCGATCGGCCTCCTCGTCGGCGCCCTCACCGTGGGCTCGGCGAGCCCGCACCTCATCCGCGGCCTCACCGATCTGCCCTGGCGCCAGACCCTCCTCGCCGCCTCGCTGCTCGCCGCGGCCGCGGCGGCCACGGTCGCGTTCGTCGACGAAGGACCGTACCGGTTCCCTCCCGCGGGCTTCGACGTGCGCATGGCGACCACCGTCCTCCGTGAGCGCGCGGCCCGGCTGGCCTGCTTCGGGTACTTCGGCCACATGTGGGAGCTCTACGCCATGTGGACCTGGCTCGGCCTGTTCCTGGGCGCGAGCCTCGAGGCCCGGGGCGGCGGTAGCTACCTGGGCCTCAACGCGAGCGCCGCCACCTTCGCGTGCGTCGGAGTGGCCGGCGGCCTCGGGGCCTACGCGGGCGGGGCCCTGGCCGACCGGCTGGGTCGCACCACGCTGACGATCGCCGCGATGGCGCTCTCCGGGCTCTGCGCGCTCCTGATCGGTGGCACGTTCGGCGGGCCCCCGCTCGTGACGTTCGTCGTCGCGGTGATCTGGGGCGCGACCGTCATCGCGGACTCGGCGCAGTTCTCGACCGCGATCACGGAGCTGGCCCCACCGGCCTACGTGGGCACCGCGCTGACGACGCAGACCTGTCTGGGCTTCGCGCTCACCATGGCCTCGATCTGGCTGATCCCACCCGCGGTGCGGGTGATCGGCTGGCAATGGGCCTTCGCCCTGCTCGCGGTCGGGCCGGCGCTCGGCGTACTCGCGATGGCCCGGCTGCGCGCGCTCCCGGAGGCCTCGCGCATGGCCGGCGGTCGGCGCTGAGGGCCTGCGTGCGCCCGGTGGCCTCGCCGCCTAGGTGACCTTGCTGTAGACCCCGGGCGGGATCACCCGGAAGACCGCAAGTGGCTGCGAGACGTTCTTGAAGGTGCGCTCGCCCAGCGCCTCGAGTACGAAGAGACCCGAGATCCGCTCAGCGGTCACGGGTCCCACCACGATGTCGCCGCCCTCGGCCGAGCCGGCGAAGCGTGCGGCCAGGTTGGTGGTCGGGCCGGTGGCGGTGAAGGTCCAGCGCTGCGACCCGGCGCCGCCCAGCTTGGTCGCGCCCACCAGCGCCTGACCGGTATTGATGCCCATGTGCAGCGCGATGGCCGGGAACACCCCCGCGTACTCCTCGTTGAGCGCGCCCGTCTTCTGGCGGATCGCGAAGCCGGCTCGGGTAGCGTTGAGCGCGTGGTCCTCGTCCCGGGAGCCCTCCCCGTGGCGGCGCTGGAAGATCACCATGAGCCCGTCCCCGGCGGTCTCGTTCACGTCGCCGTGGTGCTGGCGGATGATCTCGAGGAAGCTCGAGAAGTAGGTCTGCACGAGCTGGTTGAGCCGCCTGGCCTCGAGCTGCTCGCTGAGCCGGGTGTAGCCGGCGATGTCGAGGAACAGGACCGAGACCTCCTCGTTGCGCTTCTCGAGACTGGTCGCACTCGGATCGCGCTCGAGCAGGGCCTTGACCGCGTCGGGCACGAACTTCGACAGCTCGCCCTTGAGCTGCTCGAGCACCTCGAGGCGCTGCCGCGAGGCCTGCAGGTTCTCGAGCGCGGTGGCCAGCTCCGTGTTGCGGGCGGCGAGGTCCTGCTGGGCGCGGGCCAAGTGGCCGGTCATGTCGTTGAGTGCCGTGCCCAGCTCCGCGACCTCGTCGCCCGAGTCGACGGGCGCGCGGGCGGCGAAGTCCCCCTCGCCGATGCGGCGGGCCACCGCGGCCAGCTCGTGGATCGGCCGCACGATCACGTAGCGCATCGCCACCGCGAGCACCGCGGCCGCGGACAGGATGGTGAGCACCGCGACCATGACCTGGCGGTTGCGCTGCATCCGCACCTCCGCCATCACCGGCTCCATCGAGGTTGCGGCCTGGATGACCGCGCGGACCTTGTGGTCGGTCCCGTGACAGCCCTGGCAGCGCTCCCGGTTCGGGATCGGCTGGTACACCGTGAACACGGTGGCCCCGTCGTGCGTCTCGAGCGCCTCCTGGGTCTCGAGCGTCTCGAGCGCGCGGGTGAACAGCGGGCCCGCCATGGGGCGGCCCGGCTCGCGCCGCATCTTCTCGATGGAGGCGGAGACGCCCTTCGGCAGCTCGGCCTCCTTGGTGACCTCGCGCAGGGTCGCCAGATCGGTGAAGGCCTCGACCCCGTTGCGCCGGTAGATCACGAGCCCCTCGACCAGCTTCGAGTCCCGCAGGTCCTCGACGAGGCCGCGCGTGATGTCGGGTCGCTCCTGGAGCATCGCGGTCTCGATGCTCGCGACCAGGGTGGCGATGAGCTGGCGCGCCGCCACCTTGTTCTGCTCCACCAGGAGCTGGCTCTCGCGCCGGATGGTGAGGATGGTGGAGACGCCGAAGCCGATGATCAGCACCAGCACGATCACCACCGTGATCTTGGCGGTCAGGCGACCGCGCACCGCACCCACGGTCAGACCCGGGAGGCGCGGCCGGCCCAGTAGGGCTCGCGGAGCTGACGCTTGAGCAGCTTGCCCGCCGCGTCGCGCGGGAACTCCGCGTGGAAGGAGACCTCGCGCGGCACCTTGTAGCCCGCCATGTGCTGGCGGCAGAACGCGGTGACCTCCTCGACCGTCACGGTCTCCCCGGGCCGCACGTGCAGCGCCGCGTGCACCCGCTCGCCCCACTCCTCGTCGGGCACGCCGAAGACGGCGGCGTCGAGCACTCGCGGATGCCGGTGGAGCACGTCCTCGATCTCGGCGGGGTAGATGTTGACGCCCGCCGAGATAATCATGTCCCGCTTGCGGTCGCAGATGTAGTAGTAGCCGTCGGCGTCGACGTAGGCCACGTCGCCCACCGTGTACCAGTCGCCGCGCCGCATCTTCGCGGTGGCCTCCGGGTCGCGGTAGTACTCATCGAGCAGCCCCGGGCAGCGCCGCACGTACAGCTCGCCCGGTTCGCCGACCGGCACCGCCCGGCCGTCGTCGTCGAGCAGAGCCAGCTCCTTGCCGGGCGCGGCCCGGCCGCACGAGCCGGGCTTGCGGAGCACGTCCTCCGGCCGGAGGATCGTGTTCACACCGAGCTCGCTCGAGCCGTAGAACTCGTAGAGCGCGGGGCCGAAGAAGGCCACCACGCCCTCCTTCACCCGGGTCGGGCACGGCGCGGCCGCCATGATGATCGCGCGCATCGAGGCGACGTCGTAGCGCGCGCGCACCGCCTCGGGCAGGTCGATGATCCGCTTCAGCAGCGTCGGGGCCATGAACGTGCTGCTGCAGCCGTGGCGCGCGATCAGGGCCAGCGCCTCCTCGGGGTCGAACCGGGGCATGATCACGACGGTGGCGCCGACCAGGTGCGCGTAGAGCGCGAAGCCACCCGGCGCGGAGTGATACATGGGTCCGGCCACTAGGTGCACGTGGGCCGGGTCGAGCAGGTCCATGGCGCCCAGCGTGTCCATCAGATCCTGAGGATTCATGCCCCGACGCAGGGCGCCCTTCGGCCGCCCGGTGGTCCCTCCCGTGTAGATGATGGAGGCCCCGAAGGTCATCCCGGTCGGGAGCTCGACCGGATCGGGCCGGCCGGCCGCGATCAGGTCGTCGAGGTGGAGCGCCCACGGGCGGCGCTCTCCGCCCATGAGGATCCAGTGCCGGACCTTCGTGGCCCGGGCGCGCACCGCCTCGACCATCGGCACGAAACGATCGCTCACGAGCACTGCGACCGCGTCGGAGTGGTCGAGGATGTAGTCGACCTCCTCCCCCACCAGCCGGTGATTCATCGGCACCGGCACGAGCCCGGCCGCGCGGGCCGCGGAGCCGGCCAGGTAGTGCTCGATCGAGTTCTCCGCGTAGACGATGACGTGGGCGCCCGGGGTGAGCCCGAGCCCCACGAGCCCGTGGCCCAGCCGGTTGCGCCGGCTCACGAACTCGGCCCAGCTCAGTGCGCGCTCCCCTTCGACGAGGGCGAGGCGCTCGGGGTGACGGGCCGCGTGCGCGGCGAGGACGTCCATCGCGTGCGTTGTGTAGCACAAGCACGCGCCCCCGGCAACGGGTCCGCTCTTCACAACCGAGGCGAACCGGTGTTATGAGTGGCGGGTTGGCTCGTCATCTCGATCACGAGGAGGAACGCCATGGCGGCGGATCGATCGTACGTGGCGGAGAACCAGGCCCAGCTCGCGCGGCTGCGGGCCCTGGTGGACGCGCTGAGCGACCAGGAGCTTGCCGCTCCGATGCCCGCGGGCTGGACGGTGGCGGGAGTCCTCGCCCACCTGGCCTTCTGGGATCAGCGGATCGTCGTGCTGATGGACCTGTGGGGCAAGGACGGGCGCGGGACGCCGCCGCCGGTCTACAGCGGGGCGAGCGTCGACTGGATCAACGACGCGGGCAAGGCGCTCTGCCTGGCCCTGCCGCCCCGCATCGCCGCGCGGCTCGCCGTGGCCGCGGCCGAGGCGGCGGACGCGCGGGCCGCGCAGGCCTCCGACGCGCTGCTCGCGGCCAACGCGGCAGCGGGCAGCCCGCTCAGCATGCGCCGCGCCGAGCACCGGCGCGAGCACCTGGACGAGATCGAGCAGGTGCGCGCGCGGCGCTAGCCGACTCGGCGAGCCAGGTGGCTACCAGCCCGCGTAGATGCCCTCGCGGATCGTCGGGGCCGGACCGCGGGTCTGGTCCCACTGCTTCTGCATCAGCACCTGGTAGAGCCCGATCGAGCCGTGGGCGAAGGCGACCGACGAGCACGTGAGGTAGAGCAGCCACGTGCGGTACGTCTGTTCGCCGACGATCGCGCGGGCCTCGTCCGCCCTGGCCCGCAGCCGCTCCGCCCAGTGGCGGCACGTGCGGGCATAGTGCAGGCGCAGGTTCTCGAGGTCGAGCAGCTCCCAGCCCGCCCGCTCCATCTCGGTGAGCGTCTCGGTGACGCCGGAGAGATCGCCGTTGGGGAAGACGTAGCGATAGAGGAAGTCGGTCTGGCTGGTGCGCTTCCAGTGGAACTCGTGGTGGATGCCGTGATTGAGGTAGAGCCCGCCGTCCACCAGCATCCGCTTGACCCGCCCGAAGAACGACGGGTAGTTCGGGATCCCGACGTGCTCGATGACGCCGATCGCGGCGATCTTCTCGAAGCGGCTGTCGTCGGGCAGGTCACGGAAGTCGCGGTACTCGACGAGGCAGCGTCCCTCGAGGCCCTCGCGCTTGATGCGCTCCGCCGCCCACTCCGCTTGCTGCCGCGACAGCGTGACCCCGTGTGCCTTCACCCCGTAGTGCTGGGCGGCCCAGATGCTGAGCCCGCCCCACCCGCATCCGATGTCGAGCATCCGCTCCCCGGCCTTCAACCGCAGCTTGCGGCAGACCAGGTCGAGCTTGTCGGCCTGCGCCTGCTCGAGCTTGCCGTCCGGGTCGCGGTAGTAGGCGCAGGTGTAGACCATCAGCGGGTCGAGGAAGAGCGTGTAGAACTCGTTCGAGACGTCGTAGTGATGGGCGATGGCCTGGGCGTCGTACTGCTTGGATCGCGGCTTGCTCATGGCGCCACCTCTCGCATGCCGAAGATGGAGTCGAACACGATGCGCCGCCGGGCCGTCGCCGAGCCTAGGACGAGGCGAACGCCCAGCCGGGCCAGCGCGTCGGGCAGGCGCGCGACCTTCCGGGCGAGCCAGCCCAGCTCGCCGGTCCCGTAGATCTCGACGATCCGCCCCGCGTATCCGTCGAGCGGGGTCCCCTGCCGCAGCCGCGCGGTCGCCGCCTGCGCGGCCAGCCGGCCGCTGCGGATGGCCGGGCCGATGCCCTCGCCGGACATGTCGCGGGCGAGCCCGGCCGCGTCGCCGACCAGGCAGAAGCGGGCGCCGGCGAGCCGGCGCGGCGCCTGGCGGCGCACCACGTAGGCGTGGCCCTTGAATGGCTCGATGGGCATCCCGTCCGGCACGCGCCCCGAGGCGCGGAGGCTCGCGAGCAGGGCGGCGCGGCGGCGCGGCAGGCTGCCGTCGCCGCCCTGCGTGCAGCCGACCCCGATGTTGACGAAGTCGCGCTTCGGGAAGAACCAGCCGTAGCCGCGCAGGTCGGGCTCGACGTAGATCTCGGGCGCCCGCATGAGCGACCCGAGCCGCTCCACCCATGCGGTGGGGAGCCGGGTCTCGCTCTCCTGCGCCACCACGACCTCCTCGCGCTCGGACACCTCGCCGAGAGCGCGCGCCACCGGGCAGCGGTGGCCACCCGCGCCGATCACGACCGGCGCCTCGAAGGCACCGCGGTCGGTCTCGACCCGGACCCGATCGGCGGCCTCGATGACCGCGGTCACCCGGATGCCCCAGCGCACGTCGGCGCCGGCGGCGGCCGCCCGTTCGAGCAGGTAGTGGTCGAACTCGCGGCGGATGATCCCGTAGCTGGTCGGCCGGCGCCAGCCGGTCTCGTGGCGAGCGCCCCCGAACTCGAGCACGCAGGCGTCGAAGGGCTGGATGGTGAGCGGGTACTTGTCGGGATCCACCTCGAGGTCGGCGAGCGCGGTCGGCGTCACCCAGCCCGCGCAGATCTTCACGCGCGGGAAGACGGCGGCGTCCAGCACGAGCGGGCGCAGCCCGGCTGAGGCCAGCCGCCACGCCGCCGTGCTCCCGCCGGGGCCGCCGCCGACCACGATCGCGTCGTGGTCCATCACCGCCTCCACAGCGAGAGCAGAATCGAGAGCTTCTGCCGCGGCCTCACCCGGACGTTCTCGACCGCGTTCGCCACGTCCATCGCCCCGAAGAGATCGCCCTCGAGGTCGATCCGGCTCTGCACGTACGCCTCCGCGAAGTTGTAGGGCGACGGATCGCGGATGAGGTCGAGGAAGGTCTCGGGGCTCTTGATGACCGCGGTGCACACCGGCGCGTCCGGGCCGAAGCGCACGTCCTGCCCGTCCCAGAGCCGGAAGGCGAAGGACGCGGGCAGGTCGCCGAAGACCCGCCGGAGGATCTGGGCCGCGCGGGCGGGCGTGGGGGTCGGGGTGAGGAAGGCCAGCATCATCCGCGGATCGTCTTCATGACCTCGGCGTTCTCGAAGGCCCGCCGTGGATCACCCTCGAAGATGATCTCGCCCCGGTCGATCGCGAAGAGCCGGTCGGCCACTCGCGACGCGGTCATGAGGTTGGACTCGGCGATGAGGAGCGAGATGCCCATGGCCTTGATCTGCTTGACCGCCTCGATGAAGCGGCTGACCACCACCGGGGCGAGCCCCTCGAACGGCTCGTCCAGGAGCAGGATCGACGGCGACAGGGTCATGGCCCGGCCGATCGCCACCATCTTCTTCTGCCCTCCCGAGAGGTAGAGCCCTCGCCGCCCGCTGAAGTTCCGGATCTCCGGGAACAGCCCGAGCACCCGCTCGTCGATGCCGCTGTCCGCCGCGACGGGCCCCACGTCCTTCCCGGCCGAGCGCGCGAGCGACTGGCTGATGTGGAAGTTCTCGGCCACGGTCAGATCCGGGAAGATGCCCGCGTCCTCCGGAGAATACCCGATCCCGGCCAGGGCGCGCTTGTGCGTCGGCAGCTGGGTGATGTCGCGCCCGCCGAAGGCGACCCGCCCGCTCTTCACCGGCAGGATACCCATGATGCTGTCGATCGTGGTGGTCTTGCCCGCCCCGTTGCGGCCCACCAGGCACACCGACTCGCGGTCGCCCACCGCGAGCGAGAGGTTGCGCAGCACGTGGGCGGGGCCGCGGAAGGTGTTGACGCCCTCGAGCGCGAGCATGGCTCAGCCGCTCTGGGTACCGAGCATGTTGGCGGTGACCTGCGCGTTGTTGCGGATCTGGTCCGGGGTGCCGTCGGCCAGGATGCTGCCCTGGTGCATCGCGACGATCCGGGGGCAATAGGTGAAGACCACGTCCATGTCGTGCTCGACGATCACCGCGGTGATCCCGCCGGAGCGCACCACCTGGGTGATGATGTCCATGATCGGCGCCTTCTCGCGCGTGCTCACGCCGCTGGTCGGCTCGTCGAGGAACAGGAGCTTGGGCCGGAGCGCGTAGGCGACCGCCACGTCGAGGAGCTTGCGCTCGCCCTGGGAGAGCCCGCCCGCGGGTGCGCCGGCGCGCCCGTCCAGCCCGAACTCCTTCAGGACCACCGCGGCCTCGTCGCGCACCGCGGTGTCCGCGTCGGCGACCGAGAAGAACCGGCGGGTCCGGCCCTCGCGCGAGAAGATCGCGAGCGTCACGTTGTCCCGCACGGTGAGCTGGTCGAAGAGGTTGACGAGCTGGAAGCTGCGCGCGATGCCGAGCTGGATCTTCCGGTGGATCGAGGCGTGCGTGATGTCGGACCCCTGGAAGTCGACGCGGCCCGAATCGGGCGGGATGAGCCCGCTGATCAGGTTGATCAGCGTGGTCTTCCCCGCCCCGTTGGAGCCAATGAGGGCCAGCACCTCACCCGCGCTCACGGAGAAGTCCACGTGGTCGACGGCGTGGGTGTCGCCGAACGACTTGGAGAGCTGGGTGGTCTTGAGGATGTCCACGCTCACGCCGCCTTCGCGGCACGCACACTCATCCGCTTGACCGTCCCCACGATGCCGGCGGGCAGCGCGAGCACCAGCACCACCAGCACCACGCCCAGCACCATCTGCCAGTACACGGTGTAGCCGACCGCCCAGTTCTCGAGGTAGTTGTAGATCACCGCGCCGATGACCGGCCCGAAGAACGTCTGGAACCCGCCGAGCACCGTGAAGAACACGATCTTGCCGGAGAACGTCCAGTGCAGGATGTCGGGCGTGGTGAGCCCGTTGAGCGGAACCCAGAGCGCTCCGGCCAGGCCGGTGAAGATCCCGGAGATGACGAAGGCCACCCAGCGGTAGTGCCAGACCTGCACGCCGACGAATTCGGCGCGGGTCTCGTTGTCGCGGATGGCCTGCAGCGCCTTGCCGAACGGCGAGTGCACGATCACCCACATCACGGCCACCGCGATCACGAACACCGCCAGCACGTAGAAGTAGTAGGGCCCCGAGAGGAAGTCCTGCTTGTCCGCGCCCATCCGCACGAGGCCGCCGAGCAGGGTCGGCGTGGGCACCCGGAGCCCGTCGCTGCCGCCGGTCACCCAGAAGAACTTGTAGGCGAGGCTCCACAGCACCTGCGAGAGGGCCATGGTCAGGATGCCGAAGAAGATCCGCGTGTAGCGCACGCAGAGCACGCCGAAGAGCGCGGCGACGATCCCGGAGACCACCACGCCGCCCAGCAGGAAGACCTCCATCGACTCGAGCCCCGCGTACTTCACGATGAAGGCCACCGCGTAGGCGCCGGCGCCGAAGTAGGCGGAGTGGCCGAACGAGAGCAGCCCCGTGTAACCCAGCAGCAGGTTGAAGCCGAGCGCGGCGATCGCGAAGACCAGACCGTAGGACAGCAGCACGGTCTGCCACGCCGGCACCAGGAACGGCAGCACGATCAGCGCGGCCAGCACGGGAGCCGACCAGGCCAGGACCCGGCGCGGCGCCACCCCGGGCGCGCTCATGCGCGCCCGAGAATGCCCGCGGGACGGATGAAGAGCACGATCGCGGCCATCAGGTAGAGGATGGCCAGCTCGATCTCCGGGAAGAACGTGATGCCGGCCTCGCGCACGATCCCCACCATCAGCGCCCCGATGAGGGCACCCTCGAGGCTGCCGAGGCCGCCGATGACCACCACCACGAAGGCGAGGATCAGCGCGTCCACGCCCATGCCGAGCACCGCCCCCTGCTGGGGCATGATCACCGCGCCGCCCAGGCCGGCCATGAAGCAGCCGAGGGTGAAGGCCTGCACGTAGACGCGGTTGACGTTCACGCCAAGCGCGGAGGCCATCCGCATGTTCTGCGAGGTCGCGCGCAGCACGACCCCGAAGCCGGTGCGGTAGATGAACGCCCAGAGCCCGGCCGCCGCGATGCCACCCACCACGATCACGACCAGGTTGTAGGTCGGGTAGATCGAGTCGCCGATGGTGAGGCTGCCGAGCGCCTCGTAGAGCGCGCTCGCCTGCAGCGGGTACGGCCCCCACACGAAGCGCATGACGTCCTCGAGGATCAAGAGCAGCCCGAACGTGATCAGCAGCTGGTACTCCTCGGCCCGACGGTAGAGCGGGCGCAGCAGCGTGGGCTCCAGCACCGCGCCCAGCAGCGCGGCGGCCACCGCGCCCACCGGCAGCAGCGCGTACATCCAGAGGCTCGCCTCGGTGGAGGTGCCCAGCGCGCGGCCCACCGCCCACGCGCTCACGTACGCGCCGAAGGCGTAGAGGTTGCCGTGGGCGAGGTTCACGATCCGCATCACGCCGTAGATCAGGCTCAGCCCGCCCGCGATCAGGAACATCACCGAGGCGTAGAGGAGCGCGTTCAGGACGTGGACGGTGAGGGTGGCGAGGTCCATGGGGCGATAAGATGCCTCAATTCAGGGGGCGGCTTCAACCCGGAACTGCGTGGTGGCGACCTCCGGGCTCATCGTGTTG
>Ga0187766_10002712_pt1 | contig 10396 bp, 9 predicted proteins | sample 0216_QUI02_MP05__4_FD_132971 | JGI IMG/M metagenome (GOLD analysis project Ga0187766, IMG submission 132971) | Tropical peat soil microbial communities from peatlands in Department of Meta, Colombia - 0216_QUI02_MP05_20_MG | ecosystem: Environmental > Terrestrial > Soil > Wetlands > Peat ... | reverse complement strand
TTTACGTGTCGGGCGCGGTGGAAGAGCACTAATCCGGCATCAACGCTTCCAGTGTGAGACCGGCTCCCCCCCCGGGTTGCCGGGAACCACCTCCTGGCGGCAAATTCATAAGGAGAACACCATGAGAAGGTACGCGTTGCTACTGCTGGCGGTGATCACGATCGTTATGTTCGCGCCAGCCGCATTTGCGCAGGAAACCGGTGGCGGGGCGGCGTCAGCCGCCAACTGGGTCGCACTCGCAGCTGGCTTTTCAATGGCCATCGCCTCGGCCGGCGGAGCCATCGGCCAGGGACTGGCCACGGCCCACGCCTGCGAAGGGTTGGCGCGGAATCCTGGGGCGGAGGCTGCGATCCGTTTCGCTCTGATTTTGGGTCTCGTGCTGATTGAGTCGATGGCGCTCTACACATTCGCCATCATCTTCCTGAAGGTCAAATAAGCCCGAACAAGCCCAGAGGATCAACCCGGATGATCCTCTGGGCCGTCGTTTGGGCTCTAGCTCGAAAACGCCCTGGGGGGTCTTGTGTGATGAACGCCAGTGCGGTGAGAGTGGGAATCACCCGCCTGGGCCAGGTCGCCATCCCGGTCGGTGACGTCGAGCGCGCGACGGCGTTCTATCGCGACGTGCTTGGCCTCTCCTTCTTGTTCCGAGCGGGACAATTGGCCTTTTTCGACTGTGGGGGCGTGCGCCTGATGCTGGACCGGCCCGAAAAGCCGGAGTTCGATCATCCCAGCTCGATCCTCTATTTCGCCGTTGCTGACATTCAGGCCGCGCACGGGCGGCTTGTCGCAGCCGGGGTCGGAATCGTCGAGGCGCCGCGGCTCGTTGCCCCGATGCCGGATCACGATCTCTGGATGGAATTTTTTCGCGACACCGAAGGCAACGTCATGGCGCTCATGAGCGAGGTACCTCGCTCGTCCTGACGGCTCACCAGCGCTTCAGTGCAGGGGCAGGGAATCGGCGGCAGTGCGAGCGATTTCCAGGACCTGCGCGGGCAGCAGCCCAAGGTAGAGTGTGCCCAACGCGGCGACGAAGATGGCAAACCCGAGCGCTGGTGCAACCGACGACGGGACGTAGTCCTTCGCAGGCTCCGAAAAATACATCGAGATCATCACCCGCAGGTAGTAGTAGGCTCCGATCACGCTGTTGATCGCGGCGATCACCACGAGCCAAATGACGGCGGTCCCATGCGCGCTGTGCGAATCGAGTGCCGATTGGAACGCGAAGAACTTTCCAAGGAAGCCCCCCGTGGCGGGCAGGCCCAGCAGGGATAGCAGAAACAGCGAAAAGCACGCCGCGAGCACGGGTTCCGTCGAGCCCAAGCCTGCGTAGTCCTGGACGTCGAGCCGCTTCTCACCTTGCTGGCCCAGGTGCGTGACGATTAGAAACGCACCGACCTTCATCAGTACGTACGCGGCGAGATAGAACAGAACCGCCGCGACGCCGAGAGTCGTTGAGGCAGCGAAGCCAACCAAAATGTAGCCCGCGTGGGCGATGGAGGAATAGGCGAGCATGCGCTTCACGTTCGTCTGTACCAGCGCTGCAAGGTTGCCGATGAACATGGTCAGCACAGCCGAGATCCAGACCGCCCAAAACCAGAAATCGCTGACCATGCCGAACGAAACATAGAAGACGCGCAGCATCAGGGCAAAGGTAGCCACCTTAGGCGCCGAGGAAAGCAGCGCGGTTACCGGTGTCGGCGCGCCTTGATACACGTCCGGCCCGTACACGTGGAACGGCGCGATGACCACCTTGAATCCCAACCCCACGAACATGAGACCTAGGCCCAGCATCGCCAGGGCCGGAATCGGGCCAGGGCCCTCCAGCATGCCCTGCACTTTGTCCACGTACGTCGTACCGGTTGCGCCGTAGACCATCGCGATTCCGTACAGGAAAAATGCCGTGGCGAACGAGCCGAGCAGAAAGTACTTCATCGAAGCTTCGTTCGACACCTCCGACCGCCGGCGGAAACCGACTAGGATGTAGGTGGAGATGGAGCTCATTTCCAGGCCGATGAAAGCGGTGACGAGTTCGTTTGCTCCCGCCAGGATGCCCATCCCGGCCGTGGCAAACAGAATCAGCGCATAGTATTCGCCGCGTTGAATGTGTTCGCGTTCCAGATAGTCCAGCGAACCGAGAATGGCCAGCACCGCCGCGAGAATGACGATGGCATGAACGAAAACGCTGAACGTGTCCGTACTGATCAGATTATCGTAAGCGGGGCCACGAAAATCGTAGGCGATGTGAACCGAGAAAAGTGCCACGAGCGCACCGACCACTGCGAGCCAGCCCAGCCACCGTTTGCGAGCAGGACCCACGAATGGGTCCACGATCATGACCACGATACCCGCCACACACAGCAGGAGCTCGGGTGCGACCCGACGGAGGTTCAGAAGTTGCTCGCCCAGCATCACGGTTTCTCCCGCGGCGGAACCGAGGCGGATTGGGGAAGATTCAGAGCAGCGTTGACACGCGTGACCACGTTGCCGACCGATGCTTCCATCCGTCGGGTAAAGAGCGGAGACGCGATGCCCATGAATAGGATCACGAGAGATACGGCTACCAAAATGATGCGCTCGCGCCTGGACGCATCGGGCAGGGTCCGATTGCGTTCCACGGTCAGTTCGCCGAGCGCCACCCTCTGATAGGCCCACAGCAGATAGATGGCGGAAAGCACTGCGGCGCTCGCAGCCACCGAAGCCCACACATGGTGGCCCAAAAACGTGCCGACCAGGATCAGAAATTCGCCAATGAAGCCGTTCAGTGGAGGCAGCGCGAGCGAAGAAAGCGCAACGAACAAGAAAAACGACATCAACACGGGCATCGGCGTTGCCAGCCCGCCAAACTGCTTGATGTCATGCGTGTGGCGGCGGTCGTACAGCATTCCGACCGATAGGAAGAGCGCACCGGTCGAAACACCATGGTTGAGCATCTGGTAGAGCGCACCCTGAATCGCGGTGGTCTGAAATGCAAAGATCCCCAATACAACCAATCCCAAATGGCTGACCGAGGTATAGGCGACCAGTCGCTTCAGATCGGTCTGCACGGTGGCGACGAGCGCGCCGTACACGATCCCGATGATGGCCAGAACCGCAATCAGCGGTGCCATCTCCGCGGCGCCGACAGGAAATAGCGGCACGCAAAAGCGCAGAATGCCGTAGGTGCCGAGTTTCAGCATCACACCGGCTAGAATCACAGACCCAGCCGTTGGCGCCTCCGTGTGAGCGTCTGGTAGCCAGGTATGCAGCGGGAAGAGCGGAACCTTGATCGCGAAGGCCAGAAAAAACGCGCCGAACAGAAGGAGCTCGGTCATGTGCGGCAGAGGGGTGGCCGCCAGGTACTGCTGAATTCCGTCGAGATCAAACGTGCCGCTCAGCCCGTAGAGCCACAGGATCGCGACCAGCATCAAGATCGAGCCGAACATGGTGTAGAGAATGAATTTCACGGCCGCGTAAATGCGGTGCTCGTGGCCCCAGATCCCGATCATGAAATACATCGGAATCAAGGTGAGTTCCCAGAAGACGAAAAACAGGAACAGGTCGAGGGAGAGAAAGACGCCGATCATCGATGTCTCGATCACCAGGAGGGAGATGAAGAAGCCCTTCACGTTGACGTGGATCGATTCCCAGGAGCACAGAATTGCAAGCGGCGTGAGGAACGTGGTCAGAAGCACCAAAAACAGGCTGATTCCGTCCACTCCGAGATGGTAGTGAATGGATTCGCCGATCCAGTGGTGGTACTCGGTGAATTGATAGGCGGCGTTGCTCGAATCAAATCCCCGTAGCAGCAGGAGCGAAACGGCGAACTCAGCCAGTGAGGCGGTGAGCGCGATCCGCCGGATCCAGACGTGATCGTCTGAACGCAGCAGAAGGAGCGCCAGAACGCTCAGCAGCGGCAGGAAGGTAACCACCGTCAGCAGAAGAGGTTGGCCTGCCACGTTAGTGCACCCCCGTCACAAACAGCACCAGCAGCAGCACCGTGAAACCGACCACCCCGACGAGCACCCACGAGGCATAACTTCGCGTATTGCCGGACTGCAGTTCACGCAACCGGCCGCCCGATGCGCGGGCGACATGCGCCGAGCCGTTCACGACGCCATCGATCAACCCTTCGTCGACGCCGTGCCAAAGCACGCGGGTCGAAATCCAGAGCAGTGGTCGAACGATTAGCGCCGCATAGATCTCATCCACGTAATACTTGTTCAGTAGCAACAGATACAGGCCGTGCGCGCTTTTGGCGAGACGCTTCGGCGCATCGGGGCTCTTGATGTAGAACCACCACGCCAAGACGAGTCCCAGGACCGCCACGATCACAGGCCAACCCGTCAGCGCGTGGAAGAGCGCAAGGGCCGGGCTTTCTGCCATGGCGCTTTCCGCGGCGGGGTTTCCTACCGCTTGCTCAGCCTGGGGCGCGTACGCCGAAAAAACCGGACTGAGGAAGCGCTCGAAATAGTCAGGACCGCCGACGAAGTGTCGCGCGGCCAACCAGCCGCCAAAGATCGAGAAAAACGCCAGGATTATGAGCGGAATCGTCATATTCTTCGGTGATTCATGCACATGAACCTGATGCTCGTCGAAGCGGGGCGTGCCGAAAAAGGTCAGGAACACCAGGCGGAACATGTAGAAGGAGGTTAATCCGGCGCCGGCAACACCGAGAAGCCAAAGAAGCAGATTGGCATGGGGGCCGCTGGCGGCAGCCTCGAGGATTTTGTCCTTGCTGAAGAATCCCGCAAAGCCCGGGATCCCCGCGATGGCCAGCGTCGCAATGAGCATCGTCCAGTAGGTGACCGGGATTTTCTTGGCCAGGCCGCCCATCTTCATCATGTCCTGATTACCGCCCATGGCGTGGATCACACTTCCCGCGGCGAGGAACAGGATGCCCTTAAAAAACGCGTGCGTCATCAGGTGGAAGATGCCCGCCGCATACGATCCTACTCCGCAGGCCAAAAACATATACCCGAGCTGCGAAACGGTTGAGTAGGCAAGCACTTTTTTGATGTCGGTCTGGACCAGACCGATGGTCGCTGAGTAAAACGCCGTGACGGCTCCGACAACGGCAACCACGAACATGGCGATGGGCGCGCGCGAAAAAAGCGGGTTCATGCGCGCGACCATATAGACGCCGGCAGTCACCATGGTGGCAGCATGAATCAGCGCGCTGACCGGTGTGGGGCCCTCCATGGCGTCCGGCAACCAGACGTAGAGCGGCAGCTGTGCCGATTTGCCGACGGCTCCGGTAAACAGCAGAATCGAGATGGTCGTCAGCGTTACTTCGGAAATCGGGTTTGCCGCCAGGCTCTTGAAAATCGTGCCAAAATCAATGGATTGAAACGTGGCAAAAACCAGCAGCACGCCGACCGTAAACCCGAAATCCCCGATGCGCGTGGTGATGAACGCCTTCTTACCCGCGTCCGTCGCCGATTGTTTTAAAAACCAGAAGCCGATCAGCAGGTAACTACACAGGCCGACTCCTTCCCATCCGACGAACATTACGATCAGGTTGGTAGCCATCACCAGCGTCAGCATGAAAAACATGAAAAGATTGAGATAGCTGAAGAAGCGATAGTACCCGCCTTCGTGAGCCATATACCCCGTCGAATAGATGTGAATGAGCATGCCCACGAACGAAACCGTCAGCAGCATCACCACGGTGAGCTGGTCCACGGCCAGCGCGAAATCGACGTGAAAGGGGCCGGCGATGATCCAGGTGAAATAGGTGCCGACGAACGGGATCTGATCGGCCGTAAGCTGGGAGAACTCGCGAACCAGCTCCAGTACGGCGAGAAAGGAGAGCGTTACCGAGCCGACCGCAACGGCATTGACCCTGGATTGCGGCCAGCGCTTGCCGAGCAGGCCGTTGATGGCTGCGCCCGCGAGCGGCAACGCCAGAATGATCCACAGGTGGTCGAGTATTGGCATTAGAGCTTCAGGTGGTTCATGCGTTCCACACTGAGCGGTTGGCGGTTTTGCGCCAGCATAATCACAAGGGCCAGTCCTACGGCTGCTTCCGCCGCCGCAACCACGATTACGAAAAACACGAAGACCAAACCGTCCAGCTGGTTGTGGGCGCGCGCGAAGGCGATGAAAGCCAAGTTCACGGCGTTGAGCATCAGCTCGATCGACATGAAAATGGTGATTACGTTGCGTTTGAAGACAAACGCGATCACGCCCAAGCCGAACAGCACGGCGCTGAGCACCAGATAATAGGAGATCGGAATGACGTTCATTCTTCCCTTTTCGCCAAAACCAAAGCACCTAGGATGGCGATCAAGATCAAGATCGACGTCGCCTCGAACGGAAACAGGTACTGCCTGAAAAGCTCGACCGAGAGATCGTGGCTCGACGCCGCCGGCGTGGCAGAGGCCGTCCCGATGGCTCCTCCCACCGGTGAACGCCAGAGCCAGTGCGCGGCCCAGAGCATCAAAATGAATCCCAGGGGCAGACCGATATATTTTGCGACTCGGCTAAAGTCGGTGCGTTCTTCGGCGCCTGCGTTCAGCAGCATGATGACGAAGACGAACAAAACCATGATCGCGCCGGCATAGACGATGATCTGCACGGCGGCGATAAAGGGCGCGCCCAGCAGCAAGTAGAGCACCGCGAGCGCCACCATCACCAATACCAGCGCCAGGGCGCTGTGAACCGGCTCGCGTGCAACAATGACCAGGATCGCACCGGCCACAGCGAGCGCTCCGCAAACGAAGAACAATACAAACGGAACACTCATGCTGGCCTCATCCATCCCCACACGAGCCAGGCCGCTGTCACGACCAGATTGGCGAGGGAAACCGGCAGCAGTAGTTTCCAACCGAAAGACATGAGTTGGTCATAGCGAAACCGAGGCAGCGTCCCGCGAAGCCAGATATAGAAAAACAGAAACAGCAGAATCTTCGTCGTGATCCAGAACGGCCCCTGAATCACGGCCGCCACAGGGGGGAGCAGGCAGATGAGCCCGGCGCCCAGGCAGAGCAAGGTAACAACCGTCAATTGAATGCGTGCGATGCCGCGCATGGTGGTCACCGTATCGTACGCACAGTAGAAGCCGAGCAAGACCAGTCCCGCGCCCGGGAGATAGAGTTGCCACGTCCAGCGATCCGGGAAGGGTGAGAGCCACCCCCCAAAAAAAAGAATTGTGGCCAGACAGGAGACCGTAATCATGTTTCCGTACTCGGCCATGAAGAACATCGCAAACTTGAAGCTTGAATACTCGGTATGGAACCCGCCCACGAGCTCTGTTTCCCCCTCAGGCAGATCAAACGGAATCCGGTTCGTTTCCGCGATGGCAGCGATCAAATAGCACAGGAATCCGACGATTTGGGGGAACACGTGCCAGCGGGGAATCAAATGGAACCAGTGGCCCTGCTGGCTTCGAATAATCTCGTTGAAATTGAGCGTGCCTGCTAAGAGCACGACACCGACGACCGACATTGTCAGGGAGACCTCGTAGCTGACCATCTGCGCCGAGCTACGCAGACCGCCCAACAGCGGATACTTGCTGTTCGACGACCACCCCGCCAGCACCACGCCATACACCCCCATCGAGGTGATGGCGAAAACGACCAGCAGGCCGAGGCTTACGTCGGCGACCGAGAAAGCCTGCTGATTTGACAGAAAGGGAAACGGGATCGAGGGGGGGCCAAAAGGAATCAATGCGATGGCGGTTATCGCGAGCGAGAACGCCAAAAATGGCGCCAGCAGGTAGGCCACCCGGTCGGCCACCGGTGGCGTCAGGTCCTCTTTGAAAAGGAATTTCAGTCCGTCGGCCAGCGGCTGCAGCAGACCATGTGCACCCACGTAATACGGCCCCCATCGGGACTGAATATGCGCAATGATTTTCCTTTCGGCCAAGGAGAGATAGGCAAGCGCCGTCATGATAATGACGAGCAGGACGATGATCTTGACTATCGATGCCACCAGGACTGGGTGCTCGGAGATGAACTCCACGGTATCTCTTTTGCCTCGTTCGTCGAAGTGAGCCTGGAACAGTAGCGACCCAGGGTGCCGCTTGTAAACAGATAATCGTTCGCGGAGAAAACCGCGCCCGCCGGGGCCTCGTACGATTCGACCGTCCTCGCCGTGGCGGACACCCGCTCTGCCGCGCCACCCAGCAGAGCCACCTGCGAAACGTCGTACCCGGAAACATTTTGGCGAATCTCATCGAACGCCGCCGCCGCGGTTCGCAAGCGGATCGGTGTGCCCACACCGAGCAGGCTAAGCTGGTGCGAAAGGATACGTAGCAGGTCAAAGTCGCTGCGGGGTCCTTGCGGGTCGATCGCGCGGTAGGTCAATTGCACTTCGCCGGCGGTGTTGGTCAGCGAGCCCTCCTTTTCATAGGACGACGCGGCGGGCAACACGACGTCGGCACGCTCGGCCGTCTCCGTCAAAAACATCTCCTGCACGACGAGGAGGTCGAGCCCGGCGATTCGGCCCGATTGCGCCGCGCCGAAACTCTTCACCGGATTCGCGCCGACCACATAGAGCGCCTTGAGCTTCCCACTCGCCGCCGCTTCCATCATGGCGCGTGTGGTCAGGCCCGGCGTTCCCGAGATTTCACCGCCCCAGAGCCTCCCGAATCGCGCGCGCTCACTCGGATCGGAAACAGGCGCGTAGCCGGGCAGACGATCGGGCAGAAGGCCCATATCCGACGCACCGCGCGAATTCGAATAGTCGCCCAGCGCCATGAATTTGGTCTTTCCGCCGAATCGAGCCGTGAAGGAGAGGAGATCGCGAATCGCCGATCCCTGGATCGCCGCGCCAAACAAAACCACTACGTCGGTTTCCGCTTCGAGCGCTGCTTTCAGTTCGACCAACGCCTGGGTGGTCTCGGTGTCAAATTGCCCATGCTCGCTCGCCATCCAGCGGACCGCCGGGGCCTCGCCGGCTTTCCCCACCAGCACGGCGATCTTTGCCTGGCGATGAATCTTGCTCGGACGGCTGTTCAGCGCGTAGAAGTGCATGCCGTGATGTCGCACGCCGGCGCGAATCTGCCAGGCGACGAGCGGATTCTGGTTGCTCACGTCGTTGCCCACCAGCAGCACGGCGGGGGCGCTCGCTATGTCGGCCATTGTCGCGAGCGAATCCTTCGCTTTCGGGCCGAGCGCAGCGGCCAGCCCGGCGTAGTCTGCCGTGCGGTGATGATCGAGATTGTTTGTGCCCAGGGTGATGCGTGCGAAGCGGTTCAGCAGATAGTTTTCTTCATTGGTCGTATGATTCGAACCGATGACGCCCATCGCGGCCGGACCATGCGCGTCGCGCACCTGTTTTAGCCGCCGCGCTACTTCTTCCAGGGCGTCTTCCCAACTCGCGGGTTCGAGCTTTCCGTTGCGGCGCACCAGCGGCTGGCGGACGCGCTCGGGATGGGTGGTGAAGTCGAAGCCGAAACGGCCCTTCGCGCACAAAAACTCGCCATTGATTCCGGAGTGATCCCGGTTATTGGCGCGAAGGATTTGGTTGTTGCGGACGCTCAAGGTGGTCTTGCAGCCGTTCGAGCAGTGCGCACAGGGACTGGCGACGTAGGTCATCTCCCAGGGTCGCGTCTGGTAGCGGTATGTGCCGCTCGTGAGCGCTCCGACAGGGCAAATGTCGATGCACATGCCGCACTCTTCACACGCAAGCTCGCCCGGGGTGTTCGGCAAAATCACCGAGTGCACTCCACGTTCGCCCACGCCGAGCGCCTTCACGTCCATGCCCTCATCGCAAACGCGCACGCAGCGGAAGCAAAGGATGCATCGCGGCGCATCGTAGTAGACGAGCGGCGACCACTTTTCTTCCGGGTGGTGCAGCTTCTCTTCAGTAAAGCGGGTTTTGTCAAGACCGTAGCGGAAGGTCATATCCTGCAATTCGCATTCGCCGCCTTTGTCGCACACGGGACAATCGAGCGGATGGTTCGAGAGCAGGAATTCGATCATGTTCTTGCGCGCTTGGCGCACCGGATCGGTCGTGGTTTTCACCACCATGCCATCGGTGGCGACCAGCGTGCACGCCGTCTGCAGCTTGGGCATCTTTTCGACTTCGACAAGGCACATGCGGCAGGCTGCACACAGGTCCAACCCGGGGTAGTAGCAGAACGACGGCACTTCGATGCCCTGGCCCTTGGCGGCCTCAATGACCAGCGTTCCTGGCGGAACTGACAGTTGCCTTCCGTCGAGTGTGAATGTGATCTGCTTGGCGTCCGCCATGGTCGGTCCTAGTGTGCCGCCTGAAGCACATCGGCGGTCTTGTATGCGCATCTGCCCTGCAAGTGATCCTCAAACTCGTTCCGCCACTTTTGCACGATGCTGATGGTCGGCAGCGCCGCCGCATCCCCCAGCGGACAGAACGTTTTGCCCAGCATGTTTTTCGAAAGCTCCTCGATGAGTGGAATATCTTCGGTGCGACCACCGCCTTCATGAAAACGGTC
>Ga0187766_10002709_pt1 | contig 10400 bp, 10 predicted proteins | sample 0216_QUI02_MP05__4_FD_132971 | JGI IMG/M metagenome (GOLD analysis project Ga0187766, IMG submission 132971) | Tropical peat soil microbial communities from peatlands in Department of Meta, Colombia - 0216_QUI02_MP05_20_MG | ecosystem: Environmental > Terrestrial > Soil > Wetlands > Peat ... | reverse complement strand
GGGGGCACCGGCGGCGGCACAGACCGCCGCAGCGGCGCCGGCCGCCAAGGTCGAGCCCGCGGCGCGCCCCGCGCCCGCTCCGGGCCGCGGCGCGCGCAGCGATGGGAGGGATGAGTGGGACCTGGCCTTCGAGGATCCGCTCGTGACCCGCGCCCCGGCACGCCCGAGCGCCCCGGCGACACAACCTGCCACCTTCGACGACCTCGAGTTCCTCAAGTCGCTGCGTGATTCGCAGCATTCCGGCGACCACCCGGCGGTCACCCCGCCGGCTCCGGCGCCGAGCCGCAGCGCGCCCTCGCGGACGGCCTCGTCAGGCGCCTCGGCGTCGTCCGCCGGCACCGCGGCCGCATCGGCAGCGATGGATCGCTCCCCCGGGGGCGGTGGGAGCGCGACCGCGGTCTCGACGCCGACCCCGAGCGTGCCGGAGATCGTCGCTGTGCCATCCGCTCCGACGACGGTCGTCCCGAGTCCGACGGTCGCCGCCCCCAGCGTCGCCCAGACTCCCGCCCCCGAGGTCGCGCCTCCTCCGCCAGCGCCGTCCGCGCCGGAGCCCTCGCGCCCGGCGGCGCTCGACTCGCTCCCCTTGATCGATCCCGACGAGCTCTCGGAGAAGGCGCCGCGCGAGCGGACGCCGGCCTACCTTCGCGAGTCGCCCCCCGAGCAGGTCAAGACGCTCAAGTGCCAGGAGTGCGGGACGCTGAACTACCCCACCGAGTGGTACTGCGAGCGTTGCGGCGCGGAGCTGGCGGCGCTCTAGTCGTCAGGCAGTGGCCGCAACACGGATGCGAGAGGGGCCCGGCGCGATGCCGGGCCCCTCGTGTCTTGCGTGGCGGGCAGAAGTCAGCCGGCGAGCTTGGAGAGCCGGCTCTTCCGGCGGGCGGCGGCGTTCTTGTGGATCAGTCCCTTGCGCGCCGAACGGTCGAGGAGCTGGACGGCCAGGCGACGCTCGGCCGGCGTGGCCTCGGGCGACAGGGCCTTCTTCACCGCGGTCTTGAGCGCCGAGCGCTGGGCGCGGTTACGAACGGCGGCCGCGCGCGACTTGCGCATGTTCTTCTTGCCGGAGGCGATATTGGGCACGGATCTGTCCGAGAAAAGATCGACGGGGGTAGGAGGAATTTGGGAGGCGGAAAGCTAGGCCTGACAATCACGGATGTCAAGGCGCCACAGCACTTTGACACACGTTGGCGGTGACACTAGTTTACGGCCGGAGACGGACGCTCGCAGGCGCTGCCCGCGAGCCAATCCTGGCGCCCTCAACCTCAATCCGCGGCCAAAGACGTTGGATCGCGAAATCCTCGCCAGAATTCTTCTCGTCGCGCCGGTGCTGCTCTTCTCGCTCGTGGCGCACGAGTGGGCGCACGCGTACGCGGCGCTGAAGCAAGGCGACCCCACCGCCTACCAGCTCGGGCGCCTGACGTTCAATCCGATCAAGCACATCGACCCGTTCATGACGATCATCTTGCCGACGCTGATGCTCGTCCAGTCGGGCGGGACGACGGCGCTCGGCGGGGCGAAGCCCTGTCCGGTGAATCCCCGAAACTACAAGAACTACAAGCGCGGGGACATCATTGTGTCGCTGGCCGGTGTGACGATGAACGCTCTGCTGGGCGTGGCCTGCGCGATGCTGATCGGTCTCTTCGGGCTCCTCGGCCAAGCGGTCCCGGGTGCGGCGTCGGTGCTCAAGGTCGGCCAGGAAATGATGTACTGGGGCGTGCAGACGAACATGCTCCTCGTCTTCTTCAACCTGCTCCCGATTCCGCCACTCGATGGGTCGCACGTGGTGAAGCACTTTCTGCCGCCCTCCCTGAGCATCGCCTACCAGCGGGTCGGACGGTACGGCTTCCTCATCCTTATCGCGCTGCTCTACTTCGGCGGCCCCGTGCTGCGCTTTTGGCTGGCTCCGGGGTCGGCGATCGGGAACTGGCTCGTGCGCGGGGTGGCGCCCCTGATCCTGGCGATGCGATGACGGCCGCGCTCGCGCCGATCGCCTTCGAACCGACCGACGGCGGATTCGTCGTCGAGCTCGACCAATTCTCCGGTCCTCTCGATCTCCTCCTCACCCTGATCCGTGAGGAGCAGCTCGACATCGCCGACCTCCCGATCGCTCGGGTGTGCGAGCAGTTCCTCGCGCGCATTCACTCGTTAGGCCTGAGCGAGGCAGCGGAGTACCTCGAGATGGCGGCGCGGCTCATCCGCATCAAGGTCCAGATGCTGCTCCCGCAGCGCACCGAGGACGAGGCGTGGGAGGACCCGCGGGCCGAGCTGGTGCGCCGGCTCCTCGAGTACCAGCAGATGCGGGAGGTGGTGGACCTGCTGGCCCGGCGCGGGGAGGAGAGGCGGTGGCGCTTGACGAGGGGCTACCTCCCGGAGCCCACCGCCGCGCCCTCGGCCCCCCTCGCGCTGAGCCTCCCCGAGCTCCTCGCCGCGGTGGACCGGGTCCTCCGCATGGTGCGGGAGCCCGACCTGCACGACGTCGTCCCCCGGCCGCTCGATGTCGACGGCGCCATGGCCACCATCCGCGCCGTGCTCGCCCTCCGCGCGAAGGTGCGGTGGGGCGACGTCGTCGCCCGGGAAGCCGCGCCGTGGGAAGTCCTGAGTGCGCTCCTGGCGCTCCTCGAGTTGGCCCGCCGCGGCGAGCTGAAGCTCCGCCAGCGCCGCCCCTTCTCCCCTATGGAGATCTCGCGTGAGACCGCTGGCTAGCCTGCTCGAAGCGGCGCTCTTCGCCGGCAGCCGCCCCCTATCGCTCGACGAGCTGTCGGCGCTCGACCCCGACGCCTCGCCCGAGGAACTGCGCGCGGCCATCGACGAGCTCAAGGAGTGCTACGACAGCGGCTCGCACGGCATCGAGCTGGTGGAGATCGCGGGTGGCTGGCAGATCCTGACCCGTCCCGAGTACACGGAGACGATCGAGCACGCCCAACTCGCCGCGCGACCGCATCGTCTCTCGGCCGCGGCACTCGAGACGCTCGCCATTATCGCCTACCGGCAGCCGATCGGGCGGGCCGACATCGAGGAGATCCGCGGCGTCTCCGTCGGGGGGATGCTCAAGACGCTCCTCGAGCGTGGACTGGTCGATGTCGTGGGACGGGCTGAAGGGATCGGCCGGCCGCTGCTCTACGGCACCACCCCGGTCTTCCTCGAGCAGTTCGCCCTGCGCCATCTCGGGGAACTGCCGCGAGCCGACGAACTCGCGGTCGCGCTGAGGGCCGAGCCGCGGTTCTTGTGACGCGATGCCGATGCGTATTCACCGCGCCTTGGCTCGCGCCGGGGTCGCGTCGCGGCGCAGCGCCGAGGAGCTGGTGGCGGCCGGACGGGTGTTGGTGAACGGCACCGCCGCGTCGATCGGACAAATCGTCGATCTCGATCATGATGCCATCATCGTGGATGGCCGCCCGATCGCGGCGCCCGTCCCCGATCAGTGGATCGTCCTCAACAAGCCGGCCGGCGTCATGACGACCCGCGCCGACCCCCGAGGCCGACCGACCGTCTTCGACCTGGTCCCGCGGATCCCCGGCCTCACGTATGTTGGACGCCTCGACCTTCTCACCGAGGGCGTGCTGCTCTTCACCACCGATGGTGCGCTGGCGCACGAGCTGCTTCATCCGCGCGCGGGGCTGGAGCGCGCCTATACGGCGACGGTCACCGGTGATGCTCCGGCGGCGGTCAGGGCTGCCCGGCGGGGCGTGATGCTCGACGACGGTCCGGTGCGTGTGGCCGACGCTGAGGCGTCGCCGATCGGTCAGGGACGCTGGGCATTCACGGTGACGATCACCGAAGGACGCCGCCGCGAGGTGCGCCGACTCTGCAAGGCGCTCGGCCTCTTCGTCGAGCGCCTCGTTCGCATCCGCTTCGGGCCGGTCACCATCGGAGCCCTCCCCGTCGGGAGGACACGACCCGTCACGGCACGCGAGCTTGAGCTTCTCAAGGCGCTGGCCCACGCTCCCGCCTAACGCCAATGGAGCTTCGTGGCACGACGGCGCTGCTCCTCGGGGGGAGCGGATTGGTCGGGATGTCGGTGGCCCGCCGGCTCCTGCACTTCGCCCCGGCGAAGATCATCGTGGCCGGCCTCGGAGAGGGGGAGGTGGAGAAGAGCGTCCGGGCCCTCCAATCGGAGCGGGGATCGACGATCGTCGAGGGAGTGTGGGGGAACATCTTCCACCCCGCGCCGCTGGCCCAGCGCACCCGCGCATCGATCCTGGCGGACAAGCAAGCGCGCCGCCGCCTGGTGGAGGAGTACCTCAGCCCGGCGAGCGCCACGGCGCTCGAGCAGAACCTGCTCCACAACTGGCTGGTCCAGTACGCCCCGAAGCTGGTCGTCGACTGCGTCAACACGGCCACCGCTGTGGCCTACCAGGACGGATTCGCCAGCGCCTACGAGCTGCTCGACGCGGCCGACGCGGGGAGGGTGGTGCCGGAACTGGTCGAGCGGCATCTGCTCACGCTCCCGCTCCCGCAGCTCATCCGACACCTCGAGGTGCTCGCCGACGGCATGCGCCGCGCGGGGACGCAGGTCTACATCAAGATCGGGACGAGTGGCACCGGCGGCATGGGGCTCAACATCCCCTACACCCACAGCGAGGAGAAGCCGTCGCGCACCCTGATGTCGAAGTCGGCGGTCGCCGGTGCACAGACGATGTTCCTCTTCCTGCTCGGCAGGACTCCTGGGGCCCCGGCGACAATCGAGATCAAGCCGACGGCGGCGATCGCCTGGAAGGAGATCGCCTATGGGCCTGTTCGGCGCGGGGACCGACCGATCCCGTTGGTCGATTGCGCCAATCCTCTTCCTCTCGCCTCCGCCTTCGACGAGGACGCGAAGGGGTGGACTGCGCTGGGCAAACCCGTCGAGAGCGTCTTCATCGACGTCGGCGAGAATGGAGTCTTCGCACGCGATGAGTTCGATACCGTGAGCGCGCTCGGCCAGATGGAGATCGTCACGCCGGAGGAGATCGCGGAAGCCGTCGTCATGGAGGCCACCGGTCACCCGACCGGCAAAGACATCGTCGCGGCGCTCGACGCATCGACATTCGGCCCGACGTATCGGGGCGGCTACCTTCGCGCGGTCGCTCTGCGCGAGCTCGACGCGCTGGAGTCACGACACGGCGTGCGATCGGTCGCCTTCGAGATGCTCGGGCCGCCGCGGCTCACGAAGCTGCTCTACGAGGGCGAGATCCTGCGGCGGCTCTATCCGAGCCTGAAAGATCTGGCGGCCGCCGACCCGGCCTGCGTCGCTCGCGATAGCGCGGTGCTGGTGCGGGAGCGCGAGCCGGCGCTGCGTCGCCTGATTCTGAGCGTCGGGTTGCCGATCCTCCTTCCCGACGGCGTGTCGGTGTTGCGCGGCGAGACGGTGGTCGTGCAGCCCGGATCGCGCGGGGCCGAGATCGCGCCGCGAGGTTGGGTGGACCTACGCGTCGAGAACTGCGCGCTCTGGACCCGGCGTGCCGCGTCGATCTGCGCCGCTCCGCCGAGTGCGGGGACGGGATCGAACGCAGCGTGGACGGCGATCGATCCGAGCGCGGCGATCGCTCCGGCACCTCTGGCGGTGTGGGTGTTCGAGCACGAAGACGGCGGCTTCCGCGTAAAGCGGTAAGGGGCCGCTCGCCGGAGCCCGGCGCGCGGGCGGCGCCGGCGAGCCGTGGCTTGAACCTCGCTCGTCTCTATCGGTATAACTCCCATTCACCCTCGTCCGTGGAGCAAGTGTGGCGACACGCGTGATGCCGGCGTCGGATACGGCCCTCGTGCAAGGAATTCTCGACCAGGTCGCGCGGCGAGTGGTCGGGCAGGAGTACATGGTGGAGCGTCTGCTGATCGGCCTCCTCACGGGCGGACACGTGCTGCTCGAGGGAGTGCCGGGTCTCGCCAAGACGCTCACGGTGAAGACGCTGGCCGAGGCGATCCACACCTCCTTCCAGCGCATCCAGTTCACTCCCGACCTGCTCCCCGCTGACGTCATCGGCACACAGATCTTCGATCAGCAGACGGGGCAGTTCCGCCCGAAGCCCGGCCCGATCTTCGCCAACGTCATCCTCGCCGACGAGATCAATCGCGCGCCGGCCAAGGTGCAATCGGCGCTCCTCGAGGCGATGCAGGAGAAGCAGGTGACGATCGGCGGAGTGACCTACAAGCTCGAGGAGCCCTTCCTCGTGCTCGCCACCCAGAACCCGATCGAGCAGGAGGGCACGTACGCGCTTCCCGAAGCGCAGGTCGACCGTTTCATGCTGAAGCTCAACGTCAGCTATCCGTCCCGCTCCGAAGAGAAGGAGATCATGCGCCGAATGGCGGGGGGCCAGGCGATTCCGATCACACCGGTCGCGACACCCGCCGCCATCCTCGAGGCCCGTCAGCGGATCACCGAGTTGTATCTGGACGACCGCGTAGTCGACTACATCGTCGACATCGTACACGCCACGCGCTCGCCGAAGGAAGCGGGAATCAAGGAGCTGGAGCCGCTCATCGAGTACGGCGCCAGTCCTCGGGCGACCATCTACCTCGCCCAGGCGGGGCGGGCGCACGCCTTCCTGCGCGGGCGGAGCTTCGTCACCCCCGACGACGTGAAGGCGATCGCCCCCGATGTTCTTCGCCACCGCGTGCTCATCACCTACGAGGCGGAGGCCGAGGACGTGACGAGTGACGAGATCGTGCGCCGCGTGCTGGCGGCCGTCGAGAGCCCCTGATGGCGCTCCTCACGCCGCGCACCGGTCGTCAGGCGAAGCGGGCGACCGGTCGGCAGCGGGCCGTGGGAACGGCCGAAACGCGCGCTGGGGAAAGTGCGCGCGACCGGCGCACGGTCGGTGTCCCACCGGAGATCCTGCGCCAGGTGAAGCTCCTGGAGCTGCGGACGCGGGGACTCGTGAACTCGCTCTTCACCGGCGAGTACCACTCGGTGTTCAAGGGGCAGGGGATGGAATTCTCCGAGGTCCGCGAGTACGAGCCAGGGGACGAGGTCCGCTCGATCGACTGGAACGTCACCGCGCGCATGGGGAGTCCGTACGTCAAGCGCTACATCGAGGAGCGCGAGCTGACGGTGATGCTGGTGGTCGACCACAGCGGCTCGGAGCGGTTCGGAACGGTCTCGCGCTTCAAGAGCGAGCTGGCGACCGAGGTCGGCGCGGTGCTGGCCATGTCGGCGATCCGCAACAACGACCGCGTCGGCGCGCTCCTCTTCACCGATCGGGTGGAGCACGTCGTGCCACCCGGGAAGGGGCGCCGCCACGTGCTCCGGCTCATTCGCGATCTCCTGGTGCACGAGCCGGAGGGCAGGGGGACGAACATCCCGGAGGCGATCGACTACCTGGCGCGGATGCTCCCGCACCGGTCGATCATCTTCCTCATCTCGGACTTTCTCGACCCGCGCATCGAACGTCCGATCAAGATTCTCGGACAGCGGCACGACCTCGTCGCCGTGACGATCGAGGACCCGCGGGAGCGCGCACTTCCGAACGTCGGTCTGGCCCGATTCGCCGATCCCGAGACCGGTGTGACGGTGAACGTCGATACGGGGAGCAAGGCGGTGCGCGATCGATTCGAGCGCGCCGTGCGGACGGAGCGTGAAGCACGCACGCACCTCTTCCGGCGCCTGGCGATCGATGAGATCGCGGTGCGCACGGACAAGAGCTACGTCGAGCCTCTCCTGCGCTTCTTCCGGCTTCGGGCCACTCGGGGGATGCGCCGGTGATCACGCTCGTCGCTCTCGCACTGCTTCAGGGAACGATACCGCCGATCCCTGTCGGTATCACGGTCGCCCCCGAGACGGTGACGGTCGGCGACCACGTCACGCTTCGCGTCACCGTGCGCGCGCCCAAGGGTGCGCGGATCACCTTCCCCGTGGGCCCGGACAGCGGCCAGATCGAGGCGGTCGATCCGGTGGCGATCGCGACCTCGCCCGAGACGACTGTCGTTATGCAGACGGCCTCGTACGTGATCACCGCCTGGGAGCCGCATCCCCTCACCGTTCCCCTCGGGGACGTCACGGTCACCGTGGGCTCGCAGGTCGAGCGGGTGCCCGTGCCCGAGGCGCACGTCGCCGTTCGCAGCGTGCTGCCGCGCGACACGTCGCTCCGCATTCCCAAGCTGGCGCGCGACCTGTTGACCGCCCCCCGACCCTGGTGGCCCTGGCTCTTGGCGGCTCTCGCCGCCGTCGGCCTGGTGTGGTGGTTCCTCTGGTGGTGGCGTCGCCGACGACAGCGGGAGCCGGCCGCGGCTCCCGCCGCTGTCGCCGCGGAGCGGGAGTTCGCCCGCATCGATGCCCTCGCCCTGCTCGACGCCGGCGAGTGCGGACGGCACCAGACGCTCTACGTCGACGCCTTCCGTGACTACCTGGCGGCGCGCATTCCCGCGGCTGAGCGGCACCTCACCACGGGTGAGCTCCTCACCGCTCTGGCGGAGACACCGCGCCTTCCGATGTCCAGGATCGAGGCTCTGCTCGTCGAGACCGATCTGGTGAAGTTCGCGCAGCGCGGCGTGACCCGCGACACGGCGGTCAAGATCGCCGCCGCGGCGCGAGAGCTGGTGCCGGCGATCGAGAAGGTACTCCTCGCCGCCGCCGCGGCCGCCGCGGCGGCGGATGCGGCGGCGAAGAAGAAGGCGGAGAAGGCCGCGTGATCGACATCCCGGTCGTCCACTTCGGCGCCCCGTGGGCGCTGCTTCTCCTCCTGCTCTTCCCGGCATGGTGGCTCTGGCGTCGGCGCCGGCGTCCGGCGGCGATCGTCTTCTCGCGCGCCGATGTCCTCGCGCAGGGGCCGAAGTCGGGCCGCGCCATCACGGCCACCCTGCTCGTCATGCGCAACGTCCTTCTGGCGGGTCTCATCATCGCCCTCGCTCGGCCGCGGACCGGTGCCCGGGCCGAGAGCGTCACCAGCGAGGGGATCAACATCGTCCTCCTCATCGACCTCTCGAGCTCGATGCTCTCGGAGGACTTTCAGCCGCAGAACCGGCTCGAGGTGGCGAAGGACAAGGTGAAGCAGTTCATCGCCGGACGGCGTACCGACCGGATCGGCCTCGTCGCCTTCGCCGGTGAAGCGCTCACTCAAGTGCCGCTCACCGTCGATTACGCCGTCCTCTTCGCCGCGGTGGACAATCTCCAGGCGGGCCAGCTCGAGGACGGGACGGCGATCGGCACGGCGATCGCCACCGGCGCCAATCGCTTGCGGAACGCCCCCGGGCGCACGCGCGTCATGATCCTTCTCACCGACGGCGAGAACAATCGCGGCGCCATCGACCCGCGCACGGCCGCGCAGGCCGCGGCCGCGGTAGGCGTCAAGATCTACACGATCGGCGCCGGCACCACCGGGATGGCTCCGGTGCCGGTCGGGCGCGGACTCATGGGCCTTCGCTACGAGTACCGGCCGGTGGACATCGACGAGAGCCTGCTCCGCGACGTGGCCCACATGACCGGCGGCCGCTACTTCCGGGCCGTCGACGGCGCGGCGCTGCAGAGAATCTACGAGCAGATCGATCAGCTCGAGCGGGAGCCGGTGCGGACGCGGTCGTACGTGCGATACACGGAGCAGTTCCGCTGGCCTCTCGCGGCGGCCCTGATCGCGCTCGCGGGGGAAGTGCTGCTTCTCGCCTGGCGAGGACCGCTCCCGTGATTCCGTTCTTCGACTATCCGTGGGCGCTGATCGCGGCGCCCCTTCTGGGGCTGGGCGTCGCCGCGCTCCTGATCTTCGCCGTCCATCAGCGCACACGGCGCCTGCATCGGCTGGGCGCCGACTCGCTGGTGGCGCGGCTCCTGCCGGCGGCGATGTCGCGTCGCCAGTGGTGGAGGGCGATCCTGCTCGGGACAGCGGCCATGCTCGGCGGTGTCGCTTTCGCCGGACCGAAGTGGGGGACCGAGGAGCTCGTCGAGCGCGGAACGGGGGTGGACGTCGTCCTCGCCCTCGACGCGTCGCTCTCGATGCTCGCCACCGACGAGCGGCCGAATCGGCTCCAGCGGATGAAGGACGAAGCGCGGCGCCTGCTCGCCCTCTCGGGGGGTGATCGCTTCGGCTTGCTCGCCTTCGCCGGCCACAGCTACATCCTCACCCCGCTCACCGTCGATCATGGCGCGCTCGAGCTCTTCCTCGACAACCTCGATCCCACTGTCGTCGGTCAGGCCGGCACATCGGTCGCGCGGGCGATTCGTCAGGGGACCGACCTCCTCGGAGGGACGCCGACGGGCAGCGATCGCGCCCTCGTCATCATGAGCGATGGCGAGGCCTTCGAGTCGGACGACGACATCGTCGCGGAAGCGAAGCGCGCGGCGGAGGCGGGGATCACGCTCATCACCGTCGGCTTCGGCACCGTCCAGGGCTCGACGATCCCGATCCGTACTCCCGAGGGGGTCACGGTGAAGCGCGATCAGGATGGGCAAGTGGTGGTGACGCAGTATACGCCGAAGACGCTGAGCGAGGCGGCGAGCGCGG
>Ga0187766_10002708_pt1 | contig 10400 bp, 9 predicted proteins | sample 0216_QUI02_MP05__4_FD_132971 | JGI IMG/M metagenome (GOLD analysis project Ga0187766, IMG submission 132971) | Tropical peat soil microbial communities from peatlands in Department of Meta, Colombia - 0216_QUI02_MP05_20_MG | ecosystem: Environmental > Terrestrial > Soil > Wetlands > Peat ... | reverse complement strand
TGTCAAATCGGTCGACGAGGACGTGCCTGACCGCCTCGGGGCAGTTGCATACCAGGATGCGCCGCAGCATGAAGCGCGCGGGGAAAAAATCCACTCGGTACGCTTTTTCCGGCCACGCGGTGGCCAGATTCCGTCGCATTCGCCAGGAGAGATCGTTAACGCCGAGCACTTCCCTCGCCTCTATTTGTCACGCACCGCCCGCGGCACCCCTCGCGGGCCCGGCGGGTTTCGTTAGCACATGGGCTCGATGTCCGCGCAGGGACATTTCGACGCACGGTCCTCGCAGTGCGGCCCGCCGATCAGCTGTGAATTTCATATGGGATCCCAGCGAGCCTACAATGCAAAAATCCTTGTCATGGCCAGCCCAAATGCCTTTGAAAAAACGTTTGGTAGGGGCATGACCGATCGGCACGCGTCGCTATCGCCACAACAAGGTCCACTTTCTATACACATCCCCCGCTCGCAACCCTCGCTTATCGGGCGACAATCCCGGGCGACACGCGAGCCAAATCGGACGCTCGACACCTTGAAAACCTCGGCCGGCAGATCGTTCGAAGGGACATTGGTAGGGTCGAGGGCGAAGCACCCCCGACCTTCGTATGGCGAGCGCGACACTCTCCGTGCCGAGCGACGGCCCCCCATCCCGGAGCCCTAGGAATATTGGCCTTTTAGCCGGCGCAACATACAGGGACACGGGGTCGCGGAAAAGCCTATTTTGGCCCCGTGCGGGGTCAAATATCCGCAAGGCAGCCGTCCGAGCGATATACAATCTGCCCTGAGCTTGCCTTGGCGATGGTCTCCCGGCGCGCCAATTAATTCATGCGAGCGACGGAGGATTTGGCGATGATTCTGGTCGGGCAATACGACTCGCCATACGTGCGCCGCGTTGCAATATCGCTCCGCGTCCTCGGGTTCAGCTATGAACACGACACGCGATCGGTATTCGCCGATTTCGAGGCCATGCGGCGGATCAACCCTCTCGGCCGCATCCCGTCGCTCATACTGGCGGATGGGGAAACGCTTATCGATTCGGCGGCCATTTTGGATTGGCTAGACGAGGGCGTCGGCCCCTCCCGCGCCCTCCTTCCTCGAACGGGTGCCGAGCGACGGCGGGCCCTGCGCCACATTGCTCTTGCGACAGGTACGATCGACAAGATCGGTGCGGCCACTTATGAACGGCTGATCCGGCCATCGGCCTATCGCTGGCCCGAGTGGATCGCGCGCTGCCTCACGCAAGGGTCGGGTGCCATCGCCGAACTCGCCGCCGAACCCTGGCCAGAGGGCGCGCACCTCGACCAGGCGCAGATCACAACGGCCTGCATGATCCGTTACGTCCGCATGGTCGATCCCGAACGGCTACAGGTTGGACGCTTTCCAACCCTCGACGCCCTATCGGAGCGCTGCGAGAGGCGGGCCGAATTTCAGGCGACGCATCCCTCGGATTACGCCGTGCCGCGAAGTGCCTGAGATATGACAGATGCCGCCGGCATGAAGTCAACCGACCCGAAGACACGGCACAGGGTGTTGCGAGTTAGTCCCCGGAGTCGATCACGCGTCAATGCGCAGCGCAGGCATACGCCCTCGTGAGTGCATCGAAAATAAGAAAGCTCGCTTGCTGGTCGAGGCGTTCGGGATGCTGCTTCAGGAAATTGACGACCACCTCTCGCAGCTCTCCGGTCGAGGCCGTGCTGGGGAGGCAATAATTCAAATCCGGCAACGCCGAGCCCTTCAAGCCGTCCAACTGATCGCTGGCGCCCGAGATGTAGCCAATGCAAATTCCCGGGTTATAGCCATGCGGGGTTTTATCCTCGCAGAGACTCAGGAGCGCCTTGCCGGTCAGGAATTCGGCTCCATGCGCATGGCCTCCCGCGACGAGAATTAAGGAAGCGAAAATGAAAATAGCTAGCTTAGGTGATTTCATGTGAATGCCCCTCCCGATGGTCACACCCCTGGCACTCGCTTTTGCGTCACTTTTACTCTTTCCTACCCGCGTTAACGGTGCGAGCCGTATGGCTCAGTCCGTTTTGCCGAGCCCGCAATGGCGGACATCGATAGTCCCGGAACCCGGCCCTCGCTTCGCTCCGGCCGGTTTCATGGCTCAAGGGAGGATTGATCCCTTGGAGACAGAAGGCCAGTTTGGGCGATGACCATGGCCCGCGCAACTAGTGTGGTGGGTTCGAAGTTCCTATGATTTTGGTGGCGGCAATTAGGTACATGCGTGCAAAGCGCCCGGTCTTTACGCCGCGGCATATCGTGTACTACGCTGGCCGTCGTGGAATTTATGGCGTCTTTATCGGTGTGCGGCGACGCCCCGACGAAGCGCCTCTAAAAAATGACGAAGAACACTTGCGGTCGGCAGTGCGGCGGTTGTCACGTTCGGTGCCACGAGAACGACCACACGCGAGGCCACAATGGATGCGGCGGAGGCGCTCCTGCGCGTCGAAAACCTGACCGTGCGCTTCAGCGTTCCAAGTGGTGTCCTCAACGCGGTCGACGGCGTTTCTTTCGCACTCCATGAGGGCGAGACCTTGGGTCTCGTCGGCGAAAGCGGCAGCGGCAAGACCTTGACCTCGCTCGCCGTTATGGGGCTGCTGGAGCAGCCGCCGGCCGAAGTGCCGGCGGGACGCATCTTCTTCCAGGGCCGCGACCTGCTCGAGCTTCCCGAGCGCGACATGGCCGATCTCCGCGGCTCGCGCCTGTCAATGGTGTTCCAGGAGCCGATGACCTCGCTCAACCCAATCATGTCGATTGGGCTGCAGATCGACGAGGCGCTCATCCGCCATCTCGGCCTCTCCGCGCGCGCCGCACGCACTCGCACGCGCGAGCTCCTGACCGTCGTTGGCATCCCGAGGCCCGACCAAGCGGCGGTGAGCTATCCGCACCAGCTCTCGGGCGGCATGCGACAGCGGGTGATGATTGCCATGGCGCTCGCCTGTCACCCCTCGTTGCTGATCGCGGACGAACCGACGACCGCGCTCGATGTCACCATCCAGGCGCAGATCCTGGAGCTGCTGACACAGCTGCAGCGCGAAATGGCGACGGCGATCCTGCTCATAACGCACGATCTAGCCGTCATCGCCGAGACCGCGCACCGTGTGGCCGTCATGTATGCCGGCTGCATCGTCGAGACGGGCCCGGCCGAGGCGCTATTCGCAGCACCGCTCCACCCCTATACCGAGGGCCTGTTGCGCTCGATCCCGCGCATCGTGCGCGTCCCCGAACCGGAACTGGCCGAGATCCCTGGCGTCGTGCCGACGCCCGCCGACCTTCCCGCAGGTTGCGCGTTCGCCCCGCGCTGCGCCTATGCCGACGCGGCCTGCCACCGCTTGAGGCCGGCTCTCGTCCCTCACGGGACTGGACGTGAGGTCGCCTGCTGGAAGCCGCGCCATGGTTGAGACACTGCTCGAGGTGCGCGGCCTCCACACCCACTTCCCGATCCTCTCAAAGCTATTCCGCCGCCCCGTCGGTAATGTGCGGGCCGTCGACGGCGTCGACCTCGATCTCGCCGCGGGCGAGGTGCTCGGTATCGTCGGCGAAAGCGGTTCGGGGAAAACGACCACCGGCAAGACGATCCTGAAGCTGATCGAGCCTTCCGCCGGCTCGATCGTCTTCGAAGGACGTAATATTACGCGCCTCTCGCCCTCCATGATGACGCCGATCCGGCGACGTATGCAGATCATCTTCCAGGACCCGATGTCGTCGCTGAACCCGCGAATGACGGTAGGGCGGATTCTCGCCGCACCCTTCGAGATCCATCGCGTCGCCGCCGGGCGGGAGATCGAGGATCGCGTCGCGGAACTTCTCGCCATGGTGGGACTGCCCGCCGAGGCGGTTAGTCGCTATCCGCATGAATTCTCCGGCGGGCAGCGCCAGCGCATCGGTATCGCCCGGGCGCTGGCCTTGCGACCGCGCCTCATCGTCGCCGATGAGCCCGTTTCGGCGCTCGATGTATCAATCCAGGCGCAAATCATGAACTTGCTGAAGCATCTCAAGGACGAGCTCAAGCTTACCTTCATCTTGATCTCGCACAACCTCGGCGTCGTCAGCCATATCTGCGACCGCGTCGCCGTCATGTATCTCGGTCGGATTGTCGAGACGGCGCCACGTGAGTCGCTTTTCTTCGCGCCGAAGCATCCCTATACCGAAGCGCTCCTTCAGGCCGTGCCCACGCCCGAACCGGGGCGCACGCGCCGCCGCGCCGTGCTCGGGGGAGACATTCCGTCACCAGCGAACCCGCCCTCGGGCTGCGCCTTCCACCCGCGCTGCCCGAAGGCGATGTCGCGCTGTGCGCACGACACACCACGACCGACTCGACTGCCGGGCGGACAAGTCGTCGCCTGCCATCTTTACGGACCTTGAGGAGGCGGCATGCTCGCCTACATTGGCCGCCGTATCGTCGGGGCAATTCCGATGCTGATCGGCGTCTCGATCATCGGCTTCGCTCTTATGCACCTGGCGCCGGGGGGCCCACTTGCCGTTTACACGCTGAATCCGACGATCACGGCCCAGGACATCGAACGCATCAAAACGATCTTCGGTCTCGATCAGCCCGTCCACATCCAGTACCTCAAATGGGCGACGGGCATGTTCAGCGGCAATTGGGGCTACACTTTCTTCGGCGGTCGTCCCGTCCTCATCGTCATCCTCGAGCGGCTGCCGGCGACCTTGCTGCTTATGGGATCGGCTCTCTCGATCGCCATCCTCCTGGGTCTCAGCATCGGCATGATCGGTGCTTCGCGCCGCTACTCGATCTGGGACTACCTGGCGACGACCGGGGCGTTGGTGGCGCTCTCCTTCCCCACCTTCTGGTTCGGCCTCATGGCGATCTTCATCTTCGCCGTCGATCTTGGCTGGCTGCCGAGTGGGGGCATGTACGAGCTGGGGGAGGAAGGCAACATCGTCGACCTCTTGCGCCACCTGATCCTGCCGACCCTCGTCCTCGCCTTGGTGATCACCGCCACATATAGCCGCTACGCGCGCTCGGCCTTCCTCGAGGTGCTGCACCAGGATTACATGCGCACAGCCCGCGCCAAGGGGCTGCGGCCGCGCGAGCGCCTCTTCCGCCACGCCTTCCCCAATGCGGTGAAGCCGCTGATCGCACTTCTCGGCACCGACCTGCCGATCCTCTTCTCGGGCGCACTCGTGACGGAGTCGGTTTTCGGCTGGCCGGGAATGGGGCGGCTCTTCGTCGATGCGCTGACGATGAAGGAGTATCCGATCCTGATGGGGCTCGTCATGTTCACGGCATTCTTCGTGATCCTCGGCAACCTCCTCGCCGATGTCGCGATCGCGCTTCTCGATCCGCGCGTGCGCCTCTCATGAGCGCGCGCACCAGGCGCCAGACGCTCATTGGTCGCTTCATGCGCCACCGGCCGGCGGTCCTGGGTGCGGTCGCCGTCGTGCTCCTTTGCCTTGCAGCACTCTTCGCCCCCGTCCTCGCTCCGCATGATCCTATCGAGCTCGACACCTCCGTCCGCTTCTTCGCACCCTTGACCCATCTCGCGTTTCCACTTGGCACCGACGAACTCGGGCGCGATACGCTGAGTCGCCTCCTCTACGGCGGCCAGATCTCGCTGATCGTCGGGCTCGTCGCCATGGCGACGACGGTCCTGACCGGAGCGCTCGTCGGCCTCGTCTCAGGCTATTACGGCGGTTGGATCGACACGCTCTTGATGCGCTTCGTCGACATGATGTTGTGTTTTCCCCAGATCTTCCTTCTGCTCGTCGTCGCGGCTTTCATCACGCCCACCCTGATCTCGATCTCGCTCATCATCGGCTTGACCTCGTGGATGGAGGTGGCGCGCATTATCCGCGCCGAAATCCTGCATCTCAAAGAGCAAGACTTCGTGCAGGCGGCGCGGGCATTGGGTGCAGGCGGTATCCGCATCATGGTGCGCGAGCTCATGCCCAATATCGTGGCTCCGCTCCTCGTCGCCGCAACGCTCAAAGTCGCCACCGCCATCCTTCTCGAAAGCTATATTTCCTATCTTGGGTATGGCGTGCAGCCGCCGCTCGCCAGCTGGGGGAATATGCTGACGAACGCTCAGGGATACTTCGATTCCGAGCCTTGGCTGGCGATATTTCCGGGTGTTATGATCACAATTACTGTAATGAGCTTCAACTTTCTGGGTGATGGATTGCGCGACGCGCTCGATCCGAGGTTGCGGATGTAGCACCGACCCCGCCACGTGCGTGACATCGCGACATATCCATGGGGAGGGCCCGATGTCGAAGATGAGCCGCATGGGGATTACCCGCCGCGACGTATTGAAGGGCGCGGCGAAGGGCGCTTTGTTGGCAGCGACTGGCACGGCCGGGTTCGCCGCCCCAACGATCGCACAGCAGAACAAAGACCGCATCATCATGGCGATGTCGCAGGAGCCGGTGCAATTCAACCCGCTCCTCTACGTCAACACGGGTACAGAAAACGTACCCGAATCCTGCATGTTCGACGCGTTGTGGGACATCGACGAGAACGGCAACTTCATCCCGAACCTGGCGACCGCGGTGCCGACGCGGGCCAACGGTGGCATCTCCCCGGACGGACTTGTCTGGAAGGTCAATCTCCGGCGTGACGTCAAGTGGACCGACGGACAGCCCTTCACGGCGCGCGACGTCGAATTCACCTATCAGACGATCGTCAATCCAAAGGTCGCCGTGAGGTCGCGCGGAGGCTTCGATTCGATCAAGAATTTCAAGGTAATCGACGACTACAGCGTGGAGATGGAGCTGGCCCGGTCCTACACGCCCTTCGTGTGGGCATGGCAGAACATGCACATCGTCCCAGCGCATCTGCTGAAGGGCGAGGCCGACATCAACACCGCCCCTTACAACAGCCAGCCGATCGGAACGGGGCCCTTCATGCTTAAGAGCCGCGTCGCCGGCAGCCACATGGTCTACGAGAGGAACCCGAACTATCATCGCGGACCGGCCAAAACGGCGCAGTTCATCCACAAATTCGTGCCCGACCTCCTCGTCATGTACGAGCAGATCAAGACCGGCGAGATCGACTATCTTGGCCTCCAGGGCGTGCCGGCCGACCGCTGGGTCGAGGCAACAGCACTACCCGGCCTCGATTTCTCGAGGACGCCCACGCCCTTCGTCCAGTTCATCTACTTCAACTGCGGCAAGCCCCAATTCGCCGATCCAAAGGTCAGGAAGGCGCTCTACATCGCGGCCGAGATGCAGAAGTCGCTCGACGATGTCTATTTCAAAACATGGGCGCGGACCCTTGCTTACCTGCACCCGACGCATTGGGCATACAACCACGCGCTCAAGGAGGAAACCCCCAATCCCGAATTGGCGGTGAAAATGCTCGATGAGGCGGGGTGGCGCTTGGGCGCGGACGGCATCCGTGCCAAGGACGGCGTCAAGTTGCAGTTCACCATGTCGACGACCGCCGGCAACCAGGCGCGTCAGGGCTGCCAGGCTCTTTTCCAGCAGAACTGGAAGAAGATTGGCGTCGCGATGGAAATCAAAAACATGCCGGCCTCGGTGGTGTGGGGCGAATACACGACGAAGAGCCAGTTCGACACGCTGCTCGTGGCCTGGGAGCCGACGGTCGGCATGGACCCCGACTACACGGCGCGCTGCCACTCGAAGCAGATCCCGGTCAAAGACGGGGCGGGGTCGAACTACGTGCAATACCAGAACCCGGAGGTCGACCGATTGCTCGAGCTCGGTGTTACGCAGTCGGAGCAGGAGGAGCGCAAGCAGACCTACGCAAAGATCCAGCAAATCCTGCTCGACGAGGTGCCGTTCGCCCCGCAGGGCGGGTCCATCGAAGGCGATCTCAAGAAGAAGGGCCTGATCGGGGTAAAGCCCAACCAATACGTCACGAGCTATAGCTGGAACGTTTACGACTGGGCCTGGGCGTAGCCCAACCCCTTGCCGGAATGCCCGACGGGGGCTCGTCCGGTAATCTGGGTTTGAGTTTCGTCGTGAGCGGTCGTTCGATCACGAAGCGTGTGGCCGACGGCACTACGTGTGCGGCAGTTCGTCTCCAATATCGTGTCTCAAGCTTCGTTCCCGCGGCTGAAATCGAAGGTGAGGAGCCTATCGTACCGCCCCATCGCCCGCTCGAAAATTTCGGGATGGCGGAGTGCGCGCACGGCGTCGTAATAGCCGGCCTGCCAGTGTTCCTCCATGGAGCGGCGCGAGAACTCGTAATCCTTGGAATCCCCCTCGTAGCCCTTTGGCCTGTATATCAAGTGCACGATGTTGGCGGCGTGCGGTTTCACAACCGAATTTAGGAACTTCACTTCTTCTCTCTGTTTCATTTCCTCCGGCAGTTCCTCGAGGAGCGTCGAGAGCATATTCCGCAGCTTCGTGACATGCTTCAGGTAATCGGTAAAGGCGCGGGTTCGGCTCGAGTATTGGATCTCCTTTTGCCGGGTCGCCACCTCCGCGAGATTGCGCGGGAACTCGCCCCGCGCACTCCAGAGATCGACCTGAAAAACGAGCGAGTCCTGTGGCATCTGCGTCATGGCAATCCATTGAAGCGGTGTATTCGAGACGAGCCCGCCATCCCAAAATCGCTCACCCTCGATTTCGACCGCTGGAAATCCGGGTGGCAATGCGCCGCTTGCCATCACGTGCTCTGCATTGATGTTCTGGCTCGGCGAATCGAAATAGATCAGATTGCCGCTCCGCACATTGACGGCGCCGAGACTGAGACGCGGTTTGAGGTGGTCGGCGTTTATTCGGTCGAAGTCGATAAGAGCCTCGAGCGTCGCCTTGAGTTGTGTCGTGTCGTAGTAGCTTGTCGCCTCGACCGTGCCGGGCGGTTGAAGCCAAGGGCTCAACATCCGTGGTTTGAAGAACCCCGACGCACCCTCCACAATCGCCGTGACGGCGCTTATTTGATTGAGGACGCTGCGCGCGGCGTCCCCGCGCGCCAGCAGCGAGTCCAATTTGCCACCCATGACATTGAAGGATCGACTCGTGACACGGTCCCAGAACTCCCTCAGCTTTTCGACGCGCTGGTTCGGTGGGTTGCCAGCAATGATCGCGGCGTTGATCGATCCGATCGAGATACCCGCGACCCAGTCCGGGTGAATGTCGGCCTCCGACAGCGCCTGATAAACCCCGCCCTGGTAAGCGCCGAGAGCACCGCCCCCTTGGAGCAGCAGAATAGTTCTTTCGAACGCCGAACGTTGCTGCGTTCTGTGTGTCTTGCTCAGTTCGTAAGATTTGGGCGGCGTCGGTGGCGATCCGACTTTAAGCGCTGTCTGATCCCTCCCGACCCGCTTCGGCTCCGGCGCCAGGCCTCTGCCGGTGCTTTCATCGGTGACGGGAACATGGGTGTTCTTGACTCTGTTCATGACGATAATCCCTTTTGGGTTAGTATCGATCAGAATAGGTTTCGACTGAACTGTCCGTTCTCTCTTGACCGACTTTGGCATTCCCGCGCGCAAGTCGTGTAGGTCAAGGGGCTCTGCAAACTATTTCCGCGCATCGTGCCCGATCGGGACCGTTTCATAGCCCCCGAACAACTCCGTAGATCGCGCCGACATCAGGACCGGGCGATCCGCCGCACTGCACACATCGATAGAACGCAACTGCCCCGGTGGAAATCCGGCCCGACCGCCGCGAAGTCAAGCCAACGGCCCAAGCCGATATTGCCATAGCATACCACCCCGCCATGGAGATCGCATACGGGGCGCCATACGACCCCAGGCCCGACAAACCATCCAGATGCTGGAGTCCCATAGCGGTGGCAATACCGCCGATCACGCTGCCCGCACCTGCGAGCGGAAGGCCTTTGCGAACGGCTGCGGTTGCGTCCGACAATATGTCGACAGCGAGGAGATAGCCGGCAAGGTCGCAGAGCGCGTGTCCGAGTAGACCTAGTCGCCGCATCGCGCGACGGCGCGCGATTGCTTCCTGGCTTTGCGCGATTGCCCGCTCGAGATTACCGAGTGCCGCTTCCACCTCTGCCCCATAGACTTGGGCACGCGTGACCCACTCGTCCTTCTCCGCCGAGCGCCCGCGTGCCACGGCTTCGGCTATCGGCGATTGCGCCTCCTCAAATCGTCCCATGGCGAACCGTTCGACAACGAGATCCGTCAGGCATCGCACGTGGATCTTTCTCTCGCTGCGCCCTTCGAGTACGGCCGCAGCTTTCTTGAGCGTCGCGTCCCCATCCTCTGGCCGGCCGGCGCGAGCTGTTCGATGCAGACTTGGGCGTAATGCGTCGCGATAGTGATAGCGGTAGATCGACGCTCTGCCGTCTCGTGGGTAACCAGCGAATGAAGGTTTGCCAAAGCGCTCGCGCAGTAAGCGATCGCCAACGCAATAAAATCAACCTTTTGTCGACGATACTTCCGACATCACGGAACTTTGTTTGGGCGATCCGTTGTCGATTTACGCAATGCAACATAAATAAACTGGCCACGTCG
>Ga0187766_10002707_pt1 | contig 10403 bp, 11 predicted proteins | sample 0216_QUI02_MP05__4_FD_132971 | JGI IMG/M metagenome (GOLD analysis project Ga0187766, IMG submission 132971) | Tropical peat soil microbial communities from peatlands in Department of Meta, Colombia - 0216_QUI02_MP05_20_MG | ecosystem: Environmental > Terrestrial > Soil > Wetlands > Peat ... | reverse complement strand
CCTTCGCTGGTCTCGAGCAGCGACGTGCGGGTTTCGATGCCTGTGTTGCTGACCAGGACGTCGAGCCGGCCGAAGTTCTGCACGGCGGTCTGGATGATCCGGTGCAGGTCTTCGGTGCGCGAGACGTCAGCTTCCACTCCGATCGCGCGGCCGACCGCCCGTGCGGCGGCGGCCAGGACCTCGGCTGTGTATTCCGGGTGCATGCGATAGTCGACGACGACGTTCGCGCCTTCCGCGGCGGCGGCCAGCACGATCGCCTTGCCGATACCGCTGTTCCCGCCAGTGACGACGATGGACTTGTCCGCGAGCAGCATGCGCGCCTCCATCTCGATCGGTGTGGCGGCCGGTCAGGCCAGCCCGCCGTTGGCGTAGACCACCTGGCCGTTGACCCATCGCCCGGCCGGCCCGACCAGGAATGACACCACGCCGGCGATGTCGTCGGGAAGGCCCAGACGGCCGAGCGGCGGCAAAGCCGCCAGCTGTTCTTGTTCTTCGGCCTGGGTGCTGGACAGGAATGCCGCAGTCGCGGTGGGACCCGGCGCGACCGCGTTGACTGTGATGTCGCGGCCGCGCAACTCCTTGGCCAGGATGCGGGTCAGGACGTCGACGGCGGCCTTGGACGCCGCGTACGCGCTCAGCCCCGGCGGCGCCACCCGGACCATGCTCGTCGATATGTTGACGATCGAGCCGCCGTCACGCACCCGCCGCGCAGCCTGCTGGTTGACCACGAAGCTACCCCGCACGTTGACCCGGTGAATCTCGTCGAAGTCCGCCAGGTCAAGGTCCGTGAGGGCAGCGGGGTGGTTGATACCGGCGGTATGCACGACCACGTCGAGATGCCCGAGGCGGTCCTCGAGGGCGTCGAACACCGCAGAGGTCGCCTCCTCGTCGGCGATGTCCGCCGGGAACGCCGCGCCGCGCCGCCCATGTCCCGCGATCTCCTTCACCGTTGCATCGGCCAGGTCGACGCTGCCGACGTACGCCACCGCGACGTCGAACCCGTCGGCGGCCAGCTTGGCGGCTATGACCCGGCCCATGCCGCCCGTACCGCCGGTCACCAGGGCAGTCCGTACGCGGTCTCCCGCGTCATCACCTGCAGTCATGGGTCCTCACTTCTCCGCGGCCGCTCACCGGCCCGCTGCTCACGCGACAGCCACTGTTGCCGCGCGGTCAGCACCGCACATCGTCAGGTCAGATAAGCGCACGGGTGCCGCTCGCCGGATGGCCGACTGGGGAGACGGCGCGGAAACCACGGTCCGTTCGGACAAGACAAGATCTTTTCCCAGAACGGATCGTGATGCTTGTTCCCGTGCGTCGGCGAGCGAATTCAGCGGGTCCCTTGACCCGGCCGGGCCGTGGATAATGCCTGGCTTGACGATGTGCGTTTGCCCGGGTTTGGCGATGGTTCATTTCCTGAGCTGCCGAAACGGCAGGTAGCAGCAGAGAGAATAGGACCAGACGTGAATCTCCGGATGTTTAGACAAGGGCCCGCGAGGAAACGCGGGCTGATCGCTGTGCTCGCGGCGGCGGTGGCCGCCAGCACGTCGCTGGCCATCGCCGCGGGAACCGAGACAGCGGCGTCGGCGACGGCGTCCGCACCCGCCCGGGCGGCGCAGGTCCCGGCCGAGGCCGACGGGCTGGGGCAGCTCAGCGGCCTGCTGCCCGCGGACCACCTGACCCTGCAAAGCGCGATCGAGGTCAACCTCAGCCAGGAGTACGTGCGGCTGCCGATCTACCCAGGGATCGCCTATGCGGGGACCCCGCACCAGGAGACGGTCTGGTACATCCTGGAAGATGCCTCCACCTCGGGCGCCGCCGACGACCTGGGCGTGAACTTCGCGCCCAAGCTGGCCAACATCGGCATCTCCTGCCCGGCGTGCGTGCAGACCGTCCACCTGATCAACCAGCCACCGGAGCAGAACCATTTCGGCCCGGCCCCCCTCAGCTTCGCGGGCGCGCCGGACTTCAGCCCCACCCGCATCGCGGTTCCCGGGCCTGACGGGTTCCCGCTGGCCAAGTTCCAGCCCGGCGCGGTGGCCGGCCCCGGGTACAGCCCGTTCATCCAGATCGCCGGGTCGGACACCATTTATAACGCGCCCATCGTGGCCACCGGGAACGGCCCGTTCGACGTGGTGAATCACACCAACACCGCGGACCGGGTGCTCGGCATCCACATCGGCAGCTCCCCGGCGGACTCGCCGTCCGGGGCGTTCCACGAGTCGTGGGTGGACATGCTCTTCGTCAAGGGCTTTGACGCCGGCCAGCCGATCGTGTACCTGTCCACCGACGCCGGCCAGCCGCTAACTGCAGTGCTCGAGCGGTCCACCTACGTGCCCGCCCTCAACGACGCCTCGTGCAACGGCTGTGACGACTTTGTCGGCTCGGCCCGCGAGCGGCTGTTCGGCTTCGTCAACGGGCAGACCGGCGTGAACAATCCGCAGGCCCAGGGGTTCCAGCACCTGGCCAAGGACGGCCCGGTGTCCGGGAACGCGGTGCAGACCAACACGGCGTTCATCAACGCGCTGCGCTACGGCGGCGACCTGCTGAACGTGTTCGGGGACTTCCCGACCTTGACCGACCCGCGGCACGCCGACGCCTACAGCCCGCTGTGGGACGCGCAGCTCGCCCTGTGGACCCCCCGGGCAGTCAGCGAAGGCCTAAACAAGCGCCAGATCGACGAGAACCAGGTCCTGAACCTGGCCTTCAGCCACCCCGACCTGCTGACTGGGGTCAACCCGGCCACCGGCCAGCCCCAGCTGTACGGCTCGGTAGGAGTCGACATCAACTGCGCGGTCATCGGCTACACCGCCAAGGCACCCACCGTCAACCTGGCACCGAATCTCCCTGGTTCCCAGTTCCCGCCGAGGTAACGGGGAAACCTCCGCAGGGACTAATCCACGCTTGCGGCGGGGCCAGCCGAGTCGACCTCGATCAACCCGCGGGCCCGCAATCGCGGGCCCGCGGGCGTCCGCCGCCCAAACGTCCTATATAACGCGAAGCGCACCTCCCTAGCTGGGAGTGGCGCGCTGGCCCTACCAGCACACTTCAGCGCAACATGTATCGAGTCGTTCCGCACGGACGGCGGGGGGTGCTTCCTATGAGGCCGGGTCGACCCGGGGTCGCCGGGACGCTGAGCGATGCACCCGTTCGAACACCAGCTCCTCCGAAGATCTGTACAAGTCGACCCTGATGAGGAAGGGGTTGCCGGCAGGAGGGGGCCGCCGCCCGACCGCAGGATCGGCCCTGTCGGCTCGGTGTCAACGGGTGGTATCCCGCTGGTGACCGTGCGGCCGCCGGAGAGTTGCAAGCTGATCTTGAAGGACTGCCGCCTCCGCTGGCCTCCACCGCTGTCGGTGGCGATTGTTACTCACTTGGTTACTCAGTCGCTCGCGGGACCGGCCGGCCGAAATTGTGTCACATCGCGCGTCTGACATGCGGCAGTATCAGCGACATGACCGAACTCACCGATGCTTCCCGCGCCTTTGGCTACGGCGACTCGATCCTGGTCGGCGAGCGGGTGCGACTGCGCGGTGTGCGAGATGACGACCTGCCTACGCTCGCGAAGTGGGAGATGGACCCGGGACGCACGGCCACGATGAAGAACCGGGTGGTCCCGCCGTCGGAGGCCTCCGCGAAAGAATACATCGCGACGTCGAGCGCGAACGACAAGGATGACCTCGGCTTCGCCATCGAGACCCTCGACGATCCGCCGCTGCTGGTCGGCTTCGTCGGGCTATGGGGCGCACGCCCCAAGGACCGGTGCGCTGAGCTCGGGATTTCCCTCGGCCGTGAGTACATCGGTCGTGGCTACGGCTCGGATGCGACGCGCGTCATCGTCGACTACGGATTCCGCGAGATGGGCCTGCACCGTATTCAGCTCAGCGTGGTTTCGTTCAACCTCGCCGGGATCCGCGCTTACCAGAAGGCGGGGTTCGTCGAGGAGGGCCGCCATCGCGAGTCGGTGCTACACGATGGGCGCTGGTACGACGACGTGCTGATGTCCATCCTCGACCACGAATGGGCGGCTCGCCGATCGTCTACCCAGTAGTTCAGCCGCACACGGCTCCGGAGTCCGGCTTCCCGATCTAGCGAATTTGTGCACTCTGCCTGCTCGGAGTCGATCGCTGCCCTCCCTGGACATCTTCGCGGTCAAGTCGATCCCGCCGCAGACCACCCGGGCCAAGCTGCGCGGCGAGTTCATCCGCCGTGCCCAGGAGAGGCGGCTCGACCACCTCGTCGACTGGGTGCACCTCAAGCTGAACGACGAGGCGCAGCGGACCGTGCTGTGCAAGGACCCGTTCCGTTCGGCCGATGAGCGGGTCGACACGCTCATCGTCCGCATGTGAAGGGGGCCGGACGACAATGATCGGCCAGTGACGTTGATGGCTCACAGACGGTGCCCGGACCCGGCGCCTGGTGCTCGACCTGTGACGGCACTTTGCCCCGGCCCGGAGCGTTGCACGGTCATGACGACGGTACGGATCGCGCACATCGAGCCATGGCCGGGTAAGCGCGAGGGCGGTCACGGGTTCAGAGTCTTCTCGTTCCTCGTGGTGCTCGCCGACGAGGACGGCGGCCGGGCGCTCCCGGTGTGGCTGAACGGACCAGAAGGGCACGGCCTGTTTAATGGCCAGGGTGATCACCCTGACAAGCGACATCACCCCCACCCCGAGCCCGCCGAGGTGATCACCGCGGGCTTGCTGCGCGCCGCAGGCGTGACGGTGACCGGCGTGGACATCGACCAGCTGGACACCGCGCTGACCACCGGGCCACAGCACGGGCGCGATACCGCCCAGGCGACCACGCGGATCGAGTTCACCGCGGCGGGCACCGCCGAGCCCCGGCAGATGACCGTCCGCATCGGCTACGCGCTGGCTATGGCCGCGGCCACCGGCGCGCCGATCCGGATCGCCGACCAGCTTATGGACCAGCTGTCGGTCCCCGCCCAGGATGACCTGGTGAGCCAGTTCACCAGGGACGTGCCGCTGCGACCGCCGCGCCGTGGCTTGTCTCGGCTGGTCCGCCGGGGCCCGCTGGTTCGCCAGCCGGCTCGCTGACGACCGCCTCACCGTAGTCAGGGCTGCAGGCACGGCCCGACCTTGATCAAGCAGGTCGGCAGCTCCACGATCGCGCATGGCGTTGGCTGTGGCCGCGGGCGCGTACCGTGGATGGATCATCACTGGCGGGCCCGGGCAGGTTCCGTCTGGCCGGTCCTGTGGGCGGGCGGCCAGATTCTGCTCAGTAGCGCGAGGCGGCGGGCGATGTTCGAGAGGTTTACCGACCGGGCGCGACGGGTGGTTGTCCTGGCGCAACAGGAAGCCAGGAGGCTCGATCACAACTACATCGGCACCGAGCACATCCTGCTCGGCCTGATCCACGAGGGCGAAGGTGTAGCGGCCAGGGCGCTGGACTCGCTGGGGATCAGCCTGGACGCGGTGCGGCAGCAAGTCGAGGAGATCATCGGCCGGGGCCAGCAGGCCCCGTCCGGGCACATCCCGTTCACGCCGCGGGCCAAGAAGGTGCTGGAGCTGTCGCTGCGCGAGTCGCTGCAGCTCGGCCACGACTACATCGGCACCGAGCACATCCTGCTCGGCCTGGTCCGCGAGGGCGGCGGCGTGGCCGCCCAGATCCTGGTGAAGCTGGGCGCCGACCTGAACCAGGTGCGCCAGCAGGTCATCCAGCTGCTGCACGGACACCAGGCGAAGGAACCCGTGTCGGCCTGGTCCACCGCGGGAGAGCTCAGGCTGCTGCCGGCAGTGAAGGCCCGCATGGAGGCGGTCGAGCAGCGGCTGACGGCCATCGAGCAGCGGATTGGGACTGGACCGGACACCAGTGACCTGGACGGGCAGATCGAGATAGTCCGCACCGAGAAGGAGGCCGCCGCCGAGGCCCAGGACTATGAGCAAGCCGCATCGCTGCGTAACCGGGAGATGGAATTGCTGGCCAGCAAGGCCGCACGGCAGGAACAGTGGACCGCCGGGCACCCGGCGCTGCCGGTTCTGGCCGAGCGGTGCCAGCAGCTCGCCGACGAGATCGAGCGGCTCGGCGCCCTGCTCCGTCAGCACGGCATCGACCCGGAAGACAAACCAGCCTGACCTAAACCCGATAACGCCCCGCAGTTAGGAGCCCGCCATTTGCTCCCACGGCCTAACGTCCAGGACCACGAACCCAGCGTTACCCGCGTTCGTTTATCCACAGCGACACGTGGGCGGGTTCCAGGGCCTGGTGCACGACACCGGCCAGCTCATCTTGGACCGCATCCAGGTCGACGGCGTCTTGCAGCCTGGCCGCGAACACGGCCGCGGTCTTGTCGGCGTTGTAGCGGGCCCGGTTGAACCGCCGGTCCACCAGTCGCTGCACCCGCCGCCGCACAGGGCTGAACAGCGCGGCGGCCAGGCCGGCCAGGGCCTGGACGGCCTGGTACCAGCCGACCGGGGTGTTAACAGCGGACAGCCCACCGCTGGAGTTGACGCGGATGGGGTGCGCGGCGAGGGCACTAGCCGTCGCCACGGCAGTTGTCCCCAGCAGCACCGCGTAGATCGCGCCGTACACCCACAGGGTCCAGCGCCAGAAGCGGGAAGGCACAGCCCGCCGTCGGGGAAGAGCAGGATCACCACGAACAGCAGGAGGAGGCCGGGTCCCCACAGCTGGCCTAGCGCCAGGCCCACCGGGCTCAGCGGAAGATGATGCCCAAGGCGATAGGTCAGGAACGCGTAGTCAGGGGCATCGGTGCTGAGAGACACACAGGCGGCGATGACCAGAAACAGCCACCCGATCGGGTTGCGCGGCTGGCGCCGCGCGACCAGCACCCCAACCCCGCGCACGGAACGCCGATCACCAGCGCCACGAGCCCGTTGAACAGCTGATGTGCCAGCGGTGTCAGCGGGATCGCGGCCACGAAGGACAGCGCAGCCAGGCCTCCCAGGAGGATTATCCAGGTCGCCGGCGACGCTAGGCGGAACCGGCGGGCCGTGACCTTCGCCGCCGGTACCTGGCCGCCCTCTTCCTGCGCTTCCCCCACAGAGCACGACACGCCCGGCGCGGCGAACCTGCTGGCTCAGGGGCTGCCGCCGAACCAGCTGATGATGTCGTCGCGGGACAGGCCGTGCTGCATGCCCCACGCCTCAAGCCGTTCGGGATCAACCGGATCGGGCAGAACCTGTGACGCCTCGTCAGCGAGGTCCGGGAATCCCCAGCGACGCAGCATGTCGACCACGTCTTGCCTGCTGTGCTGCATGGACATCACCAAGCCCCTGTCTCGGCCCGGCGCCACCGCGGCGCCGGGGCCAGGCGGGCGGCGGCCCGCTGGAGTGCGTGGCTTTCCGCGGCGGCCCCGGACGTGAGCCTAACCGGTCATGGCCCGCCTGCCGGCGCTAGGCGGCTCCGTCACCCGGGTCGATGCCGTGCTCGCGCAACGTGGCCCGCAGCCGGTCCAGCTCGGCGCTCATCCGGCCGAATTCCCCGGCCAGTGGCAGGCGGCTAGCGGCGGCCTCCGTCCACTCCTGCTCCCGGGTGGTCCGCGCGACGAGCAGCTGCTTCTCCTTGTCGCGCAGCGCGGCGGCGGCTTCGTAGTCCTGCCGGCCGGCCGCGGCGTCCTTCTCGCGGCGAACCTGCATGATCTCCTGGTCCAGGTCCTCCAGGTCAGGCTGCATGCCCACCCAGCGCTCGATCGCCGCCAGCCGGCGATCGAGCGCGTCGACCCGCGCCAGCGCGTCGTCGAGCCGCCGGGCCCGCGCCAGCCGACCCAGCCGGGAACCCTCACCGGTCACGTTCCGGCCCTGGTACCCGTGCAGCAGCCGGATCACCTGCTGGCGCACCCGGTTCTGGTCGGCGCCCAGCCTCACCAGCACCTGGGCGGCCACGCCGTCGCCCTCGCGGAGGAGGCCGAGCAGGATGTGCTCGGTACCGATGTAGTTGTGGCCGAGGGCGCGGGATTCCCGCTGCGCGAGCTCGAGCACCTTCTTGGCCCGCGGGGTAAAGGGAAGCTGCCCGGACGGCACCTGCTGGCCCCGGCCGATCATCTCCTCCACCTGCTGCCGCACCGCGGGCAGGCTGATCCCCAGCGACTCCAGTACCTTGGCGGCCACGCCGTCGCCCTCCCCGATGAGCCCCAGCAAGAGGTGCTCGGTACCGACCCAGTTATGGTCCAGCATCCGGGCTTCCTCTTGCGCCAGCACCACCGCCCGGCGGGCCCGGTCGGTATACCTCTCGAACATGCTCCGCGTCATCCTTCTCTCCTGACCCCCGCTACGTCGACGCTAACACGATACATCGCGTCTGCCGGGAGCGGCGGAGCGGCCGGGACGTCACACCGGCGGTCTCGGGCCGCTGAAGCCGCCGATCGGCCGGCCGAACGACTACGGCCCGGTGGTGTCCGCGCAGTTCATCAAGGAACGCCTGGACGCGTTCACGCTCGGCTAGCCGGGGAGGTGGTATTCCTCGAGGAGGCGGCGGCCGATGATCATCTTCTGGATCTCGGCGGTGCCCTCGCCGATCAGCAGCATCGGCACCTCGCGGTACAGGCGCTCGATCTCGTACTCCTTGGAGAAGCCGTAGCCGCCGTGGATGCGGAAGGAGTCCTCCACGACCTCCTTGGCGTACTCCGACGCGAGGTACTTGGCCATGCCGGCCTCGAGGTCGTTGCGGTGGCCGGAGTCCTTCAGGCGGGCCGCCATCACCATCATCTGGTGGGCGGCCTCGACCTTGATGCCCATCTCGGCCAGCTTGAACTGGATCGCTTGGTGCTGGACGATCGGCTTGCCGAAGGCGTGCCGGACCTGCGCGTAGGCGATGCCGAGCTCGAAGGCGCGGAGCGCGACCCCGCAGCCGCGGGCGGCCACGTTGACCCGGCCGACCTCCACGCCGTCCATCATCTGGTAGAAGCCGCGGCCGCGGGCGAGGCCGAGGACGCGGCTGGCCGGGACGCGGACGTCGTGCAGGATCAGCTCGGTGGTGTCGACGCCCTTGTAGCCCATCTTCTCGATCTTCCCCGGCACGGTCAGGCCCGGCACCGCGGGGTTGGGCCCGAAGCCCGGCTCCTTCTCGATCAGGAACGTGGTCATGTTCTTGTGCGGCGCGTCGTGGCCCTCGTCGGTCTTGCACAGGACCGCGACCAGGTTGGCGGTGCCGCCGTTGGTCAGCCACATCTTCTGGCCGTTGATGACGTAGTCGTCGCCGTCCGGGAGGGCCTTTGTGGATATCGCCGAGACGTCCGAGCCCAGGCCCGGCTCGGACATGGAGAAGGCGCCACGCACGTCGCCTGCGGCCATCTTGGGCAGGAAGTACTCCTTCTGCTCTTGGGTGCCGTGCTGGCTGATCATGTAGGCCACGATGAAGTGGGTGTTGACGATGCCCGACACGGACATCCAGCCGCGGGCGATCTGCTCGACCACCAGCGAGTAGGTGAGCAGCGACTCGCCCAGGCCGCCGTACTCCTCGGGGATGGTCAGCCCGAACAGGCCGAGCTCCTTCATTCCCTCGACGATCTGGCTCGGGTACTCGTCCTTATGCTCCAAGTCGGTGGCGACCGGGATGATCTCCTTGTCCACGAAGTCCCGCACCGTGGACAGGATGTCGCGCTGGATGTCGGTCAGGCCTTCGGTCTGGGCCAGGCGTTCCATGTTCGTTCCTTAACTCGTGGGCTCGGGGCTCTGCGGCTCGGGGCGGCCGGGCTGCTCGCCGCCGCGCTCCTTGACGTAGGTCCGCGTGGGCACCATAACCTTGCGCCGGAACACGCAGACCAGGGTGCCGTCCTGCTTGTAGCCGCGGGTTTCGACCTCCACGATGCCCCGGTCGTCCTTGGACTTCGACGGCCACTTGTCCAGGACGGTGGTCTCGCCGTAGATGGTGTCGCCGTGGAAGGTCGGCGCCACGTGCTTCAGCGAGCTGACCTCGAGGTTCGCGATGGCCTTTCCCGAGACGTCCGGCACCGACATGCCGAGGAGCAGCGAGTAGATGTAGTTGCCCACCACCACGTTCCGGCCGAAGTCGGTGGTCTGCTCGGCGTAGTTCGCGTCCAGGTGCAGCGGATGGTGGTTCATCGTGAGCAGGCAGAACAGGTGATCGTCGTACTCGGTGACGGTCTTGCCCGGCCAGTGCTTGTAGACCACGCCGACCTCGAACTCCTCGTAGGTCCGTCCGAACTGCATCTGTCGTGTCCTTCGCTGTCCTGGGGGCGGGGTGAGAGAGAGGCGCGCTCACTCCTGCGGGGGTTCGAACTTGGACGTGCGCTGCATTCCCGCGGCGCGGCCCTTGGCCGCGATGACCAGGGCCATCTTGCGGGACGCCTCGTCGATCATCTCGTCGCCGAGCATCGCGGAGCCCTTCGCCCCGCCCGCGGCCGACGTGCACCAGTCGTAGGCGTCCAGGATCAGCTCGGCGTGGTCGTAGTCCTCCTGCGACGG
>Ga0187766_10002704_pt1 | contig 10410 bp, 13 predicted proteins | sample 0216_QUI02_MP05__4_FD_132971 | JGI IMG/M metagenome (GOLD analysis project Ga0187766, IMG submission 132971) | Tropical peat soil microbial communities from peatlands in Department of Meta, Colombia - 0216_QUI02_MP05_20_MG | ecosystem: Environmental > Terrestrial > Soil > Wetlands > Peat ... | reverse complement strand
CGAACCCGTTTTCCCAGACCGGTGTGGGCCTACGTCAGCGGAACGAACAGGGTGATGCGCTGGCCCCCGCTCGTGTAGTTGACGAAGGCCTCGAGCTTGCTGCCCGACGGCGACACATCGACCTGAAGGCTCAGCGTCTCCACGATCAGCTGCCGCCCCGCGGGAACGGTCACGCCGGGCGATCCCGTGCTCGCGAAGGTTCGCAATTTGGCCATCGGTCCTGCCCTGCGCCTGGAGGGCCCAGCGTCGCGCGCTTATGGCCGGGCGGTGGCCTCACGCGCCGAGCGGCGCCCGGAGACGTAGCGCACACCGTCGGCCCCGGTGTGCTCTTCGTGCCTGGTCCCCGCCGGGACGGTGCAGGAGTCGCCCGGTCCGTAGGTGACCCGATCTTCGCCGAAGACGAGGGTGATGGAGCCGTCGAGCACCATCACCCGGGCGTCGAACCCGTGGGCGTGCGCCTCGCGGTGCACGTCGGGCTTGATCTCGCCCTCGTGGATCTCATAGCCGTCCCGAACGAGCTCCGCCTCGAATTCCGCTCTGGTCATAGGTCATTCTCCTCTTCTATTGCTGTGCGGGAATCCCCGTCGACTGCCACGACACGAACTCGAGCCCTGAGGGTCGCTTCGCCCAGATGGCGGTGAAACGCAAGGGCACCGTCCGATCCTGGCCGCCGGCGGTCACCTCGTAGACCGCGGTGCCGGTGATGATCGCCAGGCAGCCGTACGTGCGCGTCTTCAGGTCGGCGTTCGGGGTCATCTTCCGGTACCGCGTGCGCCCGGAGCGCATGCTGTCGATGTACGACGCCTTGGTGTCGCTGACCGCAGAGGAGTGGTTGTAGGTCAAGTCGTTGCCAAACAACTTCTCCATCGCCGCGAAATCGTTGGAGGTCTGCGCCGCATAGCGAGCCGTCTCGGCCTTCATCGCCTCCTCGGCGGTGATCGCTCCGCTGCAGCCCTGGGCGAACGCGGCCCCGGCGCCGAAGAATCCGAGTATCCCGAGCAGGGTCCCCAGTTGGACGAATCGGTGTCCCATCGCGGTGTTCCTCCTTCAGCCCCGGATGGCCGGAGGCTGTCTGGCCTCGCGCGAAGCCGCTGCGGTCCCCGCTCTCGCCACGGACGACAGGCCGGGTCGCCATTGATCCGGCGCCTGCTAGGTACACCGCGGTCGGATCAAGGGTCAAGGAGAAAATTGGGGCCGCCGCCGTGGAAATGGGGCCGGCCCGATGTGATAGGCTGCATCGCCAGGACGCCGACCATAGAGCCAGCGAAAGGATCGCGCCATGGTGACGATCGATGCCCAGGTTCACGCCTACGAGCGCAATCATCCCGGCCGGCCGTGGGCCGCCGTGCTGCACGGGCCGGAGGAGGTCACGGGTGACGACATGGTGGCGGCCATGGACGCCGTCCGCGTCGACGGCGCGCTGCTGGTATCGCCCTTCACCATGTACCGCTACGACGCGAGCTATGCCATCCAGGTGCGCGCCCGGCATCCCGGCCGGTTCGCGCTGATCAAGCCGGTCGATCCCGCCGATCCCGGCGTCGCCGAGACCGTCGCCGAATGGGCGGCCACCCCGGGCACGGTCGGCATCCGCATCATGATGAACCGCGGCGTGTCCGAGGATCCCGCTGATCCCGGCATCAGCCGCGTGCTCGCCGCCGGAGCGCGACATGGGCTGCCGGTGAACATCCTGTGCTGGGGCCGTCTGGAGCAGGCCCGGGCCATGGCGGCTCGCCATCCCGACACGGCGATCGTGATCGATCATCTCGGCCTGCAGCAGCCGTTCGAGGCGCCGCCGCCCGCCCAGCCCTTCGCCGATCTGCCGAAGGTCCTGGAGCTCGCCGCCTGCCCGAACGTGGCCATCAAGATCACCGGCGCCGGCACGCTCTCGCACCAGGCGTTCCCCTACGCCGACATCTGGGGCCCGCTGCGGCGCATCTTCGACGCGTTCGGCATCCACCGCTGCATGTGGGGCACCGACTGGACCCGCGCGGTCGCGCTGCTCACCTACCAGCAGGGCGTCGATGCCTTCCGCGGCACCGATCGCCTGTCCGAGAGCGACAAGGCCATGCTGATGGCGGGGACACTGCAGCGCGTGTACCGGTGGTCGCCGAAGACGGCGTGACGGTGTCTGCGGGAACTTCCATCCCGCCGAGCGGGCGCACTCCCGCCCCGCCCGGCGCTGGCAATGCTCATCAAGGAGGTCAGCGGTGACGACACGCGGGGCCGAGAATCCCGGCGAGATGCAAGCCGAAAGGCTCGAGCGAGTCTACGAAGAGGTGGCCAGGCTGCTCGGCGAGCCCGGGGTCGCCTCGCGTCTGCGAACCGGACCGGGCAAGGACGCCTGGTCAGCGATGGAGGCTCTCGGTCACATGACGGAGATGATCCCGTACTGGCTGAATCATTGTCGGGTGCTGATCGCGGCGACCGGGGCCCCACCGAGGTTTGGGCGCACCCCTGGCTCTCCGGAGCGGCTCGCCGGGGTGGCGCACGGCGCGACGGCGCCACCCGACGCACTGCTGGCCCGGCTCGAGCACGAGGTTCGCGCGGCGGCCGCCGAGATCCGGAAGCTGTCTCCGTCCGAGCGCAGCAAGCGAGGCATCTCCCCCGAGAGAGGTGAGATCACGGTGGGCGAGGTCATCGAATCGTTCATCGTCAGCCACGCCGAGGAGCACCTGGCCCAGGTGCAAGCCGCGCTGCGAGCCAGCTGACACGGCGCGGACGTAGCCGAATCGGGCGCGGCCCGCGGGGAGGGCAGCGTTGGACCCACAGAAGCTCCTGAAGAGCCTCGAGGGCGCCGTCTTCGAGATGGCCCTATGGGTGCTCCTGCTCCCGAAGACGCTCCTGCAGGTCCTTCGCCGCCCGGTCTGGGTCTTCGACTACACGACGGCGGAGCTCGCCAAACCGGAAGCAGACCGCTTCGACGACTACCTCTCGCCCGTGAGCTTCTGGCTGCTGCTGGCCGTCGGTCCCTATCTGTGGGGCGCCTCGGTGGTCAGGCATCGCTACAGCCCGCCGGGAGACGCCTCGGGGGACGTCATCAGTCACCTGCCGATCATCAACCGCTACCTGATCACCGCGCTGCTGCTGGTGGCCGCCCCGCTCACCGTGGCGGTCATCTTCTCCCTGATCCGCGGCCACGGCCTCGCGCGACGGGTGCTCCAGCCGCACTTCGCCGTCCAGTGCTATCTGCAGACCCCGGCACTCCTCGGCGTGATGCCGATCGTGGTTGCGCTCCTGTTCGCCCCCCATGCCGCGGCGCTCGAGCACTTCCGCGGCTCGCTCTTCATCATCGGCTTCGCGGGGGCCTCGATCATCTGGCTGTTGACCGCGGAAACCCGGTACCTCGTGCGCGACCTCAAGACGGACGCACGGCGAGCCTTCCGAATCGCCGCCGGCGGCCTCGCCCTGAGCGCCCTGATCGTGGCCTGCCTCGCGCTGACTACCGCCCACATCCTGCACACGGCCCACCTGCTTCTCCCGCCCCCGTGACGGGCGAGCGGTTCGCGCCCGATCCCGACACGCCGCCCCCGAGGGCTGCCCGCTGCTCTACGCCGGCCACTGGCGGCGGATGGGATCGCGCCCATCCCAGCCCACCGCGGCCGCTCGAATCTGATCGAAGATGCGCCGGCGCGTCGGCGTCAGGTGCGCCATCTCGATCACGGTGCCGGGGTGCGCCTCCTCCCGGAAGTAGACGAAGCGCCCGCGCGGACTGTCGCCCTCCTGACCCACCGCGTGGCCGCTGGCGAGCGCCCGCCGGTAGATCGCGTCGTAGTCCTCCGGCCAGCTCGACCAGTGCTGGAGGCCCTCGCGCCCCGCTCCCAGGAACTCGCGGTACATGCTCGGCGTGTCGCAGCGCTGCTGGATCAGCTCGAGCTGGACCTCGCCGGAGTTGGCGAGCGCCACCGACAGGTGGAGACCGTCGTGGCGCGCGCCGCCGTAGGTGAAGGAGATCAGCGGCAAGCGGTCCGCGTAGAACCACGGCCCGACGCCGCACACCTCGACCCAGTGGCGCATCGCCCCCTCGATGTCGCGCACGACGTATCCCATCTGGCGCAGCGGCCCGAACAGACGGCTCATGGTCTCTCTCCTGTGGACCCCGTCGGCCTCCGTTGAAGTCGGCAGAGATTGGCGGCGCCGGGTACCATAGCACGTCGCCGGCACGCCGGCGCCGCGGGAGGGCTTGCCATGACGTCTCCGACCTCCGATCCGGTCAAGCAGCAGGTGGCCGCCCACTGGGAGCGGCGGGCGCCGCACTTCGATGAGGACTTCGGCCACAGCATCCGCACGCCGGCCGAGCGCACGGCATGGGATCGCATCCTCGATGTCGTGCTGGCCGGCCGGCGCGGCCTCGACGCGCTCGACGTCGGCTGTGGCACCGGCTTTCTCTCCCTCGAGCTGTCCGCCCGCGGTCATCGCGTCACCGGCGTCGACTTCGCCCCCGCGATGATCGCGCTGTCCCGAAAGAAGGCGGCGGAGCGCGGCGCCTCCGTCCGTTTCGACGAGGCCGACGCCGAGCACCTGCCGTTCGCGTCCGGGAGCTTCGACCTCGTCATCAGCCGCCACCTGCTCTGGACGCTTCCCCGCCCGGCGGCTGCCATCGACGAGTGGATCCGGGCTCTCCGCCCGGGAGGGCGGCTGGTCGTCGTGGACGGCCAGTTCGATGCCGGCGCCTCGGCCACCGGGATCCGCGCCAGCGCCGAGTACGCGGCGATCGGCGACGAGCTCCCGTTTCTCGGCGGCCGGCCGCAGGGCGAGATCGAGGCCCTGCTCGCCGCCCACGGCCTCCTGGACGTGCGCGGTGATCCGCTCCACGACCTGGTGGCGGCCCAGGAGCAGCGGATGATCGCCGAGGGGCAGGAGCGCCGCACCTACCGGCGCTACGCAGTCTGGGGCGACGTCCCGCGCTGAAGGCCCCCGGATCCCGGCCGGTGCCGGGACGCTCCCGTGATCGGCCCGCGATCGATCCGCCCGCCGGCTGCTCGCGCACGTTCATCAGACTCGAGGCCGCGGCGATTCCGGATCTGCGGGGCGCGAGGGGGCCGGCGACGGCAGGAGAGCCGGAGCTGGCCCCGGGCACCGAGCGCGCCGCGTCGAGGTCGGCACAGGGTCGCGCCTTCGCACGCCGCCCCGTCGCCGGCCAGATGGCCCGACGCGGCATGCTTCGCTCACCAGTCGGGGCGTGGAGCGCAGTCAGGTCGTCTGATAGGATGCGCGCTGAGGTGAGCACGAACAACAGCCGCACTGCCGTGAAGGATCGCCACATTCGCGGGCGGCGGGTCGAACGCTGGTCGACCCAAGACCCCGAGGAGCGCAACAGGAGGACGTCGATGAACTCGGTGAAACACGCCGCCGCGTGGGCCCTGGTCCTGATCGCCGCTGGCTGTGCCAAAACAACGGTCACGAACCGCGAGTCCTACTCCGGCTCGGCGCTCGCCCGGCCCGATCGCATCATCGTGTACGATTTCGCCGCGACGCCGGCCGATCTCCCGCCCGGGTCGCAGATGCAGCTCGCCGCGCCGGACACGCCCCCCGCGGCCGAGGAGATCGACGTCGGCCGGAAGCTCGGCGCCCAGGTTGCCGAGGATCTGGTCAAGAACATCCAGAAGATGGGACTCCCCGCCGTCCGGAGCGCCGGCCAGCCCCCGGCGAGGGACGGCGACCTCGTCCTCATGGGCTACTTCGCATCTATCGATCAAGGCAGCGCCATCAAGCGGATGACCCTTGGCTTCGGCTCCGGCTCCGCCGAGCTGAAGACGGTGGTCGAGGGCTACCTGATGACCGACAAGGGGCTTCGCCGGCTCGGCTCCGGCCAGGTCGACTCCAGCGGCGGGAAGATGCCCGGAGTTGCCGCGCCCGCTGTCGTGGCTGTCGCGACGGGAAATCCGATCGGGCTCATCGTGGGAGGCGCGCTGAAGGTAGGCGGGGAGGTGACAGGGAGGAGCACGATCGAGGGGTCCGCCGAGCGAACGGCCAAGGAGATCTCGGACCAGCTGCGCGTGGCGTTCCAGAGACAGGGCTGGATCTAGCCGGGCGCCGGCTACTGCGGTAGCTTCCGGTGCACGCGACCCCTCTGATGGGGACGTGGCAGGAGTTGGTCGCCGCGCAGCCCGAACCGTCATGCACACCTGGTGGGAGCGCGTCCTCACGCCACCGATGCCCCCAGTCCGGCGCAGGTGGCGGGCGCCGCTGACGCAGAATCGCCCCATGCGCTGCCCACCCGAGTGGCTGGACGATCTCGCCGACATCTTCGCGGCGGTGCGCGGCTGGGAGAGCGTCGTGGAGAGGAAGCCCGGCGTCTTCTATGCCCGTCGCCTGCCGTTCCTGCACTTCCACCTGGCCGAGGGCGGACAGCGACGCGCTGACATCAAGAGCCAGGCGGGGTGGCTGCCGTTCGACCTGCCTCGTCCCCTCTCCGCGGCGCGGCGGCGCCAGTTCGAGCGCGCGCTGAAGGCCCACCACGCCGAGCGAATTCGCCCCGCGCCGCGCGGGCGCCGAGGCTAGCGCGCTCGAGTCATCACCGCCGACCTTCGCGTCGCGCCCGTCCCTGCGACCCGCTCCCCCGTCGAGGTCGACCGGCGCGACGCCTGAGCCCCTGTGTCGCGGGCACCGCGACGATGAGAACCGGGGCGGAGGTCAGAGCGACGGCCGCCGGTCCGCCCACGGAGCGATCCGCTCGAAGGCGGCGGAGGCGCGCAGCACCGCGGCGTCCTCGAACCGGCGCCCGACGATCTGAAGGCCGACGGGCAAACCGTCGCGGGTGAAGCCGCACGGGATCGACGCGCCGGGGTGACCGGTCAGATTGAAGGGATACGTGAATGGGATCCAGTCGTAGATTCCGGTAGGGGTGCCCGCGATCTCGGGTGGCCCGTCGAGGCCGACCTTGAAGGCGGGGCACGCGATGGTCGGTGTGAGCAAGAGATCGTGGCGCTCGAAGAGCCGCCGCGGGTGCTCCTCCCACGCGAGCCGGTCGAACCAGGCCTGGACGAACTGGGTCGGCCCCCAGCCGGTGGTCTCGTCCGCGATGGCGGCCAGCCCCGGATCGATGTCCTCTCGCCGTTCCCTGAGCGCCGGGCCGAGGCGGGCCGCAATGCCCCCCAGGAAAATCGTCCGCCAGGCCGGATGCGGCGACGGCCACTTCGGCGTGACCTCCTCGACGCGGCAACCGAGCTCGCGGAAGCGGCGGGCCGCGCGGGTGCACAGCGTGGCGACCTCGGGATCGACCGCCTTGGCGAAGCCGAGGTCGGCGGCCCAGGCCACGCGCAGCCCCTTCACGCCGCCCCGCATGGCGCGGAGGTAGTCCACCTGTGGGCCCGGCAGCGAGAAGGGATCGCGCGGGTCGGGACCGGCGGCGGCGTTGAGCATGAGCGCGGCGTCGGCCACCGTTCGGGTCATCGGGCCGATGTGGGAGAGGCCCCACGCGGCGCTGAAGGGATAGATCGGAATCAGTCCGAAAGTGGGCTTGATGCCGTAGATGCCAGCCAGCGAGGACGGGATCCGGATCGACCCGCCGCCGTCGGTCCCGATGGCAAGCGGGCCCAGCCCCGCGGCCACCGCCGCGCTGGCCCCGCCGCTGGAGCCGCCCGGGGTGCGGTCGAGGTTCCACGGGTTGCGGGTGATCCCGAAGAGCAGATTGTGGGTGGCGCCGATCCAGCCCATCATCGGCGTGTTGGTCTTGCCGAGCTGGATGGCCCCGGCCGCCCGCAGCCGCTCCACCATGGGCGCGTCCTCGGCGGGCACGTTGTCGGCGAAGAGGCGCGTGCCGAACGTGGTGCGGATACCCCTGGTGATCACGAGGTCCTTGGTGGAGAACGGCACGCCGTGGAGCGGGCCCAGGCGGGCGCCCTTCTTCATGACCGCCCGCTCCGCGGCGCGCGCGTCCTTCATCGCCTGGTCCGCGGTCACGGTCACGAAGGCGTTGAGCTGCGGGTTGACGCGCTCGATGCGAGCCAGCACCGCCTTCATCACCTCGACCGGAGAGATCCGGCGCCGCCGGATCGCGGGGGCGAGCACGGAGGCGGGCATCCAGCAGAGATCGTCGGTGGCCATGGTCTCCTCCTACTGATTCTCGCGGATCAGGGTGATGCCTGCTTCACGAGGTGGACGCCGTCGCGCCAACGCACGAGACCCACTCGAAGCCTCGCGGGCGGATCCAAGCCGTCCCGTCCGGACCGTCCGGTCCGGCCGCGGCGGCGGCGCCCGCGAGCGTGAGGCCCTCCGCCGCGAGGACGATCGGGGGCCTGACCGCGCTCGCGCGCAGAACCGAATTCACGGTGGCGCTCCTCTCCGATGGCTGGGCCCGGCCAAGGTCGGCGGGATGAGGATGGAGACGAGCAGCAGCGAGGGCAGGAGTCGCGGGCGCATCGTCCTGTCACGTCGAATACCGAAGCGAGATCAAAATGTCAACGCGTCTCCCCCGGCTCGGCTCCTTCTCCGCTGGAGAGGCCACGCGCACCACCCTGGCTTCGAGGCCCCCCGCCAAGCGGTGTGTGGCCGCATCGAAGTCAGGGATCGGCCTCGTAGAGGCGGAACCGCTCGTTCGCGTAGATCAACCGGAACCGCTCGGGGTTCTCGGCGACCCACCGGGCTGTCTCGCCGGTGGGGTCAGCGATGCCGGTCACGATGTAGCGGGCCCCGATGCTCCGCATGTCGGCGGCGAGCCGCTCTGGATCCAGCGGCACCCCGTATGCGGCGGCGCGCCGGTGAGTGTAGAGCGAGAGGGCGCGGGGCTTCGTGCTCATGAATACTGCACCGGTCGGCGTGTGGTCGCGGACATAGGCAAAGAGGTCCTGCGCCGGTACCTCCTGGACTCCGTGGGCGATCTCGCGCCACTCGGCATGGCGATAGGCCCCGGCGTAGAACCAGGCGAGTGGCGCGACGACCACCGCGATCAGGCCGTACCGCACCACGGGCCGGCGCACGCTCTCGAGCAATCCGAACGCGTAGCCGAAGGCGAACGGCAGCACGGGCAGGAGATAGCGCGACTGGATGCCCGGGAAGAACAGCACGGCCCCGACGTACAGTCCCACGAACAGCTCGACGGGGGACAATCGCCTCGCCATCCTCGCTCCCATGCCGGCCAGCGCGAGGAGGACGAACAGCTCGGAGAATCGCCTCTTCGCGGCGCTGGGCCAGTTCGCCGGAGCCAAGAGGTGGGCTGCCACGTGGTGGTACGCGGCGAGGCGCACGCCGATGCCTCGCCCCACGTCGGCCACGCTGGCGTGGGGCTGATAGAGCGCCGCCCGGATGTAGCCGGTGTCCCCCGGAAGGAGCGCGAATTGAGTGAGGGCGCCGGCGAGAAAGGTCGCGCCGATCACCCCGGCGCCGCGGCTGATCGAGCGCCGGACGAGGAGATCTCGGGCCAGGATCGCTGGGACGAACAGCGCGCCGAGCGGCCGGACACAATACGCGGCGTAGATGGCGGCGCCGGTCGCAACGTGCCGAAGCAGCGTGCCATCGCCGGGGGCGGGATCCACGTCGATCATCAGCGCGCACAGCAGCACGAGGAACATGAACGGAAGTTCGGACAGGATGGAATCCTTGAACTCCCAGGCATAGGGGTTGAGGCCGACCCCCATCACCACGAGCCAGGCCGTCAACCGCGACTGATGCCGGCGATAGTAGGTGACGAGAATGAACAGGGAGAGGACGAAGCAGACGATGGCCGGGACCTTGAGCGCGCCGAGGTCGAGCCCGAACCACGCATAGACGGGAGCGAGCAGCAGCGGAAAGCCCGGCGGGTACATCCGTGGCGCATGGAGGGGGTACAGGGGGTTGTAGATGAAGCCGGTATCGTCGTAGCGGTGGCCCTCGGCGAGATTCTTGGCGTGGTGGACGTACATCGCCCAGTCGTCGCCCCACGGCGTGCCGGCGCGAGTCGTGGCCAGCCAGAAGACGCCGATCGCCGCAATGAAGACGTACGCGAGCACATCCGCCCAGCGACGCCACGGGCCGCGACCAGCGCTCAACCGCCGCGTGGCTCCAGAACCCCCTCGATCGATTGCGTCCGAGAGTGTGCTCACGACAGGGGGCCGGCGAGCGCGGCGCTCCGCTCCAGGAGTGGAGCGGCAAACACTCTATGGGGGTCGCTCGGCCCCGAGCACGCGCCGAGGCCCCTCGCGCATTCGGTCAACATGGGTCCCCGCCCCGTAGATCCTCGCGCAGCCAGAGCAGGCCATGAAAGCAGGCGACCGGCCACCGGATACCTACCTCCCTTGTCGCCGAAGACAGCTGCCGAGGAACGTCTGGACCAGCCGCGCGGACCTGTCGTCGACGTCGACACTGAAGCCAATCGGTGGGGAACTGCCCGGAGGCTTCATCCGATGACCGATCTGCTTCGCGAACATCGCGAGACGGATCAGATCGGGCGGCACTATGAACGTCGCGCGGACGACGCCTTCTGCGCTGGAGGTT
>Ga0187766_10002703_pt1 | contig 10411 bp, 10 predicted proteins | sample 0216_QUI02_MP05__4_FD_132971 | JGI IMG/M metagenome (GOLD analysis project Ga0187766, IMG submission 132971) | Tropical peat soil microbial communities from peatlands in Department of Meta, Colombia - 0216_QUI02_MP05_20_MG | ecosystem: Environmental > Terrestrial > Soil > Wetlands > Peat ... | reverse complement strand
GTGAGGCCGGCCACGGCGAGCAGCGGTTCAGCCATGGCCTGTCTCCATCCGCGCACCTGCGGCAAGTCCAATGATGCCGCGCTTGGCGAACAATACGACGAACAGGAGAATAGGTCCCAAAACTGCCTGCCAATGCGCGGTCGCGCTCGAGAGTCCATGCTCGAGAACCAAATATGCGACGGCGCCGAGCACGGGGCCGAGCAGTGAACCCATCCCCCCAAGGATGACCATCACCATGATTTCGCCGGACCGCGTCCAATGCATGATCGAAGGGGAGACGAAGAGCGTGAGATTCGCCAGCAGCGCACCCGCGACACCGCACATCGCCCCCGAGATCACGAACGCAGTGAGTTGATAGCGAAAGGTCGGGAAACCGATCGCCGCCATGCGCCGAGCATTCGACTTGGCGCCCCGAATCACCATGCCGAAACGGGACTCGACAATGCGGTAGCCGATGAGGAGGAACAGCGTCAGGATAGCCAAGACAAGGAAATAGAGCGTGACCGGGTCGTCGAGATCGATGAGCTTTGCAAAACCGCTGTGCATTCGGATGTTCAAGCCGTCGTCGCCGCCATAGGTGTTCACGCTGACGCTGAGGAAATAAATCATTTGGCTAAATGCGAGGGTGATCATGATGAAATAGACCCCGCTCGTTCGTAACGAGATGGCGCCTATCAGGAACGCCACCAAGGCGGACGCGCCAATTGCAAGGCCAAATTGCACGAACCCATCGTTAATGCCATAAAAGCTCAAAATGCCGACCGAATAGGCGCCGATGCCGAGGTAGGTCGCATGGCCAAAGCTCACCATCCCGCCGTAACCGAGGATGAGGTCGAGGCTGAGAGCCGCAATCGCGAAGATCATGATGCGTGTGAAGAGATCGACATAGAAGGGTTGGCCGAAAAAAGCTGAGGCCAGGGGAATGGCGGCGAGCAGGACAAGCCCAATCACGGTCGCGGTCGTTCTGCGAGCGAGTTTCATTTATTACCGTCCACGTGGCGGAAAAAGGCCCTGGGGCCGGAAGAAGAGCACAGTCGCCATCAAAATATAGATGAGCATCGATGCAAGCGCCGGCCCGGCATTGGCCGCGGTGGCAGTTGAGAGCACTGTCGCAAGGAGTGGGCGCAGAAATGCGCGCCCCAAGGTGTCGACCACGCCGACGAGAATGGATGCGACGAGCGCCCCTCGAATCGAACCGATTCCGCCAATGACAATGACGACGAACGCGAGAATCAAGACCCCATCGCCCATTCCCGATTCGACCGTGAAGATCGGCCCCGCCATCAGGCCCGAAAGTGCGGCGAGCGACGCACCGAGAGCGAAGACAAGGGTGTAAAGCAGCCTGATGTTAATGCCGAGTGCTGCGACCATCGCCCGGTTGGAAGCACCGGCCCGGATGAGCATGCCAACGCGCGTGTGGCTCACGAGATAATAGAGGAAAAAAGCGACAAGGAGGCCGACGGCGATGATTGCCAGGCGATAGGCCGGATAGGGAGCGCCTGGAAGGATTTCGACCTGACCCGCGAGAAAACCCGGCACTGCCGCGTAAAGCGCCGTTGGCCCCCAGAGGATTCGAACCATTTCATTGAAAAAGAGGATCAGCCCGAACGTGGCGAGAAGCTGATCGAGATGATCGCGGCCGTAGAGTGCACGAAATACCGCGACCTCGATAGCGACCCCAACGATGAGGGCGCCGAAAAGGGCAGCACCCACCGCAAGCACAAACGACCCCGTCGTCTGAAATACCCACGCGCACAAATAGGCCCCAATCATATAGAGCGAGCCATGGGCCAAGTTGATCAGATTCATGATCCCGAACACGAGCGTGAGTCCGGCCGCCATCAGAAACAGCATGACGCCGATCTGTAGGCCATTGAGCGCCTGTTCGAGGACAAGAAGCGGGTGCATTCGCGAATCGAGTTCCTTACCGCGGTTTATTGTGTGTCTGCCCACCCTTGCCGGCACGCCGCACGCAAACCCTGGCCGCCCGCGAAAGTGCGACACGAGGCGGAGGATTGCATATCCAAATCAACAGAAGATAGCGCGAAGCGGTGATGTCGGTTCCCCACCCCTCGCCTCGCACCGGGTGAGATCGGCGCAGCCACGCTCGCCCCCAGCCAACCACTCCCCATTTGGGAGAGCGGGAACCGCAACAAGCGCTCCGCAATTCGATAGCATTCGACATCGAACTTTGGTGCGCGCCCCTTACGGCATCTTGCACTCTTGGTAATAGGAGTCCTTATGATCGGTGAAGACCACGCTTTCAATCTTACGGACGAGGTTTCCGTCTGGGTCCTTCCCGATCTTGAAGAGATAGAAATTTTCGATCGGTATGTGATTGGTATTGTATTTGAACGGCCCCCGGACCGACGGAAAATCGGCCTTCTCCATCGCCGCGATCATTCCTTTCTTGTCCGATAGGTCGCCCTTCACGGCCTTCACGGCACTATCGATCAGGAAAATCGCGTCGAAGCTTTGTGCAGCGTAATATGACGGGTAATAGTTGTATTTTTTCCGGAATGCCGCGACAAATTCCTGACTGCGCTCATTCTTCAGATCGGGCGTCCAAAATCCGGCTTCGTAATTTCCCGCCGCGGCTTCACCCAGGGCCGGCAGCGTCGTCTCGTCCGCCGTGAAAACGGAATAGAGCGGAATCTTATCGCGCAGACCCGATTGGGCGTACTGTTTGATGAACTGAATGCCCATGCCGCCAGGATAAAAGACGAAGACCGCCTTCGGCTTGGCAGCACTTATCTGGCTGATTTCCGCCTGGTAGTCGGCCTGACCCATCTTGGTGTAGACCTCGTCGACGATCGTGCCCTTGTAGTAGCGCTTGAAGCCCGCGAGCATGTCCTTGCCCGCGGCGTAATTCGGCGCCATCAGGTAAATGTCTGACATCTTCTCGTCGTTCATGAACTTGCCCATCGCCTCCGGCGTCTCGTCGTTCTGCCAGGAGGTCGAGAAGAAATTCGGCGCGCACATTTCGCCCGCGACCTCGTGGGGGCCGGCATTGGCGCTGATCAGGATGGTCCCGGATTTGATGACCGGCTGATAGAGCGCGAGCAGGACATTCGACCAGATGATGCCCGTAATGAAATCGACGTTGTCCTTTTTGAGCATCTCTTCCGCGACTTCGCGGCCGACATCCGGTTTGAACTGATCGTCGCCATATATGATTTCGGCGGGTAGGCCGCCGACCTTGCCGCCGAGCATATCGAGCGCCAAATCGGCAGCGTCCTTCATATGTTTGCCGATGATGCCGGCCGGGCCGGACAGGGTCGTGATATATCCGATCTTGACCTTATCGGCGGCCAATGCGGGTGCGGCAAGGACGGAGAATGCCGAAATCGCCGCAATCAATCGCTTTCTCATATCGAGCCTCCCGGAATTTTTTCATTGGCCATGGCGCGCGATAGTACCTGACCTCCAGGGACCGGCAAACGGCTTTCGGGCGGCTTAGCGAGACCGAACATCGGCGTGCGATTACCGGAATGCGGGTAACACGGTTTCGACGAACTTCGCCATTTGGTCCTTGACGAGGCCGTGGGGCTTGTTGCCCACGTTGAAATAAAGAATGACCTCCTCGATCCCCGCCGCCTCGACGTTTTTTAGCGTTTCAACGATCTTCGCGGGCGGACCGAGCAGGATCGATTTGTCCCCCAGCGCTTCCTTGCGCATGCCGTCGAGAATTTCGACGATTCTCATGAAGTACTGCATCGTGGGCGGTGCCTTCGATGGGTCCTTCGGGAAGGCCGGCAGAACGCAATGCCTGAAATAGCTCATCAATGTCTCACGGCCATAGTCTTCCTCGGCCGGCGTGTCCGCGATGTGGATGAAATAACTGCACATGGCCTTCTTCGGCGCCGTGCCATGCTTTGCGCACGCCGCGCGATAGGCTTCGACCGCCATCGCAAGATCGCCGAAGGTCATCGCCGCGGCGAACGGTGCGAAGATGATGTTGAGGCCCTTCTTCGCGGCGATTTCCATGCTCGAGCGCGAGAAGCAGGCGATAAAGAACGGAATGGGGTTCTGAACCGGCCGCGGCGTGATCGCCATGTCTTTAATGTCGTAATATTTGCCCTTGTAGGACCAATGTCCCGGCTCGTTCCACGCTTTGAGCAGGACCTCGACCCCTTCCGTGAAGATCTCGATCGACTCCATGAAATTGGCGCCGAAGGGCTCGTACTCGCGCCTGTCATAGCCTCGGCCGGCTGCGAAATCGACGCGTCCGCCGCTGATCAAGTCGAGCGTCGCCCATTCTTCGGCGACATGGAGCGCGTGGTGGAGCGGAAGGACCGAAACGGCGGGCGCCAAACGCACGCGCTTGGTAAGCGGGACGATGCTCGCGAGGAGGGTGCCGGGTCGAGAATTGACCCCGAGCGAGTCGAAGTGATGCTCCCCGATCCAAACCGAATGCATGCCGAGCTGATCCGCATAGATTGCCTGGTCGCGGATATCGAGGATGAAGCGTTCGGCCGTCCTCGGATTGTTGGGATAGTGATTGTCGCTGAGCGTGAAATAACCGAAATCCATAGAAGTGCTCGAAAGGTAAGGAAGGTGGATGCAAATATCGCAACCGCGCCGACTTGTCGATGGAAAGGGTGCGGAGCCGGGCCGCATTCCCGGACGACCCGCGCCTGCCTCGATTGGCCAAGTTCCGCCTCTTTACCAAACGTCAAACCCTCATCGGTAAGTTCGCTGCCCAATACGCGATGGCGCGCAAAGGCTCACCGATGATGGGTGGCCCGGCTCGATGACCCGTGAAATGACCCGCTCTGCGCACCATTCATCCCCAATCGGTTGCGAGGAGGATTCCATCGATTGGCGGACCGCCCACGAGTGGTTGAGCCGCCTCGCCGCCATGCCAAATGTTGCGAATGCGGAAGACGCAGCGGATGAAATCATTTGCCGATTGCTCAGCCAGCTCGGCTATGCCGCCATTGCAAAAGCCTGGAGCCGCGTCCACAAGGACCCGGATACGCCCTGACGGCGTAATAGTGCCGCTCACAGCCTACTGGGCAATACCCGCATAACATTGCCGCGGGGGCCGATCTAACGTCTCGGCGCTCCGCGGGTCGATCCCGGCTTGGGTCCAAATCAAGAACACATTATCCTTTTGCTCTGGCGGCTTGGCCCCTGGAACGCTATACCCACGACCCAAGGGCCGGGGCTGTCCCCTGTCCGGCTCCAAAAGGCTCTGATGGCGGATCGAGCCACCCGCGTGGGTGAGACATTGGCCTGACAACCAGCTAGGATTGCGAACCTGATGACGAACTTCGATCTCGACCTTTTGCTGATCAACCCGAGCGGCCGGCAAGAAATATATCAGAAGCTCGGCGACGATCTAACGGCGGTCGAGCCGCCATTGTGGTGCCGCCTTATCGCAGGATATGTCCGAGACCGAGAATATTCCGTCGAGATCATCGACGCGGATGCGGAAGGCTTGGGACCCGAGACCGTTGCGGCCAAGGTCCAGGCTCGGCGGCCCCGTCTTGTGGGCATGGTTGTATTCGGCCATCAGCCTTCAGCATCGACCCAGCAAATGGCTGCCGCGGGTCCCGTCTGCCGTGCGATCAAAGGTGTCGCACCGGGTCAGAAGATCATCATCGTGGGCGGCCACGTCGCCGCGTTGCCAGAGCGCACGCTTCGCGAGGAAGCGGTGGATTTTGCCTGCAACGGCGAAGGGCCGGTCACGGTCGAGGAGCTTCTTGCGGTCTTGCGCGGGCCCGAACCGCACGATTTTTCCAAAGTCCAGGGTCTCGTGCATTGGAGTGGAGACGAAATTCGGAATAACCTTTCAGCTCCGCTCATCCGGGATCTCGACAAGGACCTGCACGGGAACGTGTGGGATCTCTTGCCGATGGCGAGGTACCGGGCGCACAACTGGCAATGCTTCGGCGATCTTGCGTCCCGACAGCCCTACGCGTCGATCTACACTTCGCTCGGCTGCCCCTATAAATGCACCTTCTGTTGCATCAACGCGCCGTTCGGCGCCAATCGCTATCGTATGCGCAGCCCGAAGGCGGTCGCCGCCGAGATAGACCACCTCCACAACAACTTCGGGATCAAGACCTATAAGATCATCGACGAGATGTTCGTCTTGAACGAGCGGCACGTCCTCGCCGTTTGCGACGAGCTTATCGCGCGAGACTACGATCTGAATATCTGGGCCTATGCCCGTGTCGACACGGTCAAACCGCACATGCTCGAGAAACTGAGAAAGGCAGGTGTGCGGTGGTTGGCACTCGGCATCGAGTCGGGCAGCGAGCATGTCCGTGACGGAGCCGAGAAATCCTTCTCCCAAGCCGAGATCGTCGGGATCGTGCGCCAGATTCAAGAGGCGGGCATCAACGTTATCGGCAATTTCATCTTCGGGCTGCCCGACGACGATCTCGAGACCATGCGGGAAACGCTCGAACTGGCTGTCGAACTCAATTGCGAATTTGCGAACTTCTATTCGGCCATGGCCTACCCCGGCTCCCAGCTCTATCGCATGGCCGTCGAGCAGGGCTGGGCGCTACCGGAGCGATGGACAGGCTTTTCCCAACATAGCTACGATTGCCTGCCGCTCCCGACTGAGAAGCTGGCCGCGGCCGAGGTGCTCAAATTCCGCGACGAGGCGTTTCACAGATACTTCGCGAACAAGCGCTATTTGGACATGATGACCCAGAAGTTCGGCTGGGATACGCGCACGCATATCGAGGATATGGCCCGGCAGAAGCTTCGACGCCGGATTGTCGAGGAGTGGGAGGCCGGTGCCAGCACCCGCCGCGCCGAGCAACCGGCGGCGTGAGTAGCGCGCAGCACTTCCCCAGACGAGATTGCTTGGCGTCGCTCGATGTGCTTGTCCTCGCAGGCGGTCTCGGCACGCGCATCCAATCGGTGCTGGGCGACACGCCAAAGGTTCTCGCACCCATCGCCGGCAGGCCGTATCTCGCCATACTTCTCGATTGGCTCCACCAATTCGGTGCCGCGCGCATCGTGCTGGGTCTCGGGCATCGGTCCGAGGCCGTCGGAAGCTACCTCGCATCGACGCGGTTCGAAGGCATCGCGATCGAGACCGTGGTGGAACCGGCCCCCCTGGGGACGGCGGGTGCGGTGCGTTTTGCGCGCGCAAGGCTCACAACCGATCCTGTCATCGTGATGAACGGCGATAGTTTTACCGCTGCGAACCTTTGCGCGCTCGTCGAGCATCACGGCACCGCCAGTTCTGTTGGCACTCTTCTCTGTGCTGAGGTCGCCGATGCCGGGCGATATGGCCGCATTCTCGTGAACGCAACCGGGCGCATTGAAGAATTCATCGAAAAGGATCCCTCATACCACGGTACTGCGTTGATCAATGCAGGCGTCTATTGCCTTTCGGGGTCGCTCCTCGACGAGATCGCGGCGGGTGAAGCGAAATCCATCGAGCGCGACGTATTTGCCAGGATGCCGGCGGGATCGCTCGCGGCATTCGTGAGCGGCGGAGCCTTCATCGACATCGGCACGCCCGAATCGCTTGCTCGCGCCGCCGATGTTTTCGCACAATCGGTCGGCTAGTGTGCGCGTGGATGGCCGGGCCAAGCCCGGCCATGACGGGGATAAGAGACACCCGCGCATCCTTTTTTCGCCAAGCGCGGGCTTGACCCGGGCATCCACGCCTTTCAACGGCGGAATCTCAGGATGATCAACATCGAAACGATCACGGCCGAGCGCATTACCGGTCAGGGTGCGGCAGCGATACTCACGACCGAGGATGGCCGATATCTCATGCAGTTGCGCGACCGTATCGAGGGCATATGGTTTCCTGGTTTCTGGGGGCTCTTCGGCGGCGCGGTCGATGCGGGAGAATCGCCCGAGTCCACGCTCCGGCGTGAGCTCAAGGAGGAGCTGGAGTTGGCACCGACGGAAATTCGCTACTATTCGCAAATCGTTTTCGATTTGCAGGATGCGGGATGCCGTCGGCGATTTTTCTTCGAGGTCCCGATTCACACGAGCGAGCTGCAGCACCTCACCCTTCATGAAGGTCAGGAGATGCGTCTCTTTAGCGTTTCAGAACTCTTCTCGGAGGGGACGACCGACCGGCTCGTCCCGTACGACGCGTTTGGAATTCTGCTGCATCTCAATCGGCGCCTTGTGCATGAGTCGAGATTCCTCCCCTGACCCGCGGCACCGCTCTGGTGTGGCGAATCCGAAATTCACGACATTTGGGGGCGAGACCGGGGGCGAATTTCGGATTCAAAGCCGCACCAGCCTCATTGAGGTGCGCTTAGGGCCTCATATTGGCTGATCATCTGTTCGACCGGCCCGATTGCGCGCACCCGGCCGTGATGCAGGACGATCGCCTTGTTGCACCACTTTCGAATGACGTCGTTGGCGTGGGATGCCACGACGAGGATGCTGGCCCGGGTCATGAAGGCATTGAGCCGTTCTTGGGCGCGCTGGAAAAACGCGGCGTCGCCTGCACCGATCATTTCATCCATCAAGAGAATATCCGGATGGACACTGGTTGAGATTGCAAATCCCAGGCGCACCATCATGCCCGAGGAATAGGTGCGGAGCGGCATGTATAGATAATTGCCCAAATCGGAGAAGGCCGTAATGTCCTCGACAAGGGCCGCGATCTGACGTTCACGCAAGCCGAGCAACTTGCCCCGCAGGCGAATGTTTTCGAAGCCGGTCGCTTCCATATCCAATCCCACCATGACGTCGAAAAGAGGCACGCGGCGGCCCTCGACATGGATTAGGCCGAGCACCGGCTCGTATATCCCGGCAAGTACCCGAAGCAGTGTCGACTTTCCGGCACCGTTGTGTCCGACAAGCCCCACCCGGTCGCCGTCATGGAACTCGAGGTTTACGTCTTCAAGCGCGTTGATCTGGACATGCTTGCCCCGATCGCCGCTGATGCGGCCCCCGACCGTCAGCCGCAGCAGGTCCTTGCGCAGTGAGCGCTGCTTCACGTCGTAGATCGGGAAACTGACGGCAACATTTTCGAGCCGGAGTCGAGCCATCCTTCGCCTCCTACAACCAGTAGGGCACGCGGGCGCGGAAGCGCGAGAAAAACAGAACGGTAAAGCCCCAGCCGAACAGAATGAGAGCGAATGTGCATTCCCAATTCAAAAGCGTCGGCAGCTTTCCGGTGAGTGGGGCGCTGATCATCTCGACGACGTGCGTAAGCGGATTGAGATCGGCGATCAACTGGCGATCGCCAAGTTGATCGCGCCGCCAGATGATAGGCGTGACATAAAACAATATGTTTAGCACACTTATGACAATTTGGGGAATGTCACGGTAACGCGTCGAGATCATGCCGACGACGCAGGGCACCCATGTGATGCTGAGCATGGCGAGTGGAAAGGTAACGAGGACGAGGGCTGTATTGACGTTGACAGGCACCTGGTAAATCGCGACCACCACCACGTAGACGACGAAATTGTGCCCGAAAACGATGAGATTTCGCCAGATCGTCCAGAGCATATAAAGAAAGATCGGCTGACGGATTTGCCGAATGAGCCCCGCGGATGCAATGAACGCCATCGCACCCTCATTGATCATTCCCGTGATCAAGTACCAGGTCATGAAGCCAAGACAAAGATGTGGCACGAAATCGTGCGTCGATATGTTGAAGATCAAGCTCCACAGAAGGCCGATCGCGGTGATGTTGATTCCCATGGTCAAGGTGAGCCAGAAGGGCCCGATCGTGGAGCGGCGGTAACGTTGACGCACGTCGTGCCAACCGAGCGCGGTCCACAGTCGCCAATTCAGCGTAGCCTCGAAGATATCGCTGAGACCGAGTCTAAGATCGCGCGCGCGCGGAAGCATGAAGGGCAGGGTCACTTTCGCAGGATGTTACCGGCAGGACTGGCCTTTTACCGTCTCCGCAAACCCGATGCAAGCCGGCTTGCCTGCCCATGAGACACCGGGAGGCTATTCGCCGCAGCCTGTCCGGCCGACCGGCTCCAGCAGTTCGGAAATTGACGCCGCCGCTCGCAATCCAGAGGGGGTTTCACGCCTGAAGTAGACGGCCCCCAACACGCCACCTTGCGGCCAAGCGTCGATATTCCTCAAAAGGCGGGCTGACAGGAAGGGGCGTAATCGATTGAACAACCGCGCGGCCAGCCGTGGTTTCAGCAGGAAGAGCCGCTGTCGACGAGCATTGAATAACAGAGGCCCAATTCCCCGCGGCACGCTCAGGAAACGACTGCCGGCGAAGTAGATGTCGCGGCCATCGCGGCCCGCCTTGACCAGGCACAACGCGTGACGAGGAATCGTTTCGTCGTCCGAACGAATACGATCCGGCGCCTCGACAAGTCTTCGATGAAACCTTGCCACCTCGTGCGAGGGCTCGTTACGTGCCGCGAGGTCGAAGTGTGCCGCCGCCTCGCGCGAGCGATCGAGTGCTACAAGCGCTCTACCCAGGTCGTAGTGGGCC
>Ga0187766_10002699_pt1 | contig 10414 bp, 8 predicted proteins | sample 0216_QUI02_MP05__4_FD_132971 | JGI IMG/M metagenome (GOLD analysis project Ga0187766, IMG submission 132971) | Tropical peat soil microbial communities from peatlands in Department of Meta, Colombia - 0216_QUI02_MP05_20_MG | ecosystem: Environmental > Terrestrial > Soil > Wetlands > Peat ... | reverse complement strand
TTGCGCCGAGCACGCGCACGTCGGTGTGATCGTCCTTGTAGACCCACATTCCGGAGAAACTCGCGGCACCCTTGAGGACGGCGAGCCGATAGGGCTGTTCACGGCGATGGATGAGTCCCAGCAAGGTCTGAGAGTCCAGCGCGGACACGACGATCAGCGTTCCGCCGGGTTTGATGGAACGGTTGACCGCCTCCAAGCCGGACCAGGCCCAGGGTTCGGCCCCTTTGCAGAGGGTGTCGTCGAGCACGACGGCAACATCCACCTGGCTGGGTTCGTAGTGCGCCATGCCCGTTTCCAAGGTCAGATCGTCCCCGGCCACAATGGCAAAACTGTTCGCGGGAATGCCGTTGCGTTCCGGGCTATCGCCGTACCGGCCGAAGGAGAGTCCTTTCTTTCCTTCGTAATGAGCGGCGAGAACGATTCCGCGTGTAATGTTCTTTGCCAGGGTCTTCTGAAAGACTCCGCGATAGATGATTTGGACCGCGAATAACTGGCCCATAAAGGACCTCCATTCTCTCGAGGCGCTGTCCTTCAGCTTGCCGGGATTGGGACCCCGAACACAGTTGGCAAGAGGATCGCTGGCCTCTTGGGATGAAATGGTCCGACCATCAGGGCTCGCAACTCAGTGACAAGGGTCACTCATCGCTGTAGCTGTGGTCACAATTCTCCGTATCCTGCGGACGAGCTCAAATCGGAAAGACGCCTGGAGGGATAAAGCGGGCTTAGCTAATAAGCCCAGCGAAGAAGGACGCCGCCGGTCGTGTAGCCGGCCCCGACGGCGACGAGCAGAACCAAATCTCCTTTCTTGAGGCGGCCCTGGGCGAGCGCATCATGCAGGCCAAGCGGAATGGTTCCGGCCGTGGTGTTGCCGTAGCGGTCGATGTTGACCATGACCTTGGAATCGTCCACGCCGAGCCGCTCCTGCATGGCGCGGATGATGCGAAGGTTGGCCTGATGGGGAACGACAAGGGCGAGGTCTTTGCTCGAGAAGCCGTTGCGTTTTACGAGGTCCGCGGCCACTTCGGCCATGCGGCGCACGGCGTACTTGAAGACATTCGAGCCGTCCTGATGAACGACGTGCATGTTTTTATCCACGGTTTCGTGGCTGGAGGGATGCAGCGAGCCTCCGCCAGGCATGTAGAGTGACACTCCGCCCGAGCCGTCCACGTCGTGGTGGAAGTCGAGAATGCCTTCCCCGCCGCCTGCGGGCTCAAGAAGGACGGCTCCGGCGCCGTCGCCGAAAAGCACGCACGTCGCGCGGTCCTTGAAGTCCAGGATCGCGCTCATTTTGTCGCTGCCGATGACCATCACTTTTTTGTGCGTGCCCGCTCCGACGAACTGCGCGCCCACGGTAAGCGCGTAGGTGAAGCCGGAACACGCGGCGGACAAATCGAAGCCCCAGGCCTTTTTGGCGCCGATGCGATCCTGGACCAGGCAGGCCGTGGCGGGGAAAAACATGTCCGGGGTCACGCTGGCGACGACGATCAGGTCGATGTCGGCGGCATCGGTGTGCGTCTGCTGGAGCAGGCATTTCGCGGCCTCGGTGGCCATGTGCGACGCGGCCACGCCGGGCTCGGCGAAATGCCGTTCGCGGATACCGGTCCGCGTGCGGATCCACTCATCGCTCGTATCCAGCGTTTTCGCGAACTCGTCGTTGGCCACAACGCGCGGCGGAACATAACCGGCCACGCCGGCAATCTTGGCTGCGATGCGGTGGGACATTCCTCTCCCTGCGCCTGGACGCACCTGGAAAAGCGAGTTTCGAGTGTATGCGATGCGCCCCGAGGTGACAAGGCGCGCCCGCGCAGCTAGTTGTTGTTGCCCGACCGGGTTTCCGGCGGCACGATACCGTTCGCGCGGAAGTAGGCGACCAGGAGGCCGTAATGCTCGGCGGAATGCTCGATCACGGCGACCCATGGCCGCAAAGTCTTGGTGAAAGACTCGTCGGGAAGGGCCTTGAGGCCGGCTTCCGAGTCGGCGATGGATTTTTCCATCAAGGCAACGATGGCGGCCTTGTTCGGGTAATCCTTGGGGTCCAACTCGTCCCACTTGGCGTTCTTGTCCCCGCGAGCCACTTTGGCGGCAAAGACGTTTCCGGAGGCGATGTGCACGATGACCTCGCCGAAGGAACGCATTTCCGGCTTGAGCCGGTAGCCGTACTTGTCCTCGGGGAAATCCCTGGCCATGTCCAAGACCTTCCGGTTGATATTGGCAAAATTTCCGCGGATCGATTGCGCCGGAGTCGGCGGCGCCTGTTGGGACTGGGCCCGAACGACCGAAGAAGAGAGGTTCAGAAAAAGGACGGCGACAGGAAGAAAGAATCCAACGACGCCACGGCGACGATTCATACACACCCCTCGTGTCAGACGGTCCGAGCGGGGAATCGTAAGCAACTCGCGCGGGAACATCCAATACGGAGCGGCGCGGGTAAAGTACACTGGCCGCTTAGCGTATGAACATCCTAGGGATCAACGCGTACCACGGCAACGCTTCGGCGGCGATTGTGTGCGACGGCAAGCTCGTGGCGGCCGTCGAAGAAGAGCGCTTCAACCGCGTGAAATACGCTGCCGGATTTCCCGCCGAGGCGATTCGCTATTGCCTGCGGACCGCGGGCCTGACGCTGAGCGAGGTTGACCACGTGGCGGTGCCGCGAAACCCGTTTGCGCGGCTGGCGACAAAACTGTTTTACGCGATGCGTATGCCGTCGTTCGCGCGCGAACGCGCGAAGGTAATGGCGAGGTTTACGGGGATTCGCGAAGCTCTGGCAGAAGCGTTTCAGGTTGACCCCAAGGCCATCCGGGCGGCGCTCCACCGCGTCGAGCACCACCAGGCGCACCTGGCCAGCGCGTACTACGTTTCGCCGTTCGAGCGCGCGGCGCTGCTCTCCGCCGACGGGCTGGGCGACTTTGCCAGCACGATGTGGGGAACGGGTAGCGGCGGCCGGATGAAGATCGAGGGCGCAGTCGCCTTTCCCCACTCGCTCGGCCTGTACTACACGGCCGTGACGCAATATCTCGGTTTCCTGAAGTTCGGCGACGAATACAAAGTGATGGGCCTCGCCGCTTACGGCCAGCCGGAACACCTGGATGTCTTTCGCGAGATTGTGCACTCGAATGGGCAGGCGTTCCGGCTGGGGCTGGAGTTTTTCACGCATCACAAGACCGGCCCGGAGATGAGCTGGGCCCAGGGGGACCAGACCCCAGTGCTGGGCAAAATGTTTTCCCGGGAGATGGCGAACCGGCTGGGGCCCGCGCGCGCGCCGGAAGAGGCGCTCGAGCAGCGCCACCGCAACCTCGCGGCGTCGCTGCAGGCGCGGCTCGAGGAAGTGTACCTCGGAATGTTGCGCGAGCTGGCGAGGCGGACCGGGCAGAAGGCGGTGTGCCTGGCGGGCGGAGTGGCCTTCAACTGCGTAGCCAACGGGAAAATCTTCGACCACACGCCGTTCGAGCAGGTTTACGTGCATCCCGCCGCGGGCGATGGCGGCTTGGCGGTCGGCGCGGCCTTCTACGCCTGGCACCAGAAGCTCGGCCGCCCGCGCTCTTTCGTCATGGACCATGCGTATTGGGGGCCGGAGTATTCGAAGGAGCAGGTGCGCACGGCCATGGAGCAGAGCGGCCTCGCACGCGGCGGCTATCGGGTGGCGGAGCTCGGCGAAGACGAACTCGCGCGCCGAGCCGCGCAGCTCGTAGCGGAGGGAAAAATCCTCGGCTGGTATCAGGGCCGCGCAGAGTGGGGCCCTCGCGCGCTCGGCAACCGCAGCATCGTGGCCGACCCGCGCCGCCAGAACATGAAGGAGATCCTCAACCAGCGGATCAAGCATCGGGAGATTTTCCGGCCTTTCGCTCCTTCCATCCTGGCCGAGACCGCCGGCGAATGGTTCGAGAAATCCCACCCTTCGCCATTTATGACCCTCGCGTACTCCGTGCGGCCCGAAAGGCGCGCCAAGATTCCTGCGCCGACGCACGTGGACGGCACCGGCCGCCTGCAGACCGTCACGCACGAGGCGAACCCGCGCTACTGGAAGCTGATTCGAGCGTTCGGCGATTTGACGGGAGTGCCGCTGGTGCTGAACACCTCGTTCAATGACAACGAGCCGATTGTTTGCCGCCCCGAGGAAGCCGTGGACTGCTTTCTGCGCACGCGCATGGACGCGCTGGCGCTCGGCGACTTTCTTATCGAAAAGACCCAAGACGCAGCCAGAGCTGAGACCTGACCCGCTTCCCGCCCGATTTGCCGCGCAAGGCAATTCCCAACGGTGCCTCCGCGCACCCCGCGCTTTTCTCGAGCTATTGTTCCGTTCCGGCGCCGTTTCTCGAGCGCGGCTCGCTCCAGGAGTGTAGGGGTGTCCTCAGCGTCTTCGAATCATGGCGCGCATGGCGCGGCCGGCTGTGACTAGAAGATCTCCAGAATCTCTTCGTAGCGCTTGAAGGGCGGGATGAGGTAGGCCCCGGAAAGTTCGCTGCGCGCCCAGGCAAGCATCTCTCGCGCAATCTGGAATCCGCGATCGCGGGCGTTCACGCCCGCTGCCTCAAGAGATTTCAAGACCGACTCGGGAATGACGATGCCGGGCACTTCGTTGTTGAGGCGCAGAGCCTGCTTGTAGCTGGTAAGCGGCCAGAGGCCCACCAGCACGGGAATCGGCGGCTTTCCGCCGAACCGCTTCACGAACGTGTGCCAATGCGCAGGATCGAAAACCGGCTGGGTCATGGCGAAGTGCGCCCCGGCCTCGATTTTGGCGCGGAAGCGCGCGATTTCCTGGTCCAGGTCGTCGGCAACGGGGTTGAGCGCGACGCCGATGGTGAAGTTCGTCGCGCCACCTAGCGTTTTGCCGGCCCAATCCTTGCCCTGATTAAGGCGGCTCAGCACGCCGACGAGACCGACCGAATCCACTTCATAGACGCCGCTGGTTTCCGGGTAATCGCCGACCGAAGGCGGATCACCGGTGATGGCCAGGACGTTGCGGACGCCGCCCACGGTCCACGCCCCAAGGAGAATGGCCTGCAGGCCGATGATGTTGAAATCCCGCGTGGTGAGGTGCGGAATCGTCTCGATGCCGCGGGCTTCAAGTGCGGCGGCGGTCATCAGCGCGTCCATGCCGACGCGAGCCATCGTGCCGCTGTTGATGTCGATGGCATCCACGCGGGCGGAGGCCATGATCTTGTCCACCTGCTCGAAGATGCGGTCGAGGGAAATGCCCTTGGGGGGATCGATCTCGACGCTGAGGGCGAACTCGCCGGAGCGAAGCTTCTTCCAGAGCCTGCTTTCCGGCTCGCGGCGGGCGACGCGCGCCGCGGCTTTCTCCTCAACGACTACGGCCGGAGCTTTGGCGTGATGCGCGACAGGATGAAGAGAGCGCACCGCCTCGGCCATGGCGCGGATGTGCTCCGGCGTTGTGCCGCAGCAGCCGCCGAGGATGCGCACGCCGGCTTCGGCGGCTTCGCGGGCAAACTGGGCGAAATACTCCGGCGAGGATTTCGGGTAGACGATGCGGTCGCCTTCGCGCCGGGGGAATCCCGCGTTGGGCATGCCGCTGACTTGCAGGCCGTTGACGGCGGTGAGCTCCTGGAGAATCGGAAGCAGCGACTGCGGGCCCAGGGCGCAATTGGCGCCGACGACCTGGATGTTCTTGTCTCTGAGGCGCGCGGCCGCCGCCGCGGGCCTGACGTCCCCGTGAGTGGTGCCCTCTTCGGAGTACGTCAGCTGCGCGATGATAGGCAGGCTTGAGAAAGAACGCACAGCGTCAATCGCAAGCAGCAGCTCGTCAATGTCGGAAAAGGTTTCGAGGCAGAAAAGGTCCACGCCGCGTTCTTCGAGCGCCTGGGCCTGTTCGTGAAAAACGTGGCGAATCTCGTCCGGCGAGGGATGCCGGGCCTGCACACCCAGCCCGAGCGGGCCGATGGAGCCGGCGATGAGAACCTCGCGCGCGGCGGACTCCCGCGCTTCGCGGGCGATCTTGACGCCGCGGCCGTTGAAATGGGCGACTTCGTCGGCGAGGCCCAGCGGGGCCAGCTTGAAACGGTTGGCGCCGAAGGTGTTGGTCTCGATGAGCTGCGCCCCGGCGTCGATGTAGGCCTGGTGGACGCGAAAGACGGCCTCGGGCTCGGTGGCGTTCAGTTCGTCGAAACAGCGCTGCGCTCCGACGGACTCGTGCAGCATCGAGCCCATCGCGCCGTCGGCGATGAGAATCGAGTTTTTCAGCCGTTCGTTGAATTCATCAATGCGCATCGGAAACGCAGAAATGCGTCAGCGCTTTTGCTCGACGAGCGAGGCCACGGTGCTCATCAGGTCGTACTTGGTCAGAATCTCGAAGTGCGAGTTGCCCATGTCCACGAAGACGGCGGGATTTTCGTGGCTGAGGATGTAGGTGACGCGCTCGACGGGCGCCGTCCGCGGGATGGTGGGAAGGGGCTTGGACATCACCTCGCGCACCACAAGCTTGCGCAGGTCTTTGCCCTGCAGGGCGAGGGTCAGGATCTGGTCTTCATACACCGTCCCGATAGGCGTGGACTCTTCGAAGATGGGGATCTGCGAGATGTCCTGCTCCTGCATGGTCTTGAGCGCGTGGAAAACGGTCTGATACGGCCGCGCGACGACCAACTCGCGGACCTTGCCCGCAATGTGCTTGGCTTTCACCACGTCGGCGGCGTTGAGCGCGACCTCGGCATCCACGTAACCCCGTTCGCGCATCCACTCGTCGTTGTACACCTTGCTGAGGTAGCGCATGCCGGTGTCCGGCATGAAGGCCACGACGAAGTCCGCGGGGCCCAGGTTCTTGGCATAACGCAAAGTCGCGGAGAGGCAGCCTCCGCCCGATCCCCCGGTGAAAATCCCTTCGAGCTTCACCAGGCGCCGCGCCACGACGAAGCACTCCTCGTCGTGGACCTGGACGATATCGTCGAGAATCTTCAGGTCCATCGTGGTGGGAAAGAAATCCTCGCCGATGCCTTCGACGACGTAAGTGAGGGCCTTGCCCGTCTTCCCGGTCTTTACGAAGTCGTAGTACAGCGAGCCGTAGGGATCCACGCCGATGATTTTCACGGCGGGATTCTTTTCTTTCAGGTATTTGCCGACGCCGCTGATCGTGCCGCCGGTGCCCAGGCCGCAGACAAAGTGGGTGATCTTGCCCTCACTGTCCTCCCAGATTTCCGGGCCCGTGGTGCGATAGTGGGCCTCGGGGTTCATGGGGTTGTCGTACTGGTTGGGATAAAAAGAGTTGGGGATTTCGCGGGCGAGTTTTTTCGCCACGGAGTAGTAGCTGCGCGGATCCTCGGGCTCAACCGCGGTAGGGCACACGATCACCTCCGCGCCGAGCGCCTTGAGCAGGTCGATTTTTTCCTTGGACTGCTTGTCGGTGATGGTGAAAACCATCTTGTAGCCCCGGACGGCTGCGACCAGAGCCAGACCCATTCCGGTGTTGCCGGAAGTGCCTTCGATGATGGTTCCTCCGGGCTTGAGCAAGCCGCGCTTTTCCGCATCGTCAATCATGGAGATGCCGATGCGGTCTTTCACCGAACCTCCGGGATTCATGTAGTCCGCTTTGACGTAAATCTGAGGCTGGAGGCCCGCGGCAATGCGGTTGAGGCGGACCAGCGGAGTGTGGCCGATGGCCTCGAGAATATTGTTGCAGCGCATGATTCTTCGTTCCTGTCGCATGCCCCGCGCGAAACGGAATTTCGCGGGGCTATGCCATAATCTTCAGAAGTCTAGCACGATTGCCGTTTGCGCTTCGTTGAACGGCGCGCCGGAACAGAGGCAACACATGAGGCAAAACATCTCCAGCGGAACGCAATGGGAGCCCATTGTGGGTTATTCGCGCGCGGTGCGCATGGGGAACGCCGTCAGCGTTTCCGGCACAACGGCCACCGCCGCGGACGGAACGATTGTGGGCGCGGGCAACGCCTACGCCCAGGCCGTGCAGACCATCCGCAACATCGAAGCGGCTCTGGCGAAGGCCGGAGCAGGCCTCAAGGACGTGGTGCGGACGCGCATCTACGTCACGGACATCTCGCAATGGGAGCAGGTGGCGAAGGCGCACGGCGAGTTTTTTGGGGCGATCCGGCCGGCGACGAGCATGGTCGAGGTGCGCCGGCTCATTTCGCCGGAGATGCTTGTGGAGATCGAAGCGGACGCAGTGGTTGGCGGATAACAAAATGGCGGAAAACATCCCGTACGACTCTTTCATCGCGGACTTCTACGACCATTCACCGGTGGTGGCCGGCCGAACGCAGGACGTCGCGTTCTACCGCGAAGCAGCGCGGGAGTTCGGCAGCCCGGTGCTGGAGCTTGGGTGCGGGACTGGAAGAATCACTCTGGCGCTGGCGCAAGCAGGGCATCGTATCGCCGGCCTGGACTTGTCGCAGCGAATGCTCGACCGCTGCGCGGAAAAACTGGCGCGGCTGCCCGCGGAGGTGCGGGAACGCGTGGGCCTGGTGCAAGCAGACATGACGCGGTTCGCTATCGGCGAGCAGTTTCGCCTGGTGATTGCGCCTTTCCGGCCATTCCAGCACCTTGTGGAGGTGGCGCAGCAACTCGACTGCCTGGCCCGCGTGAAGCAGCATCTTGCTCCGGGAGGGCGGCTGATTCTCGATTTCTTCCAGACCGACCCCCGGCGCATCTGCGATCCGGGGTTTCTGAAGGAAAGCGCCCCGATCGCGGAGTATGAAATGGCCGGCGGGCGTCGCGTCACCTTGACCGACCGGGTGGTCGCGTTTCATTACGCGCGGCAATGCAACGACGTGGAGATGATCTACCGCGTGAAGCATCCGGACGGCAGAGAAGAACGCAACGTCTTCGCATTCACCATCCGCTACTTCTTCCGCTACGAAGTCGAGCACCTGCTGGCGCGGTGCGGGTTTCGTGTTGCGGCGGTTTACGGGGACTTTGACCGCTCGCCCTTGACGGACGATTCACGCGAGATGATTTTCGTGGCTGAGTGCGAGTGACCCGACGCAAACGCCTGCTACGGGGTGCTGACGCGGGCGCTAGACCGCTTGCGGGCCACCTGGATGCGAATCAAAGCGCGCTGCAGCGCGATCGTCGCGCGGTCCCAGTCCATGTCCGCTTCCGGCGAAGCGAGGCGCTTCTCGGCGCGCTGCAAAGCAGCTCCCGCGCGGGCTACGTCGATGTCCTCGGCGCGCTCGCCGGTCTCCGCGAGAATCGTGACGCGATCCGGCAGCACTTCCGCGAATCCGCGCGCAATGGCCAGCGCTCCCGTCTGCCGGGAATCACCACCCGTGTAAGAAAGCTCGCCGACGCCCAGCTCGGTGATGAGCGGGGCGTGACCCGGGAGAATGCCGAGTTCGCCGCCTGCGCCGGGAAGCTGGGCGGCAACGGCGCGCTCGTGGAGCAACTGCTTCTCCGGCGTCACGACAATCAGTTCGAACGAATCGGGCAGCATTGCTCTCCAGCCGCGGATTAAGCCGCGGCCGCCTTCATCTGCTCGGCCTGTTTCAGGGCCTCTTCAATCGTCCCCACCATATAGAAGGCCTGCTCGGGGACGTCGTCGTGCTTGCCCTGGACGATTTCGCGGAAGCCGCGCACGGTGTCCTCGATCTTGACGTACTTGCCTTCCTTTCCCGTGAACTGGGCGGCGACGAACATGGGCTGCGAAAGGAAGCGCTCAATCTTCCGCGCGCGCGCGACGGTGAGCTTGTCTTCATCGGACAGCTCTTCGATGCCCAGGATGGCGATGATGTCCTGGAGATCCTTGTAACGCTGCAGCACGCTCTTGACGGCGCGCGCCACGCTGTAGTGGTCCTGGCCGACGATGCGCGGATCGAGAATGCGCGAAAAGCTCGCGAGCGGATCCACGGCCGGGTAGATGCCGCGCTCGACAATCTGGCGGCTGAGGTTGGTGGTCGCGTCGAGATGCGTAAACGTTGCCGCCGGGGCCGGGTCGGTGTAGTCGTCGGCGGGGACGAAGACCGCCTGCACTGAGGTGATCGAGCCGTTTTTCGTAGAAGTAATGCGCTCCTCGAGTTCGCCGATCTCGGTGTTGAGATTGGGCTGGTAGCCCACGGCGGAAGGCATGCGCCCGAGAAGCGCGGAAACCTCCGAGCCCGCCTGTACGAAGCGGAAAATGTTGTCGATGAACAGCAGCACGTCGAGATGCTCCTGGTCGCGGAAGTACTCAGCGACGGTAAGTCCGGTGAGGCCGACGCGCAGGCGCGATCCGGGAGGCTCGGTCATCTGCCCGTAGATAAGCGCGGCGCGGGATTTTTCCGTGTTGCCGGGGACGATGACCTCGGATTCCTTCATCTCCAGCCAGAGGTCGTTGCCCTCTCGGGTGCGTTCGCCCACGCCGGCAAACACGGAGACGCCGCCATGTTTCATGGCCACGTTGTGGATGAGCTCCATGATGATGACGGTCTTGCCCACACCGGCGCCACCAAACAGGCCGATCTTGCCGCCCTTG
>Ga0187766_10002697_pt1 | contig 10417 bp, 14 predicted proteins | sample 0216_QUI02_MP05__4_FD_132971 | JGI IMG/M metagenome (GOLD analysis project Ga0187766, IMG submission 132971) | Tropical peat soil microbial communities from peatlands in Department of Meta, Colombia - 0216_QUI02_MP05_20_MG | ecosystem: Environmental > Terrestrial > Soil > Wetlands > Peat ... | reverse complement strand
GTCAGCCTGCTCGCTGACGGATCGTATCCAAAGGGTTCGGAGATCAAGGACGGATATCCGGAGTTTACGCTGGCCGTGCTGAAGAAGCTCGGCTGGGACAAAGACTTGACCGCTTCTGAGATGGCGGTGATCAATAAAGTCAATCCCACCACACCGGATGCCGTATCTTGGTCTACTGACTTGTCCGGCGGCGTACAGCGCGTCGCCTTACTGCACGGGTGTGTGCCCTACGGCAACGCCAAGGCACGCATGAACGCCTTTGGGCTACCGGACCCGATTCCGGTGCACCGAGAACCGATTTACACGCCGCGAGTCGAGCTGGTGTCAAAATACCCGACCTTGCCCGATGCCAAACAGTTTCGGTTGCCGAACATCGGTTTCTCAGTACAAAAAGCAGCCGTCGACAAGGGCATCGCCAAGCAGTTCCCGCTCATTCTCTCGTCTGGCCGATTGGTCGAGTATGAAGGTGGCGGCGAGGAAACCAGATCTAACAAGTGGCTGGCCGAGTTGCAGCAGACGATGTTCATCGAAATCAATCCCGCTGATGCGGCTGATCGCGGTATCAAGGACGGTGGGCTTGTTTGGGTCACTGGGGCGGAGAACGGCTCTAAAGCTAAAGTCACGGCGCTCGTCACCGAGCGCGTCGGCAAGGGCGTTGCCTGGATGCCGTTCCACTTCGGTGGTTGGTTTGCTGGTCAGGATTTGCGCGCCAATTACCCGGCAGGGACAGATCCGATCGTGCTCGGCGAGAGCGCCAATACGATCACGACCTACGGATATGATCCTGCGACCGGCATGCAGGAACCCAAGGTCACCCTGTGTCAGATCACAGCGGCTTAAGGAGGCGGGACCATGGCTCGAATGAAGTTCCTCTGCGACGCCGACCGCTGCATCGAGTGCAACGCCTGCGTCACCGCCTGTAAAAACGAAAACGACGTACCGTGGGGAATTAACCGCCGCCGCGTTGTCACGCTAAATGACGGGAAACCCGGCGAGCGTTCGGTTTCGATGGCATGCATGCACTGCACCGATGCACCTTGCGCTTCAGTCTGTCCGGTGAATTGCTTTTACACCACGGCAGACGCTGTCGTTTTGCACAACAAGGACTTGTGCATCGGCTGCGGTTACTGCTTCTACGCCTGCCCCTTTGGGGCGCCACAATACCCAAAGGTCGGCAACTTTGGCTCCCGCGGCAAAATGGACAAGTGCACCTATTGCGCCGGCGGACCGGAAGCAGACGGCAGCAAGGCCCAGTACGAGAAGTATGGCGCCAATCGGCTAGCCGAAGGCAAGCTGCCGCTGTGCGCGGAGATGTGTTCGACCAAGTCACTGCTCGCCGGAGACGGAGATGTCATCGCGCAGATCTATAAGGAGCGTGTGTCAAGACGCGGATATGGCTCCGGTGCCTGGGGTTGGCAAACAGCTTACGGCGAGACGATCGCAACTTGACGTGCATCGGCAGGACTTCTTGCATCCTGCCAACAAGAAGCTGAGGCGTTAAAGGGAGGCGTGGCATGGCGATGCTTTTGGCGCGGATCCGCACGATCGCCGCAGCGCTCGGGCTCGTGCTTATGCTCGTTGCGCCGGCGAGTCTGCAGGTTTCCGCACAGGTCGATCCCAATGCCAGCGCCGTGCAAGAACGGCAGTTGCTCAATCAGCTTAAGACCATCCAGGGTCTCGGCACTATTCCCGATACGAAATCCTATGTCCTAGAACATCCGGCGGGCCGCAGTTGGGAGCGCTTTCACAACGTTACCCTGCGCTGGATAGCAGGCATAGCCATTCTCGGCTTCTTGGCGGTCATCGTGGGCTTCTACCTCGTGCGTGGATCGGTGAAGCTTGAGGGCGGCTTTTCCGGGCGCAAGATCGTACGATTCAACTGGTTTGAGCGCTTTGTCCACTGGATGACCGCTGTCTGTTTTGTCATCCTGGCGATCTCAGGCCTCAACATTACGTTCGGGCGTCCGCTATTGCTGCCACTGATGGGAGCCGAGCGATTCACGGTGTGGTCTGAATGGGCGAAATACGCACACAATTATCTGAGCTTTCCGTTCACGATTGGCGTGGTGCTGATTTTCTTGATGTGGCTCGCAGGCAATATCCCGAACAGGGTTGATGTCGAGTGGCTTAGGGAGGGGGGCGGCATCGTTGGGGATAAACGTCCACCGGCAGAGCGCTTCAATGCCGGCCAAAAACTGGTCTATTGGGTCGTGGTGCTAGGAGGCGGCATTGTCGCGGTAACGGGCTACATGCTGATGTTCCCGTTTTACGGCACAACAATTGACGCCATGCAAACCGCCGAAATGGTCCATGGTGTGGCGGCTGCATTGTTTATCGCGTTCATGCTGGGGCACATCTATATCGGCACCATCGGCATGGAAGGGGCCTTCCAAGGAATGGGCGAAGGTACCGTCGACCTAAACTGGGCCAAAGAGCATCACAGTTTATGGCTGGCGAGAGAGATGGAACGCGGGAACGCTCGCGTTGTTGCCGCCGAATGATTGCTAGCGAGGACAAGAGATAACCGCCCCGGAGTGCCCTCAGCACGTGGGACCATTCGGGAAAGGAGGCTGCCATGAAAGCGTTTGTGGTTGCATGCTTCGTGGCTATTGCACTTGCAGCAATCTGGAGCGTTGTTCTCAACAACGTGCAAGAGCCGGTAGACCAGGCGTTTGCAACGCCTTACGCGCGCGTTGGAACGTAAACTTTTGTGCCTATACGGTGCCCAATCAAGTGAGGGTACCATGCTCAAATCAATCCCGGTAGATGTCTGGGTCGCAACAACAATTGCCATAGCCGATGTCATTGCATGGCTTTGCGGTTTTGGACCTACTCTATTTGTTGCGATATATGTAGCTGTCTGCGCATATGTTTTTGTTGCGACTCTTGGCGATGAGTCGCGATGAAATCCATTGAGATTTATCAGGTTTGCAGGCATCCACGTGTTGTCTGCGCCAAAGCGAGCACAATCAGCCGGCGGGCCAGTCGAACTCAATTTCGCTTTTGATGGGGTCCCCCAGGGAAATGAGATCCAGAAACGCGTTCTTTCCTGATCAGCAGGGGCCACTTTTCCACCCTTACGAAGGCGTCTTGCAGGGTGTGGCATTCCATGTGGAACGATGGCTCTCCGTCCTTAGATAACAGGGTCGGCAGAGCCCAATCTTCCTCTTTAAAGTCAGGCATTATCCCCCAACATTCTCCGCCCCAACGCAATTCTATCGTCGCCATCGGTCATCGACAACACACCATAAACGTGAGCGCGCGCTTCGTTGACTTGAGCGATCTCGATTTCAAGCAGGCGAAGCTCCTCGGTGCGAACCTTTGTGGAACGGAGTCAAGAAACGTCTGCCGCCGAAATGCGAGCGAGAGACTTGGCACCTTGTCGCCGATACTCGTTCTTCAGCGGGAGCAGGTGCCGCGCTTGCCGCAGTGACGAATTGCCCCCAACCGGCAAGGAGAAAAGTTGGTGCCAGCAGTTGCTTGACGTTCTTTCGCGATCCATGCGTTCGATCGAGTCCACGTATGGATTTGTCTGCAATCCGGACAGTGCACCGTGAGCGGTAAATCCAGCGTATCAAAAATAATCATTTCAGTGGTGATGCCGGTCGGCACCGCCGTCCCGAATGTCGGACATTTGATCATTATGTCGGCCATGTGCTTAGCCGAATGGGGACGCGGACCCAAAAGTGAAGGGGAGCCTGCAGATGGCAGCGGCAACTGGCAATGAGGCTGTGATCGCCTCTCGCCCGGTGCTGCAGCTAGAGCAGGTGCCGTGCCTACCCCAAAGACTACCGGCCGCAAAATGAACTCGGTTTGTTCGCGCCGCGACGTGCTGGTCCCTTCTGATGGTCTATTGTAAGCCGTTCCGTGATCCTTTTTGGTTGTTCGTCATCTCGCACGGCGGAGGTTTGGCGAAGCATTTGTTTCCAGACTTTTAGTTGGGTGAGGTGTTTGACTTGTCGATGGATCATCGCGTCGAGCCGCTCCCGTAATTTAAGTTCATCTTCCAAGAATTCTGTGGCGTCCTGCACGGTATTGACCATTTTCCATTCAATCACCAGTTTAACCATTGCCTCGGCTGCCTCGGTCAAATCGTCGAGCTTCTTCCCCCGTTCACGTGCCGCCGCCGGCTGCAAAAACAATTGGATATCCGTTAGGATAGCTTCGGCCCAATCTGTCGTCGATTGGTAGCTCGAGCGGGGAAATTTCTGTTTCAAACGGTTGGATATTTCGGCACTAAGGATGCACGGCTCGGCAAACACCTCGAGAAAAAGGAAAAACGCTTCCATGGCAAAGATAGATAAAAAACCGATCCCGCTTGAACTCGCTCTGCACTTTGATGGTAAGATGCAAGGTGAGCTACCAATTCATTGTTTGGAGTGCAGTTGTTTGGGTAGCCATCTGCGTCATCGCACCATTAAACCGCAACCCCATCTGAGCTGCTCGGGTAACGAAAGTTAAATTTGGTCTAGTGTGATGGTTCGATGGTGCGTTGGCTTTATCGGCAAGGACGTTTGAAGTTACCTCGGGGGTAATGGTTGTGAGTGATGTGACTTGATTGCAAGTGGTGATTAGCTCGTGGCCGGGCGGCGCAGGAAGGCTGGGATATCGAGATTGTCCTCGTTGATTGAATCGCAGGTGCCATTAGGCTCGTCAGCCTTCCGACCGAGACCGACCGAGGCCAGTCGCTGCATTAGAGCCCTAGGGTGCTCCTCTGGATGATCGTCACCGAGTTTCTTGTGCTGGACGGCGCGAATTTGGTTCTGTGCCGGCAGCGGTAGTTCGTCGATGTGGGGCATTCGCGGCGTACGGCTCATGCCTCCGGGCGCTGCTGTCATGGAGATTGTTGACGCCATCGACGGCTCAGACCGCTGCGGCGCGAGCAAGGACGGTATTTTCGCCATCGGCCGGGACGAAGCATCTTGCCGGGTTCGGTCTGTAATGCGACGACTTGCATAGCGCAATTTTTCGGCGAGCTTGGCGGGCGCGCCTTCCTCTGGCTTCGGCTGGCGTGCCACGCCGGTGTTGTCGATGCCGGTCGCCACCACAGAGACGCGGACGATGCCTTCCAGGCTGTCGTCGAAGGCGGCGCCGATGATGATGTTGGCGTCCTGGTCCGCCTCTTCCCGAATGCGGGTGGCCGCTTCGTCAACCTCGAACAACGTCAGGTCTTTGCCCCCGGTGATTGAGATTAAGAGGCCGCTTGCGCGCTTGATCGATGGATCCTCGATCAGCGGATTTGAAATCGCGGTCTCAGCGGCGAGGAGCACGCGTTTCTCACCGGAAGCCTCGCCGATGCCCATCATTGCCTTGCCCTTCTCACTCATGATTGCGCGGACATCGGCAAAATCGAGATTGATCAAGCCCTCTTTGACGATCAAGTCGGTGATGCAGGCGACGCCCGAGTAAAGCACCCGGTCGGCCATCGCAAAGGCGTCGGCAAAAGTGGTCTTCTCGTCGGCCACGCGGAACAGGTTCTGGTTCGGAATAATCAGCAGAGTGTCCACGACCTTCTGCAGTTCAGCGATGCCAGCCTCGGCAACGCGCATACGACGCTGGCCTTCAAAGTGGAAAGGCTTAGTGACAACGCCGATGGTGAGAATTCCAAGCTCCTGCGCTGCCTTCGCTATGACGGTTGCTGCACCGGTGCCAGTGCCGCCGCCCATGCCGGCGGTGACGAACACCATGTGCGCGCCACTCAGGTGATCGCGGATTTCCTCGATTACTTCCTCTGCCGCGGCTCGGCCCACTTCGGGCTGCGAGCCAGCGCCGAGGCCCTGAGTGAGCTCGATACCGATTTGGATGGTACGCGCGGCCTTGGACAGGGTGAGCGCCTGTGCGTCGGTATTGGCGACGACGAACTCGACGCCCTGCAGGCCGGCTGTGATCATGTTGTTGACCGCATTGCCGCCGGCACCGCCGACGCCGAACACGGTGATGCGCGGTTTCAATTCGCGAAAGTCGAAAATATCGGTCATGTCCGCTCCATTGCACCGGGGCAGGAATGACAGGTAGTGGGTGACCTATACGCCCTGCGCTCGGCTTCCACTCGGGTTGCGCCTGAAGCGATAAGGCCGGTGAGCGCTGACTCGGCGATCACGAACGCTACGCTGCACTGCGTTTGTTAACGGATCGTTAATCGACATTTACCCGTGTGCGGATCGTCCAGGTGGCATCGGCGTGACACCGTCGAGGCTAGCTCATGACCGAATACATCGTCGGTCTGACGCACAAAACACGTTCTCAGGCCCTAATAATTGAAGCCGAAGACGCGCTAATCGCAGCGCTTAACGCGAAGCACGCAAATCCTGACGCGACAATCACGTACGTCCGCAAATCCAATCGGCGTGGGGACTACCGTCATCCGCATAGAGGCTTGTCGGAATGAAGCGCCTCCATATTAAGTCGCGGCAGCAGTGACGCCCGACAAGCGGATTGTCACCAACAAGTACACGCCTTTCTATTCGTGTTTTTGGAATCCGGAAGTTGGCCGTAAGGTTTTGGAATCTATCCCCAACGATTCAACTGCTCTCTTCGTGAAGTGAACAACCATATGTCCATATTCTTCAGTCTCACATTCACAAGCGAGGACCCTTGACCATCTTTCGTTCCAAACGGCCTTACACGAGACTTTTGTGACCACGATAGGTTTATCAAACATGATAACCCTCGCCTTGAGTTAGCACCGCGAGAGTATCTGTAACCAGTGCGACAGTCGAGATGATGACGGCATTGCGGAAAAAATTGCCCCCTATAATAAGACGAGACCGCATCATCGTAACTGTGATGGCGCTCCCGAGCAGGGCGCCTTGGTCCAAGGTCCAAGGGAACCACAAAACATTTGACGGATTAGAAATGCGCTCTTGTAAGGAGAACTATTCCTTACAAATCCGTTTGAGCTTTCCAGCCTCATGATCCCGTATGAGTTGGCTTATTGAGGCTTTGTCTAGCTTGTGCAACACGTCGCTAAGTCTTTCGTCATCCGCACAATGTGGAGCGAAGCTAACGTAGGCTTTGCGGAGAGAGCCGATCAACGCACTCCCGTACTTGCAGCTAAGTTCTACATTTCTGTCGCCGTGGGGGTCATCAAGTCTGATTGTCATGCGGCTCCCCTCCATGGATGATCGACATTTTCGTCGTAGTGAGGGTCAGCGAAGGCAATAACACTGTAATCCTTCCGCGAACCGTTGCGGTCCAGCTCATGCAGCCCCGGCAACCGGCTTGAAGCGACGCATTAGGTTGTCCTTGATCCACCTTGCCGCAGCAGCATCCGCCTCAGCCTTTGCTTTTAGTTCCAGCGCCGCATTCTTGATCGCCTCAACCTCGGCGCGCTCCCGTGCCATCGCCGACTCATGTTCGGCACGTTCCCGTTCAAGCGTGGCCTCGTGCTTCGCACGTTCGCTTTCCAGATCCTGCCTTAGCCTGGACAGATCGCGCTTTGCAGCTTTGGCTTGTTCGGCCGCCGCCTTGCTGCCGCTCACTGCCTTATCGAGCCCGGCAATCACTTTTCGCACCTCGGATGGAGTTACAAGCAACTCCGCGAGCTGCATATTCACGTTGCCTATGACCTTATCGCTCATGACTTTCGCCTCATAAGATCAGCAGCGATTGTCTGTAATCGGGCGAGACCCTGCTGCTTACCCCAACCTGCAGACCACATTCGCGAGCCATTCCGAGTGCTGAAGCGCATGACGTTGCCCACAGCGACCCGGAGCCGTAACGCAGCGGCAGCTCTAACCCAAGAGTGATGATTGCTGGTCCCGACCCCCAACACGCTACTTACCCGTTTGGCATATCAATGGCGCATCAATGGCGCTCCAGATAAAGCGTTCAAGATGCTGCCACAAGTCCGCCACTCGTGCGGTTATGCTTGATTGCTTGAAGGGCGGCCGCCGCACCCAGGAGCTAGGGGCCTAATTGCAAATCTTTATTAGTACCCAGCACGACTGGCAGTGCGCTAAGACAACGCCGTGAGGCAAGCCTTCCAGAGCCAATACGAGCGTACTGCGGCGCGCCAAAACGTGCGGCGGTGACGCTTTTTGAGCGTCTACCATCAATTCAGCAGAAACAACTGCATGCGCGACCGAAGATCGGCACGCTCTATTGAAACCCAACTAGGCTGATCGCAGCTAACTACTTTGCGGGCGCGACCTCTTTGACCGGCGCTTGTTCGGCGTTGGTCTTTTCGCTTTGTTTATTGGCCTCGCTCAGGAGCTTGGTGATCACGTCACTGCGCTGCTCTTGCTTGATCCGAGCTTCCTGCTCCTTCCTCAGTTCGGAGAAGAGCTTGTAGTCCATTTCCCAGCACATTAAATCCTCCATCCGTGATGGAACAAATGGAACGAACGTTGCGATCAGATCACAATTCCGAGCAGCTTGGGAGCCTCGCACACTAACCTGTGATCGCTTAGGCATTTGAGCCTTGGGGTTCGCCATCCGGATGGAGAGGATTCTTGCCAAACCAGGAAATCGAGGACGACACGACCCGCGCGACGGCGCATCTACCCGGCTTGGAGATTGAGATCATTCACCGCAGGTCACCGGGCGCCGGTGCCGAGCAGATTACAATTAACCTGCAGGCGGCGCCCTCATTCGAGGCATTTGGTCGGTTCCTTGAGGCTGGTAACCCGTTTACGCTTTGGGTACAGGCCGCACAAATGGCCCGGCTCCCTAATCCTGCTTTATGCGCGGCCAAATGGAACTACTGGGCTTGCGCCCAGGACTTTCGCCGATGAGGTTTGCACCCGTTGTTTCTCACTTTGCCGATTCCTACGCAATGTTTTTATCGCGGAATTAGCAAGCGACGTTGAATCGGTTTCGCCTTGTTTCAGTAGGGCCATCAAACAACGTGCCAGTCGAGACTGTCTCTCCGAAGCGTCCAACACTCCCAACATCAGATCAAACTCGACGAATGCCCAGGCTTTCTCGAATGCCATGCTCAGAATTTCCGTTTCTGCGGAATCGAAAAAGTCTCGGCCCAAGTTAAGAGGTGTGGTGGTCGTCATCACAGTCCCCTCGTGCTATTGCTGCCTGCCGTAGGTAGTCCGTTTGTAGGATCAGCGAACGACTGAAATTGCAATGCAGTTGCGAACAGTAATTCATGAGGCACTGTGAATGTGTGTAAGCACTGTGACCACGTAAAATATTACCAACCACGAAGGTCCGCCGCACACCTTAAATCGCGCGATCCGCTTCAAAGAAACGAGCGCAGACCATAGACCACCAGGTTAGAAAACAACCACACCAGCGGTGCCGCACAACAAAATGCGAGAATGACCGAAGCTGAAACACGCACCATCGGTCGTTCATTTATGACGTTCGAAAAATAACTCATGACGCTCCCAACGATCCCTTTCTGCTTTCTGGTCCGAGCATTTCGAGGTCGCGGTCGTGCGTCCATCACATGGAGGGATAGGCGTATTGTCTAGAAGTATAAGTGCACCGCGAATCTCCAAAATGTTTGCACTTGTTTTGCAAAGTTTTGCCACAAATCACTCAAACCTTTGCCTGTCGCACGCCGCATGGGGGAGTGAGCGCCGGTGCGCCGTTCCTCCTTGGTACTTGGTCCCAGCTAGCGGGGCCTTTTGTTTTTCTTGTCGCGCATCAAGTTTTTACCCAACGGTTCCGGAAGGGTTGCAATAGCGCATCAGCCACGCCTCATCGCCCGTGAGCAATTTTTGCTAGCTGCCACGTAAGCAAGCCCGATCGGTTGTCGGCCGTTATCACTGACAATGCCAACAGCGTCGCTGCCATATCGGACCATTTCTGCTTTGATTGTTCGCTCGATTTGGCTCTGGCATAATCCGATATGCATTTTTACTTTTCTTTGAGGTTCGATGCGGCTACAAGCCCTCCCTCTAACGTCAAGGAGAAACAATGGCTAAACCAAACGGAAAACGGCGAGCCTGGACATCAGAAAATGTTCGCACATTAAAGACGCTCGCTCGAAAGAAGACGCCCGCTGCAAAGATTGCCCGTGCGTTAAAGCGGACCCAAGGCGCAACGCGGCAAAAGGCCTTTAGCCTCGGATTGTCTTTGGAATCGCGCTTCTAGGCAGAAAGAAATCTGTCCAATAAGCCCCGCTCGAATGCGGGGCTTATTCGTCTGGTGAGGTCGCCCCCAACCTGCCGCGGAAGCTGTCGCGCGGAAGGCGGCTGCGAATGTGCATATGCACCGCCTTGGTTGCTGCGGTCATGCGCGAAAGCGTGCATACTCCGTCGCATGGGCGACCCAATTCCCCTTGTGTTAACGCCGATCAGGCAATCGGGGTACTGGCGCGTCAAAATGGCGTGGCCAAACCATAATCTGCGCTACTTCGGCAGATTTCTTTCCCGACGAGAAGCTGAGAGATGGATCGAGCAACATAGTTGGCTTACTAGTCGAGCTCAGGAGCGCGAAGAGAGGTCGCCCCAAACGT
>Ga0187766_10002696_pt1 | contig 10421 bp, 12 predicted proteins | sample 0216_QUI02_MP05__4_FD_132971 | JGI IMG/M metagenome (GOLD analysis project Ga0187766, IMG submission 132971) | Tropical peat soil microbial communities from peatlands in Department of Meta, Colombia - 0216_QUI02_MP05_20_MG | ecosystem: Environmental > Terrestrial > Soil > Wetlands > Peat ... | reverse complement strand
TAATCTACGGAATCCTGAAGCTCGTGACAGGAATTCCAGATCCCGTCCTTGAGGGTGAGGCAGTTGTCAAGTGAGGAACTGGGCCCACTAGCGTCTAGGCTCGGCGGCACCGTGACTGCCGGCCCGAAGACGACGGTGCTCTCCGTTCCCCCGGAAAAGGTCGTAGAAGCCTGTAAGGGGGTGTCCTCGCTCCCCGGCTGGTATCACCTGACCACCATAACGGGCATGGACCTCGGCCAGGAAATCGCCATCCTCTACCACTTCTGGCAGGGGAAGAGGTTCATCCAGGTCAGGACCCAGGTCCCTAAGTCCTCACCCCGGCTTCATTCCATAACCGGTGACCTGGCCGCCGGTATCATCTACGAGGCAGAGATTCAGGACGTGCTCGGCGTCGCCTTCGAAGGGAACCCGTACCTGGGGAAGAGGCTGATCCTTCCGGACACGTACCCACCCGATGCGCCGCCCCCTCTCCAGAAGGGAACTGACCCGCACAAGATCAAGAAGATGATGGAGCTTGAGTGACCAGAACACAGGCGTGAAGCAGACAGAAGCAGGCGCAGGGCTCATGCAGTACTCGACAGAGGGGATGATGCCCTTCGGCCCCGTGCACCCGTCGCTGAAGGAGCCCGAATACTTCAAGCTCTACCTCGAAGGGGAGAGGATCGTCCACGTCGAGCCCAGGATCGGGTACGTACACAGGGGGATAGAGCGGGCAGCCCAGGAAAGGACTTGGATAAAGAACGTCTACATGTTTGAAAGGATTTGCGGAATCTGCAGCTTCCACCACAGCCTCACCTACACCGAAGGGGTCGAGGCTCTTGCCCCGTTCGAAATCCCGAAGCGAGCTAAGTACCTCAGGGAACTCGTCGCCGAACTCGAGAGGATTCACTCTCACCTCCTCTGGCTTGGGCTCCTCGGACACTGGGCGGGCTTCGACACCCTGTTCATGTGGATCTGGAAGGACCGCGAGCACATCCTAGACCTAGAAGAGGCCATATCTGGCAACAGGGTCAACAAGTCCTACACCACGCTAGGGGGCGTCAGGAACGATCTCCCCGACGGCCTCGCTGACAGGATCCGGGCGGAGATGGCCTACGTGGAGAAGAGAGCTGAGTACTACAAGAGTCTCGTTCAGAGCGAAGAGACTTTGGTCGTAAGGACGAAGGGGCGGGGCCGCATCAACCAGGAGATCGCAAGGAAGCTTTGCCCCGTGGGTCCCTTGCTGCGCTGCACGGGAATTGCCAGAGACATCAGGGCGGAGGATCCCTACGCTGCATACGGCGAGGTCCCTCCCCAGGTCCAGACGTCGAATCAAGGCGACATCGCATCGCTGCTGACCCTCCGCCTCAACGAAATCACGGATTCCTGTCGGATGGTTAAGGAGACACTGGAGAAAATGCCCTCAGGGCCGTACAGAGTGAATTTCCCGAGGAGCGTCCCGGCGGGAGAAGCGTCCTACCACGTCGAGGCGCCGAGAGGGGAGCTCTTCTATTTCGTGAAGTCTGGAGGCGGCAGCACCCCAGAGCGGGTGAAGGTTCGTACCTCGACCCTGGCCAACATTCTGACGGCGACTGAAATGCTGAAGGGGCACGCACTCGCTGACGTCCCGGTGGTTCTCACCGGCATGGACCCGTGCTTTGGCTGCATGGACAGAATCTCGGTCGTCGACGTTGACAAGGCGAAGGAGTGGACCGTGGGAGGAGAGGCGCTCCGCAGGTACGGTATCGAGTACTACAGGAGAAGGTGAGATTGGACCCTCTCCAAGTCGCTGAGCTTCTGGTATTCCCTGGGCTGACCTTTTTCGTCTGGCTGGCTTTCTTCTTCGAATGGCTGGAGCGCAAGACCGCAGCTCGGATGCAGGGAAGGAGGGGGCCGGTTGTCACCGGGCCCTTCGGCCTCCTTCAGCCCGTCGCCGACTTCTTCAAGCTGGCTGCCAAGGAAGAGATCGTTCCCGCAGAATCGGACACCTTCGTGTTCAGGTGGGGGCCGGCCCTATACTTTGCTGCGCCTGCCATAGGGGTCGCGTTCATCCCGGTCATGGGGTACCAGTCTGTCCTCTACAATCCGCTCGACCTGCTCTTCATGCTCTTTGTCCTCACCTTCTCGACGCTGATGGCGACCCTCCTCGGGTACGCGTCTGCGGGGAGGTACTCAACCATAGCCATAGGGAGGCTCGTGGTCCAGTACACGAGCTACGAGATCCCTCTGCTGATAGCAATGGTGACTCCTGCGATTCTGGCAGGGAGTCTGTCCATCGAAGGCGTGGTTTCTGCCCAGGGCTCGGGTTGGTACATTTTGCCGGGGTTCGTGGCCTTTGTAGTCTTCATAGTCGCAGCACTGGCGGAGTTGGAGAAGCCTCCCTTTGACATCCCGGAAGCTTCGACTGAAATCGTAGGCGGCTGGATGACAGAGTTCTCGGGGAACGCCTTGGCCTACATCAAGCTCACGAAGAATCTGAGCTACGTGTTTCTCTCCGCTCTGGCAGTCAGCCTATTCCTCGGTGGGCCGAGTGGCCCCGTCCTGTTCTCTGACGCCAACCTTCAGGCCGCGGTCTACGTCTGCTACTTCTTGGTGAAGTTATTCGCTGTCGGATTCCTCATCTTCTCTATCAAGACAGCCATGGCACGGGTCCGGATAGACCAGGCGGCCAGGCTCTTCTGGACTGTGCTCACTCCCCTCAGCCTAGTGCAGTTGGCGGTTGTGGTGTTCCTAAGATGACAAACGAGCCGAGGAGAAAGGTAGCAAGCGCGATGGGAGAGATGTTCAGGACCGTCTTCGCTCACCCAGTGACAGCCCAGTACCCCTTCGGCAAAACTGCCCTGCCGGAGAGGTTCAGGGGGAGGCTCGACGTCGACCCAGTGAAGTGCACCGGATGTAGCATCTGCGAAATCGTCTGTCCTGCCGGCGTGATCACGATGGTCCCAGTCGGGAAGAAGACCATAGGGTCGAGACAGGTGGACATCAAGAGACCGAGCTTCGACCTTTACACCTGCATCTCCTGCGGTCAGTGCGTCGACGACTGCAAGTTCGGGGCCCTCAGGCTTACCCACGACTTCGAGCTGGCCGTGTTCAAGAAGAAATCCCTGGTAATGGAGAAGGCGCTCAAGGTTGGAAAGTGAGCTGGTCGCGCTCCTGATTTCGGGGGCGCTCTTCGTCACGGTGGCCGTTTCCCTCCTCTCCACCAAGGTCTCGAACTCCCTGATTGCCCTGTTTTACGCGTCCATCGCGCTGGGGATCGCGTTTACAGTCTACGGAGACGGGCTGCTGGGACTCATCACGATGATTACATTTGCGGGTGCGATATCGGTCCTGCTTCTTTCTGTGGTCCTGATCACGGGCGAGTCGAATCTCAACCTGGGAGCGCGGACAGTGGCACTCGGAGCTATCCCCCTGGCCGCAGCCATCGGAGGGATTTCGCTCCTCACCGTCTTCTCGGGTCAGTCGGGGGGCCTCGCCACTTCCGATTCCTCCCTGGCAGTTCTCAACTTCCTCTGGACCCTCAGGCCCTGGGACCTGTTGATTCTGATAGTGGTGTTCGCGGGGGCAATGGTTTCCATCGTCAGTCTGCTCGGGAGGGAGGAGTAGCTTGGCCCTCGACCAGGCCATCCTGATGGCCACCGGGACCGCCCTCCTTTTCGTCGGGATTGCGTCCATCACAATTTCCAAGAACCTCCTGAAGAGCATCATGTCCTTTCAGGTAGCTGTCTTCGGCGCCAATCTCGCGCTGTTCGCATCGGGGCTGGGCTACGGTCCCAGGCTCCTCTCCGACGCCTTCGTCGTGCTCTCGGTGCTGGTCGGCGCCTCCGTGGAGGCGGTGGGGCTCGCCATCATAGTCGTGGTCTACCGAAGGTACGGTACCTTGAACCCGGACGAAATCAGGAGGCTACGTAGGTGATATACTGGGCCTGGCTCTCCTGGGCGTTACCGCTCCTGGGGGTCCCGTTCGTTCCGCTCGTTTCAAAGATCGACGGCAGGCTCAGGGGTTGGCTCGCGGTAGCCGTGTCTGCCCTCGGGATGGTCGTAGCGCTCTACGGAGCCGCGACATTCGGAAGTCCGGTCACCGAGGGGTACACCCTCTGGTTCCCGTCGCTGAGCGTGACGCTCCAGGTCAAGGTTGACCAGCTCTCGGCCCTGGTGGGGGCCTTCGTCTCCTTCGTGTCCTTCTTGGTGGTCGTCTACTCGCTCGGTTACATGAAGGAAGAGCCGGGGCAGAGCCGCTACTACTCCCTTGTCCTCCTGTTCGTGGGCTCGATGATGGGGCTCGTCATGGCAGGGAACCTGATTCAGTTCTACTTCTTCTGGGAGCTGGTGGGTGTGTGCTCGGCGCTACTTATCGCCTTCTGGACGGACAGGCCTGCAGCGAGGAAGGCAGGGCTGAAGGCCTTCGTCGTCACCCGCCTTGGGGATGCTTCGCTCCTCATCGCCGTCATATTCATCGCCGCGACCTTCGGGACGACGAGCTTCGACACCATCCTGGGCCCGGCCGGGATCGGTACGCTGGCCACGGGGACGATATTTGCCCTGGGCCTTCTCATGTTCATCGGTTCAATGGGCAAGTCGGCCCAGGTACCTCTGCACGGGTGGCTTCCTGACGCAATGGAGGGCCCCAACACGGTGTCCGCGCTCATACACGCCGCCACCATGGTCAACGCAGGGGTCTATCTCATGCTGCGCATGTACCCCGTAGTCACGCTCCCGCAGCTCTCTGGGGCTCTCACAAACGTCATCCTCGCGATCGGCCTGCTCAGCGCCCTGGTGGGGGGTGTTTGCGCCTTCGCGGCAGACGACCTCAAGCGCGTGCTCGCATACTCTACGATAAGCCAGCTGGGCCTGATGTTTGCAGCCATCGGCCTCGGGAGCCTCAACGCAGCAGCCTACCAGATGATAAGCCAGGGCCTCTTCAAGGCCCTCGCCTTCCTCGCAGCGGGCTCGGTCATAACGGCGCTAGGGACGAGGAGCATCAATGAAATGGGAGGGCTCGCCCGGCTCATGAAGTACACCTACGCAGGCTTCCTGATTGCCATGCTCGGTATGAGCGGCCTTCCGCCCCTCGTCGGTTTCTGGAGCAAGGACGCGATCCTCTCCTCTGCATTCAGCGCGGGGGCGATTCAGTCAATCCTCGTCGTCTTCGTCTTCGCGTTCACCGCCCTCTACAGCTTCAGGGCCCTCTTCCGGGTCTTTCACGGCAGGGTGGGGTGGACGAAGGCCCCGAAGGAATCCCCGCCTACGATGGTAATCCCCATTTTGGTGCTCGCCGTCTCGGTTCTTGCCGCCTGGGCTATCCTGCAGGCGCAGCCGCTGCTTTCGTCCACCTCCTGGGCGCCGGGCGCGTCCACCCTTGGGACGTCCCTGGCGGTCCTGGGCCTGTGCGCGGCCGTGGCCTACTTCGCGTTCATCCCCAACTACCAGAAGGTGCTCGGCGCGGTCCAGTCCAACAGAGGCCTACTGGGCTTGAGGAACTTCCTCCACGAAGGCCTTGGGTTTGACCGGCTCTACCAGTGGATATACACCGGCGTGATGAGCCCGCTCTCGACGGCGGTCTCGTACCTCCAGACCGGACTCATAGAGGCCAACATGGCTCTGCTCCTACTCGCCGCTGCCGTTCTCTTCGCCCTTTTCGCTGTGGGAGTGCTGTGATCATGTGGCCCACGACCGTGATGGAAATCCTCTTCGCTGGGGGGATGCTCTCGCTCCTTGCCGACCTCGGAGGCAAAGCCTCTGAGACGCTCAGGCGGTACGGCGCAGCGGCAGTGAGCGCTGTTGCACTGGTCCTCTCGTTGGTGGTCTTGGCGTCGGACTGGGCCGGTTCCCTGGGTTCGGTGGTGACGCTCCAACCCACTTCCGAGCCGTTCGCCAGCCTATACGTCGCAGACAAGTACACCACCTTCGTCGCTTTCACCGTCCTCGTGGTTGGGCTTGTGGTCCTCCTTTATGCGACGCGGTACTTCGACTCTGGACGGCAGGGGCCATTCTACGCCCTCTTCACCATCCTGATGTGCAGCCTCGTGGGTGTCGTCTCGGCTGGGGACCTGCTCACGCTCTTCCTGTTCTGGGAGGGGATGGCTGTGTCTGCCTACGGACTGGTGACGTTCGGCCGCTCGCACCTGACCATGGAAGCGGGCATCAAGTACTTCCTCATGGCGGGGGTCGGGAGCCTCCTGGCTCTGTACGGCATAGCCGCAATCTATTTCGCCGCCGGCTCGATCCAGCTCTCGGCCATCGGTACGGCTCTGGGGAGCGGCTTCGGGGAGCTCGGTCTCCTCGTCTTGGTCCTAGGCCTCGGCGTCGAAGCTGCCATAGTTCCGCTGCACACGTGGCTTCCCGACGTCTACTCAGGATCCTCGCTTCCGACCGCTTCCGTCATTTCGGGAGCGGTTACGGGGGTCGGAATCTTTGCGCTGGTGAAGGTCATCGAACCCCTTATTCCCGGGAACGGCTACGCGACGATTGTAGCGATTTCGCACGGCCCCTCCAACCTGCAGCTGGTGCTCATCGTCCTTGCCCTAGCCACGATGCTGCTGGGAAACCTCTCGGCCCTGACCCAAGGGAATCTCAGACGCATTCTCTCCTTCAGCTCCATCGCACAGACCGGCTACATGCTCGCAGCCCTTTCGACTCTGAACCTCGCCGGAGTCGTCGCAGTCGTGTTCACCATATGGAATCACGGGATTCTGAAGTCGAACTTCTTCATGGTTCTCGGGAAGAAGCACGCGTCCATCGAGGATTCCCAGCTCGACAAGCTGAGGGGAGTCGGGAGAGGGAACAGGGTTCTCGGGTTCCTCTACGCTTCTTCGTCCATGGCGATGATGGGGGCGCCTCCATTCGGTATGTTCTGGAGCGAGATTCTCGTGGTCCAGTCCCTGCTCATCGCGGGTCAGTCTACGGGCGTCATCTTCTACGTCGTGGCGGCTGTGGTGGTGCTGAACATCGTCCTCTCCATCGGCTACTACTACAGGATCATCAACGCCGTGGTCTTCGGAGAAGAGCAGGGCGAGAGGGACGCGCGCCCCCTGGCCGACATGGTTCCTCCGGCCATTCTGCTGGCGATAAGCGTCCTGACGGGCATCGCTCCATTCCTCATACTCGGGAACGTGCTCTAGGTATGCTCCCATCTGCGAGATTCGTCATTGCTCTTATTATGCCGTGCCGGCGAGACTGAAGGCGGGCAGAGATTGACTCGCACCAGACTTCTCAAGGAAATCAGCTCGATTGCAGACGCGAAGAAGGTGGAAGAGACGGTGAAGACGGGGTATTCGGAGACCGCGATAGAGAACCTGACCCAATGGCTCGCCGCCGAGGAGGACCTGGTCGACAGCTATGGTCACCTCGTCGACTCCTCAGACGACGCCAAAGAGAAGAGCGCCTTCGGGAAGCTCCAGGCCGAGTCCAGGGCTAACATGGCCCGTCTCGCCGAGCTCCTTGAGTCACTCGAAGCGCTGGACAAGGCGAGGACGGAGCGGATCGACGTCCTGAAAGGGCTCTCCGATTAGCTCTTACGCTCTCGGGCTTTCAGGAAGCGGTTCACCAGCGAGAGGTCAGCCGCTGTGAACTTCGAGATGTTGCTCGCCTGCCTCGGCGACAGCACCTCGCAGGCGTAGTCCCAGTGAATCGAAACAACGTCCCCGGTCTTGACCCCTCCGAAGGGGTTCACATCTGCGTTGTACTTTACCCGCCTTAGGACCGGCGCTCCCAGGCCCAGCCGGCCATCGTCGATTACCAGCGGCTTGACCTCTACCCTGAGGTCTTCCGCCCCGACTTGGACCACCTTCCCCCAAGAGATCCTGCAGCTGTCGATGAGCCCGGCTATCTTTCTGGACGCCTCGTTTGTGAGATCGGGGCCGTTTCCCGAGCCGGCGACCGCGTACGTGCTCATCACGTAGAAGGAATGGTGGGGGAGCGCGGGACCCCGAAGCCCCTTCAGGACTGATCTCGCCCGCTCGTTTCCCATTCCCTTCAGCTCTCTCTTGGCGAACCCGTGAAAGTCGGAGGCAGGGACGCGCTCCAGCAGGGAGTTTCCTATCCAGTAAGCCTCGGGGACCGAGTAGTCGAAAGCTTCTCGGCCGTTGTTCCGCGCGATGAGCTTCAGGAAAGGGTACGCGGCCTCGAACTCCTTCAGGGTGGTGACGAGGTCGTCCCCGGCCTTCCCCCCCTCGATGCCCTTGAGAATCCTTCCCCTCTCCTCTGGCCCGCAATATCCCAGCACGTTGGGCATGTAGGCGTGCTTCGCGTGGAATAGAATTCCACTCTTGTTCAATCTCGGCGCTCTCCAGCCGTGATCTCCAGCGCCGCCTTCCTGACCTCGTCCCAGGCCCTCTTCCTGCTCCTGGCTTCCGACGCGCTCAGGACTGACAGGGCGAGGTTTCCGAAGACCTCGACGAACTCCCCCTTCTGTGCCCCAACCACGGAGAGGTCCACGTCATCCAGAGCCCTTCCGTCAAAAAACTCGACCCGAGCCCTCCCCTTGGAGGCCGAGACCACCTTCCCCGCCCTGGTGACGCACATGGATGACTTTCGCTCCTTTCGCACTATAAATCATTGCGGCCTAATCCGGTGGTTCCAATCTCCCTAGTTTCTCGAAGAAGGACTGAGGCGAAGGCCATCGCCACGGCAGGGACGATGGCGCCGAAGGAGAACGCCCATCTTACTCCCAGAGTCAGAAGTGCTCCAGGGAGGAGCACCCCGATCACCGCAGCCACCGATTGAAACGTGGTTGTGAGGCCCAGCATCGTCCCAGTCCTCCCCCCAGACGAGTCGGACGCGAGAGCCTGCATTACCGGGAAGATGGCCGAGCTGAAGAATCCCGCGGCGACCGCGGTCACAATTGCCAGGCCGAGGTCTGAAGTGGCGAAGAACACCCCGTAGAGCCCCACCACGACGACAGACAGGGCGAGGATAAGCCTGTCCCGTCTGAAAGAGTCCGACAGCCTTCCGAACACAGTCTTGCCGATCATCCCAGCCATCAAGACCGCGGCAGCCGTCAGCCCAGACTGGACCACGGACGTCGCGAACACAGACCTGTAGTAGTACGGGAGGTAGGCCACCTGCCAGACCGACGCCCAGGTGGCCAGGAAGGCGAACGCCATGATGGCGGAGACCCTCCTCTTCTTGAGCAGGCCAATGGCGTCCTTCCCGACGGACAGCGTTCCCGTCTTGGTCGCTGCCTCCGAGAAGGTCTTCTTCGACGCGAAGACCCCGGCAATGACGGGAATGCCCAGCAGGGGAGCGACGTAGAAGGCTGTCCTCCAGTCGGAGGTGAAAGAGTAGGTAATCGATCCTATGGTGTTCCCGGCGGCCCCTCCAAGGTCGAACCCGGCGTAGAAGATGCCGAGGGCCAGCCCCTTGTTCCTTCCGAAGTAGTTGGCCACTGCCGACATCGCAGCGGGCCAGAAGAGCCCCTCCCCGAATCCGCTGACCAGTCTGTAGACGAACGCCTCTTGGAAGTTGGCGGCCGTTCCAATGAGCCAGGTGAAGGCAGTGAACACCATGAGGCCCACGAGTATCACCTTCCTGTGGCCGTACCTGTCCGAGAAGTACCCCGAGAGCAGCACGAAGGCGAGTACGCCCATGAACTGGGCTGCCGCCAGCCAGGCGGTCTCAGCAATTCCGAACGACACAGTCTTGCTAATCCCCAGTGATGCAGACAGCGGGCTGAGCATCGCCGATAGAACCGTCCGGTCCGCAGTGAACGCGAAGTAGCCAAGGAACATTATGGCGAGGAACCAAGCCGCCCGGGAGAAGTCCCGGTTCGGGCGCGATTCAGGCACGGACTTGGATGGCAACTTCGACTCACTAGTCTCTCGGATGAGCGTGGGGGTCGTTGACCCTTAATTTGAAGGCGACGCGCGCGCACGCGCCGAGGGGGCCTTCACCTCGAAGCCCTCCCTCGCCCCAGCATCCTTCCAGTACGCGTTCACGTACTCTTGGATGGTCGCTATCGCCTCGGTCTTCTCCTCGGGCTCGAACAGGTGGCTGAACCTGACTTGTGTCTTCAGGTACTCAGAAACAGGCGTCAGCGCCCTTGGGACGAAGGTGTGACGAACCACGCCGTCGACGGATTCCTTCAGAGGCCAGATCCCTGTCTGGACCGCGAGCTTCTCGAGTTCGATCGAATCACGAGAATCGAACCCCCATCCTGTCGGGCAGGCGGCGAGGGCGATGTACATCTTTGGGCCTCTAATCCCGGTCCCCTTCTCGACCTTCCGCAGGAAATCCAGGCCGTGAGAGTTTGCCAGGGTCGCCACGTAGGGGGCCTTCATGGACCTCCACACCTCGAACAGGTCTTTCTTCCTCACCATGTTTCCGAGCGGGTAGGCCGGGGTTGCAGGCGTGGTCTTCGTCGAAGAGCCGAAGGGGGTCGACGAAGAGACCTGAAAGCCAGTATTTCCATAGGCCTCGTTGTCGTAGCAGAGATAGTAGAAGTC
>Ga0187766_10002694_pt1 | contig 10422 bp, 12 predicted proteins | sample 0216_QUI02_MP05__4_FD_132971 | JGI IMG/M metagenome (GOLD analysis project Ga0187766, IMG submission 132971) | Tropical peat soil microbial communities from peatlands in Department of Meta, Colombia - 0216_QUI02_MP05_20_MG | ecosystem: Environmental > Terrestrial > Soil > Wetlands > Peat ... | reverse complement strand
CGGGCGTCGGAATGATCTCGCGCTTCCAGGCATCTCGCGGCGGGCCGAAGCGGCTCTGCCGGACGACGTACGCGTGCATGCGGGCGGGCACCGTCCCCAGCGCCGGCCGCTCCCCCAGCTCGTACAGATCAGCCATCGATCCCTCCCGGTCTCCTCACTGCCCTGTGAAGTTGGCGCGCCGGCGCTCGGCCGCCGCACGCATCCCTTCCCGGCGATCGGCGGACAGCAGCGGGCCGGCGGCCTCCGCGGCCTCCTGCTCGAGCCAGGAGCCGACCTCGCGCCAGTAGGTGCCGTCGATCGAGCGCTTGGCCGCCTGCACGGCCAGCGGCGCGTTGGCGGCGATCTCCGCGGCCAGCTCGGCGACGCGCGCGTGGAGCTCGCCCGCCGGGTGCACCGCGTTCACCAGGCCGAGGCGGTGCGCCTCGGCGGCGTCGATCCTCCGGCCGGAGTAGATCAGCTCCTTGGCCGGCCCGATCCCGATCGTCCGCGGCAGCCGCTGGGTTCCTCCCATGTCGGGCACGATGCCGAGCCTGACCTCGGGAATGGAGAGCACCGTGCTCTCGGCGGCCAGTCGGATGTCGCAGCAGAGGGCCAGCTCGAGACCGCCGCCGATGCAGACGCGCTCGAGGGCGGCGATGACGGGCACGCGGCAGGCCTCGAGCCGGCTGAAGCACGCCTGGAGATGGCCGAGATGGCGCCGGATGACGGGCAGGGCGTTGGCGGGCGAGCCGTCCGCTCCCAGTCCGGTCATGGTGGAGCCCGCCTTGACGTCGAGCCCGGCGCAGAACGCGCCCCCCGCTCCCATGAGGATGGCGACCCGGATCCCCGGGTCCGCGTCGATGGCGCGCGCCGCCTCGCCGACGGCCTCCCACATCTCGACGTCGAGCGCGTTGAGCCGATCGGGCTTGTTGAGCGTGATCGTGGCCACCGGCGCCTTGACATCGACCTGCACCTTCTCGCTCATGGCTGGCTCCCGGAGTGATGTCGGCTTCGCCCGGGACGGATCCGGCCCGGCTACCCGTTGAACGCGCGGATGGCGGCGGGCAGTCGCGGGTCGTCCAGGCTGGGCTGATAGGGCTGGTAGAGCGCCGTGCGGTCGAGCAGCCCGGCGTAGCGCTCGAGGATCTTCCCGTGGAGGCTGTCGTACGTCGCCGTGACGGCGTAGGTGTCCAGCATCTCGTCGGAGATGAGATCCGCCATGCCGTCCCAGTCGCCCTCGATCGACTTCCGGTGCAGCCGGGGAACCAGGTCCTGCCAGCCGTGAGCGGCCAGCACGGGCTCGTAGGTGCGCGTGGATCCGTAGAAGGCGATCTGCTGCTTGACCATCCGCGCCTGCCGGGCGCGCTCCCTCTCGGTGTCGCCCACCACGGCGAAGGTGCTGGTGGCGTAGGTGAAGTCCGCGCGGGTCCGCCCCGACCGGCGTAGCCCCGCCTCGACGGCCGGATGGACCACCTCGCGCAGGTACTTCGGACTGTTGAACGGGTGCACGTGCATGCCCTCGCAGAGCTCGCCGGCCACCCCGCACATGTAGGGGTTCACCGCGGCGATGAAGATCGGGATGCGCGGGTGCTCGATGGGGCCGGGGTTGAAGAACGGCGTCATGACGTCGAAGGTGTAGAACTGGCCCTTGACGTTGAGCTTGGTGCCGTGCTGCCAGCAGTCCCAGATCGCCCGGATGGCGCGGATCGCCTCGGCCATCTTCGGCCCGGGCGATTCCCACTTCACCGAGAAGCGCCGCTCGTTGTGTCCCTTGACCTGGGTGCCGAGCCCAAGCGTGAAGCGGCCACCCGAGGCCTTCTGCAGGTCCCACGCGATGTGGGCGGTGATCATCGGGCTGCGCGAGAACACCGTGGCGATGTTCGTGCCGAGCTTGATCCGGGAGGTGCAGGTGGCGGCCACGGCGAGGGGCAGGAAGGGATCGTGCTGGGTCTCGGAGGACCAGAGGCAGTCGTAGCCCATGGCCTCGACCTTGCGCGCGTAGTCCGGGCTCGTCTTCAGGTCGTGGGTCAACAAGCCGATGTCGAGTTTCACCGCGGGTCCCCTTGGCTCGGCCGGGACGGTGCCGAGGCGTCCCCGAGCATACGCGAGCGGGAGCGCGGGTTCAACCGACGACGGGCGCGGCGGGCCGGCCCCGCCGCGCGGGCGGGGGCCCGACCGTCAGATCAATTGCAGGGCGGGCACTCCTGCCAGTCTCTCCACGAATTCGCGAAGAGACCGGTGCCGGTGGGCAGCCCGGGCGGGGCCAGCTGCGAGTTCGTGAAGAGCCGGTTGTCGTAGTTGAGCGTCATCTGGTAGTGGCTGATGACCCGCGAGCCGGCCGAGCAGCCCCCCGGACTCTTGCCACCGGCCGGCTGACACTCGATGAACGGCAACTTCGACGCGTCGAAGGCGATGTTGCCGCTCGAGTCGCGCACGATGAATCGCCAGCACCCGTTCGCCGAGCCGCAGGTGGTGGTCAGCGGGTCGAAGGCGATCGGCTGGCAGGAGGTGGTGCCGGCCGGGCACGCGCTGGTCGAGCTGCTGCCGCTCGGATTCGCGAAGTCGCGGAACACGGCCACCTGGCGGTTCGCCAGCATCGACCCGTTCAGGATGATCGCGTTGTCCGGCGTGGTCGGGTTGCCGCTGTTGTCGAAGAAGACGAAGTTGAAATCCCGGCCGGCCAACATGACGCCGGAGCCCTCGTAGAACGTGCCATAGCGCGGGTCGCCGTACCAGATATCCCGCCCCGCCACCAGCCCGAGCATGTCGGCGGTCGCGGGGTTGCACGCCGCGCTGGCGGGATTGCTCTGACATCCGCCGGCCGGGGCGAGGCCGTCCTTGTAGATCAGATTGTCGGAGAGCAGCACATCCGTGGTGGCCACGATCGTGCCCCGCCCGCTGATGGCGAAGCCGTAGTCCGAGAGCTGGTTGAAGTGCGCATTGCCGGTGACGAACAGGATCGGGGGCTGGCTGGTGACGGCCGTGAAGTCGACCAGGCGCTGCGCCCCCTCCTCACCGGTCTTGGGGCTCGGGAACTCCTCGCCGGTGTGGACGCCGTCGAAGTAGACGTCGGCTCCGGTGGTCGCCGTGTTCTCGGCGGTGCGGTCCGACGGGTTCATCATCACGGCGAGCGGCTTGAGCTGGCAGTAGATGGCGCAGTTGCCGGTGGCCACGCCGCAGCCGCAGCCCGACGGTGCGCGGAGGCTGCCGTCGGAATTGGAGCCGAGGGCGGAGAAGATCGCGTTGATGTTGAAGACCGGGCTGCCGAGATACGTGGCCACGAGGTTCCCGTTGGGATTGGCGGCGGTGATGCCGAGCACGCTCTGCACCGAGGCGACGTAGGCGGCCACGTTTACCTGGGGCATGTTCGACCGGTAGCCGAACGGCAGGGAGTCTCCGGGGGCCGGCCAGGCGCTGCTGTTGTCGGCCTTGGCCTGTGTCCAGGTCGAGCCCGTCGGCACCGACACGGTGGGGTTGTTGTCCGTCGTGCTGCGCGGATTGATCTGGGCGCTCGACGTGCACAGCGAGCCCGCGCAGGCGCTGGCCGGCGTGCCGACGAAGACGCGGCCGGCCACGAAGACGTCTCCGTTGATGACGTCGGCGCCACCCGGCCCCGAGGTCGGGACGGTGCCCGAGCCGCGAATGAAGAAGTCGCCGTTGTTGGCGACCACGGCGTAGTTGAAGTACGCGGGCAGGAAGTTGACCTGGACGCGCGCCGTGCGCCGGGTGCCCGCGGGCGAGCTGGAAGTGGCCTGCAGCAGCCGCCGGCCGAGCGCCGTGTCGTCGGTGAAGACGATGGTGTTGGTGCAGCCGACGGCGCGCGTCGGCACCGTCTCCGCCCAGGTGATGCTCTTGCCCGGGGTGTTCGTGACCAGGTTGTTCATCTGGTCGACGCGTCCCCCCGGCGTGTTGTCGATCATGGTGCGGCCCAGGGCGGAGTTCGCGCAGTACAGCAGCTGGGTCGACGCCGTGTCCCCGGTGGTGAGCGCGGCCTCGATGGAGGCGAGATCGAAGAGCGCCACACCGACCAGCGTCATCACGGCCACCAGCATGATCCCGGCGAGGAAGACAGAGCCCCGCTGGTTGCCGGCAGTGCGGCGCCACAGCACATACATCATCCCCAACTCCTAGTTCTGCGGCATCAAGCTCGCGGTGAAGGTCATGCTGTTGAGACCGTCGGTGATCGCGAAGGCGACGTCGCCGGTCGGCTGCCCGCCCGGCACGCTGCCCTCGGCGAGGGCGAGGCAGTGGACACCGCTCGCGATGGCCTGACCTCCGGCCACCGGATTGCCGGCGGCATCGGAGAGGTTGAGCGGGCAGATCGGCTTGGGCGGGCTCGTCTGCTGGACGAGCACGACCCCCGCCGCCTGGCCCGTGCGGCGGACCAGTCCGGGCTGCGACGCTCCCAGGAGGTTCCAGCAGGCGCCGGGCGCGCCGGCCACGCCGTTGACCACGGGGGTGAACCGCTGGCACAGCGCTCCCGCCGGCGCGCCGTTGGCCCCGTTGCCGGCGTAGTAGCAGTAGGTGCCGAGCTGTCCCGGCGGAAGCGAGGGCGGACTGGTGTCGCTGACCGTGAGCTGCAGCGACCGGCTCGTGGTTCCCGCCGGCGCGCACGTGTTGAACGCGATGTCGGACGCCCGCCGGGCCTGGCGCGTGATCGTCTGCAGGGCCAGCGTGCCCAGGCGCTGGAGCGCGGCCTGGGAGCTCGACTCGTCGAAGGCGACGGCGGTGGCCCGGTACAGGGAGAACAGGCCGAGGAGCAGGACGCCACCGCCGAAGACCGCCACCATCAGCTCGACGAGGCTGACGCCCTGTTGATCGCCCGCGCGGGGCCGGGGCATCAGATGCCTCCGGGCGCGGAGGTGATCGAGGCCTCGATGATCACCGGCCCCTCGGACTCCGTCGGCCGCGTGGGCTGGACGATGACGACGATGCGCTTGGTCGACGTGGGGTTGCCCGGAAGGCACGGAGTGCCGGTGGTGCTGCCGGTGTAGGGCGGCGAGTTGAAATTGGTGTCGCTCACGTACTGCACGCAGGTGATCCGCGTGAAGCCCCGATTCGAGGGAGCCGGAGCGCTGGCGCCAGTCGCCGTGACCCACGTGCTACCGCCCTCGTTGTAGTTCTGGGTGACGGTGCACGGGGGCACGGCCGCCTTCGGCCCCGGCCCGCCCAGGGGAATGCAGCCGAATGTCATCGCCCTCAGCTGCTCGACCTTCTGCTGCGCGAGCCCGATGGCGACGCGGTTGTCTCCTCCGGCCATGACCCACGTGTTGCCGAGACTGAACAGCAGGGCTACCGCGACCGCCGTGAAGCCGACGACGATCGATGCCACCAGCACCTCGAGCAGGGCGATTCCCACCTCATCTCCCGGATCGTGCCGAGCCGGGAGTTTCCTGTCGATCTCGTCCATCGCGCTCTCCTCGCTCCTCGATTTTTCCGTGGACGCGGCGATCGCCATCTGCCTCGTCCGCGGCTCCCCCCTTCCTCCGGGAGATGGGTCCTCGGCGGGAGCAACCGCGCCACTGTCCTGGGCTCGGCGGAGCAGGAGCCGTGCCACCCCGTCGGCGGGCGTCGGCTGGCTGGTGGAACAGCGTTCGAGATCGCGAGGTTGTCCCTGGCAGGTGATGGCCCCGATGCGGCGAGGGTGGCACGTCCGCTGGCCGGCGTGTCGGGAATCCGTCAGGCGCCGGCGGAATTTGTCATGGGATGGCGAGCTGCTCGGCGCTCGGAGAACACTACCTTCAGGGTAGTTGCGGTCGGTCTTCCCGGACCCCATCATGACCTGACCCAGCTCCGGAGGTGAGCGCATGGACATCGAGTTGACCAGGATCGAAGCCGTGCTCGAGGGAACGCTGAGCCATTTTCTCGGCGTCCGGTTCGTCGAGGCGACGAAGGAACGAGTCGTCGCCGAACTGGACATCCGAGACCAGCTCAGGACGGTGGGCGGCAGCCTCCACGGCGGCACGCTGATGGCGCTGGCCGACACCGTGGGCGCGACCGCCACCGCCCTGAACCTGCCGGAAGGGGCCACGACGACGACGCTCGAGTCCAAGACCAATTTCTTCGCTGCCGGCCGGGCGGGCACCGTCCGCGCCGTATCCGTGCCGCTTCACCGGGGGCGGCGGACCATGGTGTGGGAAACGCGGGTCAGCGACGCGTCGGGACGGCTCCTGTCATTGACGATCCAGACGCAGATGGTCATCGTGTGAAGGGGCCGCCGCGCCCGCGGGGAACCCTCGGGGAGCCTGGCCCGCTGCCGCTGTTCGCCGTGGGGCCCGTCGGCGCGCGACACATCGGCGACGGTGCGGACATGGCCGGGAATCCTGGAGCGACGGGCGGTCCATCGTCACGACGGCCTCGGGCTCGCGAAGGGCGGGTCATTCGGGAGCTGACCGCCGCACTCGCGCGGGCGAGCGTACCGCCCAGCGCCTCGACCAGGAGCGGGTTCGCGCCCGCCACGCCGATGGAGCAGGCGCCCCCCCGGCTCCGCGTGATGGCGGACATGCTATCATCCGACGCCATGCCGACCGCCGACGCCACGATCGTGCTGCTCGCCACGGCGGGGTGGTTCCTGATCGCCTGCCTGGTGGGTCTCGCCGGCGTCCTCGGCGGCGCGCGGGCGCCGGTGCCTCAGGTCCTGATCGCCGCGCTCACCGCGGCGGTTCTCCTCACCGGTCGCGCGGCGCCTCCGGTTCGCCGCTTCCTGCTCGAGGTGGACCTTCGCGCCCTGGTGCTGATCCACGTCTCCCGCCTCGTCGGGATCTATTTCCTGATTCTCCACGGACGGGGCGAGCTGCCGTGGGCCTTCGCCGTGCCAGGCGGGTCGGGCGATATCGCCGTCGCCGTCGCCTCCATCGCCATCGGGCTCCTGGTCGCGCCGGACAGCGCCATGGGGCGGCGAATCGTTCTGGCGTGGAATCTCTTCGGCCTCGCCGACATCCTGATGGTGGTCGCCACCGCGGCCCGGCTCGGCATGGCCGATCCCGCCTCGATGCGGGCGCTCCTCCATCTGCCCCTCAGCCTGCTGCCGACCTTCCTCGTGCCGATCATCATCGCCAGCCACCTGGTCATCTTCTGGCGGCTCCGGCGACCGGCGCGCTGACCGGAGCTCGGCTCGGAACCAGGCATCAGGAGCCGGCGGCCGGCTGCTTCTTCATGTAGCGCTCCATGGCCTCCATCAGGAGACCGAGCGCCTCCTTCTCCGTCCGGCCCGTCGCGCTCACCTCCGGATAGGCGACGGCGCTCGCGCGGAAGAGGCCGGTCTCCTCCTTGGCCACCTCGACTTCGAATCTCATGAGTGGTCTCCGCAGCGGGCGGCGGCAACCGCCCGCGGCCGATCGAGTGGGCGGCGGCGATCCGCTCAGCCGATGAGCCTGGCGTAGCGGTCGAGCAGCGGCAGCACCGTCTCTCGGTCCTTCGACGGCAGACCGAAGGTGACCCGCGTCACGCCGAGCTCCGCGTAGCGGGCGAGGACGGCCGGCTCGGGGCTCGTCCCGAACACGGTGACCGAGATTGACTTCGGGTCGCGCCCGGCCTTGAGTGCGCGGGCCCGGAGATCGGCCAGCCCGGGGGCGATGTCGAATCCGCCGCGCCCCCGAGGCAGCCAGCCCTCGCAGAAATCCACCACGCGCTGGAGCGTGTGACCGGTCTCGCCCCCCAGGAGCACGGGTGGATGGGGCTTCTGGGCGGGCTTGGGATGGGCCCACATGGGCTCGAAGTTCACGAACTGACCGTGAAACTCCGCCGCCTCCTGGGTCCAGATGGCCTTCATGGCGAGAACGCGCTCGCGCATCAGGGCGAAGCGCGACTTGAAGTCGGTGCCGTGGTTCTCCATCTCCTCGGCGTTCCAGCCGGCGCCGATCCCGAAGAGGAAGCGCCCGCCGGAGAGCACATCGAGGCTGGCCACGCACTTGGCGGTGACGATCGGGTCGCGCTCGACGACGAGGCAGATGCCGGTGGCGAGCTTCAGGGTGGTGGTGGCGGTGGCGGCGACGGCCAGCGCCACGAACGGATCGTGCGTATGCCAGTACTCCTGGGGTAGCACGGGTCCTCCCGGCCACGGGCTGGTCCGGCTGGTCGGAATGTGAGTGTGCTCGGGCACGAAGAGCGACTCGAAGCCGCGCCGCTCGGCCTCCCGGGCCAGCTCGGCGATGTGAATGGAGTACTCGGTGGCGAACATGTGGACGCCGACGTGCATGGTCCTCTCCCGATGGCGCGCCGGTCGGCGCGCGGTGACCTGCGTGGGCCGGCTAGGCGGCGACGTTCCAGGCGACCATGCCGGTGCCCGACCGCCAGGCGATGGCCGGCATGTAGGCGAGCACCTCGGCCGGGCCCGTGGTGAAGGCCAGCACGAGGATCCAGGCGAGCAGCTCCGCGGTGCCTCCCGAGCCGGCCTCCTCCATCCGCTCGAGAGTGCACTCGCTGAGCAGCGCCGCGTGGTCGCCCTTCTTCAAGAGGTCGAGAAACCACCGGTCGAACTCCTCGTCGACCCAGAAGTAGCGCGGGCCGCCGGGCTCGTGGGACAGCCCTCCGGTGGCCAGGACGGCGATGCGCTCGTCGCCCGGGTAGGCCCTGAGCACGTCGCGCAGGGTGAGGCCGACGTGGTAGGCGCGCTCGGGGGTGGGGATGGGCGGCACCGTGCAGTTCATCGACACCGGCACCAGCGCCACCGAGCCGGCGGGGTTCAGGTAGTGCATGGGCACCGACACGCCATCGTCGAACTGCATCTGGCGCAGGTAGGACAAGGCCAGGCGCCGGCGGGCTCCCTCGTTGACGATGTGGCGCGCCAGGGCGGGATGGCCGGGGATCCGGTACTTCGCCAGCGCCAGCCACTCGTCGTACCAGTCAGCCGGGCCCACGTGCTCCTCTCCGATCCCCACCGTGTACTCGGGCGTGTTGTTGATCGGCCAGTTCAGGAGGTGATCGTTGGTGAACAGCACGACCACGTCGGGCCGCGCGGCGGCCAGCCGCTCGCGCATCTCTCCGAGCGCCCGCCGCGCCTCGGCCTGCTGGTGGGCGGGCGCCTGGTCGAACCACCCGGTGAGCCCCGGCGAATGCGTGAGGGCCATGGCGGAGACGATGCGGGCCATGGCTCAGCGATCCCGCCGCGCCAGCTCGTCCTGGAGCCGGAGCGCGCGCGCCGATTCCTCGGGGTAGGCGCGCCGGTAGGCCTGGAGCGCGGGATGGCTGTTGGCATTGGCGGCGGCGCCGTAGAACAGGCGGAGGATCTGGGGCACGTAGTACTGGTGGACGCCGATCTCGTGGAGGCGCCGCACGTCCCTGTCCCGCAGCGCCTCGTACTCCGCGGCGCTGAGGCCGAACTCCCGGGCCAGCCCCTCCAGATCGGTGAGCCATCGCGCGCGGAGCGCGGCGTCGCGGCGGACGTGAAAGATCATCTCGTTCAGCGGCAGGGTCTTGTCACAGCGGTCCACGCTACCCATCCCCGCCCTCCTTCAGGAGCTTCGGGTTGACCTTGAAGAACACGATCACGCAGCGCTCTCCGCCTGGATTGCGCACGTCGTGCATCACGGCGTTCGGGAACTTCGCGATGGACCCCGCCGGAAGCACCAGCTCGCGCCCGTCGATGCACATGTGGGCCGTGCCCTCGAGGACGAGGATCGCCTCCTCCTCGCGCGGATGCCGGTGCATGACGGTGGACTGACCGGGCTCGTAGCAGACCATCTCCGACCACAGCTGCTCGCTCTTGAAGAGCAGCTTGCGCACGCGTTTTTCCGGGGCGAACTCTTTCAGCGCGCGCAGATCGAATACCTGGGCGACACCGGCACCGGTGGCGGCGGCTGTCTCGTCCACGGGGTGAGTCCTCCTCTCCGCCGCCTCCGCTCGGCTACCACCGCCGAGCGGGGCCGGCGGGCAGAATCATAGCGCCCGGTCGCTCGGCCGCCAACCGCCCGAGAGGGCGCGCGGCGCTCTGAGAATCGGCAGCGCCTCTCTGCCGATGGCGACCCCCGCGAGGCCGCCATCCATCATGAGACGGCCCATGCGCCCCCGCGCGCCCCGGCCGGGAACGGGTACTCGCGCCTCACTGCGTCTGCACGGCCACGCTCGTGGAGCCGCGGATGACGCCGGTGGTGTCGGTGAAGCGGACGAAGACCCGGTTGACACCAGGCAGCAGGGGCACCGGGCCGGAGGCGGTCGCGAAGACGCCGAACGTGGGCGACTGGCCGGCGAGGATGTTGAGCGAGACGGTGGGGGTCGGCGGGGACAGGCACATCGCCGTGTTGGGATTGGTCTGGCAGAGCGAGACGGTGAGCGGCATCGCGGCGCCCGCGGTGTCGGCCGAGACGGTGATGAAGCCGTTGGCCCCGACGTTCACCGTGGCCACGGAGAATGCCCCGGTGCCGTTCGTGCTCGGGATGTCGACGATGCCGTTTCCAGTGGTGGTGGCGGCCAGGGCCACGATGTCGGGCAGGGGCGAGACTCCGG
>Ga0187766_10002693_pt1 | contig 10424 bp, 9 predicted proteins | sample 0216_QUI02_MP05__4_FD_132971 | JGI IMG/M metagenome (GOLD analysis project Ga0187766, IMG submission 132971) | Tropical peat soil microbial communities from peatlands in Department of Meta, Colombia - 0216_QUI02_MP05_20_MG | ecosystem: Environmental > Terrestrial > Soil > Wetlands > Peat ... | reverse complement strand
ATTAACACCCGTTGCGGATTGGGTACATCCACCTCGGTGTGCATCGTGCGCGTGTCCTCTCTGACATCGACCGAGAACCGAGTCACCCGACCGGGGAAAGTGCGATCCAGGGAGGGAACGTTGACAGTTACCGGATCTCCAATGCGGATGTAACGAACGTAAGACTCCGGAACCGGGATCACCAATCGAAACAAATCGTCTTCGGACAAGCGCACCAGCGGCAAGGCTTGCGTGCTCGATCCCGTGCCAGCCTGCATGAGGGTGCCGAGATTGGCGTAACGCTGGGTCACTACTCCGGAGAACGGCGCGGTAATCCTGCTGTAGTCGTAAAGTGTCTGATCGTGAGTGAGTTTGGCCTTGGCTGCTGCCAGGTGGCTCTGGGCGGCCTGTAAGGCTGCCCGGCCCGCATCGACTTGAGCAGCCGCCGCCAGGTCCTGGCCTTGCGCATTATCTACGTCCTGTTGGGCCACAATCCCAGGCTTGGCTTCAAAAACCGCATTCAGACGAGTGTATGCGAGGTGGAGCGCTTTGTACTGCGCCTGGTAGCGGGTCAAGTCGTGTTGCGCCCGGTCAACCTCGTCCAGGCCATTCTTGATTTGCGCCTTGTCCTCATCTAACTGCGCTTCCAGTTCCGGAATTTCCAGCACTGCCATGACTTGGCCGGCCTTGACCCGAGTTCCGTAATCCACATTAAGTTTCCGCACATAACCGGACTCTTTCGCATAAACATCAATTTCCTGGAACGGCACCAGTTCAGAAGACAGAGTGATGTGCCGGTCAAGCGCTTTTCGTAGCACGGGGGTTACCCCGACGGTAGGTGTCTGCTGAGCGTCGGCTTGCACCACGCCATTGCGTCCACCGTTACAGGATGCCAATCCCAGTACCAGCATGGCGCAGGCGGCCAGCAGAATCCGGCGGTGCATTTGGTCGCCCTCTCCGACGACTGGCAATCTACTCATGAAGGCTCCTCCATCCGCCCCTTTGACCTTGCTGCCGAACCCAGCTAGCACAATTTCTTGAAAATCGCGCACAGTCCGTCAACGGAGAATCTCCCTGACTGGCAGTACTTGATTACCTGCTCCTCTTGCTCGCGCAATCTGGCAGCAACGGCGGGGACCTCCGGGGCAATCTCCCTTGGAATATTCAGCAAGCCGTGGCGGTCTCCGTGCAGCAAATCACCTTGGCGAACCTCTAAGCCCCCAACGATCACGCTTTCGCCCAATTCAAAAAGATGCGCATACGCGTGCGAGACCGCAACGTTCCCGGCAAAGAGAGAAAAATTCAGCGCGCGGACACGAGGCAATTCCCGTACCGCTCCGTTGCTTACGAACCCAACACATCCCAACGCTTGCAGGATCGCCGCATGCACGTCACCGAGGAAGGCCCCGCGCCCGGGAGGCTCGTCAATGTCCTGGATAACCACCACCCGTGGCGCCGGCACCGTGAGAATGCTCGTCCACCAATGGCTGCGGTCGTGGTAGCGGCCGCCTTTGATTGGCGGGTCTCCACTGCGCAGGCGGGCGGTGGCTGCATAACCAACCATCGGCGGCAAATCCTCGAATATGCAGCGGATGCTGGAATCCGCAAATCCCGTGTTGTCGAGCCTGACGTCGAAGGTCTCAATCGCGTTGCACGCCGTGCAGGTGTCCAGGCGCCGAAGCGCATCAAGCTCGGTCTGTGTAAGAAGCGGTTCTTTCGCCAAGCCAGCTCCCTTCTCTCTTCGGGTTCGCTGCTCCACTCCTGCCCAGCCGATTTCGCCGCTTCCATCAGCATGCGAATCTGCATGGATTTATTTCCTCAAATTGTATAACTCTGATCGTCAGCCCGCGAGAACGGGCAACGGCCAGGAATCAGGACAACAACCCACGCAAGGGGGGCGCGAAGACGAAATTAGAAGGCCGGCGGCGGCCGGAGGAAGCGATAAAGCTCACTCAGGCTTAAGTGGCGGTGAGCAGGTGTCCTGCCGGGATTCGAGCAAAGGATGTAGCGTGTCGGAGGTGGGAAGAACAGCAACGCAGCCAGCCACAGAAGCGCCAATGACCCAGGCACCGCCGACTTCAACTTTTCGCCGTTCGCCCACAGCTTGGAAGCGGCCGCAGGATTGATCGAGCCAGGATGCGGCGGGTCATATAGGGAAAGTTTTGCCCTGAGAGCCAGCACGAACACACACACCACAAGCGCAGCCAGAAGAACCCGGCGACAAGCCGCTTGCCTGGAATCCACCCACATGAAGACGTATGTTACACGAACTCGCGATTCACGAGTACACACAACTGGCTAAGGTTGGCCGCACCATCGACTTAGAACCTCAGGTGGAGACTTTGGTTGTATTGGCCGGTTGCTATCAGGATTGCCGCAGCAACAAAGCACTGCCCAGACCCGGGCAGAGCCGCCACTGCCAAGGTTGTGATATACATCACAGCCCTCGGCCGAGTTACTATGTATGGTCTATAGGCCCGGCCACTGACCTCTCGTTGAGTCGCGCTGCTCTCTGCAGCCCAACAGGAAGGAGCGTCTCCATGAATCCTGTTACCGCTTCACCGGCAAAGCCACCTGCAACCGCCGCCCAAGGTTCCTGGCTGACCCAGCTTTCGGGCTCCGAACGCGCCACCTTGTTCGCCACCTTTGGCGGCTGGGCGCTGGATGGCATGGACGTGATGGTCTACAGCTTCGTGATCGCCACGCTGATGGCGACCTGGCACATGAGCAAGGACCAGGCCGGCATTCTCGCTACGGCCGTACTGCTGATCTCCGCCGTCGGGGGCTGGCTGGCCGGCACGCTCGCTGATCGCTTCGGGCGCGCGCGTATCCTGCAGCTCACCATCGTATGGTTCGCCTTTTTCACCTTCCTGAGCGGCTTCACCCACTCCTTCTGGCAATTGCTCATCACGCGCGGCCTGCAAGGGTTGGGTTTCGGCGGAGAGTGGGCGGTGGGATCGGTGCTGATGGGAGAAACCATTCGCGCCCAGCACCGCGGCAAAGCCGTCGGCACGGTGCAAGGAGGCTGGGCCATCGGCTGGGGTCTGGCCGCCATCTGCTACGGCATATTCTTCTCGGTCTTGCCGGCAGCCACGGCATGGCGGGCCATGTTCTGGATTGGAATCCTGCCCGCCCTGCTGGTCTTCTACATCCGGCGCAAAGTGCCCGAGCCCCAGGTCTTTTCCGAGACACGGAAGAAAGTGGCAAGCTCGGGCGAGAAGGCCGTGTTCCTGCAGATTTTCTCTCCCGCCATCCTAAGGATCACGGCGCTGACCGCGCTCCTGGCCGTGGGCGCGCAGGGCGGCTATTACGCCATCACCACCTGGTTGCCGACTTTCTTGAGAACCCAGCGCAAGCTTTCGGTGTTGGGCACCATGGGATACACGATCGTGGTGATCGTAGGTTCTTTCATTGGCTACATGGTGAGCGCCTATCTTGCCGACCGTATCGGGCGCAAGAAGACGCTCATTCTGTACGCGGTGGGCTCGTTCGTAACCGTGGTGGCTTACACCTACCTGCCGATCAGCAATTCGGTCATGCGCGTATTGGGGTTCCCACTGGGGTTCTTCGCGTCCGGCGTGTTCAGCCCCATTGGCGCCTTCTTCACTGAACTCTTCCCCAGCCGTCTGCGCGGGTCCGGGCAGGGATTCTCCTACAACTTCGGGCGCGGCATTGGGGCGTTGTTCCCCTGGCTCGTGGGACACCTGAAGGGTGTCTCCCTTGGCCAGGCCATCGCCATCTTCGCCGCCGGCGCATACCTGGTGATGATCCTGGGCACATCCCTGCTGCCGGAAACGCGCGGCAAGGAATTGCACGTGTATGAGTGATCGTGCGGAAAGTGAAGCTACGATCCCAGGCTGCCAGGGCTACAACCCTGATCCGGGAAAGCCGCGGCTAGTGATTCCGGCGGGCAGTGCCGATTGCCACGCCCATATCTTCGGACCGCAGGATCGTTATCCGTACACACCTAACCGCAGCTACACCCCGCCCGAAGCCGGCATTGAGGCTTACCGGCGGATGCTCGCCGCGCTGGGATTCGAGCACGGGGTGATCGTGCAGCCGAGCGTGTACGGTATCGACAACCGTTGTACGCGCGATGCCGTTGCCGCCTCCGGAGGCAAATGGCGCGGCGTGGCCGTGGTCGAGCCCTGCGTCACCGATTCCCAGCTAGCTGAATTGCATGCCGTCGGCTGCCGTGGTGTGCGCATCAACCTCCTCTTTAAGGGTGGACTGCAACTCAAGGCACTCGAGCAGATTGCGCGCGCCATTAAACCGCTTGGCTGGCACGTGCAATTGCTCCTCGATGGCAGGGATCTGCCGGAGTTGGCCGACCGGCTCGGGCGCTTGCCGGTGGACTTTGCGGTGGACCACATGGGCCACATGCCGGCCTCACTGGGCACCGGGCACGCGGGATTTCAAACCCTGCTGCAGTTGCTGCGTGGCGGGCGCTGCTGGGTGAAGCTCTCGGGGGCGTATCGCATCTCGGCCCAACCACAGCCGTATGACGACGTCGTTCCGTTTGCCCGGGCGCTGGTGGAAACGGCGCCGGAGAAACTCGTGTTTGGCACCGACTGGCCCCATCCCTCGATCAGCGTTCCCATGCCGCAGGATGCAAGCCTGCTCGATTTGCTCCCGACCTGGGTGCCGGACGAAGCAATGCGGCGGCAAATTTTAGTGGAGAATCCGGCGCGCCTCTACGACTTCCCGCCCGCGCCAGGTGCGATGAAACCAACACAATCGGTCGAGAGCGTCCGCACGTAGAGAGGTCTGCCATGGCAAAGATTGATGTTCTATTAGGCGGTTTCCCCGGCCGGAGCGAGCGCGGATACCTCGGTTGGAGCGGCTGCTATCTCGTGACCACGTCCAAGGGTCAGCGGCTTCTGTTCGACACCGCCGGCTACAACGAACGTGCTGTAGTCGTAGCAAAGCTCGCCGAGCGCGGCATTTCGCCGGATTCGCTCGACCTGGTGATCCTCAGCCATCTGCACTTCGATCATGCCGCAAACTGGGATGTGTTCCCCAAGGCGGAGATCGTGGTGCACGAGCGCGAGCTGGCGTACGCCGCCTCGCCTGAGGCGGACGGTGCGATCCTGCGTTTTCATGCGCAGGCGCTGCGGGCAGAACGACAAGTGCGCGCGGTTGCAGGTGACGAGATCGCGCTTGCGCCGGAGCTAACGCTGCTTCATGTCCCCGGACACACACCGGGTGCCATTGCGCTGGCGGTCGACGGAACGATCCTTTGCGGAGACGCGCTCAAGAGCCGGTGGGATCTGCAGGGCAAGCTGTCACCGCCGTGGTGGAACGAGGCGGAGGCGATGCGTTCGATCGAGCGGCTGAAGGCGTCGGGTGCGGTGCTCTACCCCGGACACGACGCGCCCCTCGAAGTCGGTGGCGGTGAGGTCAGGCCGCGCGGCACGCCCAGCGTTCGCATCTTCTTCCCCGATAAGAGCGAGCACGTGGTCGCGGCGCCGCAGACTGAGAAGGTCTACGCGTAATAGCTAGGCGGCACCCGGTGGGGCGTCGAGCACCTGTGCCAGGTGCATCACACGCGCCTCGGGGCAGAAATGCCGCACCTGCGAGCGGCAGGAAAATCCGTCGCTGATCACGATGGTCCCCGGCTCGCTCCGCTGGATTGCAGGCACCAGCACGCGCTCCGCCAGGACCTTCGAGATCTCGTAATGATCGGCCTCATAGCCGAAAGCGCCGGCCATCCCACAGCAACCAGCGTCCAGAACCTCCAGCTCGAGTCCGCTCATCCGCCCCAGCAGCGCGGTCTCGTGCTTCAGGCCGGAAATTGCCTTCTGGTGGCAGTGGCCATGCAACAATGCGCGTCCCTGACACGGCGGAGGAGCGTAGGCGGGCGCCTCGCGAGCAAGGAATTCATCGAGCATGAACGTACCCTCCGCCAGGGCCTTGGCCACCGGTTCGTTCGGAAACAGCCTTGGCAGCTCGTCGCGGAAGGTGAGGATGCATCCGGGCTCAAGACCCACGATCGGCACTCCGCGTTCGGCATACGGGCGAAGCACACGCATTGCTTCCCGTAGCCGCTGCTTGGCGAGGTCGAGCATCCCCTGGTCGTAGAGCGGGCGCCCGCAGCAAATCTGTGATGGTGGGATGGACACGTGGAAGCCGGCGCGTTCGAGGACGTGGGTTCCTGCGATCGCCACTTCCGGTTCGTAGAAGTTGTTGAACGTATCCGGAAACAGCACGACCTCGGGGCGTTGGTCACCCGCGCCGTTGCGCCCGCCGAACCAGGTGCGGAAAGTCTGCTTCGCAAAGCGCGGCAGATCGCGGTTGGGGTGAATCCCCAACGCTCGTTTCATTGGACGTGCCAGGAAGGAGTGCGCCAGAGAGTTCACCAGCGCGGGCGCATGGGACGCCAGCGCGGCCCACTCGTTGATGCGCCCCAGCGCGTGCGCGATCAGCGGACGCCGATGCTGTTGGTAGTAGTGCGAGAGGAACTCGGCCTTGTACATCGCCATATCGACCGCGGCCGGGCATTCCGTCTTGCAGCTCTTGCACGAAAGACAGAGATCAAGAGCTTCATGCATCGCCTCATCGGTGAGGCCGCCAGGCAAGGCCCCATTCAGGGCTTCGAACAGCACGCGCGCACGGCCGCGGGTCGAGTGCAGCTCCTCACGCGTCGCCATGTAGGACGGACACATAGTGCCGGCATCCGTCTTGCGGCACTTGCCCACACCCACGCATCGCAGCGCTGCCCCCATAAAACCGCCGTCGGCGCTGAAATCAAAGTGGGTGGCAATCTGCGGCGGGTGATAGTTCGGTCCCAGCTTCAAGTGCGAATCCAGCGGATATGGCCGAACGATAGACCCAGGGTTCATGCGCCAATCGGGATCAAACACACGCTTGAACTCCTCAAAAACCGGGATCAGCTCAGTACCGAACATTCTGGGCAGCAGCTCGGAGCGACCGATGCCGTCGCCGTGTTCGCCGGAGATGGAACCGCCGAATTCACCGACCAGGTCGCCGAGTTCCTCCATGGTCGCGCGGAAAACGGCGATGCCTTCCGGGCTCATCATGTCGAAAGTGACGCGGCAGTGGACGCAGCCTTGCCCAAAGTGCCCGTAGTAGATGGAGACTCGGAGCTGCCGCTTCTCCAGCAGCGCGTTGAAACGGCGCAGATAAGCGCCCAGCTTGGCCGGCGCGACGGCCACGTCTTCGGCGCCGGGCCAGGTGCGCGGGAAGCCGGGCCGCGGAGCGCCGGAGCCCAGTCCGGATTCGCGCAGGCGCCATACCGAATCGCGCTCGATGGGATCGATGAGCAACTTCGAGCCGGTGCATGCTGGCATCCGTTGCGCTTGCTGCATCAGGGCATCGCCGCGCCCGCGCGCCTCGTCCAGCGTAGCTCCGCCCAGTTCGACAATCAGGAACGCACAGCCGGAGGGCAGTAGCCGGATGGCGTCCAGGCCTTTGGTCTTGCCAAAGTCGACCAGTTGCTCGTCGAAACCCTCGAGCGCTTCGGGACGGTGTTCAAGGATCCACGGCACCGCATCGGCGGCCACATAAACATCCAGGAAACCGAGCACTACCAGAACGATCTGCTTGGGGCGCGGCACGGCCCGCAGCGTCGCGCTCAAGGTGATGCCAAGTGTGCCCTCCGAACCGACCAGCGCGCGCGCCAGGTTGAAGCCGTTCTCTGGCAGCAATTCGTCGAGGTTGTAACCGGAAACGCGGCGCGGGATCTTAGGGAAGCGTGAGCGCACCAGGTCGCCGTAGCGCGTGGTGATGCCGCGAAGCTGCTGGTAGATTTCCGCGGTGCGGCCACCGGCAGCGACGGTGGCGTCAAACTCCGCGTCGCTCACCGGGCCGAGTTTCAGACGCGTGCCATCGTAGAGCAGGACGTCGAGCGCGAGCAGATTCTCCGAACTCTTGCCGTACGCGGCGGAGTGCGCGCCGCAGGAGTTGTTCCCGAGCATGCCGCCTACAGTACAGCGGTCCTTGGTCGCAGGATCGGGAGCGAAAAACAGCCCGTAGGGCACCAGGGCCGCATTCAGGTGCGCCTGCACCACCCCGGGCTGGACTACTGCCAGGCCGAGGTTGCGATCGATGCGCCCGATGGCATTCATGTACTTCGAGAAATCCAGCACCAGCGCGGTGTTGCAGGTTTGTCCGGCCAGGCTGGTGCCGCCGCCCCGCGCCAGGATGGGAACGGAGTTCTCGCGCGCCAAACGCAATGCGTGCGCTACGTCTTCCTCGTGGCGCGGGATCACCACGCCGACCGGCACCTGACGATAGTTGGATGAGTCCGTTGAGTAGACGGCGGCGGTGCCGCGGTCGAAGCGTACCTCGCCCTCGATGACCCGGCGCAGCTCGCGTTCGAAGCTCGCGTGCGAAACCATTATCGGCAGACTCCGAACCCGGCAGTATAAATCAGCGCGGGCGAGACGCCCGCGCGACAGCCGGCGGGACGCCGGCGTTACAATGCGGCTATGGGAGTTCCGGCGCGCACGATCATCGTAAGCGGGCCAGTGATGATCGCGATTCCGGCAGGTTGGTTCTGGATGGGCTCTGACGCTGGCCAGGATGTGGAGCGGCCGGTGCACCGCGTGTGGGTGGATTCGTTTGCGCTGGCAGAAACCCAGGTCACAGCCGCGGAGTACGCGAGATTCCTGGACTCAACTCATCGTCCGCCGCCGTCCACGTGGGACGATTCAAATTTCAACAACCCTGAGCAGCCGGTGACGGCGGTCTCGTGGTTCGAGGCCACGGCGTATTGTGAGTGGCTGTCCGAGATCGCGGGATCGCATTACCGTCTGCCTACTGAGGCCGAATGGGAGCGCTCCGCACGCGGCGGAGTCGAAGGCAAGCTCTTCCCGTGGGGTGATGATCCGCCGCACTCGCGGCGGAGTTACAGCAGTCTCTGGAAGAACGGGCCGGAGCCAGTGCGGCGCTCCGAGCGGAACGCGTACGGCTTATACGAGATGTGCGAGAACGTGCACGAGTGGTGCAGCGACTGGTTCCAGGCGGACTATTACTCGCGCTCGCCGGAGCGCAATCCGCAGGGACCGGCGAGCGGCGACCGGAAATCCTCTCGCGGAGGCTCGTGGCGGCACCACATCAAGATCTCGCGCTGCTCCGCCCGCTCCAGCATCCCTCCGCAGTTCCAATACGCGGACTACGGTTTCCGCGTAGCCCGCGACCTGCGTTGAACCCACAGTGTCCGCACATCCAATCGGCCCTCGAGGACGTACCTGTTCCAGGGGTGATCAAATGCGCAAACTCGTTCTGTTGCTGTTGATGTCGGTTCCGCTGTGGGGGGCCGAGAATCTTAAGCTCAACGCTCATCTCGACTACTCCAGCGACAGCCAGGATGGCCCGCTGATCACGGGTGATCACATGGACGACGGCGCCGCAGCCGGCAAGCCAAACTACATCGTTATCTACGGCGAGGGTTGATTCAATTCCAAGCGGCAGGCTCGCCGCTCCGTAAGTCTGTATAACAAGTACAAAAGCAGGGTGCAGTTCATCGTTATAGATATAGACCGCAAACAATCGCCCGCTCAGCAGGAACTGGTCAAGAAGTACTACACCGGCTACATACCGCACGTTGTGGTCCTGGACCGCTCCGGTAAAGCCCTGTACAACTCTGCTGGCGAGGTGGAAGAGAGCACGATCGAGGCGCTCCTCGATAAGGCGCTCCAGTAAGGACGCTTTGCACGCCAGCAACGAGCAGGTACAATACCCCGGCAGTCGGATCGTAGAAGACTATCGATTCCATCTCTGGGGGGCCTGCGTGGCTGCGAAATCTCCCACTCCGAGACACACCTTGAGCATCGAGCGCGTCGTTTCGAGCGACGGCACTCCCACCCTGGTTTGTCGCGGGCACATAGTCCTGGAAACCGCCGACCAGTTCAAGTCGGAGGTCAAGAGCCTGGCGCCGCAGCATAAGTGCATCCAAGCGGACCTGAGCAACGTGCCTTACGTGGACAGCTCCGGACTCGGCACTGTATTGGGGGCCTACATGTCCGCCAAGTCTGCCGGCTGCGACCTGAAGCTGATCAATGTGCACCCGACCGTCCGCGATCTCCTGAACATCACCCGGCTCGCCTCGATCTTCGAAGGCCAGGGATAATAGACATTTCCGCGCTTCGGGCCGGTGAGAACGGAAGGCAGATTATGGGATGCCCTCCTCACGATGGCCTGATTCCTCAGAAGATTCCCAGAAATTTCTTTGCCGGCAGAAACGCGGAAACGCGCGAGCGACAAGCCGCGCAGAAGTGGCTGCCTTTCAAATCAATCCGTTCCACGGCGTGCGAAGCAGCCATGACGCATTCGTAATCGCGGCAGTGAGTGAGGCCGAAGGTGTGTCCCAGCTCGTGCACAGCTTCCTTCAGCAGGCGCTCGCGCAGCAGGTCGGGGCTGGCGGGCAGACCGTAGAATTCCTGCCGCAAGCGGTGGCTGGAGACCACCGCGCACGCATTGTT
>Ga0187766_10002691_pt1 | contig 10425 bp, 12 predicted proteins | sample 0216_QUI02_MP05__4_FD_132971 | JGI IMG/M metagenome (GOLD analysis project Ga0187766, IMG submission 132971) | Tropical peat soil microbial communities from peatlands in Department of Meta, Colombia - 0216_QUI02_MP05_20_MG | ecosystem: Environmental > Terrestrial > Soil > Wetlands > Peat ... | reverse complement strand
GATCGCGGCCGGCTGGCGCATCGACGCCCTGGGCCGGCTGGCCTGCCCGCAGTGCCAGCAGGCTGACCCCGGCTTCTGGGCCACCTGCCCGGTGGTGCCGTGGGACCGGTACCTGGCCATCGCCAGGACCGCCCGGATCACCGCCGTGTCCGGCGACGGCAGCGCCGAGGGAGGCCCCGGTGGCCCCGGCCGCCCGGCCAGCACGGCGGCCAGCCCGCCGGAGCCCCGGTGGTACCGCCAGTACCCGGCCGCTCAGGCCATTCCCGCCGGCCAGCCGGCCGGTTGACGCCAGTTAGCGCCTCAATTCGCGTGACGTGGTCCTCAATGCCGACCGGGCCCAGCGACACTTACGGCGACGGCACGCGGCGCCACGGAGACCCGTGAGCACGGAGGAGGGCCGATGATTCAAGACTGCGCCGAAGCCCTCCCCGCGAATGGGGGCACGCCGGTGCGCGTGCCTGCTGTGCCGTGACTGGTCACCACGAGATTGACCGGGCGGCGATGGCCGCGCACCCATCGCAGCTGGCGGGCGGCACCGGTTGCCGGTGGCTGATGCTGGCCGCGGAGATGGCCGGCCTGGCCGGCAGCGGCGGGCGGCCATCTGCTGATCCGGCCGCTGTGGGTTGGGCCCGCCTGCCGCGGATCGCCACGTGTACCCCCGGTGCGGGCGCTATCTGATCCCGGTACGGTCGCAATTCCCTCCTTGATCTTCCCGCAGCCCGCCGAGTCGTCCGCATTTGCGCTGGTAATCGGCAGGTAGGGCAGGTCGTCTCGCTGCTGCCGGTGTGGGACGCCGCGCGGGCCTACGCGGTGTCGGGAGCCCTCATCGCGGCCGTCTGCGCGCTGTTCACCTATCACGCGAGCGAGGGGTACATCCGGTCGCCCTGGCTGCGGGCACTGCTGACAGCCGCCCTGATCCTGCTGCCTCGCCGACCTCCTCGGCCTGACCCCGGGCACCGCGGTCCGATGGATGCGCCAAGCCGGAGGCGACTGGTCAGGCTACGCGGCCGAGCTAGCACGAACCAGGCATCACCAACCCTCACCAATAACCCGCCGCCGTACTCCGCGATCGACCTATTCGGCATGGTTGGTAAACCGCTCATTACCAGTTTGCGCGACCGCGAGAGCCCGAACGTGGTCAGCGAGCGGCTCGGGCACGCCAGCGTAGCGGTCACGCTGAGTATCTACGCTCACGTCATGCCGGGCGACCAGAAGGCTGCCGCGGCCCGGTTCGCGGCCCTCGTAAGGGGAGCATCGGCATGATCAGGTATCGCCGTAGGTATCACGGCTCTTCCTCGCGCCAGTTCCGCGCTCGTATTAAGACTCTGACCTGCGATGCAACGGAGCACCGCAGTGCGGGCGGGGGGATTTGAACCCCCATGGTGTCGCCACCAACAGGACCTAAACCTGCCGCGTCTGCCATTCCGCCACGCCCGCCAGACCCGGTCACCCCGGGCCGGTAGTAACGGTACCGCCTAGGCTTCGAGCTCGGCCCGCAGCCGGGCCACGTGCCCGGTCGCCTTGACTCCGTACATGGCCTGCTCGATCCTGCCGTCGGCGCCGACCACGAACGTGGACCTGATCACGCCGACCGTCGTCTTGCCGTAGAGCTTTTTCTCGCCGTACGCGCCGTAGGCCTCGAGCACGGCATGATCGGGGTCGGAGAGCAGCGGGAAGGTCAGGCCGTCGCGGGCGCGGAACTTCGCGAGCTTGGCCGGCGGGTCCGGGGAGATGCCGAGCACCGCGATGCCCTGGCGACCCAGGCCGGCCAGGCTGTCGCGGAAGTCGCAGGCTTCCTTCGTGCAGCCGGGCGTCATCGCGGCCGGGTAGAAGTACACGATCACCCGCTGGCCGCGGTACGAGGACAGCGATACCGGCTGCCCGTCCGCGTCGGGCAGGGTGAAGCCGGGGGCCGGGTCGCCGGGGGCGAGCCGCTTGTCGGTCATAAGCCGTCCCTTCTGCTGGGAACAGGATTCTAGCCCTCGCTCACGGCCGCGGCGATGAACGGGGCCAGCGCGCGGAAGGCGCGGCCGCGGTGGCTGATCGCGTCCTTGGCCTCGGGGGTCATCTCGGCCGTGGTCAGGTCGGACCCGTCCGGCAGGAAGATCGGGTCGTAGCCGAAGCCGCCGGTGCCGCGCGGGACGCGCGTCAGCCGGCCCGTCACCCGCCCGGTCACCACCCACTCGCGCCGCGTCCCGTCGGCCGCGCCCTCCGGCGGCAGCACCAGCGCCGCGGCGCACACGAACCGCGCGCCGAGCCGGGTGTCCGGCACGTCGGCGACCTGCGCCAGCACCAGCTCCAGGTTGGCCCGGTCGTCGCCGTGCCCGCCCGCCCAGCGGGCGGACAGCACACCGGGCATGCCGCCCAGCGCGTCCACGCTCAGCCCTGAATCGTCGGCTACCGCGGGCAGGCCGGTGTGGCGGGCGATCGCGCGGGCCTTCAGCAGCGCGTTCTCCTCGAACGTGGCCCCGGTCTCCGGCACACCGGGCGCGCCGGGAAACTCCGGCAGGCCCGCCAGAGCGACCGACGGTCCCAGGATGCGAGCGAGCTCGCGCAGCTTGGCTGCGTTCCTCGTGGCCAGGACCACCAGGTCAGCCGCCACGGCGGGCTCCCGTGATCGCGGGACGACTGGGGATCATGAGGGCCGGAAACGTGGGTTACGAGATCGGTGAGGCGGATGCGGGAGCCAGGGCTTCGCGCTGCAGCCGGGTCAGCTCGCTGCAGCCGGCCACGGCGAGGTCGAGCAGCCGGCCGAGCAGGTCACGGCTGAACGGCTCGCCCTCGGCGGTGCCCTGGATCTCCACGAAGTCGCCGCCGGCCGTGCACACCACGTTCATGTCGACCTCCGCGGCCACGTCTTCGTCGTAGCACAGGTCGAGTCGGGGCTCGCCGCCGACGATGCCCACGCTGACCGCGGCCACCGAGGTGAGCAGCGGATCGCCCTTGGTCCGGTTCCGGCCTTTGAGCCAGGCCACGGCGTCGGCCAGCGCGACGTACCCGCCGGTCACCGCGGCGGTGCGGGTGCCGCCGTCAGCCTGCAGCACGTCGCAGTCGATGACGATGGTGTTCTCGCCGAGCGCCTTATCGTCCACGCAGGCTCGCAGCGACCGCCCGACCAGGCGGGAGATCTCCTGCGTCCGGCCGCCGAGGCGGCCCCTGACCGATTCGCGGTCGCCGCGGGTGTTCGTGGCCCGCGGCAGCATCGCGTACTCGGCGGTCACCCAGCCGAGCCCGCTGCCGCGCCGCCAGCGCGGCACCTCCTCGGCCACACTCGCGGCGCACAGCACCCGGGTGCGGCCGAACTCCACCAGCACCGATCCCTCGGCATGATCGAGCCAGCCCCGGGTCATCTTCACCGGGCGCAGTTCGGTGACGGATCGCCCGTCGGGTCGAGACATGACGGACAGCCTATCGGGCGTCCGGAACCGGGTGTCCCGGCCCGAGGACCAGACCGCTGGTGGCCAGGGCCAGCGGTCCGCGGTAGGCCGCGGCCGCCTCGGCCAGGGTGCGCTCCCGGTCGTTCCACGGGACCAGGTGGGTGAGCACGAGCTGACCGGCACCGGCCCGGACCGCGTGCTCGGCGGCCTGCCGGCCGGACAGGTGCAGGTCGGGCCGGTTGTCCGGGCTATCGAGCAACGACGCCTCGCACAGCAGCAGATCGGCGTCCCGGGCGAGCCTGACCAGGGCATCGGACTCGCCGGTGTCAGCGGAGTAGGCCAGCCGCCAGCCCGCGTGCTCGACGCGGAACCCGAACGTCTCCACCGGGTGGTTCATGTGACCGGCGGTCACGCGGAACGGCCCGATCTCGATCGGCCCGGGGTTGATGTCACGGAAGGTGAACCGAGCTGCGACGCGCGTCACGTCCTCGCCGCCGACCCTGGCGATCCGTTCCGCGGTTCCGTTAGGGCCGTACACCGGGATGGACGCCTGGGGGCCCTTGAGGGTGTACTGCCGGGCTACCCAGTAGGTCTGCAGGTCAACGCAGTGATCGGCGTGCAGGTGGCTCAGGCAGACCGCGTCGATGCCGAAGAGCTCGGCGTACCGCTGGAGCACCCCGAGCGCGCCGTTGCCCAGGTCGATGACCAGCCGGAATCCCTCGGCCTCCAGCAGGTAGCAGGACGCCGGGCTGTCCGGCCCGGGGAAACTGCCCGAGCATCCGATCACTGTCACGCGCATGGCTGCCATTATTGCCTGACCGAGACAAAGGGGCGCGGCGCTGCCTGGACCGAGGAGCGACGAAGGAGCGACGGGGCTGGGGCCCCGCGAGCCAAAGGGCCGCCGGCGCCGCCTGGACTGACGAGCGAGGAACGAGCGAGGAAGGAAGGCGGTGCCTCAAGGGCGGCCCGGAGGCGAGTGGGGTGATACTACGCCCAGAGCTGGCCTTCCAGGCGGGCTTCGGCTTCTTCCAGAGTGCCGTCGTAGGCCCCGGTGGACAGGTACTTCCAGCCGCCGTCGGCGATCAGCACCACGATGTCGGCCGGCTCGCCCTCGGCGGCCGCCTTGGCCGCCATAGCCAGCCCCGCGTGCAGCGCGCAGCCTGCGGAGATGCCGGCGAAGATGCCTTCGGCGGCGACCAGCTCTCTGGTCCGGCGCAGCGCGTCGGCGGAGGACACCGAGAACCTGGTGGTCAGCACCGAGGGGTCGTACAGCTCGGGGACGAAGCCCTCGTCCACGTTGCGCAGCCCGTACACCAGCTCGCCGTACCGGGGCTCGGCGGCCACGATCTTGACCTCCGGCTTGTGCTCGCGCAGGTAACGGCCCGCGCCCATGAGGGTGCCGGTGGTGCCCAGGCCAGCTACGAAGTGAGTGATCTCCGGCAGGTCGGCCAGCAGCTCGGGGCCGGTCGTCTCATAGTGCGCCCGGGCGTTGGCCTCGTTGCCGTACTGGTAGAGCATCACCCAGTCGGGATGCTCGGCGGCGATCTTCCTGGCCACCCGGACCGCCTCGTTGGACCCGCCCGCCGCCGGGGAGCTGATGATCTCGGCCCCGTACATCCGGAGCAGCTGGCGGCGCTCCTCGCTGGTGTTCTCCGGCATGACCGCGATGAGCCGGTAGCCGCGCAGTCCGGCCACCATGGCCAGGGAGATGCCGGTGTTCCCGCTGGTGGGCTCGATGATCGTCGATCCGGGCGTGAGCAGCCCGTCCTTTTCCGCCTGCGTGACCATGAACTGCGCGGCCCGGTCCTTGACCGAGCCGGTCGGGTTGCGGTCCTCGAGCTTGGCCCACAGCCGTACGTCGGGGGACGGCGACAGCCGGGGCAGCCCGACCAGCGGCGTATGGCCCAGGGAGTCCAGCAGGTTGTCGTAGCGCACGAACCCAGGTCCGTTCCGTATAAAAAGAGAGCTCAGCCTGCGCCGCCGGCCACGGCGGGCAGGACCGTCACGGTGTCACCGTCCTTGACCGGGGTTTCCAGGCCGGCCAGGAAGCGAACGTCCTCGTCGTTCAGGTACACGTTGACGAAACGGCGCAGCCCGTCGTCGTCCACCAGGCGATCGCGCAGCCCGCCGTGCTTGCGGTCGAGGTCGGTGAACAACTCGCCGAGCGTGGATCCGGTCCCCTCGACTTGCTTGGCGCCGTCGGTGTACGTGCGCAGGATCGTCGGGATGCGAACCTCGATGGCCATGAACAAACGCTCCTTGAATTCCTTCACTTACGCCTTCGTTGCCAACCCGGGGCGCTCCGGGATCATTCCACCACCGTGACCGGCTCTTCGGCGACCGTGCCGTCCACGATGCGGTACGAGCGGAACTCCGCGGTGTCCGCGTCCCTGGTCGACACCAGCACGTAGTGCGCCCCGGGCTCGCTGGCGTAGGAGATGTCGGTACGTGACGGGTACGCCTCGGTGGCGGTATGCGAATGGTAGATGACGACGGGTTCCTCGTCGCGGTCCTCCATCTCGCGCCAGACCCGGAACTGCTCGCCGGAGTCGAAGCGGTAGAAGGTCGGCGAGCGCTCGGCGTTGGTCATCGCGATCAAGCGCTCCGGGCGGTCGCCGCCCGCCCGGCCGGCCAGCACGCCGCACGCCTCGTCGGGGTGATCCCTGCGGGCGTGGGCCACGATCTTGTCGTGCAGCTCGCGCGTGATGGTCAGCATGATTGCGTAGCTTACGGCCGCTCGCGGAGGCCCAGGGGGCCCACGGGGTTACAGGGGGACGGGCCGTCCCCCTGTGCGGGGGTCACCGGGTCGCCCCCCGGGGGAATACCTCTCAGGCGAGCGCCTGCACGAGCGACTCCTGGACCGCGCCGAGCCAGGCGTAGACCTCGAACGCGGCCCACTGCGGGTCTTCGGCGTTCAGGCTGGCCCACTGCTCCTCGAAATCCTCGGTGACGCCGAGGCGGACCCCGAGCGCGAGCCGGACGTCGTTCAGGGCCTTGAGCCAGGCGACGGCCTGGTCCTGGGTGAGCTGGATGCGGCCGCCCGTGTCGGGCAGCGTGTCCAGCATCTCCTGGGCGGCCTGCTGCTTGCCGCTGCGCAGCCCGGACTCGGTGTACCTGCGGAACTCGCCGGCCGCCTCCGGGTCGTCGCGGTACCCGTCGGGCAGCAGCCTGGCCAGCACCGGGTCCTCCGGGGCCGCAGGAGACTCGCCGGGCGACCCCGCTGGCTCGTGCAGCAGCGCCTCGAGGGCGGCGATGTCCGCCCCGTCAGGCTCGCCGGGCGCACCTGGCCGGGGCTCGAAGCCCTCTGGGGCGATCAGGGTCATGACCTGGCCGACCAGGCTACGCAGCAGCGACGCCTCGGAGGCGGCGAGCCGGGCCCGCGCGCCGCCGCCCCTCGTCCGCCGGAAGGGTTCCATCCGTGTGTTCGGGCTCGGCTAGCTGTCGTGCTTGACGGTGGCCCACAGGCCGTAGCCGTGCAGCACCTCGACGTTGTGCTCCATCGCTTCCCTGGCTCCGACGGCGACTACCGCCTTGCCCTTGTGGTGCACGTCGAGCATGAGCTTGGTGGCCTTCTTCTTCGGGTAGCCGAAGACCTGCTGGAACACGTACGTCACGTAGTCCATCAGGTTGACGGGGTCGTTCCATACGATGGTGACCCAGGGCTTGTCCGTTACCGGATTGTCCGCGGACCGCGGAAGATCGACCTCAGCGGGAGCCACGCTCACACCTACCCACCTCCTCTTCCGTAGTCTTCCACCTGTGACGACTTCGGTGAACCATCAGTCGGGGATTGCGCCGCCCGGAACCGCCCCGTCCGGGACGGCCCTGCTGACCGACCACTACGAGCTGACCATGGTGCAGGCTTCGCTGCGCAGCGGCGCGGCCCACCGCCGGGCCATCTTCGAGGTATTCGCCAGGCACCTGCCGCATGGCCGCAGATACGGCGTCGTGGCGGGCACCGGGCGGCTGCTCGACGCCATCGAGCAATTCCGCTTCAGCCCGGCCGACCTGGACTTCCTCGGCAGCGCGGGCATCGTGGACTCGCCGACGCTGGCTTTCCTGGAAGCTTACAGGTTCAGCGGGAACATCTGGGGGTACCCGGAGGGCGATTGCTACTTCCCCGGCTCGCCGATCCTGGTGGTGGAGGGCACGTTCGCCGAGGCGGTGCTGCTGGAAACCATCACCCTGTCGGTCCTGAATTATGACTGCGCGATCGCGTCCGCCGCGTCGCGGATGGTGACCGCGGCCGGCGACCGCCCGCTGATCGAGATGGGCTCGCGGCGGACCCACGAGTGGGCCGCGGTAGCCAGTGCGCGGGCCGCCTACATCGCGGGCTTCGCGTCCACCTCGAACCTGCGCGCGCGATACGAGCACGGCATCCCCAGCGCGGGCACCAGCGCGCACGCGTTCACCCTGGTCCACGACAGCGAGCGGCACGCGTTCGAGACGCAGATCGAGTCGCTGGGCCCGGCCACGACGCTGCTGGTGGACACCTACGACGTGGCGCGCGCGGTGCGGACCGCGGTCTCGGTCGCGGGCCCGGACCTGGGCGCGGTGCGGATCGACAGCGGTGACCTGCCGGTACAGGCCCGCCAGATCCGGGCGCAGCTCGACGAGCTCGGCGCGATGCACACCAGGATCGTCCTCACCGGCGACCTGGACGAGTACTCCATCGCGGCGCTCGGCGCGGTTCCGGTCGACGGCTACGGGGTCGGCACGTCCCTGGTGACCGGGTCCGGCGCGCCGACCGCGGCCCTGGTGTACAAGCTGGTGGCCAGGGCCTCCTCCGCCGAGGCCGGCGCCGAGCTGGAGCCGATGGCCAAGCGGTCGGTGGGCAAGCCGGGCCGGGGCGGGCGCAAGTGGGCGGTGCGGCACCGCGACGAGCACGGCGCCGCGCTGGCCGAGCGGATCAGCCTATCCCCGCCGGATGCCGGGCCGCTGGACCGGGAACTGCTGGTCCCGCTCGTGACCTCCGGCGAGGTCGTCGGGCGCGAGCCGGTGGAGGAGGCGCGGACGCGGCACCGTTCGGCGCTGGCGGAGCTTCCGCCGTACGCGCTGCAGCTGTCCCGGGGCTACCCCGCCATCCCCACCATCTTCGAGCCGGACGGCCGGGAGGAGTGACCGTCCTTCGCGGGCCGCGGCGCGGGGCCGCAAACGATTCGCCGGGCGGGCCGCGGCCCGGTTAGCCTGCAGCCATGCCTGTCGATTTCACCGAGTTCGCCGGCGTGCTGCGGGACAACGGCGTGGCGGGCCAGGTCCGGGAGCTGCCCGAGCCCGCGCCGACGGCCGCGACCGCCGCGGCCCAGCTCGGCTGCGAGCTGGGCGCGATCGCCAACAGCCTGGTCTTCAGCGCGGACGGGGCGCCGCTGCTCGTCATGACCAGCGGTGCCCACCGGGTGGATACGGCCCGGGTGGCGGCGCTGATCGGCGCGTCCGCCGTGCGCCGGGCGGACGCCGGGGCGGTCCGGGCCTGGACCGGCCAGGCCATCGGGGGCGTCGCCCCGGTCGGCCATCCCGCGCCCATCCGCACCTTGGTCGACACCTGGCTCGACAAGTACGACGTGGTGTGGGCGGCCGCCGGTCACCCGCACACTGTGTTCCCGACCTCGTTCGCCGAGCTCCTCCGGATCACCAACGGCGCCCCCGCCGACGTCGGCGAGTAGCGCGCCTCACGCTGGCTTGCGCCACAGCAGTGAATAACGCCACAGCAGGTGCCGGCGGTAGCGCACGGGCCATTACGCCTCCCGGATCGGGAGGATACCGTGGGGCCCATGCGCGCGCTGATTATCGCCGATGTGCAGAATGACTTCTGCGAGGGCGGCTCGCTGGCCGTGGCCGGCGGCTCCGCCGTGGCCCGCGCGATCAATGAGCTCCTGTCGAGCAGCGGCCACGACTACGCGCACGTGGTAGCGACCAAAGACTTTCACGTCGACCCGGGGACCCACTTCTCCGACCATCCGGACTACGTGGCTTCCTGGCCGCCGCACTGCGTCGCGGGCACGGCGGGCGCGGACTTTCACCCGGACCTGGACACCTCGACCGTCGAGGCGGTCTTCTTCAAGGGCGCGTACACCGCGGCGTACAGCGGGTTCGAAGGCGCCGACGAGGCCGGGACGCCGCTGGCCGACTGGCTGCGCGGGCACGGCATCGATGAGATCGACGTGGCCGGTATCGCCACCGACTACTGCGTGCACGCCACGGCCGCGGATGCCGTGCGGGCCGGCTGGCGCACCAGGGTCCTGCTCGACCTCACCGCGGGCGTCGGCTCGGAATCCACCGTCAGGGCCATCCAGGACCTGCGGGCCGGCGGCGTGGAACTCACCGGCACGCCCCGCGCCGGCTCCTAGCCCCCGGGCGCCATCGACCCGGACGGCCGGCCATACCTCAACCTGGAGGGCAACATGACCGATGGGCCCGACCGCTGGCACCGGTGGCTACGCGACGGACGGTTCGGAGGCGACGCGGCCTTCCGGGAGGAGATCCTCGCCGAGTTGTTGTACCCGGCCCGCGACAAGATCCTCGAGAAGGCCCAGCTCGAACCGGACGAGACGCTGCTCGACGTGGGCGCGGGCGATGGCCTCATCGCCTTCGGCGCCCTGGAACGGCTCGGCCCCGCGGGTCAGGTGGTCTTCTGCGATATCTCACGGGACCTGCTCGATCACTGCCGGGCTGCGGCTGCGGCCGAAGGGATGCTGGACCGGTGCCGCTTCGTCCTGGCCTCAGCCGACTCATTGGCCGACGTCGCGGACGCCTCGGTCGATGTGGTCACCACCAGGTCGGTGCTGATCTACGTCAAGGACAAGGCGGCGGCGTTCGGTGAGTTCTACCGGGTGCTGCGGCCGGGCGGGCGGATCAGCGTGGCCGAGCCGATCAACGTGCTGATGGGGGCCGACGATCCCGACCGGTTCTTCGGCTACGACGTCAGCGGGGTCAGGGAGCTGGCGGCGAAGATCGAGGCACTGTATGAGTCCATCCAGCCGCGCGGCCGCGATCCGATGGGCGACTTCGACGAGCGGGACCTGGTGCGGCAGGCCGAGCTGGCCGGATT